>Ga0154737_1089_pt5 | contig 10499 bp, 12 predicted proteins | sample Rifle2008BG16ft_FD_105745 | JGI IMG/M metagenome (GOLD analysis project Ga0154737, IMG submission 105745) | Planctomycetes bacterium RBG_16_64_12 | reverse complement strand
CTTCGCGATCCACTACTGGAACGGACCCGAGACCACGGCCCCCCCTTTTGTCCCGCCCGATCTTCCCCCGCTTCCTTCTCGCGCGTACGACGCCTACCTGGACGCCGCGTGGAACCCGCAATTGAGCCGCATCGTCGGCGGCGAGCTGGCGTTCCGGATCGGCGTGTATTCTGACTTTGGGAAGGTGGTCAACGAGAGTATCCGGTACCAGGGGCATGGGCTGGGCGTCATCTCGCTCACGCCGAGCTTCCAGCTCAAGGCAGGCGTCGTGTATCTGGACCGGAACCGAATCAAGCTTCTTCCGGCCGGCGGCATCGTTTGGACGCCCAACGACGACGTACGCTTTGAAATCCTCTTTCCCAACCCGAAACTGGCCGTGCGACTTCCCGGGTACAGCCGAACCGAATGGTGGCTCTACGCCCGGGGCGAATACGGCGGCGGCGCCTGGACGGTGGAGGTCGACCCGGTAGCGCCGTTCAATCGGACCGAGATCGACTACAACGATTTGCGGGTCGCCGTGGGACTGGACTTTGAGACGGTTCGCGGGCTCAACGGCCTGTTCGAGGTCGGCCTCACGTTCGAACGTGAGATTTTCTACCGCTTCCTCGCTCCCGTCGATCCTTTCACCTTCCGGCCCGACCCCACGGTTTTCGTGAGGGGCGGCCTGGCGTATTGAGGGTTCAGGGTTCGGGCTTCAGGGTTCAGCATTCCGCTTGAAACCGCTATCCCACACGCCTGAACCCTGACCCCTGAACCCTCTTGATGGTCAAAGATGATCGTCCGCAGATACTGCATCGGGACTCTCTCTGCGATGGTATTGCTGCTCGATGCCGCGTGGCTCGAAGCGCAGGTGGCCCGTTTGCCGGCGGTGGACTCGCCTTCGGAGCCGTATCAGCAGTCGGAGGTCAGCAGCGAGCAGGCAGCAGGCAGCGGGCAGCGGGCAGATCATCAATCATCAATCATCAATCCCGACCGCCCGCCGGACGCTCGGGATGGGGCATTCCAAAAGGTGATCTTCGATTCCACCTGGCTCGACTCCGGCGATGCCGGTGGCTTCGGCATCACCCAACTGGAGTTGAAGAGCGTCTTCGGTCTTCCCATTCCTTCGCGGCGCTCGCCGCTGCTGGTGACGCCCGGTTTCGCCGTCCATTACCTGGAGGGACCGGCGGGCGCCGATCTGCCGCCCCAGGTGTACGAGGCTACCGTCCAGTATCGCTGGTGGAAGCGTTTCACGCCTCAATTCGGCATTGATTTTTCCGTCACGCCCGGCGTGTTCAGCGATTTCCAACAGGGCACCGACGAGGCGTTTCGGACGCCGGCGCACATCGCCGGGCAGTTCGAGTGGACCCCTGCCGCGAAGTTCATCTTCGGCGCGGCCTACCTGGATCGAGACGATGTGAACGTGCTGCCGATCGGCGGCTTGGTGTGGACGCCGCGCGAGGACCTCAAGTTGGAGCTGGTGTCGCCCCGGCCGCGAATCGCGCACCGCGTCTTCTGGCGTGGTGCCTCGACCGACGAAGTCCAAGATTGGGTCTACGTGGCCGGCGAGTTCGGCGGGGGAACCTGGGCAATCCGTCGCGCCGCCGGGGCCGACGACGTGCTCACCTATCGCGATTTTCGCCTCCTCTTGGGCCTGGAGCGGAAGGCCCTCGGCAACCTGGATGCCCGGCTGGAAGTCGGCTACGTCTTCTCCCGGGAAATCCAGTACGCCAGCAGCATCCCCGACATCCGGCCGTCAGATACCGTAATGCTTCGTGCTGGGCTCACCTACTGACCGGCTCTCTGTCCCCTTTCTTGGGGGATCGGTCAATCAGAAAACGTCGCTCAAAGCGAGGCTATCTGCGGTAATCGGCCCGAGCGGCGGCCACGGAAGCGGTGGGACCGGACCTGCCGCAGGGAGGCAGAGAGCTTGTGCAATTCGGGAGGCTAAGTAGAATGCGGGTAAGGCTAAGCGGATTGGCCCTTGGGCCACGCGGGATTCGGGACGTTACCCAGAGGAGGTGCCGGCAGGTGTATTCGAGGGCAGCCGATCCCCAACCGGCCACGGGTGGCTCGAGGCCCGCGTTCACGCTGATCGAGCTCCTGGTGGTCATTGCGATCATCGGAATCCTGGTCGCGCTGTTGTTGCCCGCGGTCCAGGCGGCCCGGGAAGCGGCCCGGCGGATGCAGTGCAGCAACAAGCTGAAGCAGATCGGCCTGGCGCTGCACAACTACCACGACACGCACCACTCGTTCCCACCGGGCAACATGGACTTCGGCGTTTCGCAGAGCCAGGAGTGGGGCTGGGCCGTTTTCCTGTTGCCTTACTTGGAACAGGGGCCGTTTCATCAGCGGCTGGCTCCCAATGCTCGGCGTCTGGTCGAGCTTCTCAGTGATCCGGTAGACCAGACGCTGTGTCAGTTTCCGCTGGACGTTTTTCGCTGCCCCTCCGACAGGACCCCCCGTTTGCTGCAAGGCACGGACCAACCCCGGGATATGGACGGAGTGGCCCCGGTGGGCCCCAATTTCTTTGCCGCGACGTCGAATTACATCGGTGTGACCGGTTTCTGGGAGATCGGAATCCAGCCTTCTAACGGAGTCTTCGGCGCCAATAGCGAGGTCAAGTTCCTGGATATCGTCGACGGAACCAGCAACACGTTCGCCGTGGGGGAGCGTGAGTTTTATTGCGCTTCGGGCACCTGGGCCGGAGTCCGCGACGCCAGACAGAGCGGCCCGAGAGGGGCGGATTACGTTCTCGGCCGGGTGAGCTACAAGATGAACGCCGTGAAGAACGTGGGCATACCCAGTTGTTGCCAGGCCTTCAGCAGCCCGCACCCGGGTGGGGCCCAGTTCGCCATGTGCGACGGCGCCGTGCGGTTCGTGAGCGAAAACATCCTTTTCGACAACGCGGGGATCATCGACTTCACAACTCCGCTCTCGATCAAGACCATCTCCGCCGATCTCGGTACGTACCAGAGACTGGGGATTGTCGACGACGAGCAGCCCGTGGAAGGGTTTTAGGAGGGGTAGCCATGTTCCATCGCATTCGATTTGCGCCAGTTGCATGTGCGTCGCTCATCCTTGCCTTGTTCGTGGCGGGATGCGGTGGCGACGGCCCCGAGCGGGGCGCTGTCTCGGGGAAAGTCACGCTCGACGGCGAGCCGCTGGAGGGCGCCGACGTGGAGTTCCAGCCGGAGGCGGGATCTCCCTCCTACGGCACGACCGACAGGAAGGGCAAATACGACTTGATGTACACCCGCGACAAGCGCGGCGCCATGATCGGCGTGCATACCGTGCGGATTACGACGTCGACCACGGGCACGGACGGGCAGGGGAACCAGACCGCGGTTCCTCAGCGTGTGCCGCCGAAATACAACTCGCAATCTGAGCTGAAAACGGAAGTCAAGCCCGGAAGGAACAAGGTCGATTTCGAGCTCAAACAGCCCTAGACGTGCGAGAGAGGAGGAGGCGTTACCGGTGCTTGGTAAGAGGATTGATTCCCCGTTGGGCGGGCGGAATCCGAGGTTGGCGTTCACCCTGGTGGAACTGTTGGTGGTGATCGCCATCATCGGGATCCTGATTGCACTGCTGTTGCCGGCCGTGCAGGCAGCCCGAGAGGCGGCTCGGCGGATGCAGTGCTCAAGCCGCATGAAGCAAATCGCCCTGGCGCTGCACAACTACGAAAACACGCACAAGGTGTTCCCGCCGGGCAACATCGACGACGGCGTCCCCCAGCGTCAACAATGGGGCTGGGCGGTCTTTCTGCTCCCGTTCATGGAAAAGGGGTCGTTGTACCGGGAGTTAGCGCCGAACGATCGCCGTTTGGTCGATGTGCTGGGCGACCCCATGGCCAGGTTGCTCGTTCAGCAGCCGCTGGCCATGTTCCGGTGCCCCTCCGACCGGACGCCCGAGCTGCTGGAGCGGACCGACCAGATTCGGGACCTCGATGGCGAGGCGAACGTGGGCACCACGTTCTTCGGTGCCACGTCGAACTTCATCGCCGTGGCCGGCTTCTGGGATATCGGCGACGAGCCCGCCAACGGGGTCTTCTTCCCCAACAGCGCCGTCGGCTTTCCCGAGATTCGCGACGGAACGAGCAACACGTTCGCCATCGGCGAACGCGACTTCTATTGCGCCGCCGGAATCTGGGCCGGCGTGCGGGACTCCCGAGGCAGCGGACCGAGGGGTGCCGACTACGTTCTCGGCCGCGTGAGCATCAAGATCAATGATCCCCGCAACGTGGGGAACGACCATTGTTGTGAAGGCTTCAGCAGTCCGCACTCCGGCGGCGCGAACTTCGCGCTGTGCGACGGCTCCGTGCGGTTCATCAATGAGAACATCCGTTTCAACAATGCGGGCGTCACCAACTTCAACGTGCCGATTCCCACGGGATACTTCGGGGCCACCCTGGGTACGTACCAGAAGCTCGGTATCCGCGACGACGGGGAGCCGGTAGAGGGGTTCTGAATGACCTTGCACGATCCCGGGAGGATTCGACCCGTTTAGCCCCGGCGGCCACGCCGGGGTACACCGCAAGGACAGAAGGAGCATCGGCCCCCGGCGTGGCCCCCGGGGCTAAACAGAGTTTCTCCCGGAATCGTGCATGCACATTCAGGAGAAATCAAGGATTCCAAGGCAATGGCTAGTCGCGACCGATCTGTCTACCTTGTCTGGTTGCCCGCCGTTCTGGCGATGCTCGTGACAGGGTGCAATTGGGGCACCCCGGAATTGGGCACGGTCACGGGAACCGTCACACTGGATGGGGAACCCCTCAAGGACGCCCAGGTGGAATTCCAGCCCCAAAGACGATTTCCTCCTTCCTACGGCACCACCGACAGTCTCGGACACTATGAGTTGCAGTACACCAAAGACAAGCCGGGAGCCGTGGTGGGAACTCATACCGTGCGAATCACGACCCAAACGACGGGCCGGGACGAATCGGGAAACGAAATCCAGGTCCCGCAGCGCGTGCCGGAGAAATACAACGATCGGTCCCAGTTGATCAAGCGCGTCCAATCGGGAGAGAACGTCATCAGTTTTGCTCTGGAGTCGGAACCAAAGACGGAAGAGCCCAAGGAGGGAGAAGTCGAGCCAGCAGAGCCCGATTCGGAGAAAGCTGAGGCGGAGACACCCGACGCCGAAACGCCGGACGCGGGCCCTGCGGGCACGGCAAAAGCTCAAGCGGAACAGTCGTAGACGACGGGGCCGCCTCTGCCGAGTTGGCCGGCGTCGCGGAAGCAGGAGAGGACGCGCTATCAGCCTTTTCCGAGCAGTCTCTTCATCTGGGGCCAGGTCCGCGTGTTGGCTACGTCCTCGCGAGTCAAACCGCCGCGCCGCGCCTGCAACACGCCGTAACGCATCGCGTCCAGCCCGCTTGCGTGGTGCGCGTCCGTGGAAATGACGATCGGCACGCCGTAGTTCTTGGCCGCAGCGCAGGCGACGTCGTCCAGGTCGAGCCGCATCGGATGGGCGTTCAGCTCCATCATCTTGCCGTGGTCGCGGGCGGCCTTGAGCACGGTGTCCAGGTCGATTTCGTAAGCGTTTCGCCGGTTCAGCAGGCGGCCCGTGGGATGGGCGATCGCCGAAACGTGTGGGTTCTGGAGGGCCTCGACCACGCGTCGCGTGATCTTGTCTCGCGGCTGGCTCTGACCGTAATGGACACTCGCCACGACCCAGTCGGCCTCCGCGAGCACCTCGTCGTCCAGATCCAGGCCTCCGCGTTCCAGGATGTCGACCTCGATCCCCTTGAGGATCTTGAACCCCTTTCCAAGAGCCCCTTCGTTGAGCTTGTCGATCTCGGCCCATTGGCGGCGCAGGGCGGCGGCGGTCAGTCCGCCGGCCATCGCCACTCGCTTGGAATGGTCGGTGATCGCGATGTAGCGGAGCCCCCGCTTCTTGGCTTCGGTGGCCATCTGTTCGATGGTCGCCAATCCGTCGGTCCAGGTGCTGTGCGTGTGCAGGTCGCCGCGGATGTCGTCCGGCTCCACGAGGCAGGGCAGCTCGCCTCGCTCGGCCCAGTCGAATTCGCGTCGGGCTTCTCGCAACTCGGGCGGGAACCAGGGCAGGTTCAGGGCGGCGTAGACCTCCTCCTCCGTGGCCCCGGCGATCCGCTTTTGTCCGCGAAAGACCCCGTATTCGTTGACCTTCAGCCCCAGGTCCTTGGCCCTGCCGCGGAGGACGATGTTGTGGTCCTTCGAGCCGGTAAAGTATTGCAGGGCGGCGCCGAACGACTCGGCCGGCACGACCCGCAAGTCGACCTGCATCCTGCTCCCCAGCCGGATCGACATTTTCGTGTCGCCCCGCATGAGGACTTGGGCCAGGCCGGGATACTCGCCGAACGAGTCCATCGCCTCCTGGGCGTTTCGGGCCACGACGAGCACGTCGAGGTCGCCCACCGTGTCCTTTCCCCGACGGTAGCTCCCGGCCGGCTCCATCCTCTCGATGGCGCTCGACGTGCGCAGATGCTCCAGGAGGGACTGAACAATCTGGTCGGCATGGGCCCAGTAGGTCCGCTCCTCGGCCTGGGCAGCGATTTCCAGGCCGTCGAGAATGGATGCCTCGGTCTTGGCCCCAAAACCCTTGAGCTGGCGGACCCGCTGCGACTGGCAGGCGTCGCGGAGCTGATCGAGGTTGCTCACGCCCAACTCGTTGTACAAAAGCGCGGCCCGTTTGGGCCCAAGCCCCGGAACGCGGAGAATCGCCAGCACGCTTTCCGGGATCTCCGCCAAGAGCTCTTCGAGCATGGGCAGCGAGTTGGTCTGAACGAGCGTGACCACCTTTGCGGCCAGGTCCTTGCCGATGCCGGCGATGTCGGTCAACCGGCGGTCCGGGTCGCCGGCAAGGTCCTCGATCGATTCCGTGAGAACCTTGATCGCCCGGGCCCCATTCCGGTAGGCGCGCACGCGGAACGGATTGGCCCCCTGGAACTCCAGCAGGTCGGCAATCTGCTCGAAAACGGCGGCAATCTCGGCGTTGGTCATCACATATGGAGTTCGATGATGTCCTTGTCGTGCAGGACGTAGTCGCCTTTGACGACGGTCGCGTCGTGGACGGCGGTTCCCCAAACGCGAGCGAACTTGAGCCCGTCGATGTAGTCCTTGTGAACCTGGGCGGCCATGTCCAACACCGTGCTGCCGCGGCGGACGGTGAAGGGGCGGTCCATGTCGGCCTGTTTGGCCGAGGGAAGCTTGGAGTAGACGCGAACCACATCCATCGACCGATAGATCGCTTCCCGCAGCGGCTCCAAGCCCGTCCCGTTCTTCGCGGAAATCACGTACTCGCGGAAGTCCCACCGGCAGAGTTCATGCAAGAGGTCCAAACGCTCTTGCGCCCCGGGCAGGTCGATTTTGTTGGGGAGCAGGAAAGTCTGGGTGTAGGAGAGTCCGACGTCCTCCTCGCTGAGGAAGGAGTCCCGGGCAAGTCGGGTTTTGGTTTCACTCAGCCGGTCGAGGACCTCCTGGCACTGCTCGATCCCCGAGTCGCTGCCCAGGTCGAGCAGCAGCAGCGCCAGGTCGGCCCCGCGAATCAGCCCGTGCAGGTACGACTCCATGTAGTCGGCCGTGATCGGGGGCGTGTCGATCAATTGAACGGCCACGTCCTCCCAGGGCATCATCCCGGGCATGGGGGCCCGCGTCGTGAAGGGGTACTCGGCCACGTCGGGGGTCGCTCGGGTGAAGCTGGCCAGCAATTGGCTCTTACCGGCATTGGGACCGCCCAGCAGGACAGCCGTGCCTGCACCTTGACGAGGGATTCGCACCCCCCTCGTCTTCCTGCCCCCCCGTTTCTCCGCCAGCAGTTCCTTCTTCGCCTTGCTGATCTTGCTCTTCAGTTGCGCCTGGAGATGGTCGGTCCCCTTGTGCTTGGGGATCTCCTGGAGCATCACCTGGAGGCATTTCAGCTCCTCCTCGAGCGTCGCGGCTCGCCGGTAGGCGTCCTCGGCTTTGAGGTACTGCGGGGTAAGGTTCGCTGGCATGGTGTCAACTCGGCGGCTGGCGAACAGGCAACCAACCGAAGTTTAACCGAGATAATCTCCGTCGGCCAGCGGCATTCGGATCGGCCGATCCAGGGTCCCGCGAGTGTGCGGATGGCGAGTCGAGCGGCCTGGCCCCCCGCGAGTACGCGCCTGGTGCTGCGCCCCGCCGCCGCCCACCTGAGACCGCACGCGGCTTACAGCCGGCGCAACTAGTCGCCGCGCGAAGCGCGCCAACCGCCCACGTCAAGCGTTGCGCCGAAGGTCGTGTTCGCCGGTGGCGTCCACGGGATCGGCTGCTGAAACGTCGCGTACTGGACCGGCCGCGAGGCGGTTCGGCCGCCCGGGTGGATCAACTTCGGCTTTTCCAGTGAAGCCGGGTTGCCGTTCAACTCCGGGCCAGGTTGGGGCCGCAAGTCGGGCGCCGGCGCGTCCTGGTAGGGCACGTCGGTCGAATCCGTGGGCCGCTCCGATTTGAAGGTCGACGGACCGCCGTAGCCCGGGTCTGAGCCGGTGGCGGGCGCCGGATAGGTCGTCGCCGGCACACAGCCCGCCGAACAGCCCGAACTGCTCAGCGGCTCGAAACTCCCGTACCCCGTGCTGGGACAGCAAGACGGGGCACCGCAAGGATCGCACACCGTCGTGCAAGCCGGCGCGCACCCGGTGGAACAGGTCAACCCGTAGGTCGTCACCGGCTCCCGATGAAGCCAGGGCAAGAGCGACAGCCTGCTCACCGGTTCGTAACTCGTGGTGGCGCACCCGGTGCACGGATCCACCGCGGTGACCGGCCGATAGCTCGTTCTGGCGATCCGCGAATACGTCCATCGGTAAGTCGTCTGCGGAGTGTAGAAACACGTTTGCGCCACCGGCGAGTACGCGGTGTGCAAAATGGGCGAGCAGACGGTCTGCGCCAGCGGCGAGTAGACTGTCGTACTGCCAACGGCCGGCATCAGGCTGATCCGCTGCGCGGTATACGGCGGCGCGAACGTCGTCGCACTCGGCGCCGGAGAAACCGACGACGGGCAGAGCCAATCGAACGGACCGCCTTCGCTCGCCGACGGCACCAGCAACAGCACAGCCGCCAGGCCACAAGCTACTGCGGCGACACGCGTCTTTGAGTACAGCATTTTTTCACTCCTCGCTCTTGAGAAACAAGCGTCCATTTATCAGAGCAGGCAATCAAGGCCTTGTCAAGAAGTGGACGCCGCCACGTTCTGCGATTGGTGACGGATTTTCGTTATCCAGGTTATTCCAGCCAGGTAAAAGCTTCGGATTACGCCGTTTGTAGGGACCATGCGCCCGTGCACGCGTGCGGTTCTCATTCCTATCAAAAGGTAGGTCAAGATTGCGCGAAAAGCGAACTCAAAGCTGTCCGATGCCGCTTGCCGGGCACCTTATCTATCCTACGGGATTTCTACGCCCAGGCAATCCGCGCGGTTCACCCGCCGCACTGCCGACGTCATGCTTCGGCGGGGTGAGTGCTAGCATTCCTGTCGGCCCGTCGCTGTTCGTACAGGTCGTAGAGGTCGAACAGGATTTCCCGCATGTTCCCCTGGTGTACGCTGAACCGCTGGTCCACTTCCTCCGGCCTGATGACCGGCGAAGGGCCTTCTCCGAGAAGCCGGTCGACGATCTGTCGGGCCGTCGCCACGCTGGTCGTGGTGCGAAACAAGTCGGGCAGTCCGAGGGATCGATGCGACGTGACCACGAGCCCCAGACCTCTCCGGCGGCAGAACCACTCAAGCGAAAACCGTCGCCGCCACGGGAGCTGCTCGTAGCCGTCGACGATCACGACCGCGCCGGCGCCCATATCCGGCGTGCGGCGAAAGCTCACCGGCAGACGACGCTGCCGGTCGTGCAGCTCGATCAAGACCACCCGCCGTCCGGCCTGCTCGATGCCCGGGATGAGCGCACCCACCAGCGCCGACTTGCCGCTCCCGTGGGGCCCCACGATCTGGCCTCGCCAGCCGTTTTCCCGCAGCCGCTCCACCAGCCCTGGGGCACTTCGCCCCTCCGGGAAGTGATAGCCGATCGCCCCGGGCCGCACCCGGCGTGTGGAGAACGGATTCTCGGCGGACTCCGGGTCGGGGAAGCTGGTCACGACTTCTGGACCCTCACGGCCGGGACGTCGCCCAGTTGGAACGGCAATTCTCCCACCGCTTCTTTGTCCCGTGCCAAAAACACGCGAACCCGCACGCACCAGCGGAGCTTGACGATCACTCCCTGGTAGCTCAAGGGGCACTTGGGCAGGACGGTGCGGAAGCGGCCGGGATAGCGAGGGTCGATCCAGTCGCCGTCTTCGACCGAGAGCCGCTTGAAATCGTGAACCGCCAGATCCTCGTCCCCCTTGCCTTCCGTGTGCCAGAGGACCGAAACTTCCACGGCCTTGACGTCCTCCCGCCGGATCGACTCCAGCCGATATTCGCCGGAGAGCGTCTCCCCGGGGCAATACGCGCGACCGTTGCCGCCCAACCGAATGGTGACCGTCGGCTCGCTCATTCGTCGCTTTTTCCGTTGCGGCCGGGGTAAACAATCACGGGGAAGGAACGCT
>Ga0154737_1395_pt2 | contig 10525 bp, 8 predicted proteins | sample Rifle2008BG16ft_FD_105745 | JGI IMG/M metagenome (GOLD analysis project Ga0154737, IMG submission 105745) | Planctomycetes bacterium RBG_16_64_12 | reverse complement strand
TTGTTCCCCGAGATCGAAGTCCACGGCGAAGCTACCTGGTGAGCGGCGATCAAGGTCGAATCGGTCGCCCAATGGCTGGCGGCGCAGCGGATCGAGGGTCATAGCCTCGTCGAAGGAAGGCCGCTTGGCCCGTTCAGAAAAGCACCCGTCGCGCGCCAGAAAGACGCCGAGTTGTGGGTCGTCGAGCGCCACAGCTATCGGGGGTGGCACGTGCCGGAGGTTTCGGCCGAGCGGATCGAAGCGGCCCGGCAACACGTGGAATGCTTCCGCCGGCGCAAGCGAGATTTTGAAGAGGACCAAGCAGGGTTTGAGCACGCCCTATCCCTCATCCGCGCCGCCGCCGACGACCTGGGCGTGGATTGGGCGTGCGACCTCTTCTTCGCCGCCGAGCGCGACTACTGGACCGGGCGCAACCGGGCAGGCATCAACGAGATCATCCGCGACACGGACACCCGACGCACGGAATCGGCACGTCGATGACCCGGGCCTTTCCGCCGCCGGTCGCGGCGCTAGAATTCCTATGGGTCCGGGTGATAGCGCTCGGCGCGCGATCGCTGAGGGTGTTGCCCTGCGAACAAGATCGCACAGGTCCTTTGTGCGCGGACCCCAAGCCATTTTCGGAGGAAGTGCCATGACGCGGCTGGTGAGCGCTCCAACGGCGGAAACCGGCGACTGCTTCGAGGAGGTGGAGGTCCGCGGCCACATCATCGACAGCCTGATCCTTCCCAAGATCCTCGACCTGATCTCGGCCGGCGGGGGCGGTTTCCGCATCCAGGAAATCTCGATCGGACAGACGCGCTCAGACCCCAGTCATGCGAGGGTCGAGGTCCGCGCGCCCGACGACCGGACCCTCCACCGGATCCTGGCACAGATTGCCGACCATGGGGCCGTCGCCACGCAGGCGCAGGATTGCCGGCGCGTGGCCGCCGACTTGGACGGCGCCTTTCCCGAGGGATTCTACAGCACGACCAACCAGCGGACCGAGGTCCGTTTGTCCGGAAAGTGGGTGCCGGTCGAAAACCAGGAGATGGACTGCGGGGTCGTGGTCGACCGGGACGAGAAGACGGCCCGGTGTCTGCCCATGAGCGAGGCCCGAGCGGGCGATCAGGTCGTGGTGGGCCATGCCGGGGTGCGGGTGTTTCCGCAAGAGCGGTCGCGCGATCCGCAGACCTTCGAGTTCATGGGGAGCAGCGTTTCGACCGAAAAGCCCAAGGGGTTGGCCATCCGCAAGATCGCCCGCGAACTGTTTGAAAACCGGGCCCGAGGAGGCCGCACCGCGGTGGTGGCGGGCCCTGCGATCGTCCACACCGGGAGCGGGGAGTATCTTGAGCAATTGATCCGCTCCGGATACGTCGATCTTCTCTTGGCCGGCAATGCCCTGGCCGCGCACGACATCGAACAGGCCATGTTCGGCACCAGCCTGGGGGCGTACCTCGACCGCGAGGGGCTGGCCGAGGCGGGCCACGAGCACCACCTGCGGGCGATCAACCGCATCCGGCGCGCCGGGGGCATCCGCCGGGCCGTGGAGACGGGCGTGCTCACCTCCGGCATCATGTACCAGTGCATCCGGCACCAGGCCGATTTCCTCCTGGCCGGCAGCATCCGCGACGACGGGCCGCTCCCCGAGGTGGTGACCGACGTGCTCCAGGCCCAAAGCCGCATGCGCGACAAGCTCCACGGCGTGACGTTCTGCCTGATGATCGCCACCGCGCTGCACTCGATCGCCGTGGGGAACCTGCTCCCGGCGTGGGTGAAAGTGGTCTGCGTGGACATCAACCCCTCCACGGCGATCAAGCTCGCCGACCGCGGATCGTTCCAGACGGTCAGCCTGGTGACCGACGTGGCCCCGTTCATGCGGGCGCTGTTCGAGGAGCTGGCGGCGATCGGCTCGCGGGAAGGATGAAGGCGGAGGGATGAAGGATGAAAACGGGGAAACCGGGCAACTTGATCCATCCTTCATCCTTCATCCTTGGTGAGCTGGGAGACCTCATGGACCGCGCGCCACACCTCTTGATGTGCCCGCCCGACTATTACGGGATCGAGTACGAGATCAATCCCTGGATGAGCCGCAGCCGGCCTTGCGACCACGATCTTGCCGCTGGCCAGTGGGAGGGTCTGCGCCGCGCATTGGAGGAGGCCGGCGCCAGGATCTCCTGCCTTCGCCCGGTCGCCGGTCTTCCCGATCTGGTGTTCACGGCCAACGCCGCCCTGGTTTGCGAAGACCTGGCCATTCTTTCCCGCTTCCGGCATCCCCAGCGGCAAAAGGAAGAGCCCTACTTCCGGCAGTGGTTCGCCGAACAGGGTTATCGCGTCTACGAGCTGAAATCCAGGGCCGACTTCGAAGGAGCGGGCGACGCCCTGTTCTGCGGGACGACGCTCTTTGCCGGCTACCGGATCCGCAGCGACATCAAGGCGTACGAGGAGATTGCCTCGGTGCTCGGCTGCCGCGTGGTGCCTCTGGAGTTGGTCGACGCCCGCTATTACCACCTCGACACCTGCTTCTGCCCCATCGCCCCCGGCGTGGCGATCTACTATCCCCCGGCGCTGGACACGTACGGCCGACGCGCGCTGCGGGAATTGGTCGACGACCTGATCCCCGTCAGCGCCGAGGAGGCGGGCCGGCTGGCAGCGAACGCGGCCGTCGTCGGACACACCGTGGTGACCCCCACGGGATGCGCCGGCTTGCACGAGCGGCTGCGGGCTCGCGGGTTCACGACTGGCGAGGTCCCCCTGGGCGAATTCATCAAGGCCGGTGGGGCCGCCAAATGCTTGACGCTGCGGTTAAACGGCGAAGAAGCAGCCGTGCCGTTTACGAAAACTTTGCCGCCTGAGGCCCTCCAGAAGACCCGAAGAACCTGACCTCGGGGGCGATTCCTTGCTTTCTCTCGGAGGGAACGTCGATACGTACTTGTCGTAAGCTTTGGTCCTGCTCAACGTTCCGGTATCGAGAGGTACAGACCATGAATACCTCGACGTGCTGCTCGGCCGGCGGCGTGCTTTTCAGGTCGACGATCCTGTTGGCACTTATCCTGCTCGGCCTCCGGGGGGAGTTGCTGCCGCACGCACAGTCGGCGGAAGACCCCGACGACGCGCACGGCATCCTTCGGTTCGACCCGGTCAACAACGCGCTTGCGCCGGTTTCCCAAGGGGAGTTGAAGCCCGGGTACATCTACAACCATTTCAGCAGGCGACTGAACCGGCGGGTGTGGAGTTACGTTCAAGCCAACGGCGAGTTCTGGTACGCGTTGGGAGAGGGGACGACCCAGGAGGCGTGGCGCCTGGACATCCGCGCCACCCAACAGGAGGCCATCGAGAAGCTGGCTGAGAACTACCCTGAATTGGCGCGCGAGGTGACGTATCGCGGCGTAAGGGTGTTTGTCCGGCTCAATGCCGACAACCGCTGGGTCGTCGCCGGGACCGCGACCCACCCGACCATCTACAATCTGGAAACGGGAGCGAGATGGCAACGAGTCGCCGTTTTCCAAGATCGTGAAGCGGAACACCGGTGGAAATCCTCGCGGAGCAGGTATATCCCCATCGTCCACACCTGTGGATCGCAATGGGGCGTCGAAGGGGGCAAGTACGTTCCGATGGAGCGAGTGCTCGGCGCGGCATTTCCTGCGGAGTGGAGCATCGCACCAACGATCGGCATGGACGACGGCTTCTGAGGCCTGAACCAGGCCCGCCCGTTGCGTTCGGCCGGCATGACGGTGGGAAGGATCTCGCTTCCGAGTTGCCACGCTTCCGCAGCTCGAGCGACGGCTCACTCCAGCGGCTCGCCTCTGGTGATGAGCGTCACCTTGACCGTCTCGCCCTGGCCTTCTCCTTGGTCGCAGAAGAATCTGACCGCGCCAGTCCCCTTTCGGAGCGTTGGAGGGGGCTGATCCGGCTTGACGGTAGCCTTCGTGTGGCCGTTGGGCTCGAAAACCCGAACGGCGTCGCCCCCCTGGTACTCGACGTACCAGTCCGGCTCCAGGGTGACGGGCAGCGTGATCGACTCTCCGTTCACCGAAAGCCCCGGATTGCGGACAGCCAGAGGACGCTCGCCGAGGGCTTCCAACCGGCCGAATTGCACCTTGGCCGCGGCGGCCGGCGGCAAGCCCGTGAGAAATACGTAGACCCTCCCGATGGCGCCGAAGTTGATGCTGCGGATGGCCCAGTAGTTGCTGTAGGGGAAGGCGAAATCGTAGACCTCGCCTTTGGCCCATTCCGGCATCTTGACGTACCGCCAGCCGGTGAAGTCCAGGCAGACATAGTAGTCGCGCACGGACCAGCGTCCCGTGTCCTCGAGGACGAAGTGCAGGTAGGCGCCCGAGCCGTCCCCCTCGACCCACGTCCCCAGCGCCCGGTGCTGCGTCAGGTCTTTCGCCTCATCGAGGATGATCTCGGCGCATCCCCACCCGGCCGCGGCGCCGCCCTTGTTGACGGCGCTGACCTCGAAGCTCGTGCCCCCGGCCGGTGACTCCGCCGCCGAAGGCTTCAACTCGAAGTCGACCCCCGATGCCTGGCGGGGGCCGCCCAGGGGGCCGGCGCCCGTCGTACACAGGTTGAGCGGCCCGGGCGGTGCCAGGAGCGTGACGTTCGACGCCTCGCCGTAGTCGGCCAACTGGGGCTTCACCCGGATGATCGCGCGGAGCGGCTGGTCGGGATGGGTGTTCTCGAAGGTCCAGTGGTCGTGCTCTCCGTCCAGCTTCGCCACGTAGTGCTCCGGGCCGTAGATGATCGGCCGCACCTGCCAGGCCCCATCGGCGGCCTGCTCCAGCGTGAACTCGCGCCCCGGCCGGCGAAGCTGCTCCTTGATCGCCTCGGGGAAGTAGCCGGCCAGCTTCAGCTCTTCCCAGTTTTTGATCGTGGCGAATATCTCTCGCGTGCGGCCGTTGGCATCCAGCTCCGCTTTGCTCGTCTCCAGCGACATCGCCGCGCCGTAGGCCAGCGCCTTCGACCAGGCGTACTCCATCTCCCGCGGGCCGGTGGCATCGCCGGCCAGCCAGTGGGTGAAGTAGCCGAACCAGCCGAACTCGAACGGCTGCAAATCTTCCCTTGAGTAGGCCGCGCCCGCGACGCTCACCCGGTCGAAGTGCTCGATGATCCCGGTGTTGACGAAGTCGGTGGTGTTGCCGCGGCTGAAGACGTGCCAGGAGTAGTTCGAGACCGGCGCGTGGCCGAACATCACTTCTCGCTTCGTGTAATGGAACAGCTTGGAGACCAGCAGGTTGTTGACGTACCACATCGGCCCTTCCGGCCAGTAGCCCAGGTTTTCCCCGATGCCGTCGGGGTAGATGTAGTCGAACTCGAACTTGTCCAGGGCGCCGGCCTCGGCGCGGGCAACGCGGTCGTAGAGGTCGCTTCGCACGTCCGGCCGGTAGAAGCCGATGAACTCGGAGAAGTTGTCGACGGTGGCCCCGGCCTGGTGGGCGGCGGCCACGGTGCCGTGGGCTCCGCGCCTGCACCCGAGGAAGCCGAACGGCTCGGAGGTCTGGAGGTCGTCGTAGACAATGATCTCGTCGCCGATCCGCAGATCGTAACCGTGGGAGCGCGACTTGTCGCTCTTGGCCAAGAGCCCGGCAGGAGAGGCCGTGGTGGGGAGGAAGGTATCGGCCGGCCCGACGTCCGCGGCCAATACCCGCCGCCGATCGGGATACATGAGGAAGCCGGGGTCGGGCACGGGGCGCACCAGCGGATCGTCTTTGCTGACGACCATGTCCAGGTTGTGCATGCCGAACTTCAGCCCCGCGGCGTGGATCTTCTCGCTCGTGGCCTTAAGCCCCGCCTCCCCGCTGGGGAAGTATGTCGTGTTCACCGGGTAGCTTCCGTGCGAGGCGTTCCAGATCCCGTCGTAGATGACGATGTAGCCGAATCCACCGGCCAGCGCGTACTCGATCATCGCGTCGGCCGTGGCCTCGGAGAGATCGACGAAGAGGTACGACTTCATCTGCTCGGGCGATCTCCGCGCCCAGACGCCGCCGAGCGTCGGATGCGGCAGCCCGTTGTCGATCTCCACCCGTTCAATGGAGTCCAGCAGCTTCTCCGCCGGGCACCCCAACACGGCAATCTTGGCTCCCTCCAGCCGGACGGCCGCGTCGGCATGCCCCGTGAGCACTGCCGGGTTTCCTCGGGTGGGGTAGGAGTGCGTCTCGATGTTCAGCGGGATCACCGCCGCGGCGTACTCGTCGTTGCGGCAGCAGGTCAGGCTGTGACTGACGTGCTCGGCAAGCGTCAGCGGGAGGCGAGCCAGCCTGACCGACGTGACGGCCTGATCGCTCACGGCGGTCAGCTCGAGCGTCAGGTAGCTCGGCAAGGAGCGAACTGCGACCTTCGCCCCTATTTCCGAGTCGCCGAACGTCACGGAGAGGGAGCCGTCGGCAAGCGCTACCGCCGTTGAGCCGATCCACGCTTCGTCCTTCTGGACGTACATGAAGTGGCCCGGATCGCTCTCGGCCAGGTAGTCCCGGCCGGTCCGCCGATCCTGGAAGGCCCGGTTGATTCCGTCGTTTCCGATCGTGTAGACCAGGTCATCGGTCTGGAGAACGACGCCGCTGGACTCGGCCCGCACGCCTGCCTCTGGCGATTCGCACCGGGCCGAGGCCGACCAGAGTGCGAAGGCAGCCGCCGGCAAGAGCGCGAGCGAGCTCGCCGCGGCGCAGCGAAAAGTGCGTAGACAGATCATCGCGACCTCCTTTCAGTGGCTCAACGAACGCCCAGAACTGCCTTGATGATGAGCCAAATGCCGGCTGCGGCCCAGCCGAACATGGCCAGCGATATGACGCTGATCACCAGGTTCAGGACCCTGGAGTCGTGATGGTGGGGGAACAGGAAGCCGATCACGGCCAACAGCGACACGCCGATTCCGACCGCGGCGGCAAGCGTGCCGAGCCCCCGCAGCAGCGTGTGGAGCCGGGTGGGTTGTGTCTGTTTTTCCGTCATCGCTGCCACTGGTTGTCTTTCAGTTGCCTCTTACGGGGCAAATCCAAACTCGCCTCCCAGCATGCGGTACCAGTCCCCCAGCCCGGCCAGCTCGGCCTTGGCTCGGTCGCCGGCGTCGACCAGCTTGACGGGCCGCGGGGCGACCAGCGCCGCCACGTGTTTCACGTCGAACGACTCCAACAGGCCGAAGCAGAAAAGCTCGGGCTTCTGATTGACCGCCCAATTCTGCTCGATCACCTCCTTGAGGCTCCCCAACGAGCCGTGCAATTCGACCCGGCCGATCGCCCCCGGTTCGAGCCCCGCCGCCACCAGGGCGAACAGGCTGGACCGTGGTCCCCGGGCGACCAGCGTCGCCGGGCCGCTCTTGTGCTCGGCGAGCGACCACCGGGCGACGGCTGCCACCTGGCTCGCCTGCAATCCCAGCGGGCGGTCCCCCACGGCGGCGACCAGCAGGGCGAACAGGAAGTCGCGCTCGGCGATTTTCGACTCGCCGAAATAGAACGGATCGATCGCCACCACGCGATGGCCCGCCTCCAACAGCCGTGCCGCGTCGGGCGCGGCACTCTGGCGCCCGTCGTCGGCCACCAGAATCGCCGTCCGCTCGGGATTTCCCCGGACCAGCTCCACCGCCGGCACCGTCCAGGCACCGCCCATCTGGAGCTTCCAGAACGTGACCTTCACGCCCGACTTTTCCTCCTCGCCGAACTTGATCGCGTGGACCTCGTAGTCCTTCGCCCGGACGATCTCGCGCAGCTTCGCCCGCCGCAACTCTTGCCACTCGATCGCCGCGTCCTTCTCCTTGGGCAGGTCGGGGTCGCGGGGCAAATCCTTTGCCAGGGCAATCGCCAGGGTGTTGAAATCCTCGTTCTTGCCGGGCAGCTCGACCTGAAGGTCTTCCGGGCTCTTGACCTCGTTGTCGGAGGGGATCTCCTTGGGATCGAACGTCGCGTCGCCCGGGTAGAAGAAGTCGCCCAGCATGCGGTAGAGCTGTTGGCGGTTGTCGACCTCGTAGTTGTGCACGCCGGGGGGGTCGTCGTTGACGTGCGAGCGGAGCGCGTCTTCGCGCCCGTAGAGCCGGAAGATGGGCGCCGCGGCGTCCAAAAGCGGCTGGAGGGCGTATTCCCCTTCGAAGCAGCAGCCGTCGTGCAGGTTGAAGGTCAGGAGCGTCGGCCGGGGGGCCATCATCGCCGTGAGATGGGCGTAATCGCAGACGGTGGCCAGGTCGTTGGGCGTCTGCTCTGAATCGCCCAGGTCTTTGAGGTGGTATGCCCTGGTGTGAAAACTGGAATAGCCGGCCACGGGGTCGGTCAGCGTCACCCGGGTGTCGAGCGAGCTGATGACGATCGTCTGCCATCCTCCGCCCGAGAGGCCGGTAACCGCTACGCGCTCGGGATCGGCGTGCTCCAGGCTCAGGAGCACGTCCAGGCCGCGCTTCATCGCCAGATAGAACGGGGCCAGGCCGCTGGTTCCGCAGAGGTCGAGCTGGTTCATCGTGTAATGGCCGTAGCCGGGCGAGCTGAGCTGCCCCATTCCCAGCCATTCGGGGCCGAGCGCGAGCATGCCCCGCTTGGCCTGGTTGATCGAGCGGATCTGCTTGGGGACGTATGCCTTCCCCGGGGCGCCCACGTGCCCGTTCACGTTCAGCACCACCGGCACCTTGCCGGCAATCGCTTCCGGCTCGTAGAGCACGGCGGGAATCCACAGGCCGGGCAGGGCTTCGTAGCGGAGCTTCTTGATCCGATACCCGGGGCCCCCCTCGATCGTCTCCAGCCACTCGACCCCGGCCGGCGCGTCGCGCCATTTGGCCGCCTCGCCGCGGTAGACGATCCGCTCCAGCACTTCGGAGCGGATCCGGGTGGCCTCCGCTTCCCACTCGGCGACCGACTGCACTTGCGGCATCGGCGGCACGCGCTGGTCGCAGTACGCCTGCACTTCCGCCATCGGCAGGACGGAGCCGACGATCTCGCGCTCCAAAAGCGACTTGAGCTCCGCTTCGTCCGCCGCGACCAACCTTCCGTCGGTGCCCGGCGACGCGGCGCCGATCAGACCCAACCCGAGCAAGAACACAACCGGCACAAACCCTCGGTAGCGTAACATGGTGAGCCTCCTCCAGCAGTTGTCGGACAACGGATCAGCGAGCCCTACGTTATCATGCCGCCTGGGCCAACGCAAGCGGGCGGTTTGCCGTGGCATTTCCCGGTTCTTGGATAGCTCAAGAGCCGCAGATTCCCGGCGCGTGGCACCCGGCGCTCGGCTTGATCGCCTGGTTGGGCAGCTCCGGCAAGACTCACTTGGGCCCCAGGAATGACCCACGACTCAAGCGGGCGACACCGCCCGCAAGGCCATACGTTACCTGACTCATGCATCCGTAGTCGAGTGTTTCCGGTAGGTCCGTAGATGCATGATAGTGAGGGTTTCGAAGGAAGCTGGTATCGGTGATCATCATGGCTGGATAGCCTTGGTCCCAAAAGGAGCTGTTGTCTGAAAGACGAATAAAGCTTGCGGCCTCGGGAAGCGCGATCGAATACAAGGGGAATCGGGCAGCTCGCTTGAATCCGCGTCTGAAGCTCAGACCAAGTTTCCATGATCGCAGGTTCGATACCGCAGCAAGGAAGTCACCGCGATGAGGGAAGGCCCATCGAAGCCATCGAGGCATCTCCGCCGGATACCCTTGGCTTCCGGGATCGTTGGAGTAGTACCCAACCATTTCGAGGGAAAGCATACCTGTGATACGTTCGCCAGTCGTTCTGCACTGGCGTGCATACACTTGGCTTCCCATGGTTGCCGTGTAGAAATGTGGTGGTTCCTCACATGTAAATGCTACGAACCGAAGCGTTCGGCGTGGCGACGATTGCCGAAGCAAACGAGCGGCTTCAATGAGGACAGCGACGGCGGACGCGTTGTCATCGGCTCCTGGGGTACTCTCCACGGTATCGTAGTGCGCCCCAAGCACAATGATTTCATCCGCACGATCGCGACCATCAAGTTGGGCAATGAGATTGACGGCGTCACGGCCACCCACCGGGTACGTTTGCCGAATGACCGGGTAATCCAGTGCCGCCAACTCCCGTTCAATAAGAGACGCCGCTGCGGCTAGACGACTCGGGACTCCGAAGTGTCGAGGACCGATGAGCCCCGCCAGACGATCAACATGCGTCCACAGATGGCGTGCAACCAGATCGTCTGCGGGAATTGCGTCCATCTTCGTTCACGCAAGCCATTGAGCAGGGCAGAATCCGACGCGTCGGGAAGTGCAGCCTGAGTCGCCCAACTCACCCTCTATCACGATTTCGAGCAGTGTGAGTATACGCGGCGACTCTCGACTCCGCAAGGAAAGCCGGAAAGGGACAGTCCCATTCTCGCTGCGCGAAAATCGGGACAGTCCCCAAGCTGTTTTTCCCGCGGACGGTTGCCCGGCGGCGTTGCCTGGGGTACGCTTATTTGCGGAATCGGGCGAGCCGATGGGGGGCCGTCGGGGAAGGCCCGGGCGAGAAAACCGCGACAAGACAACCAGGAGCACACGATGAGTGAACGTGAATCGAAGAGGATCTCCCGCCGCCGTGCGTTGGCGGCGACGTTGGCAGCGGCCGGCATCGCGGCG
>Ga0154737_1103_pt2 | contig 10628 bp, 4 predicted proteins | sample Rifle2008BG16ft_FD_105745 | JGI IMG/M metagenome (GOLD analysis project Ga0154737, IMG submission 105745) | Planctomycetes bacterium RBG_16_64_12 | reverse complement strand
GGAGGATTTCCCCCCCGTTTCCGATCGCCCCGGCCTGGATGACCAACTGGGCGGCCTCGGGAATGGTCATGAAATAGCGCTGCATCCGCTCGTCGGTCACGGTGACCGGACCGCCGGCGGCGATCTGCTGGCGGAAGACCTGGACGACGCTCCCTGCCGAATCGAGCACGTTGCCGAACCGGACGGTGACGAACCGGCACGAGGAGACCTCGGCCAGCGACTGCACGTACAGCTCCGCCACCCGCTTCGAGGCCCCCATGACGCTGGTCGGATTGACGGCCTTGTCGGTGGAGATCATCACGAACGATCCGACCCCTGCGGCCATGGCCAGGTCGGCCAGTTGCCGGGTCGCCACCACGATGTTCTTGATCGCCTCGCCGGGGGCGAGCTCCATCAAGGGAACGTGCTTGTAGGCCGCGGCGTGGAAGATGATTTCCGGCCGGTGCTCTTCGAGAATCCTCTGCACGCGCCGCTCGTCGAGGATGTCGGCAAGGCACACCTCCAGATCGGCGTGCGGGGCCAAGGCGCGGAGCTCCCGTTCCAGGAAGAATTGTCCATTCTCGCTCCGGTCGACCAGCACGATCCTTTCCGGCGAGAACTGGAGCAACTGCCGGCAGATTTCCGAACCGATGCTGCCGGCGCTTCCCGTCACCAACGCCACCCGATTGTCGATCCACCGACGGAGGCCGTCCGTCTCCAGGCGGATCGGTTCTCGGCGGAGCAGGTCGTCGATCGCCACCGGTCGCGGACGGACACTCACGCTGCCGCGGATCAGTTGCTCGTAGCTGGGGAGCACCTTGACCGAGACCGAGTGTCGTCGGGCTTCGCTGACCAGTTGGCGGACCTGTCGGCCGGGAAGCCCTCCGGCCGCGATCAGCACGTGCTCGACCCCGCGTCGCTCGGCCAGGCGGCACGTCTGGTCGATGGTGCCGACCACCGGCACCCCCCCGATGCGAGTTCCCAGCCGCCGCACGTCGTCGTCGAGGAATGCGACCACCCGGTACCCCAGGTCGTCGTTCCGGGTGATCGCCCGCAAAAGGGCTTCTCCGGCATCGTTGGCGCCCACAATGAAGGCGGGAATCTTGTCGGCGGAGACAAACAGCAGCCAGCCGCGATCCCGAACGGCGCGCAACAAGGCCCGAATGCCGCCCACCACCGCGATCGTGGTCCCCCAGTCCAACAGGAACACGCTGCGCGGGATGATGCGTACGGGCAGGAAGAATCGATCCACCAGCACGGCGACCAGCAGGCTGACCGTCGCGGCCTTGATCAAAGCGACCAGATCGTAGAAGGTGACAAAACGCCCCCATCCCTGGTAGATGCGGAACCAGCCGAACAACGCCAGTTGGATCAGCACCACGTACGCGACGGTCGAGGAAAACTTCTGCATTTCTGCCGGGCCCAGTTGGCCTTCGAATCTGAGCCAATAGCTCAGGTAGTAGCTGGCCGCAAAGAGCGGCATGAGGAAGGCGGCGCACTTCAGTTGGCGCAGCACGGAACGCAATTCCATGCCCAGCCCGGCGCTCTTCCTTGTCCGGTCTTGAAGACTCGTCTTCGTCTGGATTGTGTGGAAAACGTCCAAAGATAAATCCCTCGCCGTTGCGGGAGCTCAATATCGACGTTGGCTTGGCCGGTTGGCGGCGCTGGCTTGGGGCCGGTGCCAGATTTCCGTCTGGTCGACCTCCTTCATTTTTCGGCTGAGGACCTGGTCGTCCGGCTTGCGCATGAGACACCAATCCAGGTGTTTCTTGGCCTCCTGGTACTGTTCCAGATCGGCGAGGCAGTAAGCCAGGTCTCGTCGCACGCGGAAATTGTTCGGATCGCACGAGAGCGCGTGCTGACCACATTGGAGCCTTCGCGCTGGGTCGTCCAATTGTTCGTAAAGCCTCATGGCTTCCAGCCAGAGATCGACCGCTTCGGACCTGTTGCGAGTCGCGGCTTCAGATTCGACCGCCCGGACGTAGTCGCGCCGCAAGGCGATCATCTGTTCGGGCCGGGCAATCTCCTGATAGCGGCCGTCGAGGAGTCGCAATCCTTCCAGGTCGGGCTGGAACGTGTCGATCAGGAAACGGATTTCTCCCTCGAGATCTTCCGGGTGAACCCGGCCTGCAAGCCAGTCGATGATCTGCTTCTGGTAGACGGAGCCGCTTGCGAAGGACTCCTGCCAGTAGGCCAATCCCTGTTCGAGATCTCCGGCCAGCACAGCCTCGTTGCCGGCGTGAAACAGCACGGTCCCGTCGAATGGGCGCACCGTCAATGCCTGGCTCACGAAGGCGGCCTTGCTCAGGGTGCGTCCTCCTTCCAGGAAGCACAGCTCCCCGAGAAACAAGTAGCCTTCCCCGAGCAACGGACACAACTCCACGGCCCGCCGCGCATGCTCCAGCGCGAATTGGAGATACTTCGAATGATCGCCGACCGCCCTGGACAGCCACTGCTGGACCGCCTCTCGGGAGTCGAGCCGACGTTCCGGGGGCACTGCTTCGGAGCGCGACTGGATCACCGCGTCGCGGATCTGTGAGAGCGGCATCCGGTTCGCCGAGGTCGCCTGCTTGTGATGGAACAACCCAATGTAGGCCCTGGCCAGATTGAGGTGCGCCCTGGCGTGGTTCGGGTCGCAGCGGAGCACGTCTTCCAACTGGGCAACCATTCTTTCCTGGGCAGCCAGCGAAGGCTGATCCTCCTGGTCGTCTGCGGTATTCTCCCCTTGCCAATCGCCGAACGGTAAAGGCTCCGCAGCATCGCGGCGGAGCAAGAGAAAACGCTCCCAGTGCGGCTCGGCCAAAACGGGTCCTGCTCGGTTCTCGAGCATCCACGCACCGCCAACCAAGAGTAGGAAGACGCTTATCACCCCCACGTGCCGGGGAAAGGTAGTCTGTCGGCTCCCCCGGTCGGGATCGCCCAAGGCGAGCTGCCTGAGCCGGCATGCGCAGGCTGCGAGCACGGCCACCAGGACCATGCAGCCGGGGACGTACCACACGAAGTCGACCGTGCTGTGCGCAAGGCTTGCCGCCAGGCTTCCGGAAACGGCCCCCAAACAGACAAGGATTCGACGCTCCGAAGCCGTTCGCAAACCATCGATGCACCAGAAGCCGCAGATGCCGATGCCCGTCACGAGGAGTGCCAGTCCTGCCATCCCGGATTCCAGGGTGACTTGCAGATACCCACACTCGGCGTGGGAGTAGTAGGAGTACGAGTCGGCCCATTCGAGGTACATGGGATAGACCTCGCGGTGGCTCCCTACACCGGATCCCAGGACCACGAAATCGGGGATCGCCTTGGCAACCGTTTGCCAGATGGTTCGTCGCCCTTCTTGCCGATCGAGCGTTTCCAGCGACCCGGAGGTTAGATCGTCGAGCCGGCCGGAGACGCGCTGGTATCCGAAGATCGCTAAGGATGCCCCGATCAGCAGGACCACGGCCGTCAGACTGACCACAAACCGGAGCCCCATGGACGAAGCCCGATAGCATACGCCCACGCAGAGGACGGTCGCCACCAAGGTGGCCACCGCGCCGCCCCGCGATAGCGAGAGCAACACGGCAAACAACACGATCCCCAGCGCGAAGACCCGGAAACCAATCCCCAGTTCGCTGACGTCCGACTTGGACGCCGACCGGCGGAAGCGGGGTTCAGGGTTCAGGGTTCGGGGTTCAGGGCTTGCGAGCACACGGGGAAGCCGAAGTCCTGAACTCTGAACCCTGAACCCTGAGCTCCACTTCCGTCCGCGGCCAAGACCCTCTTGAACCCACCAGATCAAGGGACCAATCCCCAGGGCAAGAAAATGGGCGAAGTGATTGCGGTTGGCGAACGCCCCTTTGGCCACACCGCGGGTAGTGGTGTACACATGCTCGTAGATCCAGAAGAACTTCCCGTTGCTGGTCAATAGTTGCACCAGTCCGAAGGCAGCCATCAACAGCGCCGACCACGCACACCACCTCAGAATACGCTCCACGTCTTCCACGACCCGGATACGCTGAACGGCGACCAAGAACAGCAGGCCGTAGGCCAGGAAAATGACGAGTGCGTCGCGGGTGGCGGCAGGAGTCAAGGAAACCTGCGACCAGACGCCTAGGGTGACGGGAATGTCGGTGTGGGAACTCCACAGGGGGAGCATCTCCGACGTGTGCGGGGCGAGGTGTGCCAGGAGGGCCGGCGGCAAGGGAACCAGTTGCAGAACCAGCAAGACCACGCCTGCCAAGAGCAACGACTCGGCCGACGACCATCGCCAGATTCCTTGCTTGCGGAGGCACTGCCGAACCGTCCAAGCCATGGCAACGGCCAGCGAGAGCGCCACCAGGGCCAGCCGGCCCAGGGCCGCTCGTCCTCCGAGGATCATGGGGACGACGAAGATGCACGCTGCCAGACCCCCATCGGTGACTTGCAGCAGCAGCTTGGCAAGCCAATCCCCCTCGCCCACGTTCCGCGTGGTCTTCTTCGTTCTTTCGGGGAAGCTTGGACTTCCCTGTCTCGACATCGTCCCGCTCCCTCACACCCGAAGAGTACACCTCGTTTCCAACCGGCACCGCGTCAAATCGGCATTAAGGGGTTCGAGGCAGCCCTGAGTCGGAAGGCCCGGCCACGGCTACACGATTCCCGAATCATCGGACAAGCCGCAGGCATGGCTTAGTCAGCCTCTCGGCGCATTTCCCCGGTGTTTCCAATCCGTCGCATATCACCCGACCTTCCACCAATCCGCCGCAGTCGCCCGTTGAGGACTTTGAACCCCAATTTCAGCAACCTCACGTTTGGATGACGGATCCAATGCAGAAATACTTGAGCGAGGTAGTGAAAGCTGACGAGGATTCGCCGTTGCGCTTTGGTGACGAGCTCGGAAAACTTCTCCAGATCCTGCACGACTTCGGTCTTCACATACACCTTGTCGCAGCCGACCGACCAATCTCCTACCAGCGCGCCCCGCTCTTTGGCTTCTTGGTAGACGGGGGTGTTCGGCAAGGGCGCCAACACGTTGAATGTGAACGTGTCCGGAAGAATTCGGGCAACAAAACGGAAAGTCTCCTCCAACATTTCTCTGGTCTCTCCGGGATAACCGAGGATCCAGCTCGTACTGCAGAGAATGCCCGCTTTCTTCGTCAGGCGACAGGCCTCTTCGTTTTGCGCCACCGTCGTCTTCTTTCTCATCAACCTCAGCACGGGATCGCTCCCCGATTCCATTCCATAGCTGATCGCCCGGGTCCCCGCGCGTTTCAGTTTCCTCAACAGCGGCATATCGATATGGTCGACGCGGGAGTGAACTCGCAACTCCAGATCCCAGGCTTTCTCAATGATCCGATCGAGGATCTGATCGGCACGTCGTCTGTTGAAAGTAAATGTGTCGTCCATGATCTCGATCGCGTCAATTCCGCGCGCCACCATTCCATCCATCTCTTCGATCACCCTGTCAAGGCTGTGTTCCGCATACTTCCCTCTCCCGGTGAAGCAATACCCGCAGGCATAAGGACAACAGCGGGATGTCATCAAGACGTCCATATTCTTTCGGTTGCTGAGGATATTGAAGTACGAGTGGTGGTCGTACATTTCCTTCAGCAGATCTCGATTTGGTGAGGGTATCTCATCGAGATTCTTCGGCAACTGGTACCGAGGGTTCTTGACGATCAGGTTGCCCTCTCGGTAACCGAACCCAGGGATACTCTCCTTCGTCCGCTGGCCTTGAAGGAAGTCCAGGATGGCCGGCATCACGAATTCGCCCCAGCCACTGACGACGTAGTCAATCGCGGGTAGCTCCTTCAGGACTTGATCGGGCATCACCGAGGGGTGGCCTCCACCGGCGACGATGGGAGCATTGGGCAGTGCCGACTTGAGCCGGTCGGCCAGGCGGTTCACGACCCGAATGTAGGGGGAGTAAAGCGAAATCCCGATCAGGTCAGGCTGGAAATCCACCGCCTCCTGAACCGTCTCTCCCACGGTGAGCTGCAATGTGTATGCATCGAGGACCGAGACTTCATGGCCGGCCTGGGCAACCGGCGTGGCAACATAGAGCAATCCTAGAGGAGGCAGAGTGATGACGCGACTGAGGCCGCCGGACCCCTCGACGACCTTGAACCGACCGTGCTTGCGATAGGGGGCCGTGAGGGCTGCACTGGCGATCTCTGAGGGCTGGATGAACAGGACTCTCATAGTCGACTTCCTTCTGTGCCACGGACACGGTAATCGATATGATCGAACTCGCACTACGCAACACGTCGTGGGACAAGCCCAGGGGGCGGATCTGCTTCCTTCCAGCGCGACACGCCGTTCCCTTGCGCACCGGCAGCGTCCTTGCCGATGGCGGCGGCTTCTGCCAGTTCGCTCTCATCTTTGCTGTCGGCATCTGCGCCGTACTTGTATATGTACCCGTAACCGTAGCCGCCGTATCCGTATCCATAGTACCCACCCTCTTTTTCGGAGCCGATTCGGTTCAGGACGATACCCAGCAGCGGGATTTTCAGCACGGAGAGGTTTTCCACGCATCGCATCACGGCGCGGCGTCGGTTCTTTGCGGGCTGAACCACTAGCACCACTCCGCTGGTGAGTCGGCCGATCACGGCCGTGTCGCTGGCGGCTAGCACGGGCGGGCTGTCGATGAGAATCTGGTCGTAGACGCTTTCCGCCCAGGCCAAAAGCTCGGAGAATCGCTGGCTGCTAAGGAGTTCCGCCGGATTGCTCGGGCGGGGGCCGGAGGCAAGGACATCCAGACCCGCAAGCCCCGACGGCCGAATGTGCGCCACCGCCGCGCGGACGATGTCCTCCTCGCTACGAATGACCGAGGAGAGCCCTTCGATGCCTCGCATGGCCATCAGGGCCGTCAGTCCGGGTCGCCGCAGATCCGCATCAATCAGCAGCGTCTTCTTCCCGGACTGGGCGATGGCCACCGCCAGATTGGCCAGCACGGTGGTCTTTCCGTCGCCCGGCTCGGCGCTCGAAACCACCAGTTGGTGCGTCTCCTGGTTGGCCAGTGACAGGGCGGTCCGAAGGGTCCGGAAGGCCTCGACTTCCGCTGCATTCGGAGAGGCGTAAGTGGGCAGTTGGTCTATGCCGGAGTTCTGGTTCATCTTCAATTCTTGGACGATGGCCAGGGCAGGGACCCCCAGCACACTCTGCATTTCCTCCCGGGAGCGGAAGCGGTCGTCGAGGATGTCCAGGATGTACACGGCTCCCAGCCCCAGCCCCAGGCCGAGGGTCAACACGGCCAGAACCGTGCGGGCCAAATTCGGCGACACCGGGGTCCTGTTCACCCGTGGCTCGTCGAGCAGGGTGGCACAAATCTGCTGCCCTTCCCGGCTCAGGTCCAGATCGTTGATCCGATCGCAGAGCACGTCGTGCAGTCTTCGCAGCCTTTCGACCTCACGATCCAGGTTATCGAGGCGGGCCACCTGGCCGTCGATCTCCATGGCCCGATTCTGTGCCTGTTGGAAATCTTCTTGGAGCGTCGCTTCAAGCCATTGGGCCTCGGCGAGCTTGTGGTGGACCAATCCGATGAGCATGGGGCCGAGTCCGGCATCCTGCATCCGCTGCCGGATCCGGCCCGGGTACTCCAGCAGGGATTGCTCGGTGACGCGGATCTTGTCTTCCAGCGCGATCAGCTCGGGATGGTTGTCCCCAAGATTCTTGCGCTTCGTTTCCCACTCCGCCCGGTAGTCGACCAGATTCTTCTCCAGCGCGGCCTGAAGACCATCGTCGGCGCTGGACCCGAGGTGATTGCGGAGCACCTCCCAGCCGACGACTTCCGCGGCGAGCAGAATGCACTTTTCCAGGTCCTCGCCATCGTGCACCGCCGCCTCAATCGCGGCCAGGGAAGCCTCCAGCTTCGCCCGTCTGCTCTGGCTCTCGATGAGTTGTTCGCTCAGAGCAATCGCCGCCTGCACCAGAGGATGCTGCACTTCCCCCTCGGGCCCGACCCTCAGGACACCGCATTGCTGGCGCAGCGCGAGCCGTTCCTGTTCCTTGTGGCTCAGCTCGACCCCCAGCGTGTTCTTCTCCTGGCTCAGCACGTCGAACACCTCGCCGGCCTGTCCTTTGAGCGTGCTGTCGGTGAACTTCAGGTAGCAGGCCACGACCGCGCTGACCACGGATACCGCCGCGTCGGGATCCCTCGATCGGTAACTGGCCGTGATGATGTTCTTGTTGCGCAGCGCGTTGACGGACAGCTTGTCCCGCAGCTTCTTGCTCCATTCGCTCTTGGGGGCGCCGGCAAAATCGATGCAATCCTCCGGGCGCAACTGCCTTACCGCCGCGTCGAGAACCTTGTCGCTACGGACAATGTCCACCTGCGTGGGCAACTGGGTCTGGTGCAGGTTGTCCTCCACGGACCCGGCGCTCGAGCTGCCAAGCTCCAAGACCCATACTCCGGCACTCGCGCTGTAGTATCGTGTCGCCGTCATGTAGGAAAGCGCGCCCAGGAAAGCAGCGACGGCAAGAGCCAGGATCACCACGTTCTTCCGATGACGCACGGTCACCGCGAACTGCACTAGCCGGTGCACCATGTGCGCCGTCGACTCGCTCTCCAGTTCGTCACGCACCACAGCCGGCTCTTGCATGGCGCCGATCGCTTTCCTGTCTACCACAACGGCACTCGGCCCGTCACGCCGACGCGCACAAAGCGCTCCAGCACGCTTAGTGCGGCGATCACGGGGGTCTGGTCGACCGTGACCGTATCGCCGGCGGCAAGCCGCAGGTTGGCCTCCGGGCTCCGTTTGGCCTCGCGGATGCTGGCCTTGATCTTGACCCGCTCCGACTGGTCGGAGCCCTGGCGAAGAATCGTCACTCCGTCGGCCAGCAGACTCGTTTTGTCGCCAGCCTTCATCACGGCGTCCAACAGGCGAACGTCCTGCTGGTAGGGAAACTCATACTGACCCGGCTTGTCTACCAGGCCTCCCACGCTGACGATCCTCGGTGGCCGTTCACCGACCACCACCACCGATCCGTCTTCGAGATAGTAGTCGCCCGCGCCTTCTTCAGCGGCCGTGGGCAAGTGCACGCGAAACACCCTCGGCTCCTGTATCGGCATGGCACCGAAGGCAGGAGAGACCTCCGCCTGCACTCCTCCTGCCAGGTGCGGCGGATTCGAGCGGGACGGATCGGGCAGCGTGGCGCCTCGGCCCGGCTGACTAATGTTGATCCACAGGTCGGCGTTCTCGCTCAACCCGCCTGCCTGGGCCAGGGCGTCCAATACGTAGCTTGAGCTTCGCGGCAGGGAATAGACGTTGGGCTTCTCGACCGCTCCCAACACCTTCACCCGATTCACTCGCTCCTCCGTGGACACGCTGACGTGGGGATTGCGAAAATAACCCCCGTCGATGCACGCCCTGGCAATCACCTGCTCGGCGTTGTCCAACGTCAAACCGGCCAGGCGCACCGTCCCGGCGAAGGGGACTTCGGCCGTGCCCGTCTCCCCAACCCGAACCGAAGCCTCCGACGGCTGATCGGTCGCATCGGCGGCGATTTGCACCTTGACCACCGCTGCGCCGCCGATGGTCTCTTGTCTCAGGGGGCCAGGAGGTATGGCCGACAAGTACCTGCGGGGGTCGTCGACCCGCTGTGCGAGCCACTTCGACGGCACGTTTTTGCCGGCCCGAAACGTGCCGCTTGCGCAGCCCCCGGCCCCCCCCAGCACGACAAGCACGCCCAAGAGCCAGGCTGCGCGGAAGCTTGCGAGTGACTTCCACGCCCCAGCCGCTGATGTCTGCATGCAACGACCCATCTCGTGAATCGGCGCCGAAAGGGAGAGAAGAGGGAACTGGCCGCCGAAATGAAGGGCGGTTAATATCAAGAAATCCCTGCCGGGGTCAACCTCAGTTTCCCCATCCCCGATGCTCCACAGCCGCTGCGCTCCCGGTCAGGGACTGGCGGGCACGAAGTTGTCTTTCTTCACATTGTGATAGATGATGGGGATGGCGATCGCACCCGCGGCGATGGCGCCAACGGTCGCCCCCGGCGGAAAACCGTCGGCCGGAAAGGGCGACTGCCCACGGAGCAACCATCGCCCGACGGGCACGCTCACCTCGCTTTGCGCGTGCGGCGGAGCCGCGGAGGAAGTCCACAGGCGGCAAAAACGCCAACGCGGCCCATCGGCCGTGTCGATGACCACCCGGTAAAGTCCCCCGCGCAGGTTCCTCACAGCGAATCTGCCGTCGACGTCGCTTGTGGTTCTTGCGACGGGCAGCCCGCCCTCGAATAGGGTCACCGGCAACCCGGCCACCGTCTCCCTCGGGCCACCGCCTTCGCCCGAGACCGCCCGGCCCTCCAACACTCCGTCGGGCCCGAGCGCCACGTCCTCGATGGCGTTCGGCGCGTGTCGCGAGAGTTCGCCGTGGCCCGACACCGCCACGCGGCCGCGACCCGCACCCTGGAAAAAAACCAAAGGAGACGCCCCCTCTGCCGGTCCCGCGCCGAGCACGACGAAACACAACCAGGCCGCTGCCGAGGCCTGGTGGTTCGACCGTGTAAGCCCCTGTGGAATCCCCAGGGATACGTTCACGCCAAGGGCTCCTGGGAGGCGAGTCACGGGCTTCTCGGTCTGGAATTGTGCACGGCGATGGGAATGGCGATCACCGCCGCCACCAGCCCGACGAGCAACACCGAGTCGGAGGCAAAAAACTCTTCCAGCGGCAACTGGCCGCGGACCACCTCGCCGC
>Ga0154737_1346_pt1 | contig 10666 bp, 8 predicted proteins | sample Rifle2008BG16ft_FD_105745 | JGI IMG/M metagenome (GOLD analysis project Ga0154737, IMG submission 105745) | Planctomycetes bacterium RBG_16_64_12 | reverse complement strand
TCAACCCCTTTTTGGAGGCCATCCCATGGCACGTTCATCTTCCCGCCGACAGTTCCTCAAGGCCACGTCGGTCGGCGCGGCTGCTCTGAGTATGACCGCCACCGGCTTCGGTCGCGTGGTGGGGGCCAACGATCGGATCTCCGTGGGAATCATCGGCTGCGGCCAGCGCGGAGTCGGGGCGCACATGCCGGGCGTACACGCCCACGCGGAAACGCAAAACGTGGAGATCACCGCCGTGGCCGATCCCTGGACGCCGCGTCGGGAGGAGGCGGCGGCCAAGGTCCAGGAGTGGTACGGACGTGCTCCGCGGCAGTTCGTCTCCTATCGTGACCTCTTGGCGCTGGAAGACGTCGACGCCGTGGACCGCGCCCAAGACCTCCGCGGCCGGAGCGGTGGAGAAAGGCGAGCTGGGGCCGGAGACGCCGGTCGAGCCGATCGAGACGCCCGACCACTTCCTCAACTGGCTCCAGTGCATCCGTAGCCGCGGAACCTGCCGCGCTTCGATCGAGGCCGGCTACCAACACGCCGTGGCCGTATTGATGGCCGTGCGCGCACACGACACCGGCCGCCGCCAGATCTACGACCCGGAGCATCGCCAGATCCGCGACGGCTGACACGTCCCGTTGCCACGCAACGCACGACGCCGCGAGGGAGTTTCACAGGTTGCGGAGTTGGGCGGACTTCTTGACATGGTACGCCCCCCGCGCTACATTAAGCAGTACCGGGTGCGCTCTTTGACTCCCCGCAATCGGCTGTTTTGGAGTGTCGGCTGGCGAGCAGTCATTCTGAGCGAAGCGAAGAATCTCCTTCGTCTGCGAGATCCTTCGCTGCGCTCAGGATGACCCCAAAGCTGTGTCATGTTGCACATTTTATGCGATGACCCGTAGGAGCGTCCTTCCCATGCGGCCCATGGGCCTTCGCTTGCGATTCGTCATCCCGCTCGCCTGCCTGCTGGTGGCGTACGGCGGGATTCACACGTACCTGACGGCGAGGAGCCAGCGAGCCCTGCTTCTCTCGGAAGCAACGCTGAGCACCGTGCGGCTGGCCAACACGGTCCGGCGGAGCACCCGGCACGCTATGCTCCAGTCGCGCCGGGAGGACGTGCACACGATGATCGAAGAGATCGGAGAGCAAGAGGGCATCGAGCACGTCCGCATCCTCAACAAGGAAGGCGTCATCACCTATTCGGCCCACAAGAGCGAGATCAACCGGGTCGTCGACCGGACGGCCGAGGCCTGCTATCAATGCCACGACGCGGCGGAGCCGCTCACGAAGCTTGAGACCTCCCAGCGAGCTCGGGTGTTCCGGGCAGAAGACGGCCACCGCACGCTGGCGGCCATCGACGTCATCTACAACGAGCCCACCTGCTGGAACGCCGCCTGCCACGTCCACACCGAGAAGCAGAGCGTGCTGGGCGTCCTCGATATCGGCGTCTCGCTCGAGCAGGCCGATCAACGATTGGCCGTAACGACGCGCAACGCGATCCTTTTCGGTTTAGCGTCGAGCGTCGTGATCTGCGCGCTGGCCGGATTGGTCATCCACCGCTTCGTCAATCGGCCGGTGCGACGGCTCCTCGACGGCACGCAAAGGATTGCCGACGGCGATCTCAATTGCGACATCCCGGTCACCAGCAGCGACGAGCTCGGCCACCTCGCAAGCTCCTTCAACAAGATGACCAAAGACCTGAAGGAAGCTCGCGACGCATTGAGCAACTGGGCGCAGAAACTGGAGGAGGAGGTCGAGAACAAGACCCGCGACCTAAAACTGGCACAGGCCCAGGTCGTGCGGTCGGAGAAGCTCTCCTCCCTGGGGTTGCTGGCGGCGGGCGTGGCCCATGAGCTGAACAGTCCACTCACGGGCATCTTGACCTTCGCTCACCTGCTCGCCAAGAAGCTTCCCGCCGATACTCCCGAGAAGGAGGACCTCGAGGTGATCGTCAGCCAGACGAACCGCTGCGCCACGATCATCCGGCAGCTATTGGACTTTTCCCGCGAGAGCTCCACCGAGAAGAAGCACCAGGACGTTCACGCCATCCTGGAGCAGGCCATCGCGCTGGTCGAGCACCAGGCACTTTTCCACAACATCCGGATTCAGCGCGAGTTCGATCCTGAGCTTCCCAACATTCCGATGGACGCCAGCCAGATGCAGCAGGTTTTCCTGAATTTGCTGGTCAACGCCGGCGAGGCGATGCCGGGCGGAGGGAGCCTGACCATCGAGAGCCACGCGGCAACCAGCGCGACCGTGCCGCAATCCGCCGCCGCCAGCGCTGCCGAAAAGGTGGAGATCGTTTTCCGCGATACCGGCGTCGGCATCCCGCCGGACGCCATCGGCAAGATCTTCGATCCTTTCTTCACCTCGAAGGATGTCGGGCAGGGCACCGGCCTGGGGCTGGCGGTCTCCTATGGAATCATCGAGCGGCACAATGGGACGATCAGCGTGGCCAGCACGCCGGGAAACGGGACGACTTTTACGATCACCCTGCCGGTCGACGGCGGGGCAGCGACACCGCACGAAGCGAGGTGAGAAAACGTGAAGAGCGCGAGGATCCTTGTCGTCGACGATGAAGAGGTTGTCTGCAAGAGCTGTCACCGGCTGCTGTCGGAGGAGGGGCACCGGGTGGACACGAGCCTGGACCCCCGCGACGGGCTGGCGATGGCGGAGCAGAACCCCTACGACCTCATCATCGTCGACCTGAAGATGCCGGGGATCAGCGGCATGGAGTTCCTCCAGCGGATCAGGGCCGTCCGCCCCGAGACCGAGGTCGTGATGATGACCGGCTATGCCCAGATCGCCACAGCCGTGGAGGCCATGAAGCTCGGCGCCTTCGACTACATTCCCAAGCCGTTCAGCCCCGACCAGCTTGTGGTCACCGTGGGCAAGGCCCTCGAGACCCGGGAACTCCTCTCCGAAAATCGCTACCTCCGCCGCGAACTCCAGTCCCGATACAAGTTCGAGAACATCATCGGCGGCGGCAAGGAAATGCAGGTGGTCTACGACCTCATCGCGCGGGTGAGCGGCACCAACGCCACGGTCCTCATTCGCGGCGAAAGTGGAACGGGAAAGGAGCTGATCGCCCGGGCGATCCACTTCAACAGCCCCCGAAAGACGATGAGGTTCGTCGCCGTCGACTGCGGCGCGCTCCACGACAGCCTCCTGGAAAGCGAGCTTTTCGGACACGCCAAGGGCGCGTTCACGGGGGCCATCTCCGCAAAAAAGGGTCTTTTCGAGATCGCCGACGGGGGGACGCTCTTTCTCGACGAGGTCGGCAACACCTCCCTTACGCTCCAGGCAAAGCTCCTCCGCGTGTTGCAGCAGCGCGTGTTCACGCCGCTCGGTGACACGGAGGAGAGGAAAACCGACATTCGCCTCATCGCGGCCACGAACAAGGATCTCGAGGCGGCGGTCGCCGACGGGTCCTTCCGCGAGGAACTCTTCTACCGCTTGTACATCGTGCCGATCCTCGTCCCGCCCCTTCGCAAGCGGCGGGACGACATTCCCGCCCTCGTGAGGCACTTCCTGAAGAAGTTCCGGGAGGAGACGGGCTGCGAAGTGTCGGAAATCTCCCCCGACGCGCTGAGCCTCCTGGTCGACTACGACTGGCCCGGAAACGTGCGACAGTTGGAAAACGTGATCCATCGAGCCGTAGTGTTGGCACCCGGCCAGACGATCCTGGCGGAGCAACTGCCTTCCGAGATCCGCAGCGACTGCGCGCAGGTGAGCAGCGGTTCCGTGCCGAAGACGAGTGAAGAGCTCAAAGAGCGGAAGAAGGAGTTGCGCGAGAAGTCGGTCGCGGAGGTCGAGCGTCTCTTCGTCACCGAGGCCCTGAAGCGAAACGGCTGGAACGTCACGCGCGCCGCGGCGGAAGTGGGGATGCAGCGTCCCAACTTCCAGGCGATGATGCGCCAGCACCACATTACGCCAGGCAAGGAGGCCCCCGACCCAGACGCCCCGTAGCGGTCGGGCCCGGCTGATTTGACGGGTCAGACGAATCGTTACGACGGACCAGTAGTTGCCCTGGTACACGCTGGATGGTGCGTGGTGTTTCCATACATGCATAAACATCTTATGCACTGCGGTGGCGACCGGGAAAAACCGTTGGTTTGACAGATTTTTGTTGGAAATCGTCCGATCTGCCGCCTGAAAAAAACATGCATCCCAAGTCATCGGGGACGCCGGTGCGTCCCGCGAGCGATTGGATGTGAGACTCGCAAGTTGCTTTTCCATAAACCCTTACGTGCTGTCTCCCTATTCATGGGCCACGGTTCGGCATTTTGGCACGGCAATTGCTTCAAACGTAGAGGCGTGGGAACTCCCCTTTTTCGGTGAACACCGAGGCTATGAGCAGACCCATGTGGCTTCAGGCAAAGATCCTGGTGGTCGACGACGAGCCAATCGTGTGCCAGAGCTGCCGGAAAATCCTGGCTGCCGACGGCCACGACGTGTGTGTGGCGCTTTCAGGCGAGGAGGCGCTCCGAAAGATGGAAAACGAGGACTTCGACGTCGCACTAGTGGATCTGAAGATTCCCGGCTCCGGGGGGCTCAGCCTGGTCCGGGCCATCCGCAAGACCTCGCCGCAGACCGAAGTCGTCGTGATCACGGGCTATCCGTCGATCGAGAACGCCAAGGAGTCGATCCGCTTAGGCGCCTTCGACTACGTGACCAAGCCGTTCGTCCCGGAAACGGTGCGCAGCGTGGTCTTCCAGGCTCTCACCTGCCAGCCGTGGACAATGATGGAAAGGAGATGCTGAGATGGTTGCTACCAACAAGCGCGTGCTGGTCGTAGACGATGAAGCGATCGTTTGCGAAAGCTACAAGAGAGTCCTGACCGACGCAGGCTACTCGGTGGTCACCGCTCGGAGCGGGCGCGACGCGCTCTCCGCGTGCCGTGCCGAACCGTTTGACGCGGTGCTCGCCGATCTCAAGATGCCCGACATGGACGGGCTCGAGGTGACGCGGATCGTCAGGAAAGAGTTTCCCCAGGTTCAGATCCTGATCATCACCGGCTACCCGACCCAGCAGTCGGCCGAGGTGGCTCGGGGGCTCGGCGTTTTCGACTACCTGTCCAAGCCGCTTACGCCCGAGCAATTGAGCGCCGTTACCGCGGCAGCCTTGGCACCTTTCGCTAAGCGCATGGCGGCGGCGATCCCGCGCACGGAGCCCGAGCCCAAGGAGGTGGTACGTCCCGCGGCCCAATCCGCCGAGCCGGAGGAAGCCCAGGCCGAAGCGGTTTCCAGGGCGGGTGCGGAGGGCGTGGTGAAGACGCTCGGTGTGCTCGCCGTCGCTCCGCTGATCGGGCTCGCCTACGTGATGTTCCTCCCGATCATCGGTTTCGGAATGCTTTTCTCGGTCATCGGTGCAGGCGTGGCGAGGAAGCTCGGCTGGATGAAAAGCTGAGCACGTGCCCGTGCGTTGCGTCATTCCCACCACGACCACCCTTCGGGCGGTGCCCGGCGGCCCGAGCGCCGGCGACGTTCGGCCCGCTGTCGGCCGGCCGTAAGCGAACTCCCGCGAGAGTCTGTTTCCCCGTACCTGGTGACTGAATCCTGCCATGGACCGAATCCTGTCGGACGACCGCACGGACCGGAGGAGAAATGCCGCGATGAGCGTGTTCTTGCGGGGCCTGCTACTGACGGCGGTTGCCGTGGCGGCCGGCCGAGACGTGACGGCCCAGCCGCCCAAGGGGTCTCAACTTTCCCCCGAGGAGAACTCCTGCGCGACGTGCCACGGCGAACCCGGCATTTGGGAGGAGGACAGTCGGCGGTTGTACATTTCGAAGGAGAGCCTGGCCGAGGACGTTCACTTCCTTGGCGGCGTCCATTGTCACGATTGCCACGGGGGCAACCCCGGCAGCTTCGACGTCCCGGAGGCTCACGCCACGAACGTCGGCGGGACCGATTCCAGCCTGATTCCGTTTCGAGCCAAGCTGGACGACGTGCGAAAGGCGTGCGGCAACTGCCACGAACAGCAACGGTTGGGCGTGCTCGAAGGAGTGCATGACAAGGCAGGGGAAAAAGACGAACGGGGTGTCAGCAGCGAGCTCGACTGCGGACGTTGCCACGGTGCGAAGGCGCACGGCATGGTTGCCGCTGGAGACAGCAGGTCTCCGGTATTCCTGGACGGCCAGGTGAAGGTCTGTGGCGATTGCCACGAAAAGGCGTTCCAGTCGTACGACGCAAGCGCGCACGGTCGCGGCTTGTATGCGTCGGGGCTGTCGGTCACGGCGGTCTGCGCGGATTGCCACGGCGCCCACGGCATTTACCGGGCGCGGGAGGAGCGATCCACGCTTCACGCGACCAACGTCGCCGCCACGTGCGCGACGTGCCATCGGTTCATCGAAGAGCGGCTCGCCAAGAGCGTGCACGGTGGCGGCAACGGCCCGGGAGGCGAAACGGAAAAGGCGGCACCGGGCGGAGACGTGAAGCGAAAGCCAAGCTGCACCGATTGTCACCAGGGTCACGACCCCGGGGCTCCCGGATCTGCTCGCTTCCGGAGGGGGCTGCCAAGCCGCTGCGCTCATTGTCACGTGGAGCAATCCAGCGGCTATGCAATCAGCATGCACGGGGAGCTGACCGAGTTGGATTACGGACCGGCCGCCATGTGCGCCGACTGCCACGGCGCGCACGACATCCTGCCGATGTCGTCCCCGGACTCGAAGCTCTCTCCCGCCAATCGGCAAGCGACCTGCGCCGAATGCCACCCTCACGCCTCGCGCAACTTCGCGAGGTTCGATCCCCACGCAGACCACCGCGATCCCAAGCGGAATCTCCTGCTGTACCTCGTGTACATGGTGCTCATCAGCTTTTTGATCTCGACCTTCAGCTTCTTCGGCCTGCACTCGATCCTTTGGTTCGTTCGCAGCCTGGTGGACGTGATGAAGAACGGGCGCGGCAAACCGTTGATGCCCGGCGCGGCTGCCTACGTGCGGTTCAGTGCGGGCCACCGTGTTGCCCACACCCTCCTGGTCATTTCCTTTTTGGGTCTGGCCGTGACCGGGCTGCCCTTGAAGTACAGTCATTATCGTTGGGCTCAGACGCTTGCCTATGCGTTCGGCGGGTTTGAATCGACCGGGGTCTGGCACAGGCTTTTCGGCCTGGTGAACATCGCCATTCTGGCAATCTACGTTTTCCGGATGCTCGGCCGCTGGCTCGCCGGCCCCGGGCACCAACGGGCACCGTGCGAAGCATGGTCGGTTGGTCGCGGCGTTTCCCGGACGAGCCTGATCTTCGGGCCCGATTCCCCGGTGCCGAACTTGCGCGATCTGAAGGATTTTCTGAAAATGATCCGTTGGTTCTTCGGCCTGGGCCCAAAACCCACGTTCGAGCGATGGTCCTACTGGGAGAAATACGATTTTTGGGGGGCGTGCGCGGACATCGTGGTGATCGGACTGACGGGCCTGGTTTTGTGGTTCCCCGCTCTGTTCTGTGCTTACTTGCCCGGCCAGGTGTTGAACATTGCCAAAGTGATCCATTCGACGCAGGCGCTGTTGGCCACGGGATTCGTTTTCGCCATTCACTTCTTCAACACGCATTTACGCCCGGAAAAGTTCCCCATGGACATGTCGATCCTCACGGGCCTGATCAGTGAGGAAGACGCACGTGAGGAGCGCCCCGAATACCTGGAGCGCATGCGTCAGGCCGGCAAGCTCGACGAGCTCAGAACCACGGTCCCTTCGCGCCCCAGGATCTTGCTCATCATGCTGGGGGGAATGCTGGCGCTGGCGATAGGGCTGGGACTGCTGGCAGGAATCCTGCTGCCTCTCTTTGCGGCCTAAGCAGGGCGACTGCCGCTTAGAAAAGGGCGAGGCACGTCTGCACAAGTCGTTCTGCCCGAGCGGCGATCCAATCCAAGACGGTCTTCAGCGAAAGGCTGAGGCCAACGGCTTGGGCGACGTACAGCAGGAAGAAGGCTGCCGCCAGCCCGACGGCTGAAAAACGCGTCGCCAGGGCAAGCGGGCTTTCCAACCGCGGTCGCGCCTTAACGCCGAGGCTCACCCCGATGAATAGCAGGATTCCCGCTAGCCCGAGTTCGTAGAAGAAGCGTAACGACATGCGAAGCTCCCCACGTTGTCCGCTATCGTGCCCAAGACTTCTTGGAGCACGTCGGCAAGACCACACGTGGCCTCCAGGTAGAGCAAGACAAAAAGTACAGGAACTGCAAAGGTGAGCAGGCGTATCCCTCGTTCAAGAAGGCGTGCCAGGGCGCGGTCGGAGTTATCTGCGAAACAGGTACCAAGGGACAACACGATCCCAAAAAGCCCTGTTCCGAACAGGACCAACAAGCCCATGGTGCGTTGCCTCAGACCCCGGCAGTCTCGGGAAGACTGCCCGGGTAGTCAGTCGGTCGAGATAGGTAGATGAGGTCTCCCCGATCAAAGTATAGCTTACTCCGAGACGCAAAGCATGCTTGTAGACACGGCACGACGCGTGTAGAATGGTCCCGCCGCCCGCCACCAGCCGAGTCGGAGCCTGACGGCGAGCACAACACGGCTTTCCGGGAGAAAAGACATGATCGTACGCAGAATCCTCTTCGCGATGGTGATCTTTCTGGTGGTCGCGGGCGTTCCGAGTCTTCACGCGGCGGGCACCGACCGAAGGTTGGTCGGGGCCGGCATGCCGGAGAACCTGGCGTACCGGGCCAAGGTCTCGGCCAGCTCGGAGTATAGCGGGAACCACCTGGCCCGGTTTGCCGTCGACGGAAAGGTTCCGGCCGCCGACTGCCACAACGACGTTCAGGCCGCCTGGTGCGTTCGCAAGGAGGTCGTCGGCGACCGGGGCGATTTCTTCTTCCAGTGGGACCAGCCCGTCGAGGTGACCGAGATCGTCTACTTCGCTCGCATGGCCATGCTGAGGACCGAGTGCTGGAAGGATTACGAAGTCTATCTCGACGACGCCAACGAGCCGACCGTCAAGGGAACGTTCCAGATGATCCCCGACGGGCAGCCAGTCCAGTTTCCCAAGACGGCCGTTCGCAAGATCGCCGTCAAGTTCCTCAACTCGTACGGCGGGTCGAACCCGGGCGCTTCGGAAATCATGGTCTTCGCCGAGAGTCCCACCGATAAACAACTGGCAAGGCTGGCGTACACCCTCAGTCCGGGAGCGCTCTGGAGCGTCGAGCAGGCCGAGAAGGTCGACTCCGTGAAACTCCGCGATCTGATCGTCGGGCAGATGAAGGCCCACGGACAGAAGTACGCGGCCGGCCCGGAGCACTTGAAACGGTTGACGGCCCTGGAACAGGCCCGCGAGCAGGCTGCCGGCGAACGATTGGAAGAAATTCACGAACAACTCGAACGGCTGGAGCGCGAGGCACTCTTGTTCGACGTGGACCAGTTCGTGACCATCAAGCGGCACGAGATTCTCGCCACGCATGTCTACACGTATCACTACGAGGGCTTTCAGGCCGGCGGCGGCTTGTACGTCGTCTCCGCCCGGGAGCCCGAGAGCCCGCCCCGCGAGCTGGTGGCCACACCCACCGGGCAGATCCTCGATTGCGACCTCTCGCACGACGGCCGGGTGGTGCTCTTCAGTTGGCGGCGGTGCGAGGAGGAGGGGTATCACCTTTGGACGATCCACGTCGACGGGACCAACCTCACGCGGCTCAGCGACGGGCGGTGGAACGACTACAACGCCTGCTGGCTCCCCGACGGCGGCATCGCCTTCCTCTCGACCAAGATCCCGCAATTCGCCTATTGCTGGAACGCGCCGGTGGGCATTGTGCACCGGATGGACGCCGACGGGTCCAACGTGCGCAAGCTGTCGTCGAACTACCTCAACGATTTCACGCCGTACGTGCTGGACAGCGGGCGGATCATCTACTCGCGCTGGGAATACGTCGACAAGCCGGCCTGTCCCATCCAGAGTCTCTGGGCGATCAATCCCGACGGGACGGGGTTGTCGGTCTATTTCGGCAACCGGGTCCTTTCGCCGGGGACGTTCATGGAGCCCCGCTCGATCCCGGGAACGACCAAGATCCTCTGCACCATGACCGGGCACAACGGCCCGGCACGCGGGGCGATCGGCGTGATCGATCGCTCCAAGGGCGTCAACGCCCAGGAGGCCATCGAGAACATTACGCCCGAGGTGGCGGTCCCCCGCGTCGACGAAGGGACCGGCAACTTCGAAGGCACCAAGCAGTACAACTCCCCCGTGCCGCTGGACGACCGGCGATTTCTCGTCTCCGCTCAGGGCCCGGTGCTGGTCAGGACGCTCTCGGGCGACTGCCAGGCCGTGGCTCTGCCCGCGCCCGATGACGGCATGCAGTACTTCTCGACCCAGCCCGTTCGCCCGAGGACCCGGCCGCCGGTAATCAACTCCGGGCTGCCCGAGGAGGCGGTTGCGTACGCCACCGTTTATCTCCAGGACGTGTACAACGGCCTGGAGCCTGAGGTTAGGCGCGGGGAGGTGGCCCGCCTTCGCGTGGTCCGCGAGTTGGAGAAGACCGTCCGGCTGACTCCGCAGCACGGCCCGTTCGGCTGGCAGTTCCCCTGCATCTCGTGCGGGGCGACGTACGCGGGCAAGGAGGTGCTGGGTGAAGTGCCCGTCGATCCCGACGGCTCCGCCTGTTTCCGGGTGCCCGCCGGCGTGCCCATCTATTTTCAGGTGTTGGACTCCCAGGGCCGGGCGGTTCAGCGCATGCGAAGCTTCACCCACTTGATGCCCGGCGAAGTGCA
>Ga0154737_1009_pt6 | contig 10718 bp, 8 predicted proteins | sample Rifle2008BG16ft_FD_105745 | JGI IMG/M metagenome (GOLD analysis project Ga0154737, IMG submission 105745) | Planctomycetes bacterium RBG_16_64_12 | reverse complement strand
GGCGGCGGGCCGACTCTCCGATTCCGAATCCTCCGGGCCCTCCTCCACGCCGTTTCCGGGAGGGGCCGTCATCCCCTTGTTCGCTTCGCGGTAACCGGGCAAAAAGGTGACGCCCAGCCACCGGAAGATGTAGTCCACGATGCTCTTGGCAACCCGGATGTCCGGGTTCTTGGTGTGCCCCCAGGGCTCGAAGCGCGTGTGCGAGAACTTGGTCACGTACACTTCCAAGGGCACGCCGTATTGCAAACTCATGGAAACAGCCGTGCCGAAGCAGTCCATCAGGCCGCCGATGGTGCTCCCCTCCTTGGCCATGGTGATGAACAGCTCGCCGGGCCGCCCGTCCGGGTAGAGCCCCACCGTGATGTACCCTTCATGACCGGCGACGCTGAACTTGTGGGTGATCGACGGGCGCGTGTCGGGCAGTCGCTCCCGCCGGGGAGTCCACTTCTTCCCGGCCTTCTCCGGGCCGCTGGTGGTCGACAGCACCTGCACCCCCTTGGAGCCGTCGCGGTAGATGGCCAGGGCCTTCAACCCCAATCGCCAGCCTTCCAGGTACGCGCCCACGACGTCTTCCAGCGTGGTCTCCTTGGGCATGTTCACCGTTTTGGAGATGGCCCCGGACAAGAACGGCTGGGCGGCGGCCATCATCCGCACGTGGGCCCGCCAGGGGATGCACCGCGTCCCCTTGGGGGCCGGGAAGGCACAGTCGAACACGGGCATGTGCTCGTCCTTCAGGTCGGCCGCCCCTTCGATCGTGTCTTCCCGGTCGATGTGGGCGACGATGGCTTGCACTTCCGCCTCGTCGTAGCCCAGCGCGCTGAGGGCCAACGGCACCGTCTGGTTCACGATTTTCAACATGCCGCCGCCGGCCAATTGCTTGTACTTGACCAGGGCAATGTCCGGCTCGATGCCCGTCGTATCGCAATCCATCATGAAGCTGATCGTGCCGGTCGGCGCCAGCACGGTGACCTGGGCGTTGCGGAAGCCGTGGCGGCGCCCGCGGGCGAGGACTTCGTCCCAGACCTTCCGGGCGGCGGTCTGGAGATACTCGGGGCAGGGGCCGATCTGTTCGACTTTCTCCCAGTGCATCTCCATCACGCGGAGCATCGGCTCGCGGTTTTCCGCAAAGGCCTCGAACGGGCCCACCGCCGCGGCCAGCTCCGTGCTGGTCCGGCAGGCGGTCCCGTGCATCAGCGCCGTGATCGCGCCGCAGAGTCCGCGGGCGGCGTCGGAGTCGTAGGGAAGCCCCGACGTCATGATCAGGCTCCCTAGGTTCGAATACCCCAACCCCAACGGACGGAACCGGTGGCTGTTGCCCGCGATCCTCCCGGTGGGATAGCTGGCGTGGTCGACGAGGATCTCCTGCGCCACGAGAGCGATGCGGCAGGCCGCCTGAAACCGATCGACGTCGAAACTGCCGTCCGGGCGGCGGAACTTCATCAGGTTCACGCTGGCCAGGTTGCAGGCCGAGTCGTCGAGAAACATGTACTCGCTGCACGGGTTCGAGGCGTTGATCCGACCCGAGTTCGGACACGTGTGCCAGCGGTTGATGGTCGTGTCGTACTGGAGGCCCGGATCGCCACAGGCCCAAGCCGACTGGGCCATCTTGTCGAGCATCTCTCGCGCCGGGAAAGTGGGGCCCTCCCGGGTCTCGTCGGTCACCCAATGCGTGGTCCACGGCTGGTCGGCAACCACCGCCTCCATGAAATCGTCGGTCACCCGGACCGAAAGGTTCGCGTTCTGGAAAAGCACCGAGCTGTAGGCCTCCTCGTAGTCGTATCCCTTGGCCAGGAGGACGCGGGCCTTCTCTTCCTCTTTGCGTTTACACTCGATGAACTCCATCACGTCGGGATGGCCGATCTTGAGCGACTGCATCTTGGCGGCCCGACGGGTCTTGCCGCCGCTCTTGACCACCGCCGCGATCTGGTCGTACACGCGCATGAACGACAACGGCCCCGACGGCTTTCCCCCGCCCGAGAGCTTCTCGCGATGCGACCGCAGCGTCGAGAGATCCGTCCCCGTACCCGAGCCGAACTTGAACAACATGGCTTCGCTGCGGGCCAGCTCCATGATGTCTTCCATGTTGTCGCGAACACTCTGGATGAAGCATGCCGACCCTTGTGGAAATTCATAAGGGTTTTCCGGCTGCTTGGCGCTTTCGGTCGCCGGATCCCAATGCCAGTTGCACGACTCGCCTTCGACTCCGTACTGGGGGTACAACCCCACGTTGAACCAGACCGGCGAGTTGAAAGCCGCGTGCTGGTTCAGGCAGAGCCAGGTCAACTCGCGGTAGAAGCTCTCCCCGTCGTCGGCGGTGGCGAAGTAGCCGTCCTCGATGCCCCAGTCGGCGATCGTCCGGCTTACGCGGTGAATCAACTGCCGGACGCTCGTCTCCCGCTCCGAGGTGCCCACCTCCCCATAAAAGTACTTGCTGACGACGACGTTGGCGGCCAGTTGGCTCCAGCCTTGGGGGATTTCGCAGTCTTTCTGCTCGAAAATGACCTCGCCGTTCTCCCCCTTGATCGCGGCGGTGCGCCGCTGCCACTGGACCGTATCCAGCGGATTGTCGACGTCGGCCGGGCAAAAGACCGGCTCAATCGAGAGACCTTTCGAGCCCTTGCCAGTGGGGCCGGCACCTTCTCGGCTTTGTTGCACGGTTCCCATGGCGGCAGTCCCGGACAGCTTGGCAACCTGCGAATCGAGATTATCCATCATGCGCTCCTTCAGTATTTTCCAGGGGCATCCGTTCCGGATAGTGCACACGGGGACGCACTCGATATCAGCACCCTACCGAAGCGGGAGGGAGAGAGGACACACGTATCGGCCGAAAGCGGCCGGCAAACCCCCCTGGTGGGGGCGGTGAAATCGAGTCGCTACACCTATATATTGTAGTCGATACCCCCGGAACCACAACATACAGGTGTATCGGCCAAGTGTATCGCGAACTTTTCTTACGTCAATCACTTTTGGAAAACCGAACTCAAGCCGTTGTGCAAAGGGACCTTGTGACAAAACCGCCTGACTCCCGCCGAAAGGTCTTCCCCGGACTAAACATGCCTCAGACACCGGTTTTTCCCGGGCCTTTGGCGTTTTCAGCCGAACCGGGTCACGCGCCGCGTCACGCGGACGATTTTCCAAAAAAATTCGGGGTATAATCGCGTTTGGCCAGACCGAGAGGAGTCGGATGCGTTCGATCGCGATCATGAACCAGAAAGGAGGCGTGGGCAAGACGACCACCGCGGTCAACCTTAGTGCTGCGCTGGCCGACGCCGCTCAACGCGTTTGTCTGGTCGATCTCGACCCGCAAGCCCATGCCTCGCTGCACCTCGGACTCGAACCGCAGTTGGAGCTGCCGACGATCTACGACGTCTTGGTGCGAAACGCCCAACTGGCCGACGTCCGCAGGCAAGTCGCCGAGAACCTCTACGTGGTCCCTTCTCATCTCGACCTGGCCGCGGCGGAGGTCGAGTTGGCCGGGCTGGTGGGCCGTGAGGCGATCCTGCGGGACAAGCTCCGGGAAGACGAAATGCCGCTGGACTACCTGCTCGTCGATTGCCCTCCTTCGCTGGGCATCCTCACGCTCAACGCCTTGGCGGCGGTCGAAGAGGTGTTTCTCCCGTTGCAGCCGCATTTTCTCGCGCTGCACGGGCTGGGCAAGCTGGTCGAGACGATCGACCTGGTGGCCAAGCGCCTGAACAACCGGCTCCGGCTCAGCGGGATCGTCTTCTGCCTGTACGACGCCGGCACGCGTCTGGCGGCCGAAGTCAGCCAAGACGTCGACGAGTTCCTTCGCCGGGCCCGCAATCAGCGAACGCCCTGGTCGGAGGCGCAGGCTTTTCAAACCCGCATCCGCCGCAACGTTCGCCTTGCCGAAGCGCCCAGCTTCGGACAATCCATCTTCCAGTACGCGCCCGACTCGAACGGTGCGCACGACTACCGGCAACTGGCCCGCGAGATCCTCGCCGGCTCGCCCGAGGATCGACGGTGCGAGGCGAAGTGAATCGGCTTGCATGACTGGCGGAAGAGGCAGGTTGTACGGGTTATTCGGTCTATAGGGCCGGCCCGTTACGGTTCTGCAAAAAGGCCGTTTTGCCCGATCGGTACGGCCTTCATGTGATCCGGCAAATAGCGCCGATTGCCGTGGGAAGGGCAAGGCGAAAACCGGTGACGCGGCATCGAATTGGCCAAGCAGACTCGGATCGGCAGCCGATGGGGTAACAGGGCGGTGATGGTGAGAAATGCAAAGGAGTTTTGAGTGATGAAGTGCCTTCAGGTCTTAACCCTGCTCGCGGCCATATCGTGGACCACGTCCACTGCCTGGGCCCAGTTCGGCCTCTACGGTTCGCCGGGGTTGGTGACGCTTCCGCCGGTGCGGTCTGAGACGTCGCCGGCGGATTCCTTTTCGCCGCGGCTTGGCCCCCGTTATGCCAGCCCCCTGAGGCAGGCGACGGCGCTGGATCCTGTGCCGCAGCAGCCGGCGGGCGAGGTGCCGGGGCCTCTCCAGTCCAACGGAGTCACTCCGAACGTGGTGGATCAGATGCTGTCTGAAACGAGTCGCCCTCTGCCGCCGCCCTGGGGAAGCGACGCCGGGTGCGAGCCGGGCGGGGGATGCGGACCGGCCGGCTGCGGCACACTGGTCGACTGCGGCCCGTGCGACCCCTGCTTCCAGCCGAAATGGTACGCCTCGGCATCGGGCCTCATCATGACCCGCGACAAGGCCAATCGGTTGTGGACGACCTATGAGTCGGGCAATAACCCCAATCAACTGCCCACCGATTCCGACTGGCAGTGGCAAGGTGGTGGGGAGATCCGGTTCGGCCGCTCCTTCTCGTGCGGCACGTGGGCCGTGGAAGCGACCTATTGGACCCTCGATCCGTTCACCAGCATGATCAGCCAGACGCACGCCAACGGCGTGTCGACCCCCCTGGATTTCACCGACGTCGTCTGGGCCGACCCGCTCCTTCCGGGATCGCCCGTCGACCTGTTCGACGGGGCCGCGGAGCACCGCGTCTGGCGACGCGCCGAAGTGCACAACGTCGAGCTGAACGTGATCCGCAGCCAATGGGACTCCAACTGCTGCGGCCCATTGGATCTCGACTGGTCGGCGGGCGTCCGCTTTTTCCGGTTCGACGAAGACTTGACCTTCGGATCGCGAGACGGCAGCACCACCAACTGGACCAGCGATCTGACGGGCGTCGGCTACCTCGACGACGAGATCGTGAACAACCTCGTCGGCGCCCAGTTCGGCTGCGACTTGAACTACCGCGTAGACGCGTGGGCGTTGTTCCTGTCTCCGAAAGTGGGGATCTACAACAACCGCATCGAGCACCGCTTCAGCGCGTACCGCGGCGACGGGGAGCTGTTCGACGTAGCCCCGGCGGGCTACCCCTCCTACCCGGTCAGTTCGACCAAGGACGTCGTCTCGTTCCTCACGGAGATCGACCTCGGCCTCCGCTGGCACTTCGCCACCATGTGGAGCGCGGAGATCGGCTACCGCGTAGTGGTGGCAACGGGTATGGGCCTGGCAGACCACCAGATTCCCAACTACGTCGTCGACACGCCGGAACTGGCCGACATCGACTACAACGGCAACCTCCTGCTGCACGGAGGCTTTGCCGGCTTGACGTGTCGCTTCTGAGCTAGACGATAATGCTCGTCAGCTCCTGGAATCCAGGATCCGAGCGGATGGGGTCGAAATCCGGCTCATCGTGCACGAGCATGCGATAGCCGGAATCCAGCGAGAGCGCCTGCGATAAATGCGCCAAGGCCCGCTCCTTGTTCCCCGCCAGACTCAGATAGCAGGCGAGGTTGTATTGGACCAGCGCGTCGCGCGGCTCGGCCTCCAGGGCCCTCTCCAGCGCGGTGACGGCCAGGTCGATTCGGCCGGTCCGCTTATGGCACCATCCCAGGGCAAGCCAGACGTGCGTACTGTCGGGATCGACCTTGGCGGCACGCCTGAGCGGCTCCAGCGCCTTCTCGTACCGGCCGAGCTCCCGCAACGCTTCGCCTCGCAGGTACAAGAGGTGCGGGCTGAAGTCGACCGCCTTCCCCAGGCTGTCCAGGGCCTCCAGGGCATGTTGCCCCATGCCCAGTTCGAGGTATCCCTCGGCCTCGCGTTCCACTCGCCTCAGACGGATGCGATCTCGAGCCTTCAACGTTCCGCCACTCCCAGAATGCGGGGATTCCCTCGGGGACTCGGGCATGCTGCCGCCCGTTCTCATTCTATTGTACCCGCGCCGACAGCCAAGTCCCAAATCGCAATTTCGGCCGCTGCTGAAGTGGGGCATGTTTCCAACGCGCCCAGAACCCAAAGGGACGTTGGAAACATGCCCCACACGATGCGCGCCTGCCGCGAAAAGAGTTCGCCGTGAACACGGCGGCGGCCGGCTGGCGGTGGGTGGCTGGCGGCTGAGCGCAGCGAAGCCCGAGGGCATGGCAGACTGGGGCACCGCTTCGCTTTGCCCCAGGCACCCAACCGCCAGGCACCCAACCGCCAGGCACCCAACCGCCCAGGCACCCAACCGCCAAGATCGAATCACACGAGGTATTAGTACACCGTAACGGCCTTGTGGCCGTTTTCGGAAACCTCGATGAGATTCACGATCGTCTCGACCAGCCGGTCGGTCAGCAGCACCGACTGGGCGAGCTGCTTCAAGTAGTACGTCGGCACTCGGCCGCGCAACACGACGGCGCCGTCACAAACCTCGGGCTCGATCCATCGCAAGAGGTGGTGGCCTGTCGAACATAGCCGTCGACGAACCTCCACGACAATGCGTTGGGAGGCGGCATCTGGGCAGTCCGCCCCCGTGCTGGTATCCGGCACTTCCATGTTTGCTCTCTTCGGAGAAAACCGCTCCGTGGGCGGCGACCAGCCCGCTCGTTCGTGAGTCGTCCGATCAAAGTGACTTGCCAGAAGAGGGGGGCTCATGGCGAGGAACACTCACAGGTGGATTCGTCCATGGGCGCGCCGTCGGGGTTTGGCTTCGCCACGTCCAAGATGCGCTGCCAGACTTCCGCGCGATGCACGGCCGCACCGCGCGGAGCCTCGATTCCTATCCGTGCTCGTTTTCCTTGAACACCGAGCACGGCGATGGTGACGCTGGTCTCGGGCAGGACGATTCGTTCGCCGATCTTGCGGCTGAGGACCAACATTTCACGGGACTCCTTTCCAGGGAGGTATGGGTGTACGTGCCAGCGTTCGCGCTACGTGGTCGGGCTCGCACCGAGCACCGCCGGAGGCAACCCCAGGCGGTACGGCTGACTCTCCCGCCGTGACCTGAGTGCGTTGGCAACCACGCGCTTCAGTTCGGTCAGGTCGTGACGCTTCTCCACGCAGGCGGTGGCGTGGCAAGACCGCTCGTCGCGTGTGCAAGCGTCGTCGAAGGACGTGAAGAAAACGACGGGCAGGTCGGGCTGCGTGGTCTTGATCCGCGCCACCGCTTCCAGCCCGTCGATGCCAGGCATGCAAATATCCAAGATAACCAGGTCCGGCCGGAGACGACTGGTCAACCGAAGGGCTTCGCCGCCGTCGCGGGCGACGATGACCTGGTAGCCTTCGTCTTCCAGTTCCCGTCTGCAAAACTCGCGGATGTTCCGGTTGTCGTCGGCGAGAAGGAGCGTGGCCATCTTGGAAAACTCGGCAATTTGGGACAAAGGGTGCGATGTTAACGGCTGGCAGGGTCGCAATAACCGTGCCAAATGCCGTGCTATGGCGTCATGGATGACCATTCCTGGAAGCCGTCCAGAACGTCCTCGCTGCCAGGCTTCCGCGTGGGAACCGACCCATGCGACGCCTTGCGTCCACACGGCCTAACCGTCTGGTATACAATGCTTTACGACGAAAGCGAGACGCAACGCGCACGAGCGTGCGTGAGGACGCGAGGCGTTGTCACAAGGTGTCGCCCGGTGTGGGGGATGGCTTGGACAAATATTTACGCGATGGAGGAATGTTTACACCATTCGGGTGGGGCGCGGCCGGCCGGAGACGGGCCGCAAGTGTCGGCCGGCCGACGGGCCGTCGGAAAACCGACGCTAACGGGCCTGCCGATCGGTGTCTGCGTGGAGCTTGTGCTTCTGGATCTTCGCGTGCAGAGTGGGACGCGATAGCCCCAGCAGCCGGGCGGCGTGCGTCTGATTGCCGCCGGCCCGCCGGAGGGCCTCGGAGATCAAGAGCTTCTCAGCCTGCTCGATGAACGCCTCATGGGCACGGTCCCCGGTGTAGGTTGCCAGGTAGCGGCGGACCAACTCACCCAATCCCTGGTCCCCCAGCCCCGACACTGCGGCCCGATCCGAGCCAACCTCGCCCGGCAAGGGGAGGTCCCCCGCTTGAATGGGATACCCTCGGGTGAAGATCAAAGCCCGCTGGATGCAATGCGCCAACTGGCGGACGTTTCCGGGCCAGAGGGACTCCTGGAGCAATCGGTGCGCGTCGGGGGCCACGGGCGGCTTGTCGGTGTTCAATTCACGAGCGTAGCGTTCCAAGAAGTAGTCGACGAGCCGGGGGATGTCTTCTCGTCGCTCTCGCAGCGGCGGCACGTGGATCGTCACCACGTTCAGCCGGTGATAGAGGTCTTCCCGGAACGTGCCCTCGGCAATCGCCTCTTCCAGGTCGCGGTTGGTCGCGGCCAGGACCCGGACGTCCACGTGCACCGTTTCTTTGCCGCCCAGCCGTTCAAAGCACCGCTCCTGCAAGACCCGCAGAACCTTCGCCTGTATGCCGAGCGACACGTCGCCGATCTCATCGAGAAAGACGGTACCACCGCTGGCATGCTCGAGTTTGCCGGTCTTCCGGGCGGTAGCGCCGGTGAAGGCCCCTCGCTCGTAGCCGAAAAGCTCACTTTCCAGGAGCGTGTCGGGGATGGCCACGCAGTTGACCACCAGGAGCGGCCGGGCGGCTCGGCGGCTGTGCTGGTGGATCGCGCGGGCAACCAACTCCTTGCCCGTTCCCGACTCACCCCGGATCAGCACGGTCGCCTCCGTGGCGGCCACACGACCAATGGCCATGTAAACCTGCTGCATCCCGGGGCTGCGCCCGATGATGGCGTCGCCCGCGACGGCCGCGGTCGTTTCAGGGTCCAGCACGACCTGGCTGCGGCTCAAGCGGGTGCTCTCCAGGGCCTTATCGATGGCGGCGAGCATCTCGGCCGGGTCGAACGGCTTGAGATGGTAATCGAAGGCGCCCAGCTTGGTTGCCTCGATGGCCGTCTGCATCGTCCCGTGGCCGGTCATCACAATCACCGGCAGCGTGGGCTGTTGCTCTTTGATGCGGCGGAGTGCTTCCAGGCCGTCCATGCCCAGTAGGCAGATGTCCATCACGACCAGGTCGAACGGATCGGCTTTGAGCAGTTCCAGGGCCGCCTCCGCCCTTCGGGCCGTGGCCACGGTGTGGCCGCCGCTGCCGAGGAGGTCCTGGAACGCGGAAAGCACGCTCGATTCGTCGTCGACGACGAGGATGTTGCTCATGTCTTTTGCGCCGGGGCTGCGGGAATGTAGATGGCGAACGTCGTTCCCTGTTCGTTCGACGATTCCAGGACGAGCCGCCCCTCATGGCGGGCCATGATTCGCCCCGCGATACACAGGCCCAGCCCGGTTCCGTCGTCTTTGGTGCTGAAAAACGGCTCGAAAATCCGCCGGGAGACCTCTTTCGGCATGCCCGGCCCGCTATCCGAGAGTCGCACGACCACCATCTCGCGTCCCTCCGCGTAGGACTCCGCCGTGCTGATCACGCGGATGCGACCTTCTTCACCCGTGGCCTCGGCCGCGTTGTTGAGCAAGTTCAGCAGCACCTGCATGATTTGCTCGCTGTCGGCCAGAACCGGCGGCAGGTTCGGGGCGTCCTGCCGCAGGAGGGCGATCTTGCAGTCGGCGAGTCGCAGTGCCGTCAACTCCAGGGTTCTGTCCAAGATCGCCGAAATCGACTCGACCGAGAGCTTCAGCTCCGGAGGACGCGAAAACTCCAGGAAGTTCCGCACGATGTTCTCAAGCCGCCTGATTTCCGCCGAGACGATCTCGAACTTTCGGTCCAGCGCGTCTTCGCCGCCCACGTCCTTCTGGATCGAGAACAGCCACATCTTGATGGCCGTGAGCGGGTTGCGTATCTCGTGGGCGACGCTGGCCGCAAGCTTGCCCACCGAGGCCAGCTTCTCCGCGTCTCTCAACTGGCTGCGACTGTGTTCCAGCGTGGTTCGCGCGTCGGCAACGTCGGACATCATGTTTCGAAGATAGATGCCGACGGCGCGAAGCTCATCCGTAGGAAGCGGTCGCCCTTGCGAGGGCATTTCCCCGGCGAAACCGCGAGCGTCGGCGACCACGGCGCGAAGGGGAAAGACGACCCCGTAGAAAAAGAGCCAAAGCAGCACCAGGCCCAGGCTGATGGTCAGGAGAACGCAGCCGCCGACCGCCAACGTAACCCACGCGATCCGGCGGCGAGCGGCGGCCAAGGTCGCGTCCACGTATCGCTCGTTGGCCGTGATGAAACCCTCACAGAGCTCGTATGCCTGCTGGTAGAGGAGGTTGACGTCGTTCAGCAGGAGCTTCTCGGCAATCGCGACTTCGCCCCGGTCGTAGAGGACCACCACTTCGTCTCGCTTCGCGTCGTACTGGCTGTAGACGCCTTCCAGCTTCTTGAGGATCTCCCGCTCCTCAGCGGTGTGCGCCGTCTCGTAGGCTCGGCTCAGCCACTCGTGGAAACCGCGCTTTCGTTGCTCAAGCTCCGCGAG
>Ga0154737_1220_pt1 | contig 10726 bp, 9 predicted proteins | sample Rifle2008BG16ft_FD_105745 | JGI IMG/M metagenome (GOLD analysis project Ga0154737, IMG submission 105745) | Planctomycetes bacterium RBG_16_64_12 | reverse complement strand
AGAATTTGTTTTCGAGCTTGAAGAGCCTTCTGCCTCGAACCGACACGCGGAACGAGGCCGGGGGCCGCGCGTACCGTCTGCCTGCGAAGCACGCCCTGGCCCAACTGGCGGCCACCGGCTGCTTCAACGGCACGTACTACGCAGCGGCAGAGTCCCAGCTCGACGAGCTGCGCGGCCTCATCGACCAGGTCGACGACAACGTCTTCCTGGCGAAGCTGGCCGTCTACGCTCGCCAGCGGGCGTTCATGAAGGACATGCCTGCGGCATTGCTGTGTGCCCTGTCCACGCGGGACACCGAGCTTACGCACCGTGTCTTCGAACGGGTCGTGGATAACGGCCGCGTGCTGCGGACGCTGTTTCAGATGATCCGCTCGGGCCAGTTCGGCCGCAAGAGCCTGTCCAGCTCGCTCCAGCGGGCGTTCCAGCGGTGGCTGAACGATGCGTCGGTCGGCCGGTTGCTGTCGGCGTCCATCGGTCACGACCCGAGCCTGCGGGACGTGCTGCGCATGGCGCGGCCGATCCCGAAGGACAACGAGCGTCGGGCCCTGTTCGGCTGGCTGACCGACAAGGAGGTCGAGAAGTGGGCACCGGCCACCGAGACCGACCTGCCGGAGCAGGTCCAGGCCCTGATCGCCTACTGCCAGGCCGACTTGGCCGAGGCGCAGGCGCTGATCCTGGGCAACCTGTCGGTCCGCTGGGACCTGCTGGCCGACGCGGCCAAGGGTCCGCTGGCCTGGAAGGCGATTGCCCGCCAGATGGGTCCGCAGGCCCTGCGGATGAACTTGAACACGCTACTGCGTCACGAGGTGTTTGGTAACGGCAAGAGCGGCCGGGAGATGGTGGACTACGTGGCGAGCCGCATCGCGGACGCCGACGAGATCCGCCGCTCGCGTCAGTTCCCGTACCAGTACCTGGCAGCGTACCTAAACGCATCGGCTGAGGTTCCGCAGAAGATCAAGGCGGCCCTACATCAGGCAGCCGAGATCGCCTGCGGCAACGTGCCGGAGCTGCCGGGTCCGGTGGTCATCGGTCTGGACACGTCCGGTTCGATGGGTTGCCCGGTCACGGGCTACCGTGGCCGCGGCGCCACCACCAAGATGCGCTGTGTCGACGTGGCAGCACTGTTCGCGGCGGCCGTCCTCCGCCGCAACCCGGACAGCGTGGTGATCCCGTTCGACACGCGGGCGTACAAGGCCCGTGTGGATCCACAGGACACGATCCTGAGCCTGTCGGAGCGGCTGGCCCGCTACGGCGGCGGTGGAACCGACTGCTCGATTCCGCTGCGTGAGGCCAACACCACGTACCGCAAGCGTCCGTTTGCGGGTGTGATCCTCGTCAGCGACGCGGAGAGTTGGGTCTACCGTAACCGTGCGTTCGCGTACGGTACTCGCGGTGCGACGGGCGTGATGACCGAGTGGCAGACGTTCGTCGAGAACCAGAAGCGGCTCGGTATCACGGCTCCGAAGCTGGTTTGCATCGACATCCAGCCGTACGGATCGACCCAGGCCCCGGAGCGTGCGGACATCCTGAACATCGGCGGCTTCTCAGACGCCGTGTTCAACGTGGTCGCCTCGTATCTGAGCGACGACGCAGGAAGATTCGTCGCCGAGGTCGAGTCGATCGAGCTGTAGTCAAGAAGCCCCCCAGCCTGAGTGATCAGGTTTGGGGGGCGTTTTTCATGGTTTGAGACCTTCCGAGAACCCTCGTCCAGATTCCGGCACGGGTGTTTCGTGTGGCCGGACCGCCGTCCTCGATCCTGTACAGTTCTTCACAGTCTGGTGATTGCGGGTAAACCGGTGCGTATTCTGTCGATCAACTCAGAACCGACGATCGTGATCCCCTTCCTGAACGCAGGACGCGGGCCGGGAGGGTTCTACGAAGATCGCCTGCCCATCCAGGAGGCAGTCGTTGATCGTCTGCCGGACGGTGTCAGCGCGATTATCGCGACGGCCGATCTTCAAGGGCGCGAGCGGTTCCAGGATAGTCGCGACGCTGGGCCGCGCTTGCTGGGCGAGGCCCTGCCGAGTCGGCTTGCCACGGACGTCCTGTACGGCCTGGGATTGAATGACGGTGGGATCGGGGTCCTATTGGCCGGCGATCTCTATACGGTTCCGGCACTGGACCGGCGTGGCGGCTCCGGCGACGTAACGGCCGTCTGGAAGGCCTTTGGCGACGAGTTTGCCTGGGTCGTTGGTTTGGCGGGAAACCACGACACGTTTGGCGCGGATCCAAACGCGCCGCCGCGATTCTCAAGGCATCTGCATTTTCTCGACAATGGCCGCGTGAACATCGACGGGCTCAAGATCGCTGGGCTTGGCGGCATCATCGGCAATCCGAGACGTCCTCGTCGTCGGTCCGAGGAGCAGTACGCGGAGTGCCTGGAGGCGCTGTTGCGGCATCAAACGGACATCCTGATCACGCATGATGGACCGAACGGCCCACTTCAGGAACTTCGCGGATCGCCGATCATTCGGGAGGTAGTCGAGCGCCTGAAGCCGTCTCTGGTCGTTCGAGGCCACGCCCACTGGAAACAACCGCTTTCGCAGCTTTCTGGCGGTGTTCAGGTCCTCAACGTCGATGCCCGCGTTGTCGTGCTGCACGAGTAGCCCCCTCTCGCAGGCCGCGATTAACCACCCCCGCTTGATCGGCGCCCCGCGGCTGAAAAGCAGTCGAGTTGACGAACGAGGCGGATCAGGAGCGGGCGGCCTTCCTCTCGTCGGCCTATCGCTTCATGGCCCCCAGTTCGCGCATGTCGGCCGGTTCTACGACCGCCGCCCGAGGAAAGTAACAAGTTGCCAGGAAGAACGACCTGCGGGCCCGCCCGATCGAGCCTAGCGCTCCACAGGGCAGGACCAGAAGCTATCGCTCACCGCCTGATGCGCCGGGCTCGGGCGAACGACTTACTTCGTATTGGAGCACCATCGGGCCAAGCTCGCTTGCCACGGGCGCAAACAGCGCGCCGATCACGTCCGTCGGATGCCAGAAGTACGAGAACGGCTCACCGGGCGTATCCAGCGCCGGATCGAGCATCCCGCCGCCGACGTCTTGGGCCACCGCCGATCCACAAACCAAGAAAAACGCCATCACACTCCAAGCGAGCTTGTTTCGCGCAGACATCTCGTCTCTCCGTTGTCCCGATTGGGTGAACGGTCTGGCTCGGGCCGACCGCGAACCGCACAGTTGTCGCAACTCCCGGCTCCTCGAATCCCGGGTCAATAGCTGGCAGCAACAGCCACCTTTCCCGTCAACCCCATTAGCTCGATGACCTCTTTGTCCTTGTCAAATCCGGTCCACGCCTGGCCGTTGACCAGCACGCTCTTCATCGGCACCGCTGTGGGATGGCGGAAACGCACGACGACGCTCTTGGGCGGATTGCGACTCGGTATCTCGACGGTGGCGGTGATCTTGCCGTTGTCCACGTCCGAGATGATCTCGTAGGCCAGCGTGCCGAAGTAGCTCGGCGCGTTCTTGACTGCGACTCTCTTGCCCTGCTCCAGCCAGACGCGAGGCGTGGCGCGGGCCACCCACAGGGACTGGCCATCCTCCATCACCAACAGGTTGCGAAAGTTTTCCATGAACCAGCCCGCGGTGCCGTTGTCAGGACTATTACAGTTCGTATACTGACCCAACTGTCCCCATTCCCATAATTTCCCATCGGCACCCACCAGGGCCGCGTAACAGTTCATCCAAAACCGTAGAAAATTCGGCACATCGTCTTGGAGCAGGTAGATGTTGGCATTGTGCGAGGCCTTGGGGAAGCTGCCTCCATAGCAATTCCAGAACCAGGCGTCGTCCAGTTCCCCCACGGCGCTAACGGACGTTCCTATCTCCTCCAGCACGTTGACTGCCAGTATGTGAGTTGTGACTTTTGGTGACATTCCTATCTCCTCCATCACGTTCAATGTACCGACGATGCGGATGTCGTTGGCATCCAGTGCGCCGAATGGTTCGGCCAGCGGCAGTGCCCCAACAATGATGTCGGCCTGCGGACGCTGGGGAGCACCCAACTCCAGATTGGACATTGCGCCCCGGGCATACGCCATGAGCGGAATAAAACTGCGGTAGGTGCCGTTGCGCCCGAGTCGCACCGGCGACAGCGCCGCCTCCCGTTCCACGGCTCGGCGGATGTCTCTGCGAAACGCATCGGCCTCGGCGCGGTACTTCCGGCCTGCTTCCGGATCGAACTCCGTCAAGGCATCGGCGAAACGCCGTAGTCCCTGGAGAGCGAAGGCATTGTCAGCATAGTACCATCGCCAGTCACAACTAGGCAAAGCATAATCGCCCAGCATGCACGGCGGCATGAGACCGGCCACCAAGAGGTCCTGCCGGTTGGGAATGTCCTTCATGTAGAGATTCCGCTGACGGATAATCCAGTCCGCCGCCGCCTGCATTCGCACACGGTTCTGCTGGAACCACTCCTTGTCGCCGGTCAGGAAGAAGCGGTCCGCCATGGCGAACAGGAGCCTGCCCGTCGAGGCGTGTGTGCCGTCATGGTCGTATCCCATGTCGTGTCTCATGCCCGTCGCCCACTCCAGGGCGCCATTTCCATCGGCGTAATCGCCGTCAGACTTCGCGCCCGGGGCCTTCAAGAAATGCTCATACACCTTGGCAGCCTCCTCGTGCAGACCCACGAGATCCATTTCATGGGCAACTCGGCCCACCTCATACGCGAGCCCGCCCCACATGTGCTTGCCTTTCAACTGAAACGAGGCCGCGCGCCAAGCATCGGTCCAGCGTGCGTCCGGGAGTTGCACCTCCATGGGAGGGTCGTCGACCTTGGGCAGTGGCGGAAGAACCGTCCCCGCGGGGCATGTCGACAGCCTGACCTCCCGCATCACCTCCTCCCAGGAGGCGGCCTCGCGATGTTCGCGGGTCATCTGGCAAATACTTTTGAGGTTCTTGGCCGCCAATTCCCGGGCGAATTGCCGGGCGGTCTTTCCGCTGCCGACCTTCGTTACGAAAACGCCGTGTTCCGGAATCAGGATCGGCCCGTTCTCCAGGTCGCCGGGGCGAAACGTAAAACCAGACATCTTAGTCCAAACGGTAATCCGACTATCCAAGGCAGGCCGACCACTGGGGGCGTATAGCAACGGCACGACGATGCCCCGTCTACTGCCGCCGGCAGCCCGCGATTGCCAGGTATGCCCGCCAGTTGTCGTCGTTCCCTTGTCCTCCGCCAAGGGCCACACGGGACCGGTCATGGCCACATAGGACTCCACCCAGCCGTCAAAGTCGGTCTTCTCCTTTCCCGCTTGGAAGCCCCATTCTATTTCCACATCCATCCGTTTCCACACCCCCATACTCGGACAGATCACCCGGATACTCGGCACGGCACACTTGGTGCCGCCCTGTGCCTCTCCCTTTTTGTAGAAGACCGCGACCATTTCCGTAGCAGCATCGACCCGGCTGCTAAAGGCCCAGTCCATTTTCGCAGCAGGATCGCGCTCGTACGTCCACGTACGCCGATCTCCCGATACCTCCGGTTTGCTCAGAATCTTATCCACGGTCCATCCAAACCAACCGAACGACGTAGGATAGACCCGAACCTCCACCGCGTCTGGCGACGGAATCTCCTGAACGCTGCCCGGCCAATGAAGTTCCACTTGACAGTTCCCTACTCTTCCCGTCCAGAGCAACCCCGCCAGCAGCCGGCCTTCCGGTTGCGGGAGTAACGGTTGAAGCAAATCAGGCATCTGATAGTACTTGCTTTTCAACTCTTGCTCGGGCAGTGCATAGAAAGCCGTCCGATACACCTTATCGATCCGCTCAAGGCGTCGAGGGATGAAATACGCTTCCGGTTTCTCCTGGACCGCCAGATCGGCGCGCCACGCATACGCCCACGGCGCTATGTCCACCGGTTGGCCCACCAGCTTGTCCAATTCGGTTTTCTCCGTCGCCGTCGGTGGGAGGCCGGCCGATTCCGCCGCAGACGCAAAACCTACGCCCACCAAGGCCAACGCTACCAGTACTCCCATCTGCATGACTCGCTTGTTCATAGCCCCTTCCTTCCGCCATAGATACGGTGTAAGCGTTCATGCTCTCAGAACCATTCCGAGGCAAACGCCCACAGAACGCCACGAGTAGCATTCTCCTCAGAGCTGTTTGTGTGTCAAGGTTCTGGCCCGGAGAGGGCCAACAGGCCGGTGCATTTCGAGACAGGCCATGCGAATCGCCTGGATTGAGCGATGGACCAGTTCCGCCAGTCCAGCCGTCGCCCGCAGGGGGCCAAGGTATGTCAGCCCCTTTGACCGTAGACGCCGGAAGACTCGATCCACTGGCATCGGTCCGGCCCGACCGGAGAGGAGCTGGAGTTTTCTGGTGGCCATTTCCGGGGCAGCCAATTCCAAAGCCATCGACCTCAGTGTCTTGATCCGCACGTTGACGACTGGCTGGCCGGTGCGTGTCACAGCCTCCAGCCACTGGTGACCGATACGTAGCGTGGGGGCAAGCAGCCACTTCTCGTCCAGCAGGCGATCATGGCAGAGCCCGGCCAGTGCTCGAATCAGGCGACAGATGCTCACGATTCCCCTCCTTTCGCGGGCACCGCATCAGGACACTCGAATGTCCACAGATCACCGCCCTTCGTGAACAAGGCTCGGCGCGGCGAAGGCTGTTTGGCGGGCAAGCCGTGTCTTCACTGCTCCGCCAAGCCAGAGCGCTCAGGCCGTTGTTGCGCTTGGGAATCGGCCAGGTATCCCATCTCTCCGTACATTCCCTGCGATTCTCGGGAATCGCCCCTGCTGAGACGCCGGGGCGAGGCCCTAGCACTGCCCCCGGATCGGGGAGGGCGACACGCAAAAGCCGCCCGGTCAGAATCATTGGGGTACGCATTCTCCGGCACATGCCCTGGGGCGAACAGCGGGGACACAAGGAGCAAGTATCGCGTCATGAAATATTTCCAGTGGTAGTTGTTTCGCACCACACGATTCGCTGATTCGTTCGCTAGGTCGACTCTGGTGCCAGTCTGAACAGGCGGATTGCGTTCTCCCGCAGGATTCTTCGCTTGGCATCATCCGTGAGATCGGCGTGATCGATGCGGGCGCGTTGCATCGCGGCATGGTGGAGGGGGGTATCAGTCCCGAACAGGACGCGGTCAACGCCGACCTCGCGTACGGCCCACTCGACCAGTCCCGGGGCGATCGACTTGGCGCTTGACGTATCGGCAAAGACGTTGCCGTGGCGGCTTTGCTGGATCGCCCGCACCTGATGCGTCGGGTCTCCATCCCAGCCGCAGCCAATGTGAGCCAGAATCAGCCGTACTTCCGGAAACTCGTTCGCCCAGGGAACAAAATCGGCGGCCAAGCTGTTCTGCTCGCTGCTGTGGGTTAGCACGACGGCGCGATGCCGAGCGGCAAACTCAAAGATTGGGCGGGCATGTTCGCGAATCGGGTAGCCGTGCTCTTCGGGATGAATCTTGATGCCGACGCACTGTGGCTGCGCGAGCATTTCCTCGGCCTGTGCGTAGGTCTTCGCGCAACGCGGGTCGATCACCACGTATTGCATCAATCCGGGAGTTTGCGCGACCACTCGAGCCGCTTCGACGTTTCCGGCCACCGCGTCCGCCTGGAAACGCGGCAGCAGTGCGGAGAGGGGCGAGACGATGGTGAGGACGATGTTGACGGCGTGGGCACGCCCGACGACTTCCGCAGCACTTCTGGAGCAGAACGAGTCGCTCTCGTCGCCCCTGCGGATGTACGTGCCGTAGTGGCCGTGGACATCAATGGCGGGAACCGTGTTGAGGACGTTCATCGGATCTCCGCGAGAGGGACCCAGTCCGGCAATCGTTCGCCGAGCAAGCGGACAAAAGCCTGATATTCGTCCTCGCTCGAACCGACGTATGGCGGCAACATCCGGAGCGGGAACGCTGGGTCGTACATCTTCGCAAACAGCTTATCGTACGCTCCGTCAATGCGGTCGTCTGGAATGGTTTCAGACAGCGTCTGGATGACGACGTTTACTTCCCGCTGGATCGACGCGGAGGTGGCTATGTCACCCCGCTTCCCGGCATCGAAGAGGGCCCGCAGTTTCGTCCAGTTCATGACAAACGACGCCAGGATTCCGCATTCACCGAACAGCGATCCGTAGACGTAACCGGCCTCCGACAAAAAGTGCCGCAACTGCGGTGCGTCATCGAGAAGACTCCGAATGTGCGATAGCGAATCGCCCGTGTTCTTCGTCGCGACCAGATTCGGGTGCGACTCCGCCAGTCGTCCGTACTCCTTGCCCGTCAGGACCCGTTTGGCGCGCGGCAAATTGTAGTGCATGAACTGACAATCCGGGAAGCGGCCGCAGACGCCATCGAAAAAATGGGACAATTCGCGGTCGTTCAACGCGCCCCAACTCGGAAGCGAGATCTGAAATTTCCGCACGCCCTTGTCGCGGCAGCGCTCGATCCGCTCGACAATCGTCCCCAGCGACAAGTGGATCACGCCGACCATCGGTTCGGCGCCTCTTTGTCGCATCTCGTCGACGAAGGCCGCCACGATCTGGTCGAACTGCCGGTCGGTCACAGCATACCCTTCGCCCGCTGTGCCAAAGACGTACAGGTGTGGCGTGCCGGCCAGCGCCAGGCGCACGCCCCGGCGGAAAATCGGCTCGGCAAACCGATCCTGATCGTCCCACGGAATGCAACCCGTGGCCATGAGGCAACTGGGGTAGCGATTCATTGTCATGAGTTTGCCAGTTGAATGAGTTCATCCGGCTGGACAGGGGCGGGGGGCTTTTGTGGCAGCCCAAGCCCCACGATCAGCATCGCCGCCAGCGAATCAATGACCGTCGCGTGCAACACGCCGACGTAGAACACCGGAGCGACGAGATAAACGAGCGAATTGTTCAGCAAGAACACCAGGCTGTTTCGCCATTGCAGTCTTGCAGGCAAGAGTTCTTCGTCGGTCGACATGTTGAATAGTGATGATCCGTGGGCGATGCCGCGATCGGTTACTTTCCCTGAATCTGTGCAGGCGTAAGCTCGTTCAGCAGCGGCTTCCCTCTGCAGTACCGTTCCAGGTTCTGCGAAAAGATCTCGCAAATGCGTTCCTGGAAGTGCGGGCTGAGATTCGAGCCGGAAATATGGGGCGTCAGCACAACGTTGGGCAAGGACCAGAGCGGGTGCTCAGGCGGCAGTGGATATGAGTAATGGACATCGATCGATGCACCGCGTATCCATCCCTCGCGCATGCAACGGATCAGGGCCTGTTCCTCGACCAAGCCGGCCCGCGCCGGGTTCAGGAGAACAGCGGACGGCTTGAGGCCTCTCAATTCCGTCTCGCCGAGAATGCTCGTCGTGGCCGGCGTGATCGGCATCGCCAGGACGAGGAAGTCGACGCCCGCGAGAAACTCGGCCTTATCGTCGGGGCAGAACACGCGGTGACACAGTGTCCCCCGGGGATCGCCTGTTCCGGGCACGCAGTAAATGCCGTCGCGCGGCTTGACGCGCCCGTCGCGCGTCAGCGCCCACACCTCCAGCCCCATCTGTCGGGCCAGCCGCGCCGTTTCGCGCGCCAATCCGCCGTATCCGTAGAATCCCACCACCGCTCCGCGAAGCTCCGACTGAAATCGTGCGGAGCGATCCCACACCCGCTGCCGCTGGTGTTCTGCCATCTCGAGCAGGCTACGATGCCAAAGAAGCATCATCATGATGTTCCACTCGGCGATCGGGATGTCAAAGTTCCCCCGCCCGTTGCTGACTCGAATGCCGCGCTCGACCAGCGGCAGGCCAAAAATCTGGCTATATCCTGCTGACGACAGTTGGATCCATTTCACACGGTCGAGGTCGTCGAAGTTGGCCGGCGGCAACTCGCACAACAAGCACTCCGCTCCCTGCAAGAGCTGCTTGTCGATGCTCTTGCCGCTCTCGGAGAGGTGTGGACCGACACGTACCTCGGCGACGCCGGTCGCGCGGACCCGATCGAGTTGCGCGAGCGTCGTCTCCATGAGAATAAGAACGGTGGGAGGAGAGCTCATCTTCGGACCTCTCGACTCACGATGTGCGACGGGAAACAGATCCATCACAAGCTTCCCATTCCAATTCATCCGAGGCAAGTGGCGGCGATTACAGAGGGATGCCCTTGCCGCCGGGTACGACGTTCCACTCCCCCGAGTTCGGCACGAATGGAAATCGGGCCTTGACTTCGTCGGTCAGCCGCACGCCGAGCCCCGGTGCCTGTGGCGGCAGGATGTATCCGTCCTCGAACCGATAGCCGTCGCCGTATATTTCCGTGTGCAGCGGCCCAGCCAGCGGCGGGATTTCCAGAATCGCGACGTTGGGGCTAGCGAAGGCGGCGTGGATGTTCTCCATCACGCCCGCGCCCGAGCTCCAGGCATGCGTGGCGACGCGCCGATTACGAGCTGCGAACAATTGCGCCGTCTCTACAAACGGAACCATGCCGATATACGATGCATCGGGCTGTGCAACATCGAGCGCATCGGCTTTCGCATACTGCGCGAATTCCTGGAGCGTCGTCAGGCACTCTCCCCCGGCCACGGGCACGGTTGTCTCGCGGCAGAGCTGCGAATATCCGTCGATATCGTTGTAGTGCAGCGGTTCCTCGAAAAAGACCAGATTGAACCGCTCCAACGACTCAAGGACTTGGCTGGCCGTGCCCGCGTTCCACACGTGGCCGTAAACCGCGCCGTCGTTGCTCATGTGGGCGTCGAGCGCCACCAGGAAATCATCACCGGCATGCGTGCGAATCGTCTCCAGCTTCTCGCATTCCAGGTCGATCCA
>Ga0154737_1265_pt3 | contig 10759 bp, 10 predicted proteins | sample Rifle2008BG16ft_FD_105745 | JGI IMG/M metagenome (GOLD analysis project Ga0154737, IMG submission 105745) | Planctomycetes bacterium RBG_16_64_12 | reverse complement strand
CTTTTACAGCGCCCGGGCCGACCGATCCGGACTTCATCCCGAACGAGTACGGCACGGGCGTGGTGGTCGACCGCCAAGGGCTGATCCTCACCGCCTACCACGTTCTTGGGGAAGAGAGCGATTACTACGTGACCACCCACGATCGGAAGGTCTTTCTGGCGAAGATCAAGGGGGCCGATCCCCGCAGCGATTTGGCGGTGCTCGCCATTCAGGCGGCCGACCTGGAACCGATTCCTTTTGGGGAGGCATCCACTCTTAAGAGGGGGCAGTTTGTGATCGCCCTGGGCAATCCCTACGCCATCGCACGGGACGGCCAGGTCAGTGCCAGTTGGGGGATCGTGGCGAATCTGGCCCGAAAGGCTCCGCCGGTGCCCGACGAGTCGCAGCCCACCGGCAAGAGCACGCTGCACCATTTCGGCACGCTGATCCAAACCGACGCCAAGCTGAACTTGGGCACCAGCGGCGGTCCGCTGCTGAATCTCAAGGGGGAAATGGTCGGGCTGACGACGGCCCTGGCGGCCACTGCCGGGTACGAGCAGTCGGCCGGGTACGCTCTCCCGGTCGATGAGACCTTCCGCCGCGTGGTCGAAGCCTTGAAGCTGGGACGCGAGGTGGAATACGGTTTCCTGGGGATCGCGCCGGTGAACCTGCGGCCCGAGGCCGTGCTCAGCGGGCTGGAGGGGACTCTGATTGAGCGGGTCGTGCCGGGCATGCCGGCCGAGCGGTTCGGCCTGCGTTCGGGCGATATCGTGACCACGGTCAACGGCAAGCCGATCCACGACGCCGACGCACTCGTGCTCGAGGTCGGCCGCTTGCCCGTGGACTCGCTCGTGCGATTGGGCGTCCTCCGCGACGACCAGAGGCTGGAGCTCGACATCGGGCTGACCAAGCTCAAGATTCGGGGCAAGAAGATCGTCACCGCGCCGGCGCCCGCTTGGCGTGGGATGCGGGTCGACTATCCTTCGGCGGTTTTGGACCCGTTCGCTGGCGGTGGCCTCGGAGGCCCGGCTTTCGACGGCGGGGTGCTCGTCACCGACGTGGAAGAGGAGACCCAGGCTTGGGAAGCCGGGTTGCGCCCCGGGATGCTGGTCAGCCACGTCGGCCAGGTGGCCGTGCGCAGCCCCAAGCAGTTTTTCGAGGCCGTCTCGGGAACGGCCGGTGCCGTCCAGCTCCGCCTGGCCGACCTTGAGGGCCAGGCCCCTTCCGAGGCAGTGGTGCCGGGGTCATAGAAGGTGAGCGTATGAAGGGGAGGGAAGGATGAATGAGACCGAACTGCTCAAGCGAATCACGGTGAATACCCGGGTTTTCGGTGGCAAGCCGATTATCCGGGGGCATCGCCTGGCCGTGGAGCATGTCATCGGCATGTTAGCGGCCGGCTCCACCAAGGAAGAGATTCTCGCCGGCTACGATTGGCTCGAGCCAGAGGATGTCCAAGCCTGTCTTGTCTACGCCCGTCGAGCCGTCGCCCACGAACGAGTGGAGCCGGTGATCTCCGGGACTCAGTAATGCGTCTGTTGCTCGATTCGTGCGTCTGGGGACCGGCCGCCGACGAGCTTCGAGCCGCGGGGCACGACGTCGACTGCGTGGCCGCGTGGGGCCGAGATCCGGGGGATGAGGAGATTCTGCGACGTAGCGTGGAGGAAGAACGTATCCTCGTTACGCTGGACAAGGACTTCGGTGAACTGGTTTTCGTGCTCGGTCAGCGCCATTCCGGAATCCTGCGACTGGTGAATGTCCGCGGGCGCGAGCAGGGCAGGATGATCCTGCACACATTGAGCAGGCTCGGCCAGGCGTTGGAGCAGAATGCTTTGGTCGTCGTAGAAAGCGACCACATGCGTGTCCGCATGCCCGACGCGGACCCGGGATGACCCGATTCACGGGTTTTCACCGACGGGACAAGGCGTTATCATTTGAGGTTCGGCGCATCTAGCGTTCCCTGGCCCTGGACGGCGAAAGCGATGAAAGCTGACGAGCTCCGTGAAGAATATCTGGCCTTCTTTGAGACCAAGGGATGCGTTCGTCGCGAGAGCGACGTGTTGGTCCCGCGCGGCGACCCCTCCGTGCTCTTCACCCCCGCCGGGATGAACCAGTTCAAAGATCATTTCCTGGGCAAGACGAAGCTGGAGTTCACCCGGGCCACCACCTGCCAAAAATGCCTCCGTACGGCCGACATCGAAAACGTGGGCCGAACGGCGTACCACCATACGTTTTTCGAGATGCTGGGCAACTTCAGCTTCGGCGACTACTTCAAACGGGAAGCGATCCTCTGGGCGTGGGAATTCCTGACCGATAAAAAGTGGCTCGGCATGGCCCCCCAGCGGCTCTCCGCCACCGTCTACCTGGACGACGACGAGGCGGCCGAGATCTGGACGCGGGAGGTCGGCCTGCCGCCGGAAAAGGTCGGCCGGCTCGGCGAGGAGGAGAACTTCTGGCCGGCCAACGCACCCAGTCAGGGACCCGACGGCGTCTGCGGGCCGTGCAGCGAGATCTACGTTCACTCCCCCTGCGGCAAAGTGGAGATCTGGAACCTCGTCTTCACGCAATTCAATCGGGTGGGCAACCCGCCGAAAAACCTCCGGCCGCTGCCCAGCAGGAACATCGACACCGGCATGGGCCTGGAGCGGACCGCCGCCGTGCTCCAGGGCGTGGAGTCGAACTTCCATATCGACATTCTCCGCCCGCTGGTCGAAGCCGCCGGCGAGGTTTGCGGCCTGCCGTACGTCCCCCAGAGCGATGAGGGTCGCCGCCTGCGCCGCATTGCCGACCATGTGCGCGCGTGCACCTTCGCGATTCACGAAAACGTCTATCCCGACAACGAGAAGGAAGGCTACGTGATCCGCCGCCTGCTCCGCCGGGCCGTATTGGACGGGTATCAGTTGGGCATGCGCAAACCGTACCTCCATCAGCTCGTCGGCACGGTGGTCGAGCTGATGGGAAACCCGTATCCCGAGCTCGCCGACACCGCTCACCGCGTTGGCCAGGGCATCCAGCAGGAGGAGTCGCAGTTCTTCGACCTGATCAACGCGGGCATGCCGCGGGTTGAACGGTTGTTTCATCAGGTGGCCGGGACGCCGGGCAAGACGGTGCCGGGCCGCGACGCGTTCGACCTCTTGCAGACCCACGGCTTCCCGCCCGAGCTGACCGCCACCCTGGCCGCCGAACAAGGCTTCCAGTTCGACTGGGACGGCTTTCACGAGGCGCGACGCAAGCACGAGCAGGCCTCCGGCGCGGGCCAACGCATCGAGCTTTTCAAGCAGGGGCCCCTGGACGAGCTGAAGAAGACGCTCGCCGGAACCGAGTTCCTTGGCCACGAGACCGACTCGATCGACGACGCGACCGTCGTCGGACTCATCGCCGGGGACAAGACCTGCTACGAGTTCACCCGGCTGGACAGCAAGCAGCCGGTCGTGGTGGTGCTCGACCGAACGCCTTTCTACGGGGAGATGGGCGGCCAGGTGGGCGATACCGGCCAGATCGTCGCGCTCGGCGGACGCTTCGAGGTCGTCGACACCCAGGTCGAAGACGGCTTCACCTTGCACGTGGGCCATCTTTGCGAGGGCCGCATCGGCTACAAGGACCGGGTGGCCGTTCGGGTCGACGCGGTCCGGCGCCAAGCGATCCGCCGGGCCCACTCGGCGACGCACCTGTTGCACTACGCCTTGCGCAAATCCCTGGGCACCCAGACGCAGCAGCGAGGCTCTCGGGTCGAGCCCGACCAGCTCCGCTTCGACTTCAACTACCCTCAAGCCCTCGCCCCGGAGCAACTCGAAGAGATCGAGACGGAGGTCAACCGCCGCTCGCTGGAAGGCCTCCCCGTCGAGTGCACTTACTTGCCTAAGGAAGAAGCCCAGAAGGCCGGCGCGATCATGCTCTTCGGCGAAAAATACCCCGACGTGGTGCGGGTCGTGTCGATGGGCGACTTCAGCAAGGAGCTTTGCGGCGGCACGCACCTGGCCAACACCGGCCAGGTGGGGCTGGCGAAGATCGTCGCCGAAGAGAGCATCTCGGCCGGTACCCGGCGGATCACCGCCCTGACCGGTCTGGCCGCCCTGGATCTGGTCCGCCGGCACGAGGCCGCCTCGTCCACAACCGCCCGGCTGCTCGGGATATCGCCCTCGGAGGTCGCTCAGCGCGTGGAGTCGCTGGTCAAAGAGGTCCGTCAACTCAAGAAGCAATCGGCCGCCGGGCCAAGGACGGGTGGGCTCACGGTCGACCAGCTCCTGGCGGAAGCCACGGAGGTGGGCGGCACGAAGGTCGTGGTGGCCGAGGTCCCCGAGGCGACTGCGCCTGTGATGCGCGGGCTGATCGACCAGTTGCGCCGCAAAGCCGCTCCGGTGGCTGTGATGCTGGCTGGACGCCAGGACGAGGGCAAAGTGATGCTGATCGCCGGCTTGAGCCGCGAGCTAGTCGAGCGAGGGTTGGACGCCGTTGGGTGGGTCCGCACGGCTGCTGCCAAGGTCGAAGGCGGCGGGGGCGGACGGCCCGACATGGCCCAGGCCGGCGGCAAAGACGCCCAAAAGCTCCCCGAGGCCCTTGAGGCGGCCCGAACGAGCATTCAAGAGATGCTGGCCGGATAGTCCGGGCGCGTCGGGTGGCACCGGCCGCTTGCCAGCCAGTGTATTCGTGAAGACGCTCGCCCGGAAAAAGCACCGGCTCCCCGTTCGGCGGGGTCGAGAGCCCCACGCCGAATGGTGGAATTCATGCCCGCGACGAACGCTCACAGCGAGACGACTTCGAGCTCGTTTCGGATCTCGTTGATGCCCTCGACGTGGCGGAGCGCCTCTTGGGCCATCTGCTTCTGGAAGTAGGTGCCGACCAAGCCTCGAAGCGTCACGCGGCCGCTGTCGGTCTCAAAGCGGAGACTTCGCGTGGAGAGATGGGGATTGCGCTCCAGGGCAACGAGGACCTTGTCGTCAAGCGGGATGTCGAACGGGGTGCTTTCCATTGTTCTGTTGTCGCACGTGGGCGGGAACCAGGAGGGAATCAGGGACGCGGGGCATGCCGGCGAGAAACGCGGGCTAAGCGTTCCATCGGCAATTTGAAGAGGCTTGATCAAGACTAACCGCCAGGCAAAATGCGAAATTTGCGAGGCCAGGTGGGGTCGTGGCGGTCGTAGAGATTGCGACCGCGCGCCATCTCAGCTAACCAGCCGATGGCCCACCAGCAGGCTGAGGACGGCCACAAACGGCGGAAAGGCGAATCCGCTTACCCTCCCATCCACGCGGGGAGCTCGTGGGCGGGCGGGAGGTTGACGATACGGGCCTCGCGGATCGCCTCCATGGCCAGAATTTCAGCCAGGGCCTCAGCCGAGGGATGACTGTCGAGCGACAACACGGCCATCTGCTCGCCCCCCGGCTCGTCGGTGCTGCGGCCGACCGACATTTGAGCAATGTTCACCCCGTGCTTGCCGCAGACGTTGCCGATTCTGCCGATCACGCCCGGCACGTCGCGGAGCGTGATGAGCAGCAAAATCCCGTGCAGGCAGCTCTCCAGCCGGCAATCGCCCTTTTGGACCAGCCGCGGCATGTTCTTGCCGAAGAGCGTGCCGGCGGCGACGGCGGTTCGCTCGGCGCTGACGACTTCGGCCGTGATCAGCGAGGTGAACTCGCCCACGTCGCTGGATCGCTGCTCGACCAGCTCGATGCCCCGCTCGCGCAGGAGCACCTCGGCGTTGACGATATTCACCTGCTCCTCCATGGCATTCTGCAAGAGGCCGGCGGCGAACGCGGCGGAGAGGAGTCTTGTCTCCTTCGTCGCCACTTCGCCCGTATAACGCATTCGGCAGGCGGTCGGCGGGGATTGACTGACTTGGGCCAAAAGCAGCCCCAACCGGTAGGCGATGTTCAGGGACCCGCGCAAGGCCTCCAGGGTCTTCGGGTCCAAGGGGGACATGTTCACCGATTGCCTGATCGCTCCGGTGGTGAAGAAATCGATCAAGAGCTCGGCGGCTTCGACGGCCACGTTCGTCTGCGCTTCTTCGGTGCTGGCGCCCAGGTGCGGCGTGCACAACACGCCGGGCATGCCGAACAGCGGGCTTGCCGTGCACGGCTCCGAGTCGTACACGTCCAGAGCGACCCCCGCGAGGTGCCCGCTCTTGAGCCCTTCGACCAGGGCATCGGTGTTGAAGATCCCCCCGCGCGCGCAATTGATCAGCCGTGCCCCAGGACGCATCAAGCGGATTTCTTCGTGTCCGATCAGGTTTCGGGTTGCTTCGGTCAAGGGCGTGTGGACGGTGAGGTAATCGACCTCTGGGAGCATCTGGCGCACGCTGTCGCAGGCCTGGATCCCCAACTCCTTCGCCCGCTGGGCAGAGAGGAACGGGTCGTAGCCGAGCACGCGCATCTGGATGGCCAGCGCGCGGGTGGCCACGGCCTGGCCGATCCGCCCCAGGCCGACGATTCCCAGCGCCTTGCCGGCCAACTGGGTGCCCGTATGCTGCTTGCGATCCCATCGGCCTTCCAGGAGACTCTGATAGGCCGGGTGGAGGTTTCGCGACATCGCCAGCATCAGGGCGATCGTATGCTCGGCGGTGGAGAGGGTATTTCCGCCCGGCGTGTTCATCACCACGATCCCCAGGCGCGTGGCCGCTTCTTTGTCGATGTTGTCGGTCCCCACGCCGGCCCGGGCGATCGCCTTTAAGCGCCGGTTTCCCACCAGCACGTCGCCGGTGATCTCGACGCCGCTGCGGCAGATGGCTCCGTCGAAGTCCAACAGGGCGTTTCGCAGGGCCTCGCCTTTCAAGCCGGTGCGGACTTCGTACTCGATGTTCCCGGCCGACCCGAGCAAATCGAGACCCTCCGGGGACAAGTTGTCCAGGACAATGACGCGCGGCATGTGAAGGCACTCCGTCGTGCGAATCGTGTTTTTCTGGCCCGTCGGCGGGGCTGGCTCGTCAGCGAGCCGTTTCGACGCGACACCGCGCGGGAAGACCGCCACCGTAACCGGCGCCATCCAGGGCAGGAAAACCAATTATTCTATACCGGGTCGGGCATCTTGGCGACGGGGGACCCATGGAATGAGCCGATCGCCGAGAATCGCGGAAGCGGGCGCGCGGAAACGTGCCGGCGGGGCCCGGCGATTACCGCAGGGGGGTGGCGTTCTTGGTGGCCATGCGGGTCGCCCCGGGACCACTCTGGAGGGGTACGCCGCTGGGCGACAAGCCGGACTGCTGCAAGGCGGCAACCCGGGCCGCCACATCCGGCTGGAACCGATCGCGCCACAACGATTGCTCGTAGTTGTGCAGTGCCAGCGCGTGCTCGCCCAGTTGCTCGCGCAGCCTCCCCAAGGCGGCCAGCGCACGCGCGTTCTGGGGATCGGCTGAAAGGGCTTCGATCAGTCGTTCCTTGGCCGCTTGTTTGTCGCCAAACTCCTCAAACAAGCGGGCCAGCTCGATCTTCGCGTCGGCCGACGTGGGGTTGCGGTCGACCCAGCCCTCGATCAGACGGAACGCCTCCTCGCTCCGCTCCTGCTCCACCAGCAACACCGCCAGCCCGCGATAACAGTGGCCATGGTTCTCATCCCGATCCAAACACTGATTGTAGTAGTGTTCGGCCTGGGCGAGGTGCGACGCATCGCCGTTGAGCACCCCCATGCGGTGGTACACTTCGGCCAGATTGTAGTAGCCGTCGGCGTTGTTCGGGTCGCTGGCAACGGCCTGCTCGAACTGCCGAATGGCCTCCTGATATCGGGCCTGGTCGAAGAGCCTTACCCCCTCGGCGTTTCGGCCCTGGGCTGCCAAGCCACCGCAGCCGGCGGCATTCGGCAAGCACAATCCGGCCAGGGCCAGCACCCAAAGGATGGGCAGTTCAGAGACACGCCCCCAACGAGTCGCCGCTGATGGTATGAACACGTCGCTCATGCCCCGCTCTTTGAGACAAGCCGATCGAACGGACCTCACGGCGCAGCCTCCTGCGCCTCAGGAGACCCCGTGAGAATGGAAAGGTGTCGGGAAGATAGCCATCCCGTCGAAATGACGCAAGATCGGATTCCGGTGCGCGAACACCGGGTGTTTCCGCCGGTCTTACGCGGAGGGCTGGCTGTCGGTCTCGGGTGCCGACGGCTGGGCCGGATCACCTGCGGGGGGTTTCTGATACCCCAGATCCCGGATCACTTCCAGGATTTCGCTGCACGTGGGAAACATCCGCCCGCTGGTCCGCTTGTACTCGTCCAGCGCGCTCATGAACTCGATTTCCTCGGACGAGTAGTCGCGCTCGCACGTGGTCGGATCGATCTGCCGACGCCGATTCACCTTCGCCCGGCGTTCTATCAGACGCCGCTGCACGGCTACCGGTGCGGTGTTCTCGCGCCGATCCTGGGTCTTGCGCCGATCCTGGGCCGAGCGGCGGTCGACCGTGCGTGCGGCCTCCGAATCCTCGGAGTTGGCAGCCGACGACCTCTTGGCGGTCCTGGTCTTGCCTGGGGAGCGGTTTCCCGCCGTTTTCGTCTTCTTCGTTCCGACTTTCTTGGTACTCGCCACGACCACAGCCCTCTCTCTTGTAGAACCGCGCCTGAGACCTCTCAGATAGGATACGGCACCGTTGAGAGAAAGTATCGGACGGATGGTCAGATAAAGTTGAGCGATCAGGGGCTAAGGGCAGTTTAAGAAGAATGTGCGGGATGCACAACACGTTCCGTTCGTGCCAAGATGATGGTTGCGCACGTGCGGACGAAGCCCTCGTCATTACTTCGCAAGGCCCTCCGCCGGAGGAGGTCCGGAGCAGCGCCGGAGGAGGGGTAGAGGGAGCGGCCTTTCTGCCGTTCCGCTGAAAGGGCCAAGAAGTCGTTTATGAGCTTTCGCGGAGGCAGTCAGTCACTTCGCGGCAGATGTCGCGAAGCTCGCGGAGGGTGGCGTCTTCGAGGCGCTTGCCCCGCTTGTCGAGGTGTTCGTTGATCTTCAGGGCCGTCTCCTGCATCACGGCGTGGGTCTCTTGGCTGCCGCCGCAGAGGACGAAGTTCTTTCCCCGGGTGAGCCGGGCGTGTCCGTCGTCGTTGTCGAAAGCCAGCCCCAAAAGCGCGGCCGACCGACGGTCGCCATGGGTCGCTCTCATCCGCAAGTCTCCTCTGGCAGCCCGTTGAAAAAGGCGAATTCGACCACGGGGCTCATCCGGGGCGGGTCTTGAAAAAGTTCTTCAGCGTCTCGGCGGCTGCATCCATGGGATTGACCGCGTTTGGCTTCCGGCCCGACTTGTCCCAAACACCCACGATTTCGGCTGGCTTCTTTGCCTTCTTTCCGGGCGATTGAGTCTCGTCGTCGGAAGTCGTGGCGCTGACCGCGTCTGCCTCGACGATTTCGGCGTGGGTGGTCTCGAACGTCTGCGTATCGGTGTCGGCCAACCAGCTATCGAGATCCATCTCGTCGGCGCCCGATTCGACGGTTCGGGCCGCGGCTTCCAGAACACTGCGAACCTTCGGCTTCTTCTTCCCGCCAATGCTTACGCCCAACTGCACTTCAAACTCCAAGTCGCCCACTGTGAGGCGGTCGCCGCTTTTCAGCTCCTGCTCGCCCCGCACCAGAGAGCCGTTGACAAAGGTGCCGTTCTTGCTCCCAAAGTCGCGGACACCGACGAACCCTTCCTCGACCACGATCGCACAATGGTGCCGGCTGACCATCTCGCTATGGGGTCTGAGCTGACAGTCTTCCGCCCGGCCGATGAAGAACTTCGGCCCCGCAACCGGCACTTCCTCGCCCGCTCTCGTACCCGCGACCACTACTAGTTTCACTTCCATCCCGTCTCCTCATCCGAAACGAAGCGGTCCGTCGGCCGGATCCGCGCCTAACCTGGTCAATTTGTGCAATGTACGCCGAATTCTTGAAGATGCAACCCCGACCTGGAGGGCTAACCGGACCAGTCTTCAGGCCCCCAAGAACCACGCGCAGCCGCACGCCCTCATTTTGCGTATCGACAGACGCCAGCCGGTCGATTGACTGGGAATCCCGAAACGGTTGGGGGCGATACACTTCTATTATTCATCCTACACTACGGCGGCATGGGAGTCACGGGTTCGCCCAGATCAACGGCACCGGATCCATGCCTCGGCCCCGAATTTGGCCTCGACCAGGTCGGCCGTGCTTCGTCGCTCGGACGCGGAAAGTGGCTGTTTTTTCCACGTCAGGGCCAGGCGCCGGCCCAGCTTCTCGCGCCAGGCGTCGATCAAGGGGCCCGGCTCGATCGGCGTTTCCATCAGATCGTTGAGACCGTCGAGCTCCGGGGCGGCGGGCGACCGGGCCATCAGCACGCTGCCGTGCTGGAGCACGGCCCCCGACGAGCGGCGCTGGGCGCTGCCGGCAACCTTCGTCCGGCCGACCAGCACGTCGCCGGGTGCACGTCGCTGGAAACAGAGAAACGGCAGTCGCCCGGTCATGTTTCCGCCCGAACCCTCGCACAGGGACGCGGCGACCCCGCGTTCTCGGAGCACCTCGATCAGCGTGGTGTGGATGATCTGATAGAGGAAAAGTCGGCCCGCGGCGAGACGATCCCCGAGAGGCACGACGACGCTGTAGGTCCATTCGGCGTCGTGGAGAATGGCTCCGCCGCCGCTGGTGCGGCGGACCACCGGGCACTCCAGGCTGGCCGCGTGCCGCTTGCGGTCCTCGTACGCCTGGAAATACCCCAGCGACAAGGTCGGCTCCTGCCAACGGTAGAACCGCAGGGCGCACCCGCCCGTGCCGGCCGACCACTCCATCAGCACCTCGTCGACCGCCATGTTCCACGCCCCGGAAGCCGGCGCGTCGATCAGCAGGCGGCAGGAGGTTAACGAT
>Ga0154737_1416_pt7 | contig 10768 bp, 9 predicted proteins | sample Rifle2008BG16ft_FD_105745 | JGI IMG/M metagenome (GOLD analysis project Ga0154737, IMG submission 105745) | Planctomycetes bacterium RBG_16_64_12 | reverse complement strand
CCCAGTAGCCAGGCGAGTCGGTCAGGGGTTGTCCTGACCTACGGCGCCGTGGATGTTCCCGGACGTTGGACCCTATCGAAACCGGATCCAGTCCACGGCGAACTTCACCCCCGGCTTGTTGGCCGGGTCGAAGCGGAGCGAGGTGATCAGGCTGCGCCATGGGGGGATTGGCCGAGGTCGAGGTCGTAGTCGTGGAACTGGCCGTCGCCGACAAGGTCGAAGCGGAGGCTGTTATGGTAGCCTGCGACCAGGCCCGGCAGCCGGACCCCCGCATCCACCCGGGCATGGAGCCGGCCACCTGGTGGCGAGCCCTCTTGGCCACGGCCTGGGTCAGCGGGATGCGGATCGGGGCCCTCTTGGCCCTGCGATGGGAAGACGTCGACCTCGAGCGGGGCGTGGTGTGGAGCCGGGGCCGGGACAACAAGGGGAAACGCGACATGAAGCACGACGTCCAGGGGGCCGTCGAATTCCTCCGGCTCTTGCCCCGGATCGCCCCCCGGGTGTTCTCCTGGAATCACCATCGTAGGACGCTGGACGCGGCGTTCCACGCCATCCAGCGGGCCGCCGGCATTCTGGTGCTGCCCTGCCCCGAGAAGCACGACCACACAGCCGCCTGCCATGTCTGCGGGTTCCACGACGTGAGGCGCTCCCACGCGACCCACAACTGCGGGAAGGTTTCAGACCGGGCCTTTCAGCAGCAGATGGGCCACGCCAGCTTTCTCACCACGCAGCAGTACATCCGCTATGCGGAGCTGCACCAGACGGACGCCTACGAGGCTCACCTGCCCTTGTCGCTTCAGTCCGGGGAAGGCCGGTCACAACAGCGGGAAAACAGCGGGAATGATGACGGGAAACCAGCCCTGCGAGTCGTGAGCGCATAACAAAACCCCTGAGCCTTCAAAGGTTTAGGTTGAGTGAGGCTGTGGGGACTCGAACCCCAGACCTACGGATTAAAAGTCCGTTGCTCTACCGACTGAGCTACAGCCTCAGAGGGTTCCCGAGAAACGTCTTGCGGCTTCCCTCAACGTCCCATCCTTCCCATTGGCTCTCGCCGTTATGGGAGACAGCCCGTTTTGGTATGGAAGACCACGCGCCCGCTGGAGCCGGACGGGTGTCTGACACCGCCGATGGTTCTCTGGTGATCCAGAATCCGGCCAGAACCGTAATTCTACCCATCCAGGCTCGGCTCGCAAGCCTGCAAAGCCTTGCCCAGACTCTCTTCCTGACCTCAATCCTCATCGCCCGCCTTTGCCGGTCCCTCGCCGCACGGCAAGCGACAGCAGCCGAGCCACCAGAGCGTCGAAGGCGATGCCTGCTCGCCCGGCGGCCTTGGGGAGGAGGCTATGGTCTGTGAAGCCGGGAATCGTATTGACCTCCAACAACTGCGGGCCGAGCCGATCGTCGACGATCAGGTCTACTCTTGCGTAGTCGCGACAGCCGATCGCCCGGAACGCCCGCAGTGCGATCTCCTGGATGTTCCGATAGACATGTTCCGGGACATCGATGTCAAACAGGTAGTCGGTGTCCGTCCTGGCGTACTTCGCCTGGTAGTCGTAGAATTCGACGGCCGCACGGATCTGGACGATCGGGAGTGCCTCTTCTGCGAGGATCCCTACGGTGACCTCTTTGCCTGTTAGTCGTTGCTCCACCAACACTCTTTGCCATCTTCTTACGCTCTGGTCGAGGTATTCGACAAGCTGTTGCCGAGTGTCGGCAAGAAGAACGCCGACGCTGCTGCCCTGAGCCACCGGCTTGATGGCCACGGGCGGCTTCAGCTCGCCGATCTCTTGCTTCAGGTTTTCGGCGTTCACACACACCCAGGGCGCAGTGGGCAGTCCTTGCTTTCGCCAAATCCTCTTGGCCTCCGCTTTGTTCATCCCCAGCGCAGAGGCCCTCGAATCCGACCCGACGAAGGGGACGCCTCGCTTCTCGAGAAGAGCTTGCAGCTCGCCGTCTTCCCCGAACGTGCCGTGGATCACGGGGAAGACGACGTCTGCCGGGGTATCCAAGGCCGAAGTATCCTCGGGGGTCGCGTCAGCTTCGGTCACGAGGTGCCCGATCCTTCGGCACGCGTCGGCAACAGCGGCGCCGCTGGCCAAGCTGACCTCGCGCTCTTCCGAGGGCCCGCCTCTGAGAACGGTGACTCTCATCGGGCGATCTGCGGCGTGGTTCGTCATGCTCACTGAAGCGGGTGCTGGCCCTTTGGCTTCGGCAACGTGCCCATCAGCGAACGGACTTTCTGGACCGTCTGTTGCTGAAGATCCGCCTCGGGGATTTGATGGGCGACGAGGTCTGCTTCGTCGAGGACTTCGTGGGCCTTGGCATGGGAGTCGCACTGGGAGAGTTTTTCGGCGAGGTCGGCCAAGGCGTAAGCTTTCTTGTGGGCCGTTTCGATCTGCCGGGCGGTTTCCAAGGCCGCCGCGAACGTGTGCTCGGCGGTGTCCTTGCTTGCGGTCTCGTGCTGCGTGGCGGCGATGGTGCCAAGCAGCTCGCATTGCCGCAGGTCGTCGTCCACCGATTTGGCCAGCTCCAACGCGGCGGCAATCGCGCGGCTGGCCTCGGAGGCTTCGCCTAGCTTGTGGTAGCTTCCGGCCAGTGTGGAAAGCAAGAGCGATCTGCCGAAGACGTCGTCGTTGCCGTCGGGATCTTTCAGTCGGCCGGCCAACTCTTCGGCCGATTTCAACGTCTGGAGCGCCCCCGCCCGGTCATTCTGAGCACCCTGCACTTCCGCCAGCTTGGCCAAGGTGCGGGCCAGAGGTTCCGGCTCTTTGATCAGTCCGGCTGCCTTCATTGCCGAGTCGAGCGCCCGCTGTGCGGGCGTATTGTTGCCGAGCCCGGCTTGGGCCTGGGCCAGGAGGGCGAACGCCCTAGCCCGGCTCGAGGGGTCTTCCGTCTGTCGGCACGCCTTGGCGGCAAGATCGAACGTGTCCTCGGCCCCGAATTCGTCCTGAGCCTTGGCCTGCCGGTAGGCGATGCGGATCAGCTTTTTGGCCCGGACCTCCGGGATCGGCTCCTTCTGGGCCGCGGCCACCTGGTCGCGATACGACACCGGCGGTTTGCCCGATTCCGAAGATCTTCCGCCGCAGCCGGCCAGGGCCAACAGAAGGGTCGCCCTGAGAAAGAACAACGCCGAACGAGGCCGGATCATCGTGCTCACTCGTTTTCAGAGGACCACTCGTTCTCAGAAGACCAGTCGAATGCGCTTCAACCGCGCTTCGGTCTCCGCCATCAGGGCGTCTTCCTCCGCTTCCTCCGCCGCTTCGTAGGTAACGGAGAACCGCAGGTATGCGCCGGCGTCGTCCCACGGGACCGTCGAGATCGAGTGCTCGGTGATGAGGTACTGACTGGCGGCCTCGGCGTTGGGGAATTCGGGCCCGCCGCTTGCGCCCGCCGGACTGGGCGCGTAGAGGAAGTACGTTCCGCCGGGCATCCGGCAGTCGAAGCCGCAGCGGCGGAGGGTGTCGACCAGCTTCTGAAGCCGCCGACGGTATTTCTCCCGCGTGCGTTCGGGGATTTCCGGGTCGTCCAACGCGGCGGCGGCCGCGTGCTGGATGGCGATGAACTGGCCGGAGTCGCAGTTGTCCTTCACGTCGGCAAACGCGCGGACGATCCGCTCGTGTCCGCAGACCCAGCCCATGCGCCAGCCGATCATGTTCCAGCCCTTGGAGAGCGAGTGGACCTCCACGCCGACCTCGCGGGCGCCGGGCACCTGGAGGAAGCTTAGCGGCTTGTGCTCGTAGGTGAGCATGACGTGGGCCGCGTCCTGCACGACCACGATCGAGTTCTCTCGGGCAAAGTCGATCACCCTTCGATAGAAGTCCCTGGTGGCCACCTTGCCGGTGGGGCTGTTGGGATAATTCAGCACCAGCAGCTTCGCCCGGCGGCGGACCGACGCGGGAATCGACGCCAGGTCGGGAAGGAAGTCGTTCTCGGCCAACAGCGGCAGCCGATGCACTTCGCCCCCGTAATACGTGGTGTGCGTCCCGGCGACGGGGTAGCCGGGCACCGTCATCAGCGTGACGTCGCCCGGGTTGACGAACACGGCCGGCAGCATCGCCAACGCCGGCTTGGAGCCGATCGAGTGGTTGATCTCCCGCTCGGGATCCAGTGCGACGTCGAATTCCCGGGCCATGAACCGGGCCGCTGCTTCCTTGAACTCGCGGATCCCGTTGTCGGCGTAGCCCCGGTTTTCCGGCCGGCCGATCTGGGCCGCCAGCTCCTGGCGGACCGCCCGGGGGGCCATCTCGTCGTTTTCTCCGATCCCGAAATCGATCAGTTCCCGCTCCGGATGCTCGGCCACCGCCTTGCGCTTGGCCCGCTTGATCTTCTCGAACTTATAGATCTCCGTGCCCTTACCGTACGCGGCCCCGCCGATTCGCTCGGCGAACAACTGCTGGAAATAGGGATCACTCATCGGTCGCGTCCGCCGAAAGGGGTTTGGAGAACTCGAACCCATTAGTCTACCGCAAAACCCCGTGGCGAGCAAGCGGGGGAGGGAAAGCCGGAAAAGAGGGCAAAAGGGGCGGCCTCCTCACTCGCGTCGGAAGTTGACCAGCACCAGGCCCAGCTTGTTGAGCTCGGTCCTGATGGAAGTTTCGAGACGTTGGTAGAATTCGTCCGTTCCCGGCGTCACCTCGCCGGCATCGATCGCATCGATCAGCCGGTCGAGCCGGGTGACGATGATGTCTTCAGCCTGCTGTTCGATCTCGCGCTGGTCCAGCCCGAGAAGCCGGACGGCGGCGTTGTGCATGAGATCCTCGCTGGTTCCGATGGCCACGCTGAACACCCGGGGCAGCGGATCGCTGATCGTGCGACCCGACGCGGTCCTCTGCCGCGACACTTCGATGCGCATCGGCTCCAGCGCCAGCCAGGCGTGGTCCTGGAGCAAGGGGACGATCAGCACCGCGCCCCCGTGAACGCATCGGGCCGACGTGTCCGGTCCCGTCTTCCCGTAAACCACCAGAATGCGATTCGGCGGGCAGCGCTTGTATTGCTTCAGCAACAGGGTAATCATGACAAACATCATCGCCATGATGGCAGCGATCATAACGACGACCGGCAGGACCCACCCGGGCGTTTCTTCAGCCAAGAGAACGACTGCGCACACTGCTCTGCTCCTTTCAAGACGCCGGCCGCTTGCGGAGAGCGTTGAAGGGCCCACTCGCGGGATTGGGCTTGTTCATTGTCGGGGGGGGGATGTTAAAGGTCAACGGGCGCTCGAATTGCGTCTCACGAAGGCCCCGATGAATCGGGGCACTACAAACGAACGTGTGTGGCAGGGCTACTCGCCCTCCTCCACCACTGTCTTCACCCGTTGGCCCTCTTCCAGCTCGCTTTCCGGCGCCCGCACGACCACGTCTCCCGCCGCCAGCCCGGAGGTGATTTGGGCCAGCTCGTCGTTGAGCATGCCCACCTCGACCACTTCGGTTCGGGCACGGCCCTCGCGGATTGCGTACACGTTCCATTTGCCGCGGCTTCCGCGAAACAGGGCGGAGCGGGGTATCACCAGCGCGTTGGGCTCCTCGCCGGTGGTGATCCGCACCCGAACCCGATAGCCCACGCCCAGGTCGCGCTCCCGGCGGAGCCACTGGAAATCCTTCGGGTCGAAATGGACGATCACCTTGACCCGCTGCTGCTCGACGCCCAGGGAGCTGATCTTGGTGAAGCCGGCGGGATAGATCTTGTCGACGGTGCCGCCGGCGTAGTCCTTGCCGTCGGCGAGCCGCTTGCCGATGGCCGGTCCGTAAATCTTCACCGGTGCACCTTCTTTAACGTCGACCACGTCGACGCTGAGGACCTCAGCCTCCACTTCCAGGTCCTCCAGGTTTCCGACTTCCAGGAGGGTCGCCCCAGCCGACAGGAATCGCTCGTTGGTGATGGGCCGATCGAGCACGACCCCGTCGATGGGACTGGTCATCGTGCCCCGCCTTTGGTTCTCCTCCACTTGCCGCCGCCTGGCGATCGCTTCGGCCAGCTCCTTTTGAAGCACGGCCTCCGTATAGGTCTTGCGATCGATGTACTGGCCGATCATCGTCGGCAGGAGATTGGTGGCCGCTTCCAGCGACTTGGTGGCCGCCAGGACGAACTTGTCCTGCTCCAGGTCCCAGTAGGCTTGCGCCTCATCGAGAACGGCGCGATCGAGCTCGTCCTGGCTGCGCGTCGTTTCGGGAAGTCTTTCCACCCGTTCCCGGTGCTTCGTCTGATACTCGTGCTTCTTGATGCCCGATTGCACCCGGGCGTCGGCCATGTTCACCGTTTCTCTCATCGACTCGACGAATTGCTTCGCCTGGTCCACGGCGGTCCGTTCCACCTCGCTGTAGGCGTTCTCGCGGATGGCGGCTTCGAGCCGCCCGACGACGGCCGTGGCCTCTTCCACGGTAAGGTCCAAGTCGAGCGGGACAATCCGGGCGACCTCCTGGCCTTTCGTGACCGCGTCCCCCTCGGCCAACGCGATCGCTTCGATGCGGCCGCCGAAAGGCATGGTGATCAGGTAGGTTTCCGGCAGTCGGGTTTTTCCCCGCTCGTCGACAAACTCCTGGATCGGGCCCTGCCGCACTTCGGTCACCTCGACCGGCGTGCCCGACCAGAGGCTCCCCGCAGCCGCCCAAACCACAATCACGACCAGCGCGATCCCGCCGATGGTCAACCAGATCCTCGTTTTCATATCGCAAACTCCTGGAGGAGGGCAGTCAGTGGCTCGTTCACTCCTTCGCTTGCAGGGCTGCCACCCAATCCATCCGATGGACGACGATCTCGACGAACAAATGGGCCGCCAGCGCGAAGACGCCGGCCAGCGCGAGCGTCCAAATCCACGTGCCGGGGGTGGCAATCACGGGAAAGCGGAACAGCTCGGTGTCGTAGGCTGCCGATACGAGCACCGAGAGCAAATAGCCGACCGGCATCCCCAACAGGGTGCCGACCAGGGTGACGATCATGGTTTCCCGCAACAGCAGACTGCCGATCATCCAGGGGCCGTAGCCGAGCACCCGCAGCGTGGCCACCTCGCGCTGGCGTTCCGACAGGCTGATCAGCGACGAGTTGAGGATGCTCCCGAAAAAGACCACGCCGGCAAACAGCACCAGCGTGGTGATGAAGATCCCCATCTGCTGGACGAGGATCTTCTCCAGGTTGGCGATCATGTCGCGCCGTGCGGCGACGGCTTCCAGCGCCGGCATCTCTTTCAACTCGCGGTACAAGGCATCGGTGTGGGCGGCATCTCCATCGGTATCCAGTTGCACGCCGCTAATGGCCAATTCCTCGCCGACCAGCCGGCTCAGATAGTGGATGTCGGCGTACACGGCCGTGCCGAAGAAACTGTCGGAGATCTTCAGGACCGGCACCTGCCGCGGGCGTCGCAGACCTTTGATGGGCTGAATCGTGACCAGGTCTCCCTGCTCGATGTGAAGCACTTCGGCCAGCTTTCTGGTCATCACCAATCCAGTCGTGGGGATGGGGATGGGCGCCGCCTCGAGATCGCGAGGCACGGTCAGTTGGGCCTCGGGTGCGATCCCCATAATCCCGCCCTTCTTCCGGTAGGGACCGTTGATGAACGTGCAGGCGACGTTCAAAATCGGCTCGGCCCGGTCGACCCCGGGCAATTGGGCCGCTTCCCGCAGGGCGTCCTCGCTCCGCTCGTCCTTCAGTGCCAGGTCCACGTCGCTGCGAAGGATCCATTTGAACTGGTAGTCGATCAGGTACCTGGCCGCGTCGGACATCATGAACCCGTTGACCAACACGGCGCTACCCATCGCCGCGGCGAACACGCCGGCGATCGATCGCGTGCGGCTGCGGACCACGCCCCGAAGCGTCATCCGCCAGCCCGAGCTGAGGCGGCTCCAGAACCAACCGATGCGCTCCAGCAGGATCGCTCCTCCTTTTTTCGGCGGCTTGGGCCGCATCGCCTCGGCCGGCTTCAGCCGCAGCACCGTGCGGGTCCCTTGCAGGCTGCCCAGGATCGCGCAGGCCAGGCCGATCAAGACCGAGATCGCCACGAGTTCCGGATAGAAGCGGTTGACCAGGTCGGGGAACTCGTAGACCTGGCGGTACATGTAGGTCAGGCCTTCGGCCAGCCAGTAGCCCGCCACGCTGCCGACCAGGCCGCCGGCCAGGCCAATGGCGAGTCCGTGCTTGAGGAAGTGGACGAACACCTGGCGGTCGGAGTAGCCCAGGGCCTTGAGCGTGCCGACCACGGTCCGCTGCTGCTCGGCCAATCGCCGGAGGAGCACGTTGAGCACCATCGCAGCCACGGCCAGGAAGATGGAGGGCATGATGAACGCGAACACCCTCAGCCCTTCGATCTCCTGGCTGAGGAACTTGTCGGACGAGTGGTCTTCCAGCCGGGTGACGGCAAAAACGCCGTACGGCAGAAGCAGATTCTCCGCCTTTGCCAGAAGCTCACCGGGATTCTCCCGCACTTGCGGATCCAACCGGCCCACGACCTGATTGGCCGCCCCGTCGAAGTCGAACACGTCCTCCGCGTAGGTCCGCTTGAGATAGAAGACGCCGAAATGTTCGGGGTCGGGCGCCAGCGCCCCGGGCTGGAGAAGGTAGACGAACTCGCTGGAGATGGCGGTCCCCACGATGAACAACTCCTGGCGGCGGTTGTTCAACAGCAGGCGGATCCAGTCGCCGGGCTTGAGCCCATGATAGGCCGCAAACGCCTCGTTGACGATCACCTCGTTCTCCCGGCGGTCGGTGAAATAACCGCCCCGCTGGAGCACCACGTCGTTGATCACCGGCTCCCTGCGGTTGGGTAGCGACAGCACCAGCCCGTTAAGCGGTTTCTCCACTCGCTCCAGGTCGACCGTGGCGTAAAAGCCGATGCGAGGACGGATCGCCGCCACGCCGGGCAGCGCGGCCAGGGCGTCCAGCTCGGCCAGGGGGACCTTTTTCAGGTCGATCCAGAAGTCGGCCATGCGGCACTGCCGGTAGTATCGCCGCTTGGCCACAGTGAGATTGTTGTACGCCGAGCCCATCGACACGTAGCAGGCCACGCCGACGGCGATGATGCTGACGATCGCCGCCAGCAGCAGCCACGAGGCCCTCAGTTCGCGCAGCAGTTTGCGGTCCAGCACGCTCACCAGATGATCTCCTCCGGCGGGACCGGCTCGGGGTTCGCGCGCACGTCGACGACCTGCCCGCTGCGAAGCCGGATCACGCGGTCGGCGACTGGGGCGATTGCCCCGTTGTGGGTGATCAGCACCACCGTCTTGCCGAGCTTCTCCTTCAGGTCGATCAAGAGCCGCAGGATTCGCTTGCCGGTGGTGAAGTCCAGGGCCCCCGTTGGCTCGTCGCAGAGGACCAACGCAGGGCTCTTGGCCAGCGCCCGAGCAACGGCCACCCGCTGCTGCTCGCCGCCGGACATCTGCGACGGAAAATGATCCAGCCGCTCTTCGAGCCCGACCAGCTCGAGGACCTCCTCCACGTCCATCGGGTCGCGGCTGATCTCGGTCGCGACCAGCACGTTCTCCCGGGCGGTGAGGTTGGACACCAGGTTGTAGAACTGGAAGACGAACCCTACGGTATCGCGGCGATATCTCGTCAGTTCCGTGGAGGTGAAGGTGGTCATCTCCCGGTTTCGGAACCAAACCCGGCCTGCCGTGGCGGTGTCCAAGCCGCCGAGGATGTTCAAAATGGTCGTCTTGCCGGACCCGCTCGGCCCGACCATCACCAGCATCTCCCCCTGGTAGACGTCCAGCGTCACGTCGCGGAGCGCCTCGACCGACACCTCGCCCATCTGGAAGGTCTTCCCGACGCCCTCCAATCGGAGCAGGCAGCGAGGATCGAACTCGGGGCGGTCTCTGGTCATGTTCTCGCTCGACAAAAAGAAAAAGGGCGATTCCGTTTGGCCCTATCTGGAAGGTAGTTCACGACTTACTGCCACGCAACCGCTTACCGGCGGCGTGCGGTCTGGAGAGAGCGTCCAGGATCGCTACTATTTTATCCTACCCCCATAAGACACTACAGACCATAACCCCCAGGGTGGTAGCCGGGCCCCCGTTCTTCGATAGAATCAGCGCTTTCCTCAACAGAAAGCGAGAACCCGGCGGAGCACCTTCCATGGTCCATCAAGAGCGATTCACGATTCAGACCAAAGGGCATCGGCAGATGAACGACATCACCGGGCAGGTCGCCGAGGCGGTCAACCGCTCGGGTATCCAGACGGGCGTGGCCCACGTGTTCACCGTCGGCAGCACCGCCGCGGTCGGCGTGGTGGAGTTCGAGCCCGGGCTGGTGCGCGACGTGCCTGAGATGTTCGACCGGCTCATCCCGCCAAGCCGAGAGTACGGGCATGAGCAAGCCTGGCACGACGGCAACGGCCACTCGCACCTCCAAGCGACCCTACAGGGGCCCTCGCTTTCCGTCCCCGTAACCGACGGCGCTCCCGTGCTGGGAACCTGGCAGCAGGTCTTCCACCTGGAGTGCGACATCCGGCCTCGACAACGCAGCGTCGTGGTCACGGTGATTGGGGAGTGACGAGGAGGAAGTTGGGAGTGAGGAGTTGGGAGTGGGGAGTTGGGAGCGTCGGGTGGCATGCCGTCACGGGCGCAGCCCGAGTCGGCATGCATGCTCACCCGGCGCTGCGCGTCGTGAGAGCATGCCACCCCCGCCGATCCCCTGCCGTGCCCGCCGCTTGGCTTCCTCGCTGTCGTGGGCTACTGCGTTGCGTTCCAGATCGCCCACGGATAGAATCTGTAGGACAAGAGCGGAGAACTCGGCCGGTAGTCGCAGTCTGGCAAAGGTGGAGGGCTTTCACGATGAGCCGTAT
>Ga0154737_1383_pt2 | contig 10807 bp, 7 predicted proteins | sample Rifle2008BG16ft_FD_105745 | JGI IMG/M metagenome (GOLD analysis project Ga0154737, IMG submission 105745) | Planctomycetes bacterium RBG_16_64_12 | reverse complement strand
TCCGCCAGAAGAACGTAGGCGTCGGCACAATCGGGGCAGATTGCCAAAGCCTTTTGAGCCAATGGGACTCGCCAGTCAGGAACGGGCGGAGGGGCCGAACTTCCCGCCGTCGTCTTCGAGCGACCGCGTTTCTTAGCCTTTTGGGTCCGCTTTCGGCTTCTCTTAGCCATCGGGCGACTCCTTCCTGGGAACGGGGATTCGTCGGTATTGTCTCCGTTCAGTCAAGATTTTTCAATGGGGTTGCATAGAATGGCCCGCTAGCAGCCTTGTTCGACAGCCGCTACACGAGGAAAAGGAAGCATGAAACCCCTACTCGCCACCCTACTCCGCTTCCTCATCCTTACACCACAACCACGCCTTCTCAAACCGACTAACTGGCCTCGATTCCTTCGCTTGATACATCGAGGGAGTCTGCAATGGCTTCCCGCCCGTGTTTGTGCTCAGGAGTCAATCTCTCCGGGCGAAGGTCGGCTGGTAGCGGCGAGCATGGGTGAACATGGCGAGTGCGTTTTCCAGCGGCACATCCGGCTGAATGTTGTGAACAGCGGCGAGCACGTAACCTCCTCCCGCGCCGAGGATCTCGATCGTCTCTTCCACTGCCGCTTCGACCTCTGCCACCGTACCGTGAGGAAGCACATGCTGTGTGTCGATGCCGCCCCAAAAAGCGATTCTGCCCGCGTACCGCTGCTTGAGCGTCGCCGGATCCATCCCGGCGGCCGAGACCTGAACCGGATTGAGAATGTCCACGCCGATCTCGATCAGGTCTTCGATGATGGCGGCGACCGAGCCACACGTATGAAAGAAGACTTTGGCCGCCGAGCGATCGTGAAGCAACTGGAAGTACTTCCGGTGCCTCGGCTTGATGAGCGATCGATAGGCTTCCTCGGACACCATCAGCCCACTTTGGACCCCTAGGTCGTCGGAGGCCATCAGGACGTCGACCTCGGTGCCCACCTCTTTCAACAGCTTTTCGCAAACGGCCATATTGACCTCCAACACCGCGTCGAAAAGCGCCCCGGCGAGCTTCCGGTCGGCTGCAACATCCACGTACCAGTCCTCGAAACCGCGCAAGTACTGGCTGACATGCACGAACGCGCTGGGGAGATTCAGCACGGCGGCGCAGCCCGTGCTCTCGCGGATCTCTCGAACACGTTCTTTCAGACCGCTGGTCCTGCCCTCGTCATGCGGGTCTGGCCACGGGTAGTTGACGATGTCGCTGATCGCGATCTGGCCTGAGAGGGGAAAGCTAACCTGGTCGTAGTACAGCCCCCCCGGCGGCTTGACGCGCACCACGCCCCATTCATCCTTGTACTGGTTTACCGCGATGTCCTCATCCTTGGCCTTGTCGGGAGCGCCGGGGTTGACCGCGCGGGTATCGATGTCGAGGGCCTCAAGGATCTGTTCGTTGACGTCGACCACCTGCATCATGCGACTTGTGATCCGGTTTTCCTCGACGATACCGAAATGCTTTTTTAACTTCTCGTAGACCCCCACGACCATGCTCGAGTCCCTGGTGGACCCTAAATCAATCGGCACGCGGTCCGGTTCCCGATGGGACAGCGCAGCCAACACTCTCTCCCGATGTGTCATGTGGGCGGACATCACAACCTCTGCATTTCAATCCAGATCGAAGAACGTGTCTTGGGACTTACCATCAGCGTAAGGGAGTTGGTGCGCGTTTGAAAGAGCGACTGTCGATGATGCACCACGCTCTCATGCCGGCATCATGGCCTTGCCTTGGGTCAGGAGACAGACGCCGACGACCAACAGGGCGACGCCAGAAATAATCCAGGCAACGCTCTGACGGCTGGCACCCTTCCATTCCCCGGTGCGAAAGCCATGGATGTTGCCCACGATGATGGCAAAGGACATAAACACGGGATAGCCCACTGGCACGCCCAGATCGCCTAGGTTGATCCAACCCAGCCCGAAGAAGAAGATCGCCGCATCGTGGAGAATGGCCATCACGGCGGCAAGCAGGAGGATCCGTACTGCACCCGGCTGGGCGAGATAGCCCCAGGTTTTGTTTCGGGTCAACTGGATGATGCAGTAGAGGCAGGAGGAGACGGCGCCTCCCCAGAGGATGATGGCGGTGACCGCCCAGGCGGCCCTCCAGGTGGAATTGCCCTTGACGGCCTCGGTACCGATCGGTTCAGCATACGCGGAGGCTACGGCATAACAGGCACAGAGGACACCGGAGAGGACCCCGATCAGCAACCCGATGAACATCTTCGGCTTCTTGATCGCAGTTTCCGCCGGCGGGTCCTCCTTGGCGAGGGATTCTGTCTTGAGGCTCCGGTCCTTGAGGATGCCCGCCCGGCCAGAAACGGTGACGCCCACCAAGCACAAGGCGACTCCGGCCAGTATCACGTAACCGTGGGGCGTGAGGATCTGATCGGCGTCGAACAGGCACATGGGCATCATCGAGCCAAAAACGATTTGCGCCCCGTAGTTCAGGGCGTAGGCCAGCGACAGCCCAATGAAGGCGAAGCTCATTCCCAAGGTCATCGACCCCAGTCCCCAGAGTAGACCGCACACGAACACGGCACTGATCGTGGCCATGCCCACCCTTGAATAAATGCCGCCCAGATCATTGACCACCAGGGGAGCCACCACGACGGGGATCAGAATCGTCACGATTAAGAAAAACGGCCCCCAAAGTACCTCCCAGGGAGTGTCTTCTTTGACATACTTGCTCGGCAGGCCGAACGATCCACCGCAAACTGCGCCGAGAAGCATCAGCCCGAATCCCAGGATTTGCTCCGGTTGCATCGGTCTTGTTTTCCTACGACGGGAACTGCAAGGATGGAAGGTTCAGAGTCGCCGAATCTTCATCTGGCCAAATGATTTTGTCAAGACCGTTCCAAGAAGGGTTGCACCGAGGCCCTCGACAAAGTGAAGCCGGGCGTGACGATCCGCGTGCTGGATGACGCAACCTGCTGCGAGCCTGTGCTACCCGACCAACGCATTAGAACCCTGTCCTACGAGTCCCATGATTGCCCCCTGCGCGGTCAATGATCGAGGCCGACCAAGGAGGCCAGCGAACAGGGTCCTTAGGTCGAAAAAGCCGTGCATGATCCAAGGTGGGATCAAGAGCAAACTCGGTTCAGCGTGAGGTTTTCCACTTCCGGTAGATTCGTTGGCCTTCCTGCCAGTCGCCGTCGTGGACCTGGAGGACGACCGGTGCGGCCTCGAAGGTCTCGCCGGGAGGGCAGTTGGCGAACTCGACAAACGCGATGAGCACTCCGGCCGGCAGCCCGTTAAGTTCGTCGGGACGCGGCCAGTTGCCGTCCAAACGGGGAGTCTCCGCATTGCCCGGCAGCATTTCCAGGTGCAGCACCTTCGAGCGGTCGGCACGATCGTGGGAGGCGAGGTACACCGAGCGGTGGAGCCCGGGGTTGTGCAGCTCCATCCACGGCTCGGCCAAGTCCTGGGGATAGAGGTAGAACTGCTCCGCGCCCTGGTCGCCCAGACCGGAGAAATTCGCGAAGAGGAAAAAGACGTCCGAGCTTGCGACCCCGGTTCCGACGGGACGCACCAGCCCGGTCGATTTCAGCTCGCGGTGCGTATTACCCAGGCCCGTCACGCCGCCGAGGATCGGGAAGAAGACTTCGCCGATCTGGTGCGGCGTCTTGTTCTCGATCCGCAGCGTTAACCGCACGGCCTCGCCCTCCAACTCGATCCCCATGACTGCCGCCACGTCGTACTTCTCACCCGTGCGGCTCGTAAGCGGCGCCCGCCATAGGAGCGTGAGTTTCCGCCCGTGGACATCGAATGAAGACAGCGGTTGACCCTCGCCGAGGATGTAGTTCGCCTCGATCGTCTCCCAGGGCTCTTTGCCGGGCAGAGGCAGCGTGAATTTGAAGTTGCCGGCCAGGCGCGGCTCGCGGATCAACTCCAGTGCACCGGCCTTGTCGAGGATCCGCGTGATCGCACCGCTGGCCCGGCTCACTTCGACGCGGTAGTGGTCGTTTTCCAGCTTGACGGATTTCCTGTCGTCGAACCGAGGCAGCGGCTCGAGCGGCCGGGCTTGGCTGGGCGGCAGCGAAATCATCCGCACATCGTCAATCGAGAACATGGAAAAGCCGTTCTGGTCGGCGTCGTCTACGGCCTCTACGTAGACGATCTCTCCCTTGTGGCCCGACCCGTCGAGGAGCACCGGCGCAAAGGTGAGGCTATTCAAAGGGGTTCGGCGGTCGATCTCCGTACCGTCGGCCCCCTTGAGCGCCACGTGGTTCCACGAGCGGTTGGCGCCGGGTCCGGTGTTCCAGCCTGCGATCAAGAGGCGCACGCCGTCGCCCTCCAGGACGAACGGTTTGGACTTCAGGCGGCCGGTCGCGGCCTCGCCCCGCCCACCGCTCCAGGCAAAAGAGCTGCCCTCCCATCCCCGGTACTCGCCGCAGGTATTCCGATCCGCGCACCAGTTCGGGTCAGCCGTCCAGCCGGTCAGATCGCCCGATTCAAACCCGCCGTTGACGATCGCCCCGGCTGCCGGGGTTGTGGGCAAGTCCACGGTTTCCGGCGGCGTCTCAAGGGCGCTGCCTCCGGGGGCCGCGGACAACTCCTCAACGAACACGATCCGCTCCCCGGGGACGGTCACCTCGACCGGCAGTGCGGCATCGCGGGGGGAGGCCAGCGGCACGTGGATCCGCACGCTCCCGCCCGTGTTTCCGGCAAACGCCTGAATGGCCTGGCTCCGCTCCTCCATGCCGCTGTTGGTCAAGATGCACACCCGCTTGACGGTCTTGAGACTCCGGAAGACGTTATACTCTACGCCGGACCTTGGCTCATGCCCCAGCTCGATCTGCGCGTGGCCGAGCACTTCGCCGAAGAAGACGGCCTCACTCAGGGCGTCCTGGATCCGCTTGACCTCCCGGAGATACTCGGCCAGCCCCTTCCACGGCTCCCAGCCGACGGAGCGGCAGTAGTTCAACGGGCCGACCAACCCCACCTGGCTGAACTGCACCGCGCGATTGACGCCCAGGTAGTCGTAGGGCGACGTGATCGCCCTGGTTTCGATCATTTCCGGGAACACACTCCGCACCAGCGACATGTTTCCCACCCACCAGATGGCATTGCCGAACTCGAGCATCCGGTCCCAGTTGCACTCGAACGACATGGCGAAGTTCGGATTGATCCTCCGCGCCTCGTCGAAGAGCGTGCGCGTGAGCCGGATGGCGCCCTCCCAGGTGGACGTGTCCGGGCCGAACTCACAGCGGGGGTTGAAGTTCAGGGGGCTGGGCCACATCTTGTCCACGTGCAGGCCATCCGCGCCGACCTCGACGAGCTTCAGGAATTGCCGCAGCAGGGCGTCGCGGTACTCGGGGAAGGAGGGATCGACCGAGGTCATCGGTTTCGCGTTGCCCATCCGGGCCCACAGGGTTCCCATGCCCCACCCGCAGGCCCCGTAACCGCCGTCCTCCCGCATCTCGACGTAGCGGTTCAGCTCCTTCTTGAACCAGTCCGACTCGATCATCACCGGTTGGTAGTTGACGAAGAAGTACACGCGGACGCCCATCTTGTGACATGCCTCCAGCCCGCGCCGGAGGTCGTCGTAGGTGCCCAGGCGAGGGTCGGGTTCGTAGTGCGGGTAGCCGTTGTCGTGGCCGCCGCGATGCCAGCCGCTAATCAGCACTGCGGTGACGCCGTGATCGCGGGCGTCCTTGGCCCAGCGGGGGATGTCTTGGAACGTGCAGTTGAGCGTTCCTTCAGGGAGGAGGAACATCGTGTCCTGAATGAAGGATTGGCGACGGATCCAACTTCGCGATGGGTCCATGAGCCCGAACGTCTTCGTAAACCACTCCCGGTAGATCGGCCCAGCAGCCTCCCACGTACCGTCGTGGAACCGCAAGACCACCGGCGATCCCTCAAACGCCTTGCCGGGCGGCGTGAACGGCACGTGCTGGATGCACGCGAACACGTCCTTCCCGACGGGCGACGACTCCTCGAAGAAGCGGTAATACTTGAGCCGGGCCACCGTGTCGTGTGAGGCGAAGTACATGGCCCGGTTCGCCTTGGTGTTGTAGATGCTACTATACGACATGTTCATCTGACCCGGATACTGGAGCGCCCCCTCCCCAAAGGGTAACGCCAGCCTCTTGATGGTCGGCGAAGCCGTCGGGAGCATCACGAACGTTTCGCCTTCGGCCTCAAGCCGCCCGAATCCGGTCAGGCCGCCGACGAGCGGATACCACGCCTCAGCCACGTGGTGGGCCGTGTCGTTCTGCAGGAAAAGCCGGAACTCCAGCGAAGGGCCGGCCGGCCGGATCTCCGTGCGCACGCGGAGGCTATGGGTGCCGCCTTCGGTGTCGAGCAACGGCCCGTCCCAAGCCAGGTCCAACCCACCGCTGGCCTTCGACAACGCGGTGAGCTTCTGGCTCCGGCCCAGGATCACCTTGTTCTTTTTGTCGGCAGCACGAAGGATCAGCCGGAAACTGTCGGCCAGGCCGCCGACGGGAGCGAGGCAAATCTGCCCCTGTTTGTCGACGATGCGGGCAATCGCCCCGTTGCCCGGATCGATTTCAAGCCGCAGTTGCCCGGTGTCGAGAACGACAGGGCCTTGGCCCACCGCGACGGCCGGGAAAAAGCAGAGAAGCAGCCCACCGGCGATGGCAGCCAACAGGGATGGACTGGGGAGTGCCCGGGGGATCGGATCAGCCATTTTCGTCTCCCTCCGCAAGATCGGCTCTTGCGTTTTTGCCACGTTCGCATACGTCTTCCTCCGTCCTGCACTCTCCGACCTGCTTGTTAGTGGTAAGCCTGAAGCCGATCCAGACTCGCGATGCCAGCCATCTTACCAAGGCGGCATGTCTCACGCCAGATGAGTCTGCTCTGCTTGGCAACCAGTTGAGCCCCAGTAAGCGTCCGCCCAATCCATACTTGTCGGCCTTGGTAGGCTGGAGGCATTCGCTCTCAGTTGCCAAGGAGTCGAGTTATGGGTAAACCTGGCAGACCCGGTCCGAGTCTTGACGACTATTTGTACTGGCAGGCGAGTCTTGAGAATCGTGAGGCGAGCGGTTTGAGCATTGATGAGTTCTGCGTCGCGGAAGGTGTCCCCCGGTCGACCTTCTATCGTTGGGTCAAGCGCCTTCGCGATGGCATACCTGATTCTGTCCGAGAAGAGGGAGAAATTCCGACACTGGCCGCTTTCGGCCCAGACGCCGCAGATAACGATGCCAACGCTTTCCGCGGGCCTCCTCGGCATGAATCCAGGCGTAAATCGTGGGCGGCGAAACCTGCCGCCGCTGATCGTGCGGGAAGTCGTTGCGCGAGCGTCCCGCGATCTGGTCAGGAGACCATCGCTGCCGCAAACGCTCCCCGACATAACGCCGCGCTTCCGCCCGCTGCATGTGGGCTATGATCTCACGCTCTTCCAAGGTAAGATGATTTGCCATCGCGGGGACTCCTTTCGAATGGGACCTCCTCAAAAACGCCCATTCAAACGTCCCTGCGATGTTTTCACCTATACCAGTTTTCCATCGGGTTGCGATTCAATTCTGACAGCGGGATACGATAGAATACGGTTGCAGTCCTTTCCAATGACCTTTACTTGTCCCGGCTCCACAAAGGGGAGACAGCCATGCGTAAGGCATCGTGGATCATAGCGGTCGTAGGGCTCGTCGTCTGTGTCCGCGGCAAGGCCGCGGAAGTGGTCTTCGAGAACCCGCGACTCCGGGTCGTCTTGGGCGAGGACGCCCTCTGGCTTTCTTTGGTCGACAAGACGACCGGCGAGGACTATTGCGCTTTGGACAGGCGGGTGTCCTTTGCCGCCGTACGTGTGGCCGACAAGACCTACAATGCGAACCGGGCATCGCTGGCAGAGGGTCGTCTCTCGATCGCCTTTGCCGACTGCGACACGCAGCTCATTTACGCCGTAGACGCCACGGACGACTGGATCGTCTTCCGGCTGGCCGAGGTCTCCGGCACGCGCCCGAGCCACGCGACGCTGTTCCGCATCGGCGTGACGATCACCGACCGCGGCGGCTCGCGCCTGAACGCCGCCTGGAACGACGAGTACGCCGTTTGCCTGCGAGGCCTGAACCTCCAGACCCAGCTTTCACTGAGCCGGCGCCCGGACCACTCGCTTCTGGTCGCCACGACCCAGGACTTCCCCGGCCCGAAGCTGGAAGGCGCGGGCGCGGCGCTGATCGGCGCGCCGACCGCGGAGTTGCGGCCCATCCTGTGCCGTCTCTCGGCGGCCTACGACCTGGTGCGGAACGAGGGCGACGGCATCCCCTCCAAAGACCTCCCCATCGCCCGGCAGTCGTACTGGTTCCTCGGCTTCGGCGAAAACCAGGTCGACCGGGTGATCGACTACTGCCGCCGCACCGGCTTCCGCCAGGTGATGATGGATTCCGGCTCGTGGTCGAAGAGCGTGGGCCACTTCACTTTCAACGAAAGCCGATATCCCGAGGGAATCGAGAGCCTCCGCCGCACCGTGGCCAGGCTGCACGAGCAGGGAATCCTGGTGGGGATGCACACGTTCGCTTCGAAGATCTCCAAGAGCGATCCGTACGTCACGCCCGTGCCGAACCGCGGGTTCTGGGTCGACGCGTCGGCCAGGCTGGCTGCCGAGATCGGCCCGGACGACACCGCCATCCGCACCGGCGACGACCTGAGCCAGTGGGCGGGGAGCCCGGTCTCGAAGCAGAAGGTTTGGGAGGGACACGTGTCGAAGCACCAGGAGGTGATCCTCGACGACGAGATCATCCGCTACGAGTCGATCGGGCCGGAGGGCCAGTGGAACACCTTTCTGGGCTGCCAGCGCGGCGCCTGGGGAACGCAGGTCGCCGGCCACGCCGCGGGAACCGAGTGCCGGCACTACGGCGTCGACGGCTGTATCAACGGCTACATCATCGACCAGGAGTCGCCGCTGTTCGAGGAGACGACCTCCCGGCTGGCCCACGTGTTCAACTACTGCGATTTCGACATGGTCTACTTCGACGGCAGCGAAGACGTCGACCGTCGCCGTTACGACTACTACGCCTCCAACGCCCACGCCGCGGCGATGCGGAAGTTCAACAAGCGGCCGGTGATTCACATGGGCGGAGGCTTCACCCACGGCCTTTGGCACTCCTTCACCCGATCCGGCACGGTCGACCAGTACCCGGGCACGTATCTGGCCTACATTAACGCCGGCGGCACGATCCAGGACTGGCCCACTTGCAAGGACCACATCGACCGCTCGGTGCGCGGGGTGATCGCCTGCGAAGACGAGATGACGCCCGGCGAGCTGGGCTGGTTCGGCATCGGGCCGGCAAGCGGCAACTACGACGGGCTCCAGTTCGACGAGATCGAGTACCTGATGTGTAAGTCGTTGGCTTACAATGCCCCGGTCTCGCTGCAAACGAGCTTTTCACGCATGGAGGCCCATCCGCTCACACCGGACATTTTGGAGATCGTCCGCATGTACGAGCAGACCCGCCTGTCCGGCAAGGTGCCCCAGGCGACGTGCGACCGTCTCAAGGAGCAGGGCAAGGATTTCGTGATGCTGCCCGGCGCCCTCACCGGCGAAGGCGAGCAGCCGGAGTTCATCGAGGTGGAGGGGCTGGCCGAAGTGGCCGGCACGCACAACGTCCGCTCGTTGGTCGGCCCCCGGGGTGAAGACACGATTGCCACGCTCTGGCACTACCTGGGCAAAGAGGGCAAGCTCATCCTGGACGCTGCCGACGTCCAGGCATACGACGTCTACGGCCAACCGGTGGCCGTCGATCAAGTGGCCCCCAAAGAAAGGGCCGCCGTGCCCGTGGATAGCCGCCGGCTCCTGCTCCATTTCCCCGGGCTGGCGCCCGAGGCGGTTTGTAAGCTGTTGACCAACGCCACGCTCGAGATGCGCAAGCCCGTGGTCCTTTGGATCCAGGCCGAAGACTGCCAGGACCGCGTGGGCACCATGACGACGGGTTCCCAGGCCGGCATCGAGGAGCGGGAGGCCCTGGGCGACGTCGTCCTTTCGTCCGGCCCAATCGACCGCTCCGGCCAGACGCCGTGCTACTCGGAGTACCGTGTCCAGATCCCGCGCAAGGCCCGCTTTACGCTCTGGGGGCGCGTTCGCTACCCGACGGGGGGCGACATGTCGTTCGGGCTGGTGCTGCCCGGCCAGGAGGTGACGCTCTCCGGCGAGCAGGTGCTGGGCAACTGCGGCGTGAACGAGAAACAGTGGCACTGGACCGGCCGCGGCGGCGGAGTGACGACGGTGCCGCCGGGCTCCCCGATCACGCTGAACCTGGAGCCGGGCGAGTTCGTCTTCCGCATCTATCCCCGCGAGGGCGGCGGCACGGCCGCCACGAACCCCCGGCTGGACTGCCTCTGCCTGGCCGAGGACTCCGGCTACGTCCCCACCGACGCCGACGCGAAGGCGGCCTTCGAGGATGAAGGATGAAGGATGAGGGATGAAGGATGAGGGATGAGGACTCGGACAAGATGCCCTGTTTCGCCCTTTTCATCCTTCATCCTTCCGCCTTCATCCTTACTTGACCGCCACGCCGGCCGGCGCGTCGGGGGCCTGGAAGGCCTGGTGGTCGGGCCCGACGACGCCGTCGCGGTAGACGCCGATCTCATCGACCCCGTCGCCGTTGAAATCGCCCACGACGGGCAGGTCGCCCAGTTCGCCGAAGCCGGACACGTATTCGTCGTCTTTGTCCCACTGGCCGTTTCCGTTGAGATCGAGATACCAGGTCCCCGCGCGGAAAAGCCCGATGTTGGCCACGCCGTCGCCGTTCCAGTCGCCGGCGACGGGTGCGTCGCGGGCAGTTCCGTATTGGAAGACATGATCGATCACGTCGGCGCGGAGGTCGCCGCGCACGGTGCG
>Ga0154737_1411_pt7 | contig 10823 bp, 13 predicted proteins | sample Rifle2008BG16ft_FD_105745 | JGI IMG/M metagenome (GOLD analysis project Ga0154737, IMG submission 105745) | Planctomycetes bacterium RBG_16_64_12 | reverse complement strand
CCCATCCTCCGGCAGCATGTCCAGCGATGCCAGGCGACGGAACCGGCCGGCCTCGGTTTTCTGCCTCAAGGGGTTGAGAAACGTCGCGATTCCGGAAAGCCCCGGCACCGCATAGGCCAACCCGCCCAAGCTCAGGGCAAGTGTCTTCATCACGAAGCGACGCCGCGGAGCTTGCGCGACAGTGGGCTCGGGGTCGATGCCGGGTGCGGCCTGGGAAGAAGGGGGCATAGGGATTCACCCTCGAACTAAGGGGCGTGCGGGTCAGCCGGCAGGGGCACCGGGAAATGTTTCATTGTCGCATGGCGGCGCGCACGGCGTCAAGAACCCGGGCTTGGGCGACGGAGAGGGGCTCGTCGAGAAAGGCCCCGGCTGCGCTCTTGTGGCCCCCACCGCCGAATTGCTCGGCCACCAGACTGCAATCCACGTCCGATCGGCTGCGGAAGCTGATCTTGAATCCCCCGGTGGGCTGTTCCACCAGGATCACGGCCACTTCGGTCTCGCCCACGGAGAGGGTCATGTTGACCACGTCTTCACTGTCTTGCGGGATGGCCCCGGTCGAGTCGAAGTCGTCGCGCGCAAGCCAGGTGTGGATCAATCGGCCGTCCCGTTCGGCTTGCGCCCGGGCCATGGCCCGGCCCATCAGTCGCAGGCGGGCCAGGGTTTCGTTTTCGTAAAGGTCCTTGTAGATCCGGTCCGGCTTCGCGCCGGCGGCGACGAGTCGCGCCGCCAGTTGGTAGGTGCCGGCCGAGGTCGAGGCGAAACGGAACCAGCCGGTGTCGGTGGCCACCGCGGCGAACAGGCCCCGGGCGATCTCCGGGGTGATTGTTGCGCCCAATTGCTCGGCGGCTTCCGCCACCAGGCGTCCGGTGGCCTCGGCCTCGGGGTCCTTGAACAGTTCGGCCCCCAGGTCGTCGCCGCTGAGGTGATGATCCAGGACGATCTTCCTGGCCTTGGTGGCGCGGATCACGTCGCCCATCTCGCCCAACTGGGCCCAGGCCGTGGTGTCGAGCACCATCAGCACGTCGATCGACTCGATCCAAGCCGCGGTTCCGGGGGCCCCCAGGCGCTCGAGCTTCTGCTCGGGATCGATGAACCGAAGGTTCGGCGGCAACTCAAAGGGGTTGATGATCCTCACCTCTTTGCCCAACCCTTCGAGGATCGCGGCCATGGCCAGTTCACTTCCCACGGCGTCGCAGTCGGGCCGAACGTGCGAGGTCAGCAGGAAACGCCGATGGGCACCGACCAGCTCGACGAAGCGAGGCCAAGGGACGGCCCGATCCGCGGCGGACGACGGAGACGATCTAGACACGTGGCGGTTCCTTACTCGCCCTCTCGCGAGACGATTTCTCGCGTGGCGGCGACGTCGCGATCCATTTGGGCGGTGAGCTGGTCGACGGAGTCGAATCGTACAATGTCCCTGAGCCGGGCGAGAAAGTCAACCTCCATCCGGCGGCCGTAGAGCTGCCCTTCGTAGTCCACCAGATGGACCTCAATCTTCCGCAGGCCTTCCTCGAACGTGGGGTTGGGCCCGAGATTCATCGCGGCGGGCCAGACGCGGCCCTCCACGAAGGCTCGGCAGGCATAAATGCCTTCGCCGGGCAGGAGGGTGTCGACGCCGGCCAGGTTGGCGGTGGGAAATCCCAAGTGCGTCCCGCGGCCAGCGCCCCGGATCACGGTGCCGCAAATCCGATACGGTTCGGTCAGCATCCGTCGCGCCTGGTCGACTTGCCCGTGGGCCAACAGGGTCCGGATGCGGGAACTGGAGACGATCCGGCCGTCGACCTGGATCGGCTGACGATCTCCAGCGCAACGCCGGCCTCGCCACAGAGCCGGCCGAGCGCGTCGATGTTCCCGAGGTGGCCGCGCCCGAAACGGAAATTGGACCCTTCGACCATTGTCCGGGCGCCGAGCCGCAGCAGCACAATCCGCTCGAAGAACTCCCCGGGCTCGAGCTTGAGGAAGGCCTTGTCGGTGGGATAGGCGATCACCGCGTCGGCCCCGAGCTCTGCCAGGAGATGGGCCTTCCGGTCGGTGCCGCAAAGGGGTACCGGGGCCCGGTCCGGTCGGAGAATCCGTGCCGGATGGGGATCGAACGTGAAGACGACTGCCGGGCCCCCCAGCCGGCGCGCGGCCGTCACCGCCCGTTCGATGATTCGGGCGTGGCCGAGATGAACCCCGTCGAAATTGCCGATCGTGACCGCGCCGCGGCAGAATTCGTCGGGGAGGTTGTCCAGATCGCGGAAGAGTCTCACGTGAGCCACGTCATGTGTTCGGCTCGCGAATCACCGGCTCCATTTCCTTGGTGTTTCGCTCCACGGCCAGGACGATGGTCCGCTGCTCGACGCCGTCGCCGCTGGAGGCCACCACCGGCAGCACCTGGCGGCGATTCGGCAGGTTGAATCGGACCGTGAAGCTGCCGTCGGACTGAACGCGGACCGGCTCGCCGCGGAGCGTGACGTGAGCGTTCGGGTCGGTCAGGCCGTAGACGATCATCTCGGCATCGACCGCGAAGGGGAACTCGGGCCGATTCTGCCCCACGGCCTGGGCTCCCCTCCCGAACCGAGTGACCATGGGAGAACCCATCGGACGGCGGAGCCTCTCTTCAAACAGGTCCTTCAGATCGGAATCCTGCGACGGATCGGCATACCCTCCGCTCAAGGCGTAGATTCGGTCGAAGTCTCGGGCGATTTCCGCCCAGTTGCCGTCGCAGGCACCCGCCGGCCCGGACTGTGGGGTGGTCACCACGTTGCTGCGCACCAGACAAAGAAACTTGCCGTCCGGACCGAGATAGCCGAGATCCAATTGAAAGGTCTTCGGGGGATCGTCCACGTCGACGTACCAGTTGTTCACGCCTCCATGGATCTGGATATCGCGGAGCACTTTTCTCACGGTGCTGGTGGTCCCGTCGCGGGCAACCTCGGAGAGCCGCAGGATCGGCCGGGCCGCGTGCCAACGCTGGCCCATGGCCACCCGGGCACGCTCCACAGTCCGCCGCTTGAGTTCCCAATAGGCATGAAGCCAGTAGGGGTCGCGGACCATCACCACGAGCCGATCCTTGATGTGGTCGTCGCCGTTGGAGTCGCGCGCCAGGTCCTTGAAACGGGAGAGCTTGGCCTTGATCTGGTCGAGCCGTTTTTCGCACCGGGGGGGCTTGGCCTTGCGGGCGCGCTTGCCGGAGGGGGAGTTCCGGCCTTCGTTGCCGTTGTTTTTGGCCCGTGCGGTCTTGCCGCGGACTTTGCCGTTCGTGGAGCTTTTCCCCCGGTTGGCCTTGACTCGTTCGGACTTGGCCAGCTTCACCAGCGCCTTGATCAACTCGTCTTTGCGCATCGAGTGCCAGCCGGGTATCCGCTTGCGCTTGGCCATCGCGGCCAAGTCTTTGGTCGTGCGAGTTTTGAGTGTTGCTGCGGTGATCACGGGGCTTGCCTCCGGATTGCCGTATGGGCGCCGCAGGGGCGCTCCTGGTGTGAGTCGCTCGGTTGTGGGGTGTCGTCCGTGACCCGGACTTAACGCCCCTTCCCGTTCGGCTGTCCGTGGCCGTGTGCATCCAGCACAGGACAACGATCGCCCCTTGCCCAGCCGACTCCCGTGTGCCGCACCCTCGCTGTCCACTCGGGGTCTCCCGCCGTCGGCAGGCGCCCGGCCGCATTCTTGGGCAGGGCAGGAAACTCCGATTACTCCGATTTTAGTTGCGGAGACAGTCCAACGCAATGAGTAGGCTTTAACCACTATGGCAACCGGCGGTGAAGGGAAGGTCTTAGCCCCTTTGTTCCCAACAAGTTAAGAAAACACGGCCAGGTAGAATCAAATTCTGACTTGGCCCGAGAGACCCCTATTTATAGGGGTTGTCAATTACTGTCGCGGACGTATTTACACAGGGTGGATTTCGGGCAAGCCGCCGCCGGCATCCGACCACAAAATCAGAGTTTACGGGCCACGCGTACCTCGTCTCACTCGGTCTTGGCGGTTGGCGACGTCAAAGAGTTCCGAAGTTGCGGTCGTTCTTCGAGTCGATAACATCGGCCCGCGAGGGTGCGCGCTGGCTACGTAAAGAAGCGGGGTGTCGACGATAAGGCCAACCGGCGCAAACTCTTTGGTCTCGACGAACAAACCCAGCAGGACACGCAACAGGCGGTGCTTCCCTTGCTTGACACCCCTTTCGGCGATTGATAGATTCCCCTCAAAGCGGCTTTGCGTTCGAGCTGCTCTGGCCGGCACTTGTCCATTGGCTCGTGTCTCGGTAACCTATGCTTTTCTAGCCCGTGAAGAACTCGCCTGACGACCGCTCAGCCATAGCTCAGGCCACGGCGTGGGCTTCGCGCGTAACGACCGTTGCCCTGGAGATGGTCATCCCGGGACTCATCGGGCTGTGGATCGACCGGCACTTGGGCACGGTGATGGTGTTCCTGGTGCTGGGCGTGATTGGGGGCATGACGGCGGGGATGATTCACTTGGTGCGGCTGGCCGCATCGATATCGAGCGACGAGGCGTCGGATCGCGAATCCTCGGACAACGATTCGGGCGGATGAGAACTCCGGACATGAGAACCTGGTTCACGAGTTTGCGACGGCGAGGCTTCACCGCTCAGTCTGCCGTGTTGCTGGCGACCGTGCTGGCGGTCTACGGCCTCGTCGCGCCGGTGGCCGGTTCCGTGAGCGGGCCCATGGGCCTCGCCGTCGCGGCGATTGCCGCCGGGCTCTGCCTGTTGGGCGCCGGACTGGCGTTGGCTGCCTGCCGCCTGTTCGGCCGTCCGGAGCACGCCCTGCACGCATTATTGGCGGGAATGCTGTTGAGGATGGGGGTTCCTTTAGGCTTCGCCTTGGCCCTGCAAGTGCGGGGAGGACCGGTGGCGGAAGCAGGCCTCTTGGTGTATCTTGTGGTGTTTTACCCGGTGACGTTGTTTGTGGAGACGGCCCTTTCGTTACCCAATGGCGATCGGCCGCAGCATCCTGGCGACGTTTCCGAGAACGCGGCTTTGTAGTTGGTTTCGTGATCGATGGACGTCGCTGAAATCGGTGGACACGTCAAAGACGCCGAGTCTTTCCACGTACCGGGCGTACTGTGGGACTACTTGCCCGCGCTGCTGAAAGGGGCCCCCGAGATCCAGCATCGCGGATCGATCCCCCTTCCCCGGATCGATCTGGGCGTCTACCAGTTTCCGCTGACGAAGTTCATGGTTTTGGAGCTGGTGGCCGCGGTGTTGATGATCCTCGTCTTTGTCCCGTTGGCGTGGCGGATCGCCTCGGGTCGGCGGCCTCGGGGGCGGTTCTGGAACTTCTTTGAGGTGATGCTGGTTTTCGTCCGCGACGAGGTCGCCCGGCCGGCCATCGGCCGTCACGACGCCGACCGGTTCCTGCCCTTCATCTGGACGGTGTTCTTCTTCATTCTCTTCTGCAACCTCCTGGGCATGGTTCCCTGGGCCGGTTCGCCGACCGGCGCGCTCTCCGTGACCGGCGCGCTGGCGGTGATTACGTTCGCCACGGTGGCGGGGTCCGGGATGGCCAAGTTCGGCATCGTGGGCTACTGGACGGGCATGGTCCCCCACATGGACCTGCCCTGGGTCCTGGCGTTGATACTCAAGCCGATGCTCATGGGCATCGAAATCGTGGGACTGTGTATCAGGCACTGCGTCCTGGCCGTGCGGCTCTTGGCCAACATGTTTGCCGGGCATCTCGTGCTGGCCGTGATCGTCATGTTTATCGGATGGACGGCAGGCCAGATGTTCGTCCTCTGGCTGGGCGTGACGGTCGCCAGCGTCTTTTCCGCCGTCGCCTTGAGCCTGCTGGAGTTGTTCGTGGCCTTTTTGCAGGCCTACGTTTTTACGTTTTTGGCAGCCTTGTTTATCGGCATGGCGGTTCACCAGCACTAAGCCGCAGCACGGCACACGGCGTGTGCCTGCTACCTTGGAGGCGAACCGCGCCGGGCAAAGAACTTTTTTTAAGGAGAGGGATCAAGTGTACAGGTTATCCAAGACCGCAGCGTTGGGCGGCGCCATGCTGTTGTTGACTGTGCCCGCCGTAGCGCAAGCAGCGGAAGCGGGCGGCGCCGGGGACTCGTCGGGCATGTTGCTCGGTGTTGCCGTCGGGTGCGGGTTGATCATCATCGGCGCGGGGTACGGCATCAGCAAGATCGGGTCCAGCGCCGTGGAAAGCATGGCCCGACAGCCTGAGGTGACGACCCAGGTCAACACGGCAATGATCATTTCCTGCGCGTTGATCGAGGGCGTGACCTTCTTCGCGCTGATCGTTTGCTTGTTGCGCCTGTTCTTTCCGGAATAGCCACGCAGTTAGACACGTGAGGCGAAAACACGATGTTCACTCGACTCGCTCGAGGCGTGGTGGTCGCACTGGTCTTGTTCGCAGGCCCGCTCGGGGGCTCGCCCGTGCGCGGCCAGACCGGAGGACACGCCGCCGTAGGCGCCGAAGAAGCACACGGGGAAGTCAACATCAATCCCCTGGAGTTCCAGAAGGACCTGGCCATCTGGACCGCCGTGATCTTCCTGGTGCTGATGGCCGTCCTCTGGAAGTTCGCCTGGGGGCCGATCGCCCGAGGGCTGGAAAAACGCGAGCAAAGGATCGCCGACGAGATCGCCTCGGCCGAACGGAGCAACACGGAGGCCCGCCAACTGCTGGAGGAGTACCACGAGCGGCTGGCCGCTACGGGCCAAGAGGTGCGCCAGATGCTCCAGGCCGCCCGCCGCGACGCCGAGCAGGTCGGCCACGAGATCGTCGAGAAGGCCAAGGCCGAGTCCCAGGCCGAGCACCGGCGGGCGCTGGGGGAAATCGACCTGGCCACGGCCCATGCCTTGAAGGAGCTGGCTGAACGAAGTGCCACGCTGGCCGTCGAGCTGGCCGGAAAGATTGTCCGGTCGGAGCTCGACCCCAAGGCCCACTCGCAATTGATCGAGCAGGCGATGGCCGACTTCGTCGCAAAACCCGACGGCAACCGCTGACCCCCAGGTAGTTGAATCGATGGCCCACGACTCTCAAGCACGGGACGCACGCCTGGCGGCGCAGATCGACGCCGACGTGGGCGTCCAGCACGTCGGCGACGTCTACGCCCAAGCGTTTCTGGGCGCCGCGGAGGAAGCCGGCCAGACCGAATCCCTCCTGGCCGAGTTCGATTCCCTCCTGGCCGACGTGCTCAACTCGTTTCCACGCCTGGAGGAGACCCTGGCCTCCTCGCTCGTCTCGCACGAGGAGACGGTGGGAATTCTGGACCGCACCCTGGGGGCCCAGGCGTCGCCGCTATTGTTGAATTTCCTCAAGGTGGTCAGCCGCCACGGGCGGCTCGACTGCCTTCGGGCGATTCATCGCCAGGCGCATGAGCTTTACGACCGGATGCGGGGCCGGGTGGTCGTGCGGGTATCGACGGCCACGCCCCTGTCGGGCGAGCTGGCCGCCGGCATCGCCCAAAACTTGAGGAACATACTGGACGGCGAGCCGATCGTCGAAGAGATCGTCGACCCCGACCTGATCGGCGGCGTGGTGGTGCGCGTGGGAGATACCGTTTACGACGGCTCCGTCGCCAACCAACTGGAAACCGTCCGCCAGCAAATGATCGAGAGAAGCGCCCATGAAATTCAAACCCGACGAGATCGCTTCCGTTATCCAGCGGGAGATTGAACAGTACCAGTCGCGAATCGACGTCCGGGAGGTCGGCCGCGTGCTCGAGGTGGGCGACGGGATCGCCCGCGTTTACGGGCTCTCGGGCGTCATGTCCAGCGAGATGGTCGAGTTCCCCAGCGGGGTCCACGGGCTGGCGTTCAACCTCGAAGAGAGCTCGGTGGGGGTGATCATCCTGGGTGACTACCTGACGATCAAGGAGGGAGACGAGGTCCGCAGCACCGGCCGGCTGTTGAGCGTGCCAGTCGGCGACGCCGTGCTGGGCCGCGTGATCGACCCGCTGGGGAACCCCCTGGACGGCCGCGGCCCGATCCACACCACCCAGCGGCGGCCCGTCGAATCGATGGCCCCGGGCGTGGCGGAGCGGCAGCCGGTGAAGGAGCCCTTGCAGACCGGCATCAAGGCCATCGACTCGATGACCCCCATCGGCCGCGGCCAGCGCGAGTTGATCATCGGCGACCGAAAGACCGGCAAGACGGCCATCTGCGTCGACACGATCCTCAACCAGAAGCACACCGACGTGAAGTGCTTCTACGTGGCCATCGGGCAGAAGGATTCGAGCGTTGCCGGGCTGATCGACATGCTGCGCAAAGAAGGGGCCATGGATTACACCGTGGTGATCGTGGCCGGGGCCAGCGACCCGGCGCCGTTGCAGTACGTCGCCCCGTACGCCGGCTGTGCCATGGCCGAGTTCTTCATGTACAAGGGCGAGCACACGCTGGTCGTGTACGACGATCTGTTGAGGCAGGCCCAGGCCTATCGGCAACTGTCGCTGTTGATGCGGCGACCCCCGGGCCGCGAAGCCTACCCGGGCGACATCTTCTATTGCCACAGCCGGCTCCTGGAACGCTCCGCCAAGCTGAGCGAAGCGCTGGGCGGCGGATCGCTGACCGCGCTGCCGATCGTGGAGACGCTCGAAGGGGAGGTCTCCGCCTACATCCCCACCAACGTGATCTCCATCACCGACGGCCAGATCTATCTCCAGCCCGACCTGTTCTTCGCCGGGCAGCGTCCGGCGATGAACGTGGGCATTTCCGTTTCCCGGGTGGGAGGCGCGGCGCAGGTGCCGGCGATGAAGAAGGTGGCCGGCGGACTGCGCCTGGACCTGGCCGCCTTCCGCGAGCTGGAGGCCTTCGCCCAATTAGGCACCGACCTGGACGCCGCCACCCAGGCCCGGCTTGATCGCGGCTACCGCATGACGGAAATCCTCAAGCAGGGCCTCTACAACCCGATGCACGTGACCGACCAGGTGCTGAGCATCTACGCCGGAACCCACGGGCACTTGGACAAAGTGCCCGTCACGGAAGTCGCCGCCTGGGAGAAGGCGTTCCTCGAGTTCATCCGCGACACAAAGAAGGACGTCTGGCAGAAGATCACCGACACGAAACATCTCGACGACCAGACCGCTGCCCGGCTCGACCAAGCCCTGGCCGAGTTCGGCAAGCTGCGCGCCGAGAAAAGGCAACCCAAGGAGAAAGCCACCGCCACCGTGTAGCCGCTGTGTGCAAACAGCGTTTGGACGTTGCGTCCCGTCCGCCGACGTGCCGTCGGCGGCTAAACGCCCTGGCCCCTAATCCCTAGTCCCTAACCATGGCCAAAGCCCGAAAGCTCGAAAAACGCCGCCGCTCGATCCGCAACATCCGCAAGATCACGCGGACGATGGAGCTGATCTCGACGGCGCGGTTCAAGCGGGCCATGGACCGGGCCAGCGCAGCAACCGCCTATACCGAGCGGATCACCGCCCTGGTCGGGCACCTGGCCCGAGGCGGGCTGGAGGTCAAGCATCCGCTCCTGGAGGGGCGTGAGAAAGTCGAGCACGCCACGCTGCTGGTGCTCAGTGCCAATCGCGGACTGTGCGGCGGATACAATTCGAGCGTGCTCCGATCGGCCTACGCCCGATGGAACGAATTCCAGCACGCGGTGCCGGACGCCCGATTGGAGATCTCCGGCAAGCGGGGCATCTCGGCGTTTCGGTTCCGCAGGATTCGGGCCCACGAGACCTTCACCCACTTCGAGGACCGGCCGGCCTTCGAGGACGTCGAGCGGCTGGCCAACCGCTACCTCGACGACTACCAGGCCGGCCGGCTCGACCGGCTCGACGTGGTTTACACGAAGTTTGAGAGCCTCAGCCGGCAGCAGGCCGTGGTCCAGACACTCCTGCCCCTGACCGCGTTGACCGCCGGCGGGGACGAAGAGGGCCCGGCCGCCGCGATCGAGTACGAGTTCCTCCCCTCGGCCGAGAGCATCGTCGACGAGGTCGTGCCCACCAGCTTCAAGGTGAAGCTGTTCAAGTGCTTCCTCGACGCGGCCGTCAGCGAGCAGATCGCCCGCATGATGGCCATGAAAGCCGCCACCGAAAACGCCGACGCGATGATCGACCACCTGAGCATGACGTACAACCGGGCCCGACAAACCCAGATCACCTCCGAGCTGCTGGAAGTGATCGGCGGAGCGGAAGCGCTGAATAAATAGCAGGGATTGAAAACTGCCCTATCCAATTCGCAATACAAACTCCATAGAGACCCATGCCCACTACCGCAACCCCGCTGAGCAAAACGACGCCCGAGAGCTTCGGCCGCGTCACCCAGGTGATCGGCTCCACGTTCGACGTCGAGTTTCCCAAGGATCGGCTCCCGTCGATCTTTAACGCCGTGAAGGTCGAGTCGCGGCACAAGGGCATCGAGGTGAAGCTCACCGCCGAGGTGCAGCAGCACCTGGGCGGCGGTCGCGTGCGGTGCGTCGCCTTGGGGAGCACCGACGGCCTGGTCCGCGGCATGCAGTGCCTCGATACCGGCAGCTCGGTCAAAGTGCCCGTCGGCGAGGCGACGCTGGGCCGCGTGTTCAACCTGATCGGCGAAACGATCGACGGCCGGGGGCCGATCGAGGCCAGCGATCACTGGCCCATCCACCGCGAGTCGCCCGAGGTGACCGACCTGTCGACCAAGACCGAAATCTTCGAGACCGGCATCAAGGTGATCGATCTGTTGACGCCCTTCGTGCGCGGCGGCAAGGCCGGGCTGTTCGGCGGGGCCGGACTGGGCAAGACGGTCATCCTCACCGAGCTGATCGCCCGGATCGCCTCCGCCCACGGCGGCTACTCCGTCTTCGCCGGCGTGGGCGAGCGGACCCGGGAAGGAAACGACCTCTGGCTGGAAATGCAGGAAGCCAACATCGGCGACACCGGCCGCAAGGTGATCGAGC
>Ga0154737_1336_pt1 | contig 10959 bp, 20 predicted proteins | sample Rifle2008BG16ft_FD_105745 | JGI IMG/M metagenome (GOLD analysis project Ga0154737, IMG submission 105745) | Planctomycetes bacterium RBG_16_64_12 | reverse complement strand
GCGCAGCCGGGAAGCCCGCTGCTGATTCTCCCCTATGACGACAAAGAACACGTCTGGAAATTCCGCATCTACTGGGCGGGCCTGGCGAAGATCAAGCCCATGAAGGCGATTAGGCCCCCGCACCAGGGCGAGAGCATCGGCAAATTCGAGGCCCACAAGCGCGAGTACTTCCGCCGGCGGGAGAACTCGATCGAGTCCGAGCGGCTTCGCTGCCGCATCGAACTGCTGGAAGCCCTACGGCGGTCATCCGAGCCAGCTTGGGCCGAGGCGGTCCCAGCGGCCGACGTAAACCTGGCGACGCTCATTCGCCGCATCCAGGCTGTCCGCCAGGCCCAGGGGATCCGGGTCGACCTGTCCGCCGGCGAGCGGCGGACCCTCGAACTAACGCCCCTGACCTGACCGCCAGGGCTATCCCTCACCCATATATACCGCACAGATTGCTAACAAAGGCGGTTTCCGTGCCCACCGGGGGCGCTGCCGCGCCCACCGGGGGCGCCGCCGCGCCGCCGGGGGCTCCGCCGACGGCCCGAAACCGTTAGGATTCTGTTAGGTCTGGACGGTATCGTCCACAATTCGCCTGCGGCGCAACTCAGGAAATCCCCGAACCCCGATCCGTCAGGGAACGGCCGCGACTGCCGCTCCGCGGCGGCGGCCTATCCCCCAGGACCGGGCCAGGTTCCGACGCTCGGCCCGTCGGCTGCGAAATTCATGCCAGACTCAGGAGGTTTTAGTTTCGCCGATCAGCGCCGCGGCGGTCCAGGGAAGGCCGATCAGCACGACCGCCAGGCACCCCGCGGCGGTCAGCACGGCCGCCAGGACGACGAGCAGCGGCACGCCCAGGAGCACGACGCCGCACCAGCCGGCGACACTCAGGAAGGCGGATGTGCAGCGGCGAAGCATGGAAACCCTCAAGAAAAAAGGTACGGAAACGCCCCCGGCCGTGCTACTGTGCAGCTTACCACAGGGATCGCCGAACATGGCCGGAAAAAACAAGCCCAAGCGGACCGAACCGAAGGAACCCGAACCGATCGCGGCGGCGGTGGACGCTGCGCCGACAGAGCCATCGCCAAGCCAGGCGCTGGCCAAGCCGGCCGACGGCCAGGCCGGGCTTGACGACGTGGCGGCGGACGTGGTGGCGACGATCGACGCCAACGTCCAAGCCACCGGAAAAACGGGACGGAAGTCCAGGGCTTGGCACAAGGAACCGGCCGACAACTTCGAGCAGGACGACGAAGGCAGGATCAAGCTCAGAAACGGCCGGCCGATCCGCCGCAGCGGCCGGCCGCACAAGGCGAAGGCCGGCGATCGCCTGGCCGGCGGCGGGATCATGGCCGACGACTCTATCGAGGTGTTCGACGCCACGAAGGCCGGGGCCGGGGCCGAGGCCCAGCCGGCCGGCTCAGCTGGTGCGGACGCGCAACCCAGACCGACCGACGCGCAACCCATCGGCGAGCCGGCCGGCAAGGTCGTGGCCGACGGCGTGTTCAACGTCGTCGAGGCGATTGCCGGCGAGGACGCCAAGCCCACTGCGGGCGAGCGCGACGCCATCGGCGGCGCCGCAGGGCGGACGCTCGCCGGATTAACGCTACCCGCGTGGCTTTCCCTGATCGTTTTCGGGGCGTTGTACGTGTTCCGGGTTGTGGTGGTCAAACGATCGAAGCGGAAGGCCGAGAAACCGCCGGAAAACCCCGCACATGATGACGCACGCCTACATAGTAGGAATGACGCGGACGGGCAAAACCCACCTGGCCAAGGCCCTCGTTTCCGCTATAACTAAGACCGGGCGGGGCGTCATCGTCTACGATCCGACGCTGGTCGGCGACGGCCGCGACCTGGACGGCTGGAGCGGCCTTGTCTACTCGGACTGGCAGCGGTTCGGCACCAGCTTCTGGCGCAGCAGGGGGTGTTTCGTGGTGATCGACGAGGCGCCCGATGCGTTCAGGGACCACCGATCCGAAGCGATCAAGATGATTTTGCGCGGACGCCACCGGGGGCACACCTGCGCCATGATCGCCCAGCGCCACATACTCATGGACAAGTCGGCTCGCAACCAGGCGAGTCAACTCTTCGCCTTCCGCGTCAACCCCGACGACTCGGAGGCCCTGGCGATGGACTGGAACTGCGCGGAACTGCGGGGCTGCCACCAGCTGAGGCCCCGCTGGTACTACCGTTTGGCCATGCACGGGACGCCCAGGCTGGAAAAATTGTAAGAAAAAAGGCGCGCTTTCGGGCATCGGCGCGGTATAGGGCGGTTTTGAGGCACGCTGCGCGTCGGTCGGCGCACAGAAAGGAACCCCCCGTGAAGAAGGCGCAACTCATTCAGGTCTTGGTCGTCGGACTCGGGATCGCTCTCGGCTCGATCCTGACTCCCATCATCGCGTCGCTGTTCGCCAAGGTGCGGGCGACCGCCGGCGTCTGACCCCCGGCGTCGGCCGGACGGCATCCAACGCCAGCAACTGAAGCGAAAGGAACGCACGCAATGACAACGGTAAGCAACATGGTCTCCCTGGGCAACGTGTTCGATATCGCGCTGCAGCGACACAACGCCAAGGATATCGCGTTCAACGAAGACAATCCCGAGACGGCCGAAATTGTCCGCCAGAACCCGCTGGCGTACCTCGACTGCCGCCTGGCGGGGAATCTGGTGGTCGCCACCGCGACCGCGACCGCCGACCTGCACGTAGGCATGGCTCTGATCGAGAGCTTTGAGCTGCGCATCGACGGGAAGGACGTAATCTTCTCCTGTCCGGGTTTCATGCTCCAGAAATTCAGCCAGGTCCACACCCGCTCGGCGCCCCTGGCCACGGCCCCGGCTCTGACTGCGGGGACCAACGCTTTCGAGTACGCCTGGCGAATCCCCATCGACCTGGGCAACTACTTCTCGTTGCTCGACGCTTCGGCGAATCACAGCCTCATCGCCAAGGTTCAGTGGGGCGCCCCCGAGGACGGCTGGACGGCCGGCGGCGGCGGGACGATCGACGTGTCCAGCGTCGTGCTGGAGATTGACGCGGTAGGCGTCGTCGGCGTGGGTCGCGGAATGCCTGGCGGGGTCGAATACGGCTACGCCCGACACCAGGTCATGTCCAGAGAGCAGATCATCACGGCTGCGGAGTCGAATCTGATCGTCGAATTGTTGAAAAAGCACGTCTACTCGCGCGTCATGCTGTGGACAATCAGCGATGCCGCGTTGGTGGACACGATCTTGAACAAGATCAGCGTCCGCATCGGCAACACGATCATGCAGACGATCGAACGGGACATGCTGCAGGTCGAAAACATGATGCGCTATGCCTTGAGCGCCTGTTGGACTGGAGTCTACGTTTTCGACTTCGCCGAGCCTGGCCGCCTGGAGCAAATGCTCGCCCTGACCGGAACGCAACGGTTCGAGTTGGTCGTCGACGTGGCGCACCCCGGCACGACGGACAAGCTGTACATCCTCGAGGACACGTTCATCCAGCCGACGAAGGCCGCTTGACCGCCAGGCGAAGACTAACGCCAGAAAGGCGGTGAACGATGGAAGCTTGGGAAATCTTCGGGACCAACTATCCCGAGACGACGTACTATCCGCCGGTGATGGCGGACCCGGCGCCGACGGCGGGCCAGCCGGGTTTCGGGGCGCAGGCGGTGGACATCCTGGGCCAGGCTGCGCTCGGAACGATCAAGATGGGCGCCGCCGCGGCTCAAAGCGCTTTCGGCGCGGCGTTGACCAACGAACTGAGCAGGTGGAACGAACCCGCGGAGCGGGCCAGGTATGACACGGCTCAAGGCTCGGCCCAGAGCGCTCCGAACACGACGGCCGCGCAAGCGCCGGCGTGGTCAGCCTGGGCCTTGCCGCTGGCGGGCGTGGCCGCGCTCGTGCTGGTGATCGCCGCTTTGAGGTGATCCATGGGCATGAGTTTGTGGCAGCAGTATTGGTACAACTTGACGACCGACGCCCCGGAGTCGGCGCCGGCCGTGGCGCCGGAGATCGCGGCGGCGCATCGGCCGGCGACGGCCAGCGGCTACATCCCTGGCGGCATGTCGGTATGGGATCAGTTCGCGGCGAATTTCTCCGAGGAGCAGGACTGGTACATCGACAAGGCGGCCACCGTCGCCAAGGTCGCCGGCGGCGCCGTCGTCGCGGGCGGATCCATCTGGCTCCTGGCCAAGCTGGCGATCCTGGCGGCGGGCGCCGTGGTGGCGTGGAAGGCGGTGCGGTAATGCCTGTCCCCTTAGTCGGATCGATCCTGGGCAGCCTAGGCATCGGCGGCGCCGGCGGTCTGCCGGGGCTGTCGGCGCCGGTGGTCAGCGGCACAGGGCCGCAGGCCCAGGGCGCCAACACTGTGACGATTGGCGGTCAGTCATGGTTGAACAGCCTCAGCGGCAGCAATCCGCTTGCGATGGTCATCCTGGCCGGCCTGGCGTTTGCGGCGCTCGCCTTGATCTTCAGGCGGTCAAGGCGCCGGAGCGGCTCGCGGGGATGAATGATCGGAGATACTCATGGGCCTCTTGGATTTCTTTACCAGCGAGAGCAAGAGCACTCAGAGCCAGCGATCGCTCGGCGTCGAGGAAGCGAGCCGCGTCGACGTCCAGACCTCCGGAGACGTTCTTATTCCGCACATCGCCGGCGTCGAGAAAATCCGCGACGTGGAAATCAATTACTCATCGCAGGGCATCGACACCAGCGGCGTGGCGGCCATGATTAGCGCCTACTCGGCCGGGCAGGGCCGTTCTGAGGAAGTCCAGGCGGCGCTTGCGGATCAATTGGCCGCGATCGCGGCCAGCAGCACGGGGACCGAATCCGAGACCGGGAAGCTCCTGAATAAGTGGGCGATTCCCCTGATCGGCTTGGCCATCGTCGGCATGTTCCTCTTGAGGCGCAGATGATCGACCCGACGCAATCCCACTCCATGAGGATCGAGCGGTTCTATCTGGGGACCGCGGCCAGCAATGTCCCCTTTGACGCGGAGGGCCATTATTTCAGGGTGCGGTCCGTCAGCCGGTCGACGGTGACGATTCAGGTCGGGATCAATGCGCCAACCGGCAAGCGTGTCCAGCTGAGCCAGGGCCAGGGCTGGGTGCATCTGCCGTTTTCTAGGTTGTGGTTCACCTGGACAGCGCAGGACCTGGCGGGAGTCCCCGACTGGATTGACTTGGAGATATACGGCTCCCCCTGGGACGCTCGGCCCGAGCTCTTCAACACGTTCAACGCGGTTGACGCCAGTTTTGTCTACCTCACGGGCCACGCGCTCGAAATGGCGACCGCGATCCCCACATTCACAGGATATGCGCCGGCGGACACCGGCGGGTTGGCCTGCACGGTCGAGGGAGTCAGCACCAGCACCACCTTAATGACCGGCTTCTACACGGTCCCAGCGGGAAAGATCGCCAATGTCGACGCCATCTGGATAAATGTGGCGGCGGCCGGCACTGCCGCCAACTTCGGGTATTTTGCCATCAGCGACGCTTTGGACGTCGTCAGGTACACAGCCCCGGTCTATTCCGTCGCACCGATTCAGGCATTCTCTCGTCTAGCCGTGCCTGCAGGTTGGAAGTTCATCGCCGCTGTTTTCGGGACGGCCACGGTTCAGGCGGTTTTGTGTTTCCACCTCGTCGCGGCCTAGGAGCACATCGCATGCTGAAGCAACGACTCTACCTGACCACGGCGCAGACCGGCCACCGCTTGGAGCTTGCCGGCTCCACATTGATAGTCCGCCGGGCGTCGAGTCCCACCGCCGAAATCACAGTCTACCGGGATCGTGTCAACGATCAGCCGATCACGCTCCGCCAGGGCGAGGGTTGGCGGAATCTGGGCTTCTCGGCTCTCTACGTCACCTGGCCGGCGGGGGCCGGGGGTTGGGTGGAGCTTATGGTCGCCGGCCATCCGACCGACGTCATCGGCCCACCGGAGATCATCGCGGCGCCGATGGCTCGGGACGTGGAGCCTGAGCAAGTCGTCAGCGGCGCCGCGACGGCGACGACGACGAACGATACGAGCCTGATCGCGGCGGCGGGCGCCGGGATCAAGACGTATCTGAGGCTCGTGGCCATCAGCAACAAGAGCGCCGTCGACACCGTAGTGGCCATCAAGGACGGGACCACGATCAAGCAATACTATCCGGCGCCGGCGAACAGCGGCGCAGTGATCCCGATTCCCGCCCCCGGACTGCCGGGCACCGCCAACACCGCGTGGCAGTTCGCGTGCCTGGACGCCGTAACGACCATGTACGTATCCGCCATCGGCGCCCAGGGCGTCTGACCCCCGGAAGGCGTCGCAGGTTTTAGCGGGACGGACGATTACGCGCTTCGGCGGTCAAGTGGAGATCGTGGCGGGGGGTTTCGCGAGGGACAAATGGGCTTCAGGTACCGAATTGGCCCTTGGGTCTGGCAAGACAACGCCTGGGCGCCGCCGTTCGGGACCGTCGGCGCCGTCGACCTGCGGAGCCTGGCGGATCAGGCCAGGCCAGGAGCTGCGCCGGCGGGGGTGGGATTCTTCGCGATGCGCCCCGAGGCGGCGTCCCCCGGCGGAGCATACGTAACCTTGGACGATTCGCAGACGGCGGGGCAACTTGCAGCATGGCCAGTGGCGGTCACGAGGCGCAAGCCGCTGGAAGCCCTATACGAGGCCCTGACCGTCAAGGCGGACCCCAGCGGCCTCAGCGGGCCCAAGCCGCTGCAGCCGGACCACAGGCGGCGGCTGCGCCTGATCCTGGCGGGCCAGCTCGTGAGCCAGGAGCGACTAACGCCGCATTCAGCGGCCTGGCCGATCGTGCAGACGACCTTGCAGCTCGACTATCGGGCGATCCGGGCGGCGGCGCTGGCGCCCGGAAGCCCGGACGCGGTGTTTCATCGGCGATGGCTGGGCTACCAAGTCCGCAAGCTCGGCGTGGCGCATACGAGCCTGATTCCCTTGGACCTTCCACCCGAGGCGCCGATCGAGCCGACAACGACCCTGACAGACAACTTCGATCGGGCCAACGCCGACCCGCCGTCCAACTCGGCCGAGGGTTGGGCCTGGGCGGAAGTGGCCGGCGATCGCTGGGCGATCGTGTCCAACAAACTCACGCTCGCCACCGGCTCAAGCGCGGCCCACCAACTGCGCGCCCAGTCCGACCTGGCCGGAGCGGATCAGACAGTGGGGGCCGATATCACCTGGCCCCTGGCCACGACGCGCATCGCGGGCCTGGCCGGCCGCTACGCATCGGCGGCGGATACGTGTTATTGGGGTTACGCCAGGGCGGACTCCAACAACTGCCGCATCGGCAAGAGGATCGCGGCCGTGGACACGGTCCTGTCAACTTACGCCGCGAAGCCGACGGCAGGAAGCCCCGTCGCATGCGCGTTGACGGTCGACGGCTCGGCGTTGCGTTGGGTCATCGCCGGCGTCTGCGACATGAACCTCACGGACACCGCCATAAGCTCCGGCGCCCGGGCCGGCTGCAAGCTCCTGGCGTTCACGGCCGACAACGGTTTGATCGACAACTGGCAGGCGGCGGACATCGCCCCCGGCGGCGGGGCCTGCAACTCCCTGCCATTATTGGGGACAGGGTGTTGAGCCATGCCCGACTACGTGGCGACAGGCGCCGGAGAAGCACCGTGCAACCAGACCTACACGTATGGCGGAGTCTGGGACTCCCATCCGTACTACGTGGGGGACACAGACCCGGCCTGGCGGATCAGTTACGCGGCGATCTATACCGGCTGGATCATCAGCGCCCACGGACTGGGCGACTGGTTTTCGAGCGACTACCCGGCGACGACCCTCGGCGGGGCGACTCCCCCGCTGGAGACCTACCAGATTCGCAACGGCGTTCCCCCGGCGCCGACGCTCGCCGCGTATCCGCCGCCGGCGACGGGCCGCAGCTTGCTGCCGATTCTCGGAGTCGGTTAACCCCCGGAACCCCCGGAGCATGACAGGAGCCACAGGCATGAAAAACATCCCGACAACCGCAATAGGCTGCACGATCATCGTCCTGGCGGTGCTCACGGCAGCGCCCCCGATTCTGGACGGCGACCCCGAGACGCAGTGGAGCATTGACGCCCTGGCCGAGGCCATTACGGGCGTGGCCCTGATCCTCTGCCGCGAGCAACGCCAGCACGATAAGGACGCCAAGCGCTTCCTTCCCCTGATCCTCTTGCCGGCCCTGGCGCTGGCCGGCGGCGGCTGCGCCTATCCGCTGAGCGACCGGGGATCATGGGGCGACGTTAGGGCGGCTGTCTTTATGCCGATCCTCTCGCCAGGCCCCCCGGGGTGGCCGAACGTCCAGGCGGACGGAGCGGGAGAGATCAATCCCGTCATCGTGCCGGTTGACGAGGCCGCGACGGCCGAGGTCCTGGCGCAGGCGCTCGCGTCCGATCGGGCAGTCGTGGTCGTCACGGGCGGCATACACGTTACGGTCAGCGGCGCCGCCGAGGCGGCCAGCCCAGGCGACACGACGCAACCGGTCACAGGTCCGCAGACCCAAGGCACGATGCCCATCAATGTTACGCCGGGGGCCGGAACGACCGTAGGGCCATAGGTGGACGCATGGAACGGCTCAAGACACTGTTGGAGCACTGGGCGCCGATCGCCACGTTGGCGGCGGTATTGGTGCAGTGGGGCTACATGGCCGGCCGCGTGTCGGCCCTGGAGCGCACCCAGTACCAGATTCTCCAACGGCTCATGTGTCCGCCGGGCGTTGACGGCGGCGCCTCCGGAGTTTACCCTGGCCACACTAACGCCGATGGACGACCAGCAGATCACATTCCCGCAGTTTGTGGACGACCTGGGCAGGCACATTCCGTTATCCTGGGCCTGGGCGTATGCGGGAGTGACGAAGAGCGCCATCAGTCGGGCGGTCGCATCGGGGTTCCTGGAGGTTGTCCGGTTCCAGTCGGAAACCGGCGACGTGTACCGGGCGGTCAGTCTGCGGGAGATTCGTCGATTCCGCGACCACCGGCGGCGCCGCCAGGCGAGGAAAGTGCCGTTCGGGACGGTCGAAAACAGCCACGAACGGCCGTCGCGTCCCTCGAGCGGCAACTAACGCACAACTTTTCTATGGCGATCGCCAAGAGAGCCCTTGACAGGCTATCGGACCTTCGGGTATGGTGGGCGCCAGATCAGGGACCAACCCCCGGAAGCGGCACAAGATGCGGGGCAACAGAACCGGCGCCCGCAAGCCCCCCGCCGGGGGTCCAGGTCCGAGAATGCACCGAATGTATGAAAGCCGCCAGCGAGTGTGTAGCTCACTGGCGGAATCGCCGGTCTGGAACGGGTTTAGGTACCAGTGACCGACAACACAAAGCATACCGGAAACCCGGCTCGAACGCCAGCGGAAACGCTGGCATTCATGCCGGGTTTTTGCGTTGCCGAACGTCGGGACCCTTCAGACCGGCCCCTTGGCCAGCTCCGGCCGGATTCCGGGGCTGGCCATTTTTCCCCGAGGAGGTCTGAAGCATGGCCCCGAAACCAGTTTTCGCAGTCACGTACCAACTTCACGGCGCCCCGCATCGGATCGTGAGCACGTCGGCGCTCGACCTGACCACGTCCATCTTCTCACTTGAGCACGAGCACCCTGACGCTCGGGGCGAAATCTGGCGCTTCGACGCCCAATCGATCAGCCCCGAACAACTTGCCCGCGACGCCAAAGCCGAAGCCGCCGAGATCGGGAAGGCGGTGATCGCATGACGCGAGGCCAGTGGAGCGCAGAACTGACGACGTCAGAAGGAGCAGTCATCCGCACGCCGTGGTCATCGATGCGCGAGGCCAAGGACGCCGGCCGACGGCTGAAATTGCTGACAGATGGACGGGTGCGGTACGTCGCCCGGAAATCCCTTGGCCCGGACCAGCCGGGCCTATTCCAGACCCCAGGACCGGCCAGGGCCGCGCGAGCGCCCCGGTCGGCTTGAACCCCCTTATGGGCGCCGGCGTGGCGAGACGCCAACGCAAGCCGCCGGCGCCCCCGACAATCCAGCGCGGCGCCGGCCGAGTCGCACACTCCGCGGCCGGCGCCGCATGACAACCCCCGGAGCGCCAAGGATGGCCAAGCAACTCCGTTACCGACTGTGCCGCAAGTCCGGCCGCTATCCAGCCTGGCTCGATCAGGTCCGCCGCAAGAGCGGCGCCTACGTGATCCGCGATCGCGCCACGCACGCAACCCTGTACGTCGGCGAGTCGCACACGGGCCGACTCGGCAAGACGATCACGCGCCACTTTCAGGCATGGACCGGGAAGACCGCCGGCGACACGTTCCGACGCGGCCGCGTCGAGGTGGCGGTGATCCCCTGTCCGCCGGCGTCGGCCGTCGCCTGTCAAGAACGCCTGATCCGCCGGCTTCGTCCCCCCGGGAATCAGTATGGGACGGGAGAGGAAGCGCCGTTTTGATCGCCACCGACGACATTGTCACCTTGCGCCTGCAGGCGGTGCGGCACCACCTGGCCGGCCTAATCACACTCACGCCGACCGACGGGATTCCAACGCTGCGCCCGGGCGCCCTGGCCTATGTTGAGATTCGCAGCGAGGACGGAGACACGAAGTTTCACCTGGCGGCGCTGCACAGATGGAACAGATCGACGGCCGTCGTTGAGATGCTCAGCGTCGCGCCGACGAACGTCGCGCCTATGTCGCTGGTGAAGCTCGACCAGCTGCACTTCATCATCGCCAAGAGTCCAGACCGATGAGCAATCCGGCAAAGCGCGGCGGGTTCCGAGGAATGGCGTACCAGCACCATGCGTTTGTCGCGTGGGCCGCAAGTGTGCTGCTCAAGCGCCGGATCGCCGGGGACGTCGCCTACGTCCTGGCGCAGAACCACGCCTGGGCGGCACACCGCGGCGAAAGGCCATATTTCACGGTCACGAACGTGAGCAAGCGCCGCGGGAAGTTGCATCGGAACGCATCCCGTGAGGTGCTGCTCGAACTGGCCGCGCAGCCGGGAAGCCCGCTGCTGATTCTCCCCTATGACGACAAAGAACACGTCTGGAAATTCCGCATCTACTGGGCGG
>Ga0154737_1212_pt2 | contig 11019 bp, 5 predicted proteins | sample Rifle2008BG16ft_FD_105745 | JGI IMG/M metagenome (GOLD analysis project Ga0154737, IMG submission 105745) | Planctomycetes bacterium RBG_16_64_12 | reverse complement strand
GGCCTTCCCCCCGATCGCCCGGCCCAGTCGCTGCATCTGGGCGATGCTGGTGTCAGGGATCTTGCCAGTGTCCGAGATCGGCAGGTTGAAAGTCAATGCGCCTCCGACGGCCTTCACGGCCTTCAACAGGTTGATGAGCATGGCGTCGTCATAGTGCTGGTCGGGCAACTCCGGCCCGCAAAACGTCGAGTCGACCAGCGTGTGGATTTCACCGGCGTGGTAGTCCTCCAACGGCGTCACCGGCTTGATTTTGCCCACGCAGAAGGCACCGTCGTTGAACGCCGTGATCGCGTCCGGGTTTCCAGCCCGTGCCGCCGCGATGTATTCCGCGAAATCCAGGTTCCGATTGGGGAACACCGGCCACTCGTAGCAGCCGTCGAACCACCAGCCGTCGCAGTCCTTGCCGTATTGCAGTGAGTACGCGCGAATGAATGCCCAGTAGTTCGGCTGGAACGCCGCCTGCGTCGGGTCGTCTTTGCGCCAGCCAAATGCCTCGTGTAATTCTTCCGGCGCGGCGAGTTCGGCGGGCAGGTACGCAATGAAGCGTCTTCCGGTTGCCTTCACGCCCTTGGCAATCTCCAAGACCAGGTCCCGGCGCGAGGTGTGGCCCGGCTTCTTGGCATCGAGGAAGCGATTGGGGCTGTTGTAGTAGCGGGTGTTCTGCCCGACCGTGAAGATCAGCCAGTCGGCGCCCGTAGACCGAAACTGTCGCAGGAAGCCGGGCACGTCGAACCCGTCCACGGTGCGGTTGAAGTCAGCGGTCCTCTCCTCGGGCGTGTTTCCGGCAGGGGAGACGAGATAGTGGACCATCAGCCCAAAGCTGCCTTGGCTCATCCACTCTGCGCGATGTTTTTGGGCAGAGGTGCCACTGAGCGTGGCGGTAGGCGCAGCAGCAAGACAGGTCACTGGCAGCCCCAACAGGGCGATGCCGATCGAAAACTGACACGTTCCCTTCATCGCTTGACTCCTTGCATAGGGAAATCTCAAGGCGACTGTCGACCTCACGACAGATGATCAGGTCCCGAGCGCCGGCATCACCGCATCGCCACGGGGCGGAGGACGAAGCCCGCAGTGCTGCCCTTCACCTTGTTCGTAGTACAAATGTAGCAGAACTCGTACACTTGGTCGCGCGCGAGATCCTCCAGATAGTGGAACTCGCCGATGTGTACGCCCTGCTGGATCAGCAGGTAGTTGTGTACGGGCATGAAGGACTTGTGTTTCTGCCAATAGCCGGGGGCCTCGGCTTCCGGCGGCCCGTACTCCAGGCCGCTCGTGTCGGTGCAGATCATCATCGCTCCCTGTTGCTCGACGAGCCAACGGGCCGCCTCCAGGGTCAATCCCGCCGAGTCGTGGGCCTTGAGCCGCTCGTGGTCCGAACCGGTCTCGCCCCAGTATCGCATCGTGCCGGTGCGCACGAGCACGACGTCCCCCGGCCGAAGTTGCGTCTCTTGCCGGCGCAGTGCGTGCTGGAGGTCTTCGACGGTGATCGGGTAGTGACCTGGAAGGGCCTCCAAGCCCTTGTCGCCTGCGACGTCGATCAAGACGCCGCGGGCCACGACGGGGGGGATCGTCGCGGCGTCGCACTTGCGCGGTCCCCAGTTGCCGCCCCACTCCTTTTCCGTAAATCCGTTGTACCAGTGGTCGTCATCGCCTTCGGTGGCGTGGCACAGCCCGTCGATCTGCGTGCCCACGTTGTCGCTCAGGAACAGGGCGCAGCTATGCCAGGCGGTTCCCGACGGGTTCTTGGAGAAGGGCAAGTCCTCCTGCCGCTTCACGCCTTCCGGCGTGCGGAACGAGATGACTTCGCCGGGGTTGTGCCCGGGCCACTTCCACGACGTGCGGTCGTACAGCACCCCCAGGTCGTAGACCTTGCCCTCGCGCACCAGGCGCAAGGCGGCCAGGCGCGACTGGTCAGTCATTTCGTTGAGGGCGCCGACCTCGTCGCGGCTGCCCCAAACCCACCCCCATCCTTTGCCGGGCTGCCATTTCTTCATCCATGAGGTTTGCGGAGCGTCGGCCGCCACCATCCAGGTCCCAACCAGCGCGGCACAGCCGGCCAGCAATAAGGCTGCTCGTGTCGTCCTCATGAGCGTTTCTCCCGTGGGGTTTGTCACCTTGCACCTGCTTTACGCTTTGCGCCATTGTCGCCATGGGGCGATGGTTCGCAAGCGTGCCCCCTCACGGCTTCTTCGCTGGCTCCGGCGACGCCTTACGACCTGCTTCAAAGGGGCCGCGGCCTTTCAGCCGCGGAAACCAGAAAACGGATGCGTCGGCAGGCACGCAGCCTTCCCCCTTGCCTCCCGCGTCTCGTGTCGCCAATAATCCCGTTTGGCTCGCGTCGACGAGCGGAAGGCGAGGAGCGGCATCCTTTCTGGACCGGGGCACTGCTGACGGCACGGCAACCATCCCGAAATAGGCAAATCACCAGGAGTCTATCATGGACAGGCGACAATTCCTCAAGACGGGCGCCAAGGCCGCCGCGGCAGGCGCTGCCATTTCCCTCCCCATCAACACCACCCAAGCAACCGACTCGCCCGCGGCAAAACCTGCTGCCGGCGCATCCAAGGCGGCGGCGATTCTCGTCAGCTACACGGCGGAGGACCACCGGCGGCGTCTCATGAACGTCACCACCTGCACGCGGAAAATCCACCAATGCATGCGCAAGCACCTGATTACCAACTATCTCCCCGCTCAGTGCGTCTACAACATGGGTGAGTATCCGAGCCGCAAGCCGTGGGAGCCCGGAGACTACGACGAACAAGAACTGGACCGGTTGAAGGGTCATGGAATCCAATTGATTCATGTGATGGACGAATGGAACGATCGATATGGGCTGTTCGGCGGCAACAAGTTGACCGCGGTCAATCCGCAGGGATTTCGCCGTTTTGTGACGATGGTCCACAATCGCGGCATGAAGATTCTTGCCTATGCATCGAGTGGATATTTTGCAGGGAGCGATCCGGATTACCGCAAGGAATGGTCGCGGCCCGGTGATGCGATTGGCGGCTGGTGGGATTTGGCGCGATGCTCGCCGGCCAGTCCCGGTTGGCGCGCCTATTTCCTGCCGCGCATGGTGCAAATCCTCGAAGACTATGAGCTCGACGGCCTCTACAACGACTGGGGGTATGTTCCCAACGCAGAGAAGCGAATCAAGGAACCCGCCCAGGACGAGATCGTCGCGTTTCAGGAGACGCCTCAGTATGACGGCGCCATGACCGATCTCTTGTATCTTATCTACTCGGAGGTGAAGCGACGCGGCGGCATATACAAGATGCACGCGGATCGTGCCAATGAGCCTCAGACGGGCGGGCTCAAGGTCTACGACTATCTCTGGGTGGGAGAGAATGTCGAAAATGCCGATGGCTTGCGCAAAGCGGCAAAGAACCATACGCCTTACGTTGTTCCCTGTATCCAAGGGACCGCAGCCAAGGTGGAGGGGGAAAGCGATCACTTCTTACACTCGATTCCCTACATGCAATTCCCGTTGCTGCAGGGCGGACGGCCTCTGACCGGGGAACGGGCCGTGATTCCCATTCCGCGTTTGCCGGGGGTGAAAGAAAACGGGTTTTACGAAGCGGCGTGGAAGTACTACCAGGCTCATCCGAACGGCCCCTACGTATACGGCGGTTGGGATCCGATTCCGCCCAACGCTCAGATGCGGCCGGCCCACGCTCGCTGGCTCAAGCAGTACCTGCCGCTGGTGGAAGACGGAACCTGGGCGTATCTGGAGATCGCCGATTCGGACCTGTTCGCCAGACCTCTGCCAAAAGACTGCGTGGCTTCGGCCTTTGCCAATCGCGACCTGCACTTGGTCTTGGCGAACTATGGGCAATCGCCCCAACAGGTCGAGACGGCCGATGCGTATGCTCCCACGGATGACCTCGCAGCCGCACCCGCGAAACAATGGCAGCTTCCCAAGCGTTCGCTGCGGGTCTTGCGATATTCCGCGTGACCATTACGTTAACAGCACCGGACTCGCCACGTCGAACAGCTTTTTGCTTCACTGGGGCCGCGGCTTTTCAGCCGCGGAAACGCTTGCCACACGCTGGGCAGTGTCAACGGGTCTTGTCGTTTGTCGGGTGAGATCGGGGCTACGACGGAGCAACCCCTGCAATAGGCTCGTCTCCCGGCCCCTTGCACACAACCCCCCCGAGGGGTAAAATCTGCTCATGTCTGCTGAAATTGGGGCTTTCTTGGGCCTTCTTCAAAGGACGCACACGAACGGCGCGGGTGTACGCCTTTGATTCGCAGCCAGCTCCGCGCCTCAGGCTGGAATTCGTCACTGCTCGTTCGTCTCGGAAACGAGCGGGCGACCGGAGTCGTCGCATGGACCATGAACATCGTTCTCGAAGGCGGTTCTTAATGGCCAACCACTGCGACGGAGAAGCCGGCAAGAAGTCGAACCTCGACAGAATGCTGCACGCCATCCATTTCGCGGCCGGCCAGGGAGTGCAGATTCTGGCCTTTCCGGAAATGTGCCTTCCCGGCTACTTCACGCGGACAGCCGGCACGCCGGCCGAAGCCGTGAAGGTGAACCACGCGCTCTCGGATCAAGTCGGAAGAAGCAGGTATCTTGAGCAACTCCAGAATGCCGCCCGTGAGAATTTCGCCATGACCAGGAGAGAGATTGTCCGGTCTATCGCCGCAGACCTCGGCCTGACCCAAGTGAGACCTACGACCTGCAAAGCCACTCGATTCTTCTCGCCACGATCACGATCCGGGGAGTGGTGGAGAAGTAGTCGCCCGGCCAGGAAACGGGGAGTGACGGTCGGATTAATCGCGGAAGCATCCGCTCATGCAGCCTCAGGCCGCTCGGCATCCGTCTTCTCATCCTCCTTCTTGGATTCGGGCAGTCCCGGCAGCGACTCGATCGCCGCCGTTCGATCGTGCATTTCTACGTGGGTATAGAGCCCCAGCGTGGGGGCGCGTGAGCGAGCAGACCCGCAAGCTCGCCCTGCTCTACGCCGCAAGTGAGAACCACCGGTCGCCACGGATCGACGCCCCCGTCGTCGACTCATGCGGGCGATGCGGTGCAAGGCGATGGACCGCGAGGTCATCACGGCCGCGATCGTCGACCAGGCCGACCGCCTGCTGGCGTTCAAGATCGACCACGCGACGATCGCGGCCCGGTTGGGCATCACCGAGTGCGTCGTCGGCGTGATAGCCGGCGACCCGCATCGCAACGGCCGCCGTCAGCCTCCAGACCTGTACGCACGCCACGTCCGCAACCGGCAGAACGCCGTGGACGTCTCGGTCGTCCGCATGGTCCAGCGGACGGCGGTCAGCACGGCCCGGCCGGTTCTGAAGGCCGGCGAACAGTTCGTGCCGAAGTCGACCCGCTGTGGCGGGTGTGGTGGGCGGCTCTTGGTGGTGCCGTGCCGGGTGTGTGGGGTGGGGGTATCGAATTCAGGTGTGTCGTGAGCTGTCCGTCAGCCCATCAATCAGCGCCGGGGCCAGCGGAATGCGGCTTGCACATGCCCTTCTAGGGGGGGCAGGGTGTGTGCCGAACAACGACCCTGCCACGGCTACTCGCGGCTTTGACTTCCGACGTAGCGGAATGGGACTCGGCGGCTAGGACTTGCGGCCGACGCCCATTGTCGGGGCGTTCATGCCGCGATATGAAGGCTATCAGGGCCATCGGTCGCGAGCTGCTGGAACACGGGCTGGCCGTGGCGATCACTGACCAGCCGGGCTCCGCGGTGATCACATACAAGAAGGCGAAATGACCCGGATTGCACAAAAGTGCAACGCGGCCTCGGCCGCAACCGAAGTAGGTCGAACAATCCAAGCTGGTTATAAATGGAGGGTTACAGATTGTGAAATACGATTACAGAGTGCTCCTTGGTTTGGCTTTGGGCGGTGTTGCCCTCGCATTCGCTCCGATTGCCGATGCGGGCGAAACGGGAGCCCCGGAGCCGGTCAACTACGAGCGGCCCTTTGAGCCGCCGACGCGTCCAGCGTTCCTGCCGCTGCCTCCCGGTGCGGTGGAACCCGCTGGCTGGCTGCGCGACTGGTGCCTGGCGGCACGGGACGGTTTCACCGGTCACATGGACGAGTATGACGACGAGTTCAAGCGGGCCTGGGCTCCCGACCACAAGATGACCGGTGAAGGACTCCTCTGGTACAAGGGCGCCTGGCCCTACGAAGGGGGCGGCTACTGGTTCGATGGTCTGGCCCGCCTGGGTCACGCCTTGCACGACGAAGCGCTGATCGCGCAGGCGAAGGGACGGTTGTACGCGGTGGCCGACCACATGAACCCCGACGGCCTGCTCTTCCTCTGGTGGCTCGACCGCAAAAATCCCGGCGACCGGAAGGCGGTCACCGCCGCCTTGGAGGGCTGGCCGCTTTGGGCTTGCGGCCTGCTGGGGCGCGCCATGACGGGATTTTACGCAGGGTCGGGTGACAAACACGTTCTGGAGGCGCTCGAGAAAGCCTATGCCCCAGACCCTGACTGCCTGCGGTCGATCCCCGGCAGCGTGTCGAATCTGTGGCCGGCCTATGACACCTTCTGCTGGACGGGCAACCAGGGCATCGCAGCCGCGTTGGACGCCATGTTCAAGCAGGAAGGCGCGGGGCTCTTGCCGTGTCTCAGCCGTTACCGCAAGGCGCCCGATCTGAATCCGGGCACAACCGTGGACAACGCCCACGTGGTCGAATTCATCGAAAGCACTACGCCCTGGGCCGTGGGCTATCTGTGGACTGGCGACAGGCGCTACCTCCAGGCAGCAGTCGGCTGGCATGACCTGCTCGAACGAGTGGCCATGCAACCTCACGGCGTCCCCGTCTCCGATGAGTGGTATGGTCCCACGGGCGCGTTCCGGGGCAGCGAGACCTGCGATGTGGCGGGATATGTATGGAGCCAGATCTGCCTGCTTCTCGTGTCCGGCGAAGGCCGGATGGCAGACCGGGCGGAGCGGGCGTTCTTCAACGCGGGGCCGGCCGCGGTCTCGCGCGATTTCAAGACACACGTTTATTTCCAAAGCCCCAACCGGTTCGCCAACCTGTCGCCCGACTTCCCGCACGGCCCTAGGGCCGGAGGCGGCACCTATCAGCGGAAGCACGCGCCGCTGTGCTGTACGGCCGCGCTCAACCGCATTGTGCCATGGTATGTCACGCACATGTGGATGGCCACTTACGACAACGGCCTGGCGGCAACCTGCTACGGCCCCTGCAAGGTGACCGCGCTGGCGGCCAACCGCGTGCCGGTTGTGATCACTTGCAAGACCGACTATCCCTTCAACGAAACCATCGAGATTTCCGTGCAGCCAGCGCGGGAGGCAGCCTTCCCGCTCGACTTCCGCATTCCCGGCTGGTGTATGGCCCCCGTCCTGGACGTGAACGGCTCCGCTGTCGCCATCGAGCGGAATCCCAGAGGGTTTGCGCGTGTCCACCGGACCTGGAAGCCGGGTGACACCGTCCGGCTGCACCTTCCGATGACCGCGAGTCTGCGGACCGGCCGCGATGCCGCGCTGGGCGCGCCTTACGACGGCGCGCACCGAGCCACACCAGTGACGATCCCGGAGGAAAACAGCACCCGGGGCGTGCCCTACGCCTCGGTCTCCTATGGCCCCCTGTTGTTCGCGCTGCCCATCCCTGACACCGCGGACGCCAACACGCCCGATCCGTCCGCCCGGTGGAAATTCGCGTTGGACGTGCAAGAACCCAACTTGACGATCCAGCGCGCTGCGATGCCTGCCAAGTGGGACTGGCCGCTGGCGGCACCCCTGAAGCTGCGGGCCAATGCGGTCGAGGTCGCCTGGAATCCCGACCCGAAGGCCCCCCGGCTGCCGCTTCTGCCGGCTGCCAAGCGAAAATCCCCGGAGCGAGTGACGCTCATTCCATACGGCTGCACCAAGTTCCGGATCTCCATGTTTCCGGTCACCGCCGAGCCGGAGGTCAAGGCCTCGGCCATTCGCCGGATCCTCTTTCTGGGAAACAGCATCACCTTGCACGGTCCCAAAGCGGATATCGGCTGGAGCGGGAACTGGGGCATGGCGGCCAGTTCCGAGGACAAGGATTACGTCCATCTCGTCACCAGCGCCCTCGCTCAGCATACCGGGTCAAGGCCCCAGATCATGGTCAGGAACATTGCGGATTTTGAGCGCAACTACGCGACCTATGACGTGGATCTGCAAATGAAGGACCTCTTCGCGTTCGACCCTGACCTGGTGGTTCTGGCCATCGGAGAGAATGTGCCCGCGCTAGGCTCCGAGGAGGCCAAGACGCAATTCAAGGCCGGTGTGATGAGCATCCTGAGATGTGCCATGGCGAAACGCCACCCGCTGGTGGTGGTGCGAAGTTGTTTCTGGGCGGATGCCGCCAAGGACGAGGTGCTCCGCCAGGCCAGTCAGGAGGTCGGCGGCATTTTCGTCGACGCCGGCCCGCTCGGCCGGGATCCCGCCAACGCGGCGCGTTCGGAACGATCCTTCGCGCACGATGGGGTTGCCGGGCACCCGGGCGACAAGGGGATGAAAGCCCTTGCCGACGCCATCGTTGAGGCCGTCCTGAATTTCCAGACCAAGGAGCACTGATTGTGAAGACGGGACTTCCCTTTGGCATCGTGGCAGTGATGTGGTTCGTGTCGCCCCGGCTCTTGCTCCGGCCCACAAAGGCGCGTCGGGTCTCTGCAACGCGTTGATCGGCGATTTCGACGGTAGCCTCGGTTCGGGCGCGAAACGACACTCCGCCACTGACGACCACACCCGCTTACTCAGCCGGGGCGAACGGACAGCCGTTCGACTGCCAGGCGGCAGTCGAAGCCATGATCGAGATCACCGGCCACCCCTACGGCTGGCTCTCGCTCTTGTGGGTCGCACTGGTCCACCTGGCCGTGATCCTCTGCTCATCGAGAAGCTGGCCGCCCGGACGAGCAACACGCTGGATGACAGGATCGCAAGCCTGGTGGCCGGAGCGATCGATCGGCTTGCCCCGAGCCCGGAGACGACGGCGTCATCATGGTCGAGAGCGCTCACGAGGCGATTGTGGCCCCGGAGATCTTCGACGAAGTCCAACGCATCTTAGCTGGCCGCCACCGCACCTACTCTCCGAACAGCCGATACTTACTCAGCTGCATGGTGACCTGCTACCATTGCGGACGAAACATGACCGGCGTGTACCGGAGTTTGGGAGGCAGCTGCGACCGGAAGGAACGCTACTACTTCTGCGACCGAAAGTCGCTGAGCAACCATCGGGGCGATCCGAATTGTCCGCATCCCGCCGTGCGGATCGAGCGTCTCGAGTCGTTCGTGCTGAAGGCGGTCCGCCAACATCTGCTGGACAAAGGGGCCGACAAGGGCATCCGTCAAGCCATCGTGCGGGCTCGGTCGAAGAACGCCTTGCAGACGACCCAGGACGAGAAGCGGCTACAGGAACTCCGCCGGAAGATCGATCGAGGCACGGAGAACCTTGCTCTGGCGGACAAACGGGACTTCGCGGCCATCTCGAATTTGCTGACTGCTTGGCGAGAGGAGGAGGCCGAAGTCGCGGAGCGGATTGAGCGTCGCCGAGCGGCCCTTGAGCCGCTTCCGGAGGCTCTGGAGATCATCCGCCAGCTTGGGGCCATCCAGAAACGGCTGACGGACGCCCACCACGCCAAGTTGCAGTATGCCCTTCGGCAGACGATCGCGTCGATCCGAGTAGGCGTCCGCAAAGCAACGATGGGTTCATTGACATACCGGGAGCATTTCGGTGAGTTGCGTTTCCATAACGCCCTTCTGCCGGGCAAGGTGATCCCGATTCCCGACGAAGCCATCGGTGTTCGGAAAATCTGGCGGGAAATCGGCGCGATGGTTCGGGGGATCGATAGGCCATTAAGGCTGACGGACGTCTGCCTGTACCTTGGGACGAAGGACCATTCGCTGGCGTCGTACCACGTCCGACGAGCGGTGCGAGCCGGACTTCTCCGGAAGGTTGGCTGGGTTGGCGGGTGGGTGGCGACGGGGTAGGCGAGACGTCGAACGCCCACATCGGCAGCTCTTCGACGCGGGGCATGGCGATTGCTCAAGCGGCAGAAAATGGGCTGAAAAATCGCGCGCCGCTGCGCGGTGGGCAAAACAACAGAAGCTCAGACCGCAAAGGGTAAAAGCGGCACAGCGCACAGTGCTACGGAGTCCTGGCGGCACGGAAACCGGTGAGGAAGAACCGGTTGACCGGGGTGAAACAGTCGCGAACGGCAGAACGGGCGCCGTACGGCCCGCAGCTCCAGGAACCCCCGCGAAACACGCGCATGGTGCCGGACTCTGGGCCAACTGGGTCGTCTGGCGGAGATTTGCGGTAGTAGTCTGCGTCATACCAGTCCGAGCACCACTCTCAAACATTCCCGTGCATGTCGGATAGTCCAAACGCGTTCGCGCGGAACCGCCCGACCGGCGCCGTGAACACGTAGCCGTCCGACTTCTGGATCGTCCACGTCCATTTCGGGAACTTCGCTTTCGCCGTAGTGTCGGCCACGTTCCCCACGGTTGCCAGCCCTTCGGGATCGTCCCCGTGGTAATACCGCGTGGTCGTGCCCGCGCGGCAGGCATACTCCCATTCCGCTTCCGTCGGTAGTCTATACGTCTTGCCTTCCTTGCGGCTGAGCCACTCGCAGAACGCTACGGCGTCGTTCCAGCTCACGTTGACCACCGGGTGCTCGTCGGTCTGCTCAAAGCCGGCGTTGCGCCACGTGCACTCGGGCTTCTGCTCAACCTTGCCCGTGGATGGATTGAAGCCCCAGCCGCCCTTGCCGTCCTTCTCCGCGTCGGTCTTGTAGGCGCTGTCTTCGACGAACTTGCGGAACTGGCCGACGGTCACCTCGTGCGCCCCCAGGTAGAACGGCTTGGTGATCCGCACGCGGTGCGCCGGATACTCCGTCTCGAAGTACTCAGGCTTGGCATGCCAGGCAGAAAACGCCTTGGCCAGCTCTTCCGCCGACTCCCGGCTCCCCATCAGGAACCGGCCCGCCGGAATCAGAACCATTTTCATGCCGATCGAGTTGGCTGTCTTGACCGGCACGCCCGGCGCCTTGGCGGCTGCCTGCTG
>Ga0154737_1210_pt6 | contig 11034 bp, 5 predicted proteins | sample Rifle2008BG16ft_FD_105745 | JGI IMG/M metagenome (GOLD analysis project Ga0154737, IMG submission 105745) | Planctomycetes bacterium RBG_16_64_12 | reverse complement strand
CTGAATCGACTGCAACACCTCGATCGGCAATCCTTCGCCGGCGCGGATTCGCTCCGAATTGCGCCGGTACGAATCGGTCGCCGCCTCGATGCCCGACTCCGCCACCGCAATCTGCTTATGCCGGGCCTGGACCTGAGCGTGCGCTTCGATGATTTCGCGGGCAACCCGATCCATGACTTGAACTTCACGCAGTTGAGCTTGCCGGTATCGCGACCGGGTTTCGTCGCGGATGGCGCTTTCGCCAAAGCCGAGGTTGCGGACTTCCCAGTAACAGGCGGCGTCGAAGTCGAAGCGATCTCGGAAGTTTTCAATGGTCGAGCCTTCCCCGCCCCCGAACCCGTCGTAGCTGACCCCCAGCAGGGCGCTGGGAAGCAGCGGCGCGTACTTCTCGCGCCGATAGCGGTGAACGGCTTCGCACACCAGGTGCCGGCTCTCGGCCAGCTCCGGCCGGTTCGCCAAACCCGTGGAGAGCAGTTCCGTCACCGGCTTTTCCCGGTCCACGAGGTCGACGGGCACAATCGTCGGCTCCTGAGGAAGGATCGTCGCCTGCGCGTCCAAGCTCAATAGCTCGTTGAGCCTGGCCGACGCCACCTCCACTCCCTCCTCGGCCCGGGTGACCTCATTCTTGCGGACCACCAATTCCGCCCGCGCTCGATCGGCGTCGGCCTGCGGGCCCTGGCCCGTCTGGGCGAAGGTTGCCGTCAGGTCCGCAAGCTGCTGGGCATTCTCGAGCGTCTCCTCGGCGATGGCCTGTTGCTCGATGGCCTCCAGCAAGCGGAGGTAGGCCAGCGCCGTCTCCAGAAGCACGTCGTGGGTCGTGGCGTTGGCCGCCGCTTGCCGCGCTGCCGCGATACGGTTGGCAATGCGGGGCTGAAAGATCGCGTCGGTCACGTGAAAGCGTGCCACCACGCCGGGCACGGCCGGCGATCCGGTGCCGACCGCCAGCACCCCGAGACCCGATGCGAGCGATCCCCGGCTAGCGTCGAGCACCGTGCCCTCGGACGATTGGAGCACCCCTTCGTGCTTGTTGTAGCTGACTCCCGCTCGAACTGCCGGCAGCCAGAGCACTCGGGCCGCTTCCAATCGCGCGTAGGCTTCGCTGTACCGCTCGGCGGCGAACGCCACGAGCGGGTTCTGGCCGGACACCATGGCCAGCGCCGCGGAGAGAGTCAACTCACAAGTGTCGTCCGGTTTTTCCGCTTCCTCGGTGGAAGGGGCCTCAAACTGGGCGTGCTTCACCGCCGCTTCCGGTCGCTGGTCCCTCTCCAATTCCGCTTCCCATTTCGCCGCAGGCTCTTGCCCGGCGCGTTGGGTCACGATCTCCCAAGCCGCCTCGGGCCGGTTCTCGCTGGGGGTTGGATAACTCGCCGTCTGAGATCGGCGCAAGGCCCCTGTCGTGCAGCCGGCCAGTCCGAGGCACATGCAAACCGCCAACCGCAGACCGCGCGGGATGGACAGCCTGATTTGCATGACACCCCCCATTGCAGCGGATCGTCTGTTCTAATTCGCGCGCGGCGCGAACAGGCCAACGCTCGGCGCGTTTCTCCTGACGCGGCGGAACAGCGCTCGGCGACACAAACAGGCCGCGAGCCTGGCGCAAGGCCAGCGCGGCTTAAGGGAAATCGACGCGAAAGGGAGTCAGAGTTTAACGGGTTTGTGGATTGAAACGATTGTGCGGTGCGCCCGAACCGGGCAAAACAGAATGACGACCACAGAAGTGGTCAACGCCCCGAGCGGGCACTCGGGGGAAGACTCCCAGAAAAGGCCGCATTTCCATAGAACTCTCATTTTCTTCTGTTAGAATGGGATGTTGGCGTCTTTGTCACCGTGGCCGAGAGCGGCTAAACTCGGATTATTCATTGGCGCGGCAAGCAGCGGCTGACGCCTGCGAATAATCTGGGCGAAACGGCCGAGCACCGCGCGAACAGCGACTCCCCCGCCCTCGAGACGCTCTCGCCTCAACGCACATAGCTGCGCCGCACGGCGCACCCGGCAACGGTCTGTGGCCTATTGCCAAAGGGAACAAAAGACATGCAACTGATTCTGTCCGCGTTGCGTCGTCCGCTCACTGTAATGGTGATCATCCTTGCCATCGCTCTGGGAAGTTTCCTCGCCATTGGAGGTTCCGTCTGTGAAGAGTTGGGGCTGCCGTATCCGCAAGGTTTGCCGAAGGGGATGGAGGTCGACATTTTCCCCAGTCTGAACCTTCCGGTGATCTACGTCTGCCAGCCCTACGGCGGCATGGACCCGGCTCAGATGGAAGGATTCCTGACGAACTACTACGAGTACCACTTCCTGTACATCAGCGGCATCCATCACGTCGAGTCCCGGAACATTCAGGGGATGTCCCTGATGAAGCTGCATTTCCATCCGGGCACGAACATGGCTCAAGCGATGGCGGAGACGATCAATTACGTCAACCGCTCGCAGGCGTTCATGCCTCCGGGGACGGTGTCTCCCTTCGTGATGCGCTTCGACACGGGGAGCGTTCCGGTGGGATATCTCGTGCTCTCCAGCGAGACGCGGAGTATCGCCGAGATTCAGGACTTAGCGCTGTTCCGGGTGCGGCCGATGTTCGCCAGTTTGCCGGGCGTCTCGGCACCCCCTCCATTCGGCGGCGCTCAGCGAACCGTGGTCGCCACGGTTGATCTCCATCGCCTGCAATCCTACGGAATGTCCCCCGAGGAAGTGATTCGCGGGCTCACGCAGGGAAACACGATCAGTCCGTCGGGCAACATTCCCGTCGGAGACAAGTACCCGATCGTTCCGGTCAATTCCGTCGTGCGGCAGGTGTCGGACCTCAAGAGCATCCCGATTCGCACAGGTGAGCATGCGGTGTACCTGCGAGACGTGGGTACCGTGAGCGACTTCATGGATGCCCCGACCGGTTATGCCTTGGTCGACGGCCGCCGAGCCGTCTACATCCTCGCCACGAAACGGGCCGAAGCCTCGACGATGAGCGTGATCCACAACATCAAGAAAGCGTTGCCCGACATGCAGGCTGTCCTGCCCCCGGACATCAAGGTGAGTTTCGAGTTCGACCAGTCTCCCTACGTGACGCGGGCCGTTGCGGGCGTCGTGACCGAGGGGCTGCTGGGAGCCGTGCTCGTCGGTTTGATGATCCTCTTGTTTCTGCGCGATTGGCGTAGTTCGCTGGTCGTGGTGCTCAACATTCCGCTGGCCTTGATGACGGCGATCGTCGCCTTATGGCTCACGGGCCAGACGATCAATCTCATGACGCTGGGCGGCTTGGCGCTGGCCATCGGGATTCTGGTGGACGAGGCGACCGTCGCCATTGAGAACATTCACGCGCACATGCAGCGGGGGAAACCGCTGGCTGTAGCCGTCCGCGATGGTGCGGCGGAAACAGCGATTCCTCGACTACTGGCCATGCTTTGCATTCTGGCGGTGTTCGTGTCGTCGTTCTTCATGGAAGGAGCCGCTCAGGGCCTGTTCGTGCCGCTGTCGTTGGCCGTCGGATTCTCGATGCTCGCCTCGTACGTCCTGTCCAGCACGTTTGTTCCCGTGCTTTCCGTGTGGCTTCTGCGGCACGAAGCTCAGGACGGCCACGAGCCGCGAGTCACGTTCTTCGATTCTCTGCGGCGCGTCTACGGGTGGACGCTGGACAAGCTGGTCCGGCAGCGCGTTGCCGTCATCGCCGTCTATCTGGTGGTGAGTGTCGTCGTGATCGGAGGCGCCGGCCTTCAGTTGGGACGCGACATTTTCCCCGTCGTCAATGCGGGGCAGTTTCGCTTGAGACTTCGCGCCCCGGCCGGTACGCATATCGGCCGTAGCGAGCACTACGCCAAGGCGGCCCTCAAACTCATTGGAGATGAGGTCGGTCGAGAGAATGTCGATCTCACGCTCGGTTACGTCGGGGCGATTCCTTCGAGCTATCCGATCAATGGCGTTTACCAGTGGTCTCGCGGACCGGAGGAGGCGATTCTGTACGTGGATTTGAATGACGAAAGCGGCATCGAAGTCGAGGAGCTCAAGGAGGTCTTGCGGGAACGCTTCCGCAAAGAGCTTCCCGAATTGCGTGTTTCGTTTGAGCCGAGCGACATCGTAAACGAGGTGATGAGCTTCGGGTCTCCGACGCCGGTGGAAGTGGCCGTGAGCGGTCCCAACTTCGCGGAGAACCGAGCCTACGCTGAGAAGCTTTACGGGGAACTGGCAAAGATCCCGTCGCTTCGAGACCTGCAATACGTGCAGTCGTTGGATTATCCGACGATTCAGGTGGACGTAGATCGTGAGAAAGCGGGACTCGTCGGCCTCACGCCCGCGGACGTCTCCCGTTCACTGGTGACCGCCACTTCGTCCAGTCGCTTCGTCGTTCCCAACTTCTGGGCAGATCCCAAGAGCGGCATTGCGTACCAGGTTCAGGTCGAGCTCCCGCGTCCAGTCGTCCGTTCCCCTTTCGATGTAGCCACGGTTAGTTCGGCGGAGGACCTGGGTCGGATTCCCCTGAAACGGACGGAATCGGGGCAGTTGCTGATTCGAGACGTGGCGGACATCGAAGAGGGGACAATGCCGGGCCAGTTCGACCGATACAACATGCGTCGACAAGTGAGCTTGACGGCCAACATCGCCGGAATCGACCTGGGAACGGTCTCCCGGCAGGTGAAGCAGGCTCTGAAACGGGCCGGAGAACCTCCCCGCGGAAGCCAAGTGGAAGTTCGCGGCCAGATCCCGCTCATGCGCGACATGCAGAACGGTCTCACCGTCGGGCTGGGGATGGCGGTTGTGGTCGTCTTTCTGCTGTTGGCCGCAAATTTTCAGTCGGTGCGATTGTCGCTCGTCACGGTTTCAACCGTGCCTGCCGTCATGGCTGGTGTTGCCTTGATGCTGTTTTCGACCGGCACGACGCTCAACATCCAGTCGTTCATTGGCTCGATCATGGCGATCGGAGTGGCGATGGCCAACGCGATTCTCCTGGTGACCTTCGCGGAGAGGAGCCGTCGGCAAGGCTTGGCGGTGCGTGAAGCAGCAGTTGTCGGGGCCCGAAGTCGTTTGCGGGCCATCCTCATGACCAGTTGCGCGATGATTGCCGGAATGCTGCCCATGGCTTTAGGTCTTGGCGAGGCGGGGCAGCAGAATGCCCCGCTTGGTCGCGCGGTCATCGGGGGACTAATCGCTGCGACGATCGCGACGCTGTTCGTACTGCCCAGCGTCTTCGCCCTCCTCCAGGCACGGGCCAGCACGGCCTCGGCGTCACTCGACCCGGCCGATCCAAAAAGCAACCACTATCAGCCCCCCGCGGCGGCATCTCCCTCCGCGGTTTAGACAGGAGACAACCGATGAAACTGATTCATTCGCTCGCAGGCGTCGTGGTCACCGCCGGACTGTTGCTCGCGGCAAGCGGCTGCACTCGTCCGGGCGCCGCGAAAACAACCGAAACGCCACAACCTTCGGCCGCGTCTAGCGTCGATCGCGTGACGGCGGCCCGTCCTGAGCGTAAAACTCTGAAGCTCTACACCTCGCAACCTGGCCGGATCGAGGCTTTCGAGGAGACACCGCTGTTTCCGAAGGTGTCCGGTTATGTGGAGAGCGTTCTGGTCGACATCGGAGATTTGGTCAAGAAAGACCAAGTGCTCGTCAAGTTGTGGATACCCGAGATGCAGGATGAGCGCGAGCAAAAGGAGGCTCTCGTGGCTCAAGCCGAGGCCGAAGTGAAACAGGCCGAAGCGGCGGTGCAGGTGGCCAAGGCTGCCGTCGACACGGCGCGGGCACGCGTGGCTCAGGCCGAAGCGGGCATCCTTCGCGCAGACGGCGAATACGACCGCTGGAAATCAGAGCACGAGCGCTTTAAGGAACTCGCTGCGAACGGTTCCGTCACTCAGAAACTCGTGGACGAGACGCTGAACCAGTTTCGCGCGGCCGAAGCGGCCCGGCAAGAGGTTGCTGCGAACCTACAGTCGACAATCGCCGCATTGACCGGGGCCGAAGCGAATGTCTTAAAGGATCAGGCAGATCATACGGCAGCGAAAGCCAAACATCGAGTGGCTCAAGCCAACCTGACGCAGACGATAACCATGCTGGGATATGCTGAAATCAAAGCACCATTTGACGGCGTCGTCACGCGCCGCGGCGTCGATACAGGACACTACGTGCATCCGGCCAGCGGAGCCACGACGAAGCCGCTACTCGTCGTGACTCGCACCGATCAGGTTCGCATCTTCGTCGACGTTCCCGAGATGGAAGCGCCGCTGGTGGACGGAGGCGAAACTGCGGACACGGCAATCGTGCGTGTGCAATCGCTTCGTCACCGAGAGTTCGAAGCAAAGGTGACACGCACAAGTTGGTCGCTCGATCCGTCCAACCGCTCGCTACGCACCGAAATCGACGTTCCCAATGCGGATGGATTGCTTCGTCCGGGGATGTACGCGACGGCTACGATTCTGCTGGAGCAGCGCAACGATGTGCTCGCCCTGCCGATCTCGGCGATCGTCTGCGAGAGAGAGGAGTCGTACTGCTGCTGTGTCGAATCGGGTAAGATCGAGCGAAAGGCGATCGCACTCGGCTTGCGCAGCGGTGACGAAGTCGAAATCGTCTCGGGCCTGGATGACGGTCACACGGTTGTGCTGGCACGGGGGGACTCTCTCGAGCAGGGACAAAAGGTCGAAGTCATTGCGCCCGAGGAATGATTTCGACGTTCGCCTCTTGGGCATCGGACTGGTCGTGGCGACGATCCTCGTCTCCGGCGTGCTGGCGATGCTCTACGTCACCGGCACGACGATCAACATCCAATCGCTGATGGGCACCCTGATGACCGCTCTGGTTCTGGTCGCCTCGATGCTGCCGCTCTCCTTCCATTTCGCCCCCGGCGGCGAAGCCATGATCCCGCTCGCCCGCGCGTTGATCGGGGGAATGCTGGTCTCCACTCTGCTGACGCTTTTCCTTGTCCCTTGCGTCTACACCCTGGTCAAGCGGGACCAGATTCAAGCGACCACGGGTTGAAATGTCGCGATCGGTGGCCCCTCAAACGAGTGGACAATCACACGTACGGCGAACACTCCACAGAAATCACCTAAAGCGCCTAAATGACCTTGCACGATTCCGGGGCTAAACGCAATACCGTTGAATTAAGGCCCAGTGGCGTGGTCTGGCAGCGCTCGGCGCGGGTCTCCTGACCCGCGCCGAGCGCTGGATACCACCTAAAGACCTGGCGCTTCTGGAAAGCTTCCGAGGCCCGCTATGTTGCCGGCCCGATCACGGGTCGGTATGCTGACGGCGAGAGAGCACCGGCGTCTACCTGTTCCTGGTGGTGGCGTTGGGCATGTTCCCTGAGACAATCGAGTGGGGAGACGGCAATGACGATGGGTCGAGGACGCGCTGCCGGTCGACGGGCGAGAGCAGGCCGGGCGCCTAGGTGGTTCAGAGTGGCCGGATGTCTGCTGGCGCTGGCGCTCCTGCTGGCAGGCTGTCGGCGCCCGTTGCCCGAGAAAGTGGCTCCGCCCCGGGCGGAAGCGGAGAAGAAGGAGGAGTTGCCGCCGGCCGTCGCCGAGCCTGTGACCAAGGCATTGGCCGAGTTCACCAAGGGGGCGGCCCTGCTGGAGCAGTACGAATACACCAAGGCGCTGGAAGCCTTCGAGACCGTCCTCAAGCTGGCCCCCGACTGGACCGCCGCGCGGTTCAACCTGGGCATCGCGCACTTCAACCTCCAGGAGACCTCGGGCGGTCGCGACCACCTCGAAGCCGCTCGCGACACCTTTCAACGCGTGCTCGAGTCGGACCCCGATCACCTTCCTGCCCGATTCTGCCTTGGGCTTTATTACCAGTACGTGGGGGAGAACGAGAAGGCCGTGGAGTGCTTTGAGGCCGTGCACCGGCAGGACGGCGAGGATCCCTTCGTCGCGTACAAGTACGCCGAGACCCTGATCAACCTCCAGCGCAACGAAGAGGCGACGAAGGTTCTTGAAGAGATCGTCGAGAGGGACGCCGGCTCCGTCTCCGCCGTGTATCGTCTCGCGGGGGAGTATCGCCGGGCAAAGCAGATGGACAAGGCGTTGCCCCTGTTCAAGCGTTTCGAGAGTCTCAACGCCGCCGAAACGGCCGCCGGCGCCTTTACCGTTCGGTACATTTACGGGATGATGGGAAAATACTATACGGCCCTGGGAGCCGATAACCTTCCTCTGCTGCCGAAGGAGCCGCCGCCCCCGCGCGTGGTCTTCTCTCCGGAAACGAAGCCCCTCGGGGCAAGTGCCGCGGCGTGGCCGTGGAAGGGCGGCTCTGTGAGTCTCCCCGGAGTCGCCGCCGGCGACGTCGACGGCGACGGTGACCTGGACCTCTGCCTCACCGCCCTGGACCAGGGCGGCAGCACTTCGCTCTGGATGAACGACGGCTCCGGGGGATTCTCCCCGGGCCAGGTGCTCGCCGAAAGCGGCGTTTCGCCCTGCTTCGGCGACGTCGACAACGACGGCGACCTGGACCTCTGGCTCGGACGCGCTGGACCCGACGTCCTCCTGCAAAACGACGGCAGCGGCAATCTCCACTGGAACCTTCCCATCGGACTGTTGAGCGAAGTGCGCGGCCTGCTGGAAGAGGGCGGCGACCCCGATCCGGCCGAAGCCGCCAAAGCCACCCTCGGCGGTGCGGATCTCCTCACTTCCTGCGCGCGGCTCTTGGACCTCGACAGCGACGGGGACCTCGATTTCGTGGCATTCCGGCTCGCCGCCGGCGACGTTCCCGTGGTCGGCGACTCGGCGCCGGCACCGAGCAGCATCTTCAACAACAACCGGGACGGAACTTTCACCGACCTCGCCGCCCGGCTCGGTCTTGCTCTGGAAAAGACGCCCGTGGCCGCCGCCGTCTACGATGATTTCGACGACGACCGCGACGCCGACCTGGTGATCTTCCCCGCGGGCGACACGGAGCCGATCGCCTGGGTCAACTACCGCGTCTGGCAGTACGCGCTTCGCGACGCAGCGGCCACCGGCCTTACGGTCCGAGGGGTCGTGGGCGCGACTTCCGGCGACCCGGACAAGGATGGCGACCGGGACCTCCTCGTGTTTGCCCAGGAAGGGGTCAGGCTGTTCGTCAATCAAGGCGGGTTCCGCTTCAAGCTTGACGAGGAGTTTTCCGACCGCCTGGGCCCGCTCGGCGGCACGGGGGGACAGTTCGCCGACATGGACAACGACGGCGACGTGGATCTGGTGATCGCCGACGCGCATCGACCGGACGGCACGCGCGGGCCGGCCCTGCTGGTGAACGACTGGCCCCGCGATCGCTTTTTGAACGTGGTCCAGTCTGATCCCGGCCACCTGTTCGCCGCTGTCCGGACGAAAGGCGACGCGAGCTGCGTGGTGGCGGATTTCACCGGCAACGGGCGGTGCGACGTTCTTTTGGCCCCGGCCGGTGAACCGCCCTTTTTGATGGAGAACGTGACGCCGGGCGGCCACTGGATCGCGCTGGATCTGTCGGGCACGCGGCAGCGCGACAAGACGACCCGGTCCAACAACTCGGCGATCGGCGCCCGCGTGGAGGTCAAGAGCGGCACAGTGTTCCAGCAGTACGTCGTCGGCGTGCCTTCCGGCCCGGTGGCGGCCCCGCCGCTTCGCATCCATGCCGGACTGGGCGAGAATTCCACGCTCCAGTGGCTGCGGATCATCTGGCCCGACGGCATCTTGCAGGGCGAGCTGGAGCTTCCCGCCGACCAGGTGACCACAGTGACCGAGGTCGAGCGGAAGCCGACCTCGTGCCCGCACCTGTTTGCCTGGAACGGCTCCCGGTTTGAGTTCGTGGCCGACTTCGGCGGCGTGGGAGGGCTGGGATACTTCCTCGCCCCGGGCATCTACGCCCCGCCGGATCCCACCGAATACCTGCCCATCCCGCAAATCGAGCCGCTGGAAGGGGAGTACGTGCTCCAAGTGGTGGAGCCGCTGGAAGAAGTGGTCTATTTCGACGAAGCCCGACTGATCGCGGTCGACCACCCGGCCGCAGCGGTCGTGTATCCGCACGAGATGATGGCCGTGGGCGCCCCGCCGCCGGTGTTCGAGATGTTCTGCTTCCAGCAGGCGATCGATCCGGTCCGTGCGGTGGACCACCGCGGCGTCGACGTGACCGAGGCGATCTCGCAGGTCGACCGGCGCTACGCCGGCGCCACCACGCTCGACCGCCGTTTCAAGGGTTTTGCCGAGGAGCACTCTGTCGAGCTCGATTTCGGCGACCGTCTGACGGCCGTGACCAACGGACCATGCTTCGCACGGTGCCCGTCGGTGCCTGCCGACTCCCGGCTCGTGCTCGTCTTGAACGGCTCGGTCGAGTACAGCTACTCCTCGACGAACTTCGCCGCCGCCCAGGCCGGCATGCGGATCGAAGCGCCCAGCATTTCCGTGCTCCGCGGCGGCGAGTGGATCGGGCTGTTTCACGAAGTCGGTTATCCGGCCGGGCTCCAGCACACGATGACGCTGGACGTGACCGGCAAGATCCTCCCCGGCGACCGGAAGATCCGCATCGCAAGCAACATGGAGCTCTACTGGGATCGGATCTTCCTTGCGGTGCATGATGGCGACGCCCCGATTTCGCTTCAGGAGGTCGCGCCGGAGGCTGCCGACCTCCACTTCTTCGGGTACGCGCGCGAGTATTCGCCCGACGGGCAGCGCCCCAACCTCTACGACTACGGCAACGTGGACCGGACCGCGCCGTGGAAGCTCACCGCGGGCGACTACACCCGCTACGGCGAGGTCGCTGAGCTACTGGCCCAGTGCGACGATTGCTACGTGATCATGAAACACGGCGACGGGCTCACCCTCCGCTTTCCCGCCGACGCTTTCGGCCCGATCCCCGAGGGGTGCCGCCGCTCGTTCATGCTCAAGACCGACACGTTTTGTAAGGATATGGACCTTTACACGGCCCATCCCGACACGGTCGAGCCGCTTCCCTTCCACGGCATGAGCGGCTATCCCTACGGTCCCGACGAGCATTACCCGGACAACGAAAAGACGCGCCAATACCGCCTCCGCTTCAACACCCGGCGGGTCCGCGTCGAGTGAGGGGACAGGGGAGAGGGAACAGGGGACAGGGGTGAGCAGCGAT
>Ga0154737_1431_pt6 | contig 11191 bp, 8 predicted proteins | sample Rifle2008BG16ft_FD_105745 | JGI IMG/M metagenome (GOLD analysis project Ga0154737, IMG submission 105745) | Planctomycetes bacterium RBG_16_64_12 | reverse complement strand
ACCATCCCACTGTGGCGCCGCTGGCGAGCGTGGGTTGAAACGGCTCGGTCAGCTTGTCGCCCGAACGGGGTTCGAAAAGGAACACCTGCCCTGCTTCGCACGGCGCCAGAAGCCCGCCGGAAAAAGCGATCGGATGACCGGCGAGGGGATCGGGGAGGAAGAGCCAGCGGAATCGCTCGCTTTCCTGGGGATCGAACACAGGGAGCTGCTCGGCACCCGTTCCGGACGCCATCACCAACAGGCGGTCTTTCAGTTGGACCACGTCGGTCACCGGCCCACGGATTTCGGCAGGCTTCAAGGCGACGGTCGGCTGATCGTGGGCGGTCTCTCGTTCGAAGCTCTCCGTTTTGAGATGAAAAATCGCTCCGATCGACGTGACGGCCGTAATCTGGCCTGAGTCGGCGTCGACCATGGGCTCGGTCGCCAGCGGCGCGGCCAGGTGGGTCTCCCAGTACGGCTCCTTTTGGTCAGGCCCGACGGCCGAGACCAGCACACCGGGCAGCCCCACTTTGCGACGCACGTGAAACACGGTTTGCCCGACTGCTAGAAGCGGTTGCAGCGTGGCGCTCTTTTCGTTCTGGACTGCCCGGGGCTGCAAACGGGCCTGCGACGGCTGGAGGTCGTACCGGGTCAGTTGGCTGTCGGCAATCCAGACCTGGCTGCCTTCGAGCAGGGGGAAGCGGACCAGGCCTTCGGGCGAGTCTTCATCGGCCAGGCTCTCCTGGCTGGATGCCTTCCCATCGGCAACGGGAGCCAACGGGTTCTCGAGGTCGGTGCCGCTGATCTCGAAGACGTACAATTCGCCTTGGTCGGTAGCCACCAGCATGCGCACGCCGGAGACCTGCGGCGGTGCGTCGACGTGCCCTTTGAGTCGGACGTCTTGCACCAAGCGCACCGGTGGCTGACCTTCCTCCTCCGCTTCCAACGACAGGACCCGCAGGGTGGCGTGCTCCACGCCGTCGTTCTCGGCGACGACCAGGTACCGGTTGACCACGACCGGTGCCACGGTAACGCTGCCCGGCGCGTGCCCCAAGTAGACGACCTGTTTCGGCTCCCCGTCGGCCAGCGAGAGGACGAACAGGTTCGAGTGCTCGGCGACCTGGTACATGGTCGAGCGGCGCAGATCGACGGTCGGCCCCACGCGCAGCTCTTGCGGCAACTGGATGTAGCCGGACGAGTTGCCCGTCTCCAAATCGATGCTAAAAAGCCGGCCGGATCGGGTGGCCACGAGGAGGCGAGTGTCGGCGACGACCGGATGGGCGTCAAAACGTTCCCCGACGGCAAACTTCCATCGCGCGCCGCCGGTCGCGGCCTCCACCCGGAGCACCTCGTTCCGCTCGGCGTCGACCATGATGGCATCGCTGGCCGCCGTCTCAGAGATCGCCGTGGGCGGGAAGCTGGGGCTTTGCCCGGTGGTGGCAAACCTCACCGGCCGCCGCCACAGAATCTCTCCCGAAGCAGCGTTCAGACCGTAGGCGGCCCACCGCGTGAGCGCGAAGACCACGTGCCCTTCGGCGCCCGGCGGGGCGCTTTCCGTGTGACGCCGGGCCAGCACGACCGCGGCGAGCGTCATGGCGGGCGCCTCTGCCGCTTCGGCCTTCTTCGGCTCCTCAACCACCTTGATTCCCTTGAGTTCCGCGCGGGAGACCTCTAACACCTGTTCCGTCAGCTTCTCGTTATCGACCAGGCTCGGGTAGGCTCTCAGGAGATCGTCGCGCCACTGGTAAGCCTTCGCCGTGTTGTCTTCTTCGACCGCCTTTTTCATTTCGGCGATCGTTCTTTCGAGCTGCTGGCCGCGAGCGATTTCTCGCTTGGTCAAGGCCAGCAAGGCTTCGATGTCGGCCAGCTTCGTCACCGGCCGGGAGGAAGCGGGGACGTACTTGTTCACCAGAACCAAAGACTCCTCGCACTTGGCGACCAGCGTCGCGTCCAGGTCGGCCCGGGCCCGATCTGCCAGGCCTTGGGCGATCTTCGGGAGCATGGCGACCAACTCGGGCCGGGCCTCCGTGCTGAAATCCTCCTCCCCGGCGATCTCGGCCAGCACCTCGTTGGCCACCTCCAGGGCCTTGGGCCAGTCGCTGGCGTAATCGGTCGACTGGCGGAGCCGGGCCAACCCTCGCCGGACCCGGGCCAAGCTCGCGCCTTCGTGGTTGGGGAAGTCTTCAAGGTATTCGGTGTACTGGGCAATGGCCTTTGTGTAGGAGCCGTCCCGATAGAAGTCTTCGGCCACCTTCAACGTTTCGTCGCCGGTCTGCCGATTCAAGGCCCAGTAGAGCACGGCGCCGAGAATCACCAAGAACAAGAGAGTCCCGCCGCCGATCAAAAGCAGGGGAGAATCCCAGACGTTGTCCCGTCTGCGGCGTCTGCGGCGACCGCCCAAGCCGAACAGGCCCCTTTTTCTCGTACCCATCGGGGCGAGCGGACCGGCTCCGGTTTCCGACGCCGCGAGCGACGACCCGTCGGTCAGCCCGTCCAGTGGTCCCATCCTCACCAGGCCACCGGCCCCCGGCGGCGAAAGCTCGTCCTCCAACAACGAGCCGCCGGCGCCCGGGGCGGCCGGCGCCCGGGGTTTCTTTTGCGGGGGCTTCGCGGGCGGACGAGTGGGAGTCGAAGGGGTTGCTTCTTGCGATTTTTCGGCGCTCCTTGGCCGCTTTCTTCCCGCAGACGGGGCGCCGGGCACTTCGTCGTCCAGCGGCGCAAGCCCCAGCTCTTCCTCCGCTTGCGCCTCCTTTTCCCAGTCGAACAGCGAATCGCCCGGAGGTTTTACCACCTCGGCAGACTCTTCCGCCTGAGTCAGCAATCGCTGCGCCAACAAACGCGACAAATGCCCGCGGTCGACAAGCCACTTGGCGATCAGGGCGGCGGAGATGGGATTGCCCGGCCGGGCGACCTGCCGCCGCAGATGCGCGACAAGCTCCGGTGAGAGCAGGTCCTTCTCCTCCAACACCGAAACGAATTCTTCCGCAGGGATCATGGACGTCCTTCGCTTTTCAGTGGGCTCTCTAGCACGGGCACTAGAGGTCCTCTTCATCCACGCAGGCCAAGCGGACATTCTCCATGCCCACGGAGTTGCCGGCGTCCAAGGCCATGACCACGGTTTCGTGCCGGGCTTCCCTGTCGGCGAGCACCAGCAGGCTGCTGGGGCCGCGGGTGCTGAAGCCGGGTGTCCCCTCGCGGGCCTCGCGAAGCTTGACCAACACCTCCTGCTCGCTGGGCGCTTCCCGCTCGTTGACCCAAACGGTATTGTCCTTGGCGATGCGAATGATCACGTAATCGTCGTCTTGCTCGATTTCCTCGACCGTGCGGGCCTGAGTGGAGCTTTCTTCCTGATCGGGCGCCGGGACCTCAATCGACTTCTGCAGGCTGAAGGCCGCGGTGACCATGAAAAAGATCAACAGCAGGAAGGTGACGTCGATCATGGGCGTCATGTCGAGTCCTTCGTCCTCTTCCCGCTTCCGGCCAAACCGGAGCGGCTCCATCTCCTCAGCGGGCCCGACCAACCTTCGGTCGGTGCCCGGGGGCGGCTGGGTGGCACGGGCATCTTGCCCGTGTTTTTCTCGCACTGGCGAGACGCCAGTGGCACGCGCCGGCGTCTTGGGGATCACGTCTTCGCGACCGCAGCGCGGACACTGGAACTTCGCCCCCGCCCGATGCTCGTCGGCGGTCAATGCCAGGGAGCAGCCATGACAGCGAAATCGGATCACGTTCATTCGACCTCCAGCACGGCCACGTGCAGCTTTGCTCCTTCCACGCGTCCTGCGGCGGTCTCCACGCGCCACACGTCGCCATGCTTGACTCCCTTTTCCGCCTTGATCAGCACGGTCGGCTTTCCTTTCTCCAAGCCTTGCTCAACCGCGTGGGCGATTTCGTTGGCCTGGGCGTCTTCATCGTCGGATAGCGGCTTGCCCTTTTTGCCGTCGCCCAGGTACACCAGCGCCGGGCCGGGACCGCCCCGGTCGGCAACCGTGAGGACCACCGAGGTACGGTCGCTGACGCCGGTGCCGTGTCGCGCGGGAGGCAGCTCGACGGCCGTCTGGACATTGGCCGTCGAGCAGACGAGAAAGAAGATCAACAACAAGAAGGTGATGTCGATCATGGGGGTGATGTCCATTTCGGTGGTGTCGAGCACCGGGCGCCGCTCGAGCACCGGGCCTGCTTCTTCCTCGTCGAACGGTTGGTCCCACGCCTGCTCGTCGGCCATCGTCTACCTTTTCGCAGCGGACACTCTCTCCAGCGCGGTCTTGAACGACTCGAGGAATCGGGTCGACCCCGAGCCGACCAGATCCTCCAACTTGCGGATCCGGACGTTAATGCTGGCGGTGCAGAGCACCAGGGGGATGGCAATCGCCAACCCGCACACGGTCGTAATCAGGGCCAGGCTGATGTTATCGGCCAAAAGAGCCGGGTCCACAGTCTCGCCGCGGCCGGCCGCCAGTTGGCTGAACGCCCCCATCATCCCCACCACGGTGCCAAACAGGCCGAGCATGGGAGCGCTCTTGATCACGGTGTACACCCAGGTCAGACGGTACTCCAGATCGCTCAGCACGTCGCGCTGGAAGCGGTCGCTCAACAGGCTGCGGATCTTGGCGTAGCCGACGTGGCGGTTGGCCAGGGCCAGCATCACCAGTTGGGGCATGGCCCGGTTGTCGCCGCTGCAAAGCTCGAGGGCACCGTCGAAATCCCCGGCGGCAAGGTTCTGCTCCAAGCCGTCGAGAAATTCGGACTGCTCCTGCTCGCTGCGGAACCGGGTCTGCGCTATCCGGCGCCACACGATAACGACGCAGAACGCCCCCCAAAGGGCAATCAAGGCCAGGGCCCCATAAATCACGTAACCTACGATTTCCGTGACCGCGGTCATGTCCATGGCTTGTTTGGATTCCGAGTGTTAGAGGGCCTTGCGTGTTGTTCTAGCGCCGGTTAGGTTGCCGTGCTAATCTCACTTGTACGTCTGATCGACGATGTAGAACCTGTATCCGCCTCCGTCCGGACGGATGCCGAAGTAGGTGGTGCGGATTCTGTCAACCTCGTCGCCGGCACGAGTCCGTTCCATTCCGACCAGCTCAAGCTCCAGCTCGCGGGTAAGAAACTTCAAGATCAACTTGCCCCTGGACGAGATGCCCGCCCGGCTCAATAGCTCGCGGTCGGCCTCTTCCAGTCCGCCCGTGCGCCAGGTCAGGTAGCAGCGTTTCTCCTGGTCCGTCGGGGCCTCACGTTTGAGCGGGACGGGCTGGGTGAATCGGGAGGCGTAGGCCACCTTGGCCACGTTGTCGTCGGGGGTCATCACGCCCAGCTCGATGCCGAAGAAATCAAGTTGCCGCGCGTAGCTGTCGATGGTGTTGCCCGGCGGGAATTGCACTTCCCAATGGCGGGCGCGACCCGTGCCGCCGGGGCCGGAACCGATTCCGGGCACGCGACCGTCGCCGGTGGAGCCGCCCTTGCCGGAGAGCAGCTCCTCAGTCAGAGCCGGGTCATCCAGCAGAGCCACCTGGGTGGCCACGGCGTCGGCAATGGCAGCGAGCGTCTGTTCCAGCGCCGGTTGTTCCAGGTCGGTCTCCATGCCAAGCTCTTCGGCCGGCGGCGCGTCGAGCTCCATCCCCCCGCTGAGGCCCCCGGCGCCGGTGCCGATGTCCTCCAGTTGAACCGGCACCGCAGCCTGACTGGCAAAGATCCGGCTGGAGAGCCAGAGGATCAGCATCGTGAGCACCGCGGCGCCGATCAAGGCCAACAGCGCAAGCAGCATGCTGGCGACGCGCTCGTACGGCGACACTCGCAACTCGTACGTGCGGAAATCGGCGAACTCGATCGCCGCGTCCGGAGATGATTCGGTGGTCGTCGCGTGCAAACTGCTCAGTCCTCCCACTCGGCGTCCGGGCGGACCGCCAGATACCAGGCCTGCCACTTCCTGATCGCCGCATGGAGCTCGAGCTCGGTCGGATTGTCCGACAGGCCAAATCCCTGGAACTTGCGGCTGATCCGCCTCAGGCCGTCGCGGGCCTCCCTGACGATCACGGGATCGGGGTCCGTCAAGGCGTAGATCAGGGTCGGCACGTGGTTGAGATCTCGCTTTTTACCCAGGGCTCGCACGGCGGCAAGACGGGCTTCCGGGGAGGCGCTGCCGGCCAACTCTTGGAGCTTCTTCGCATGTTTCGAGACCAGATCCCCGGCCTCGTCCAACGGCAATTCGGCCAACACTTCGAGTGCTTCGGCCTGATCGGGGCTGGTCGCATCGTCCAGGGCGGCGAGCACCTTGTCGAGCGACCCCAACTCCGGCTTGGAGACCACGTTGCCTCTCAACACGGTCAATCCGGCCGTGTGGCGGGGAAGTCCCCGCCCGACGATCAGGGTCCCGTCGCCAAAGCTCCGCTGGCGTTCGATGCTCTTCTTCGTGGAACGCAACAAGAACAGCAAAGCGAACGCCGCGGAAGGCACCGGCCCCTCTCGGGTGCTCTTCCAACTGCCGTCCTGCTCCTGCGTATCCTTCAGAAGGGCGACCCCGTCGCTATACCACTGAGGCTCCGCTTCCGCTCTCCCTTCCGCGGCTTCACGGAAGCTGTGATACCGCTCCAGCGCATAGAGATAGTAGAAGTTCGACTGGCCCTGGTTGATCGTGTAATGCGCCTGCATCCAGCCGAGGCCGCGTGCCAAAGCCTGGTGAACCAGACGGGGATCCACGCGGGACTTGGACTCAGACGGGTCCTTCTTGACCTCCTTCAGTGCCGGCGGAAGACCGTCCTCCTCCCGGGCCGGTTTGTCCAAGCGGAGCAAGTCGGACAGGATATAGAGGCTTCCCAACCCGGCAGCCGTCAAGCTTTGCCGAATCTCGACCTGTGGGATCAGCGTGAAGTCCTGGGACACTCTCCCCTGGTACCCGAAGCCGCCGCCGGGGTCCTGGGTCCTCAAGAGCCAGATCGTCACGGCATCCATCATTTCCACGGGAATTCGAAACCCGGCCTGCGTCGCCTCCCAGAAACAGAGCACCACGTTCTGCGTCATCGAAGTGTCGCACGACGCCCCCAGGTTGTGTCCGGTCGGATACCCCCAGGCACCAGCAGGCTTCTGCTTCAGTCGCAGAGAATCGAGCAGCGTCTCGATTTCAGATCCGTACCGGTTCGGGTCGAGCATGGCGAGAAAGACGACCGACAGGGCGGTGCTGTAGATCTCGTTGTCGATCTGGAGCTTGGCTGGATCGCCGGCCGCCCTCTGGACTGTTGTCTGGATCGTGGTGGCCGCCTGGACGACCGTCGGATGCCCCGGGCTCTCGCCCTGCTTCAACAGCGCCATTCCCACCAAGGCTTGTGCCCCCAGCCGGCCGTCGGTGCCGCTTTCTTTCTGCAAGTACTGGATCGCCCGAGCGATCACCTGCTGCACCTCCGGACTCTGCGGGGTGTATCCAACGGCTGCACGAGACGATGCAAGAACGGCCAGTGCCGCCAACCCGGCTGAGAGCCTCGACGGCCAGCGCCGCAAAACCGAGTTCTCCATCCGACGCTCCTTCCGGTCAGACATCGCCCGGTCGAAATCAACGCCCCCCGCTCCGGGGGCGACAGGGCGACGGAGTGCCGCAGAGCTCACGGACCAGACAACAGGCACCAACAATCCCCCCTCCTGCGCAGATCGTAGCCAGGGCCGCCAAGCCTGTCAACCGGCGGCCAAGCCCCTGCGACCCTCTTCTCTACTACGCCGCTGAATTGCAATTCGATGGGAAAATCGCATAATCAACGGTTTGCCATCCCACCGGCTCCAGGAGCAGACGCAAGTGCAAGACAAGTTCGTGTACCGCGGTGTTACGTTTGACGACGTGCTGCTCGAACCTCGGCGAAGCGACATCGTTCCGGTCAACGTCGACGTGAGCACAAGGCTGACACGGAGGATCGGCCTGACTATCCCCATACTGAGTTCCCCCATGGATACCGTCACCGAGAGCGCGATGGCCATCGCGCTAGCTCAGGAAGGGGGGATCGGGATCATTCACAAGAACATGTCGATCGCTGCGCAAGCCGACGAGGTCAAAAAGGTCAAGCGGTCGGCCAACGGAATCATCACCAATCCGGCGACGCTTCCACCCGACGCGACCGTCGAGCAAGCTCGCGATCTCATGGATCAGGTCAACGTCTCAGGAGTCCCCATCATCCGGGCAGACGGCCGCCTGGAGGGCATCCTCACGCGTCGCGATTTACGGTTCCTGGAGAACTGGGACCTGCGCGTTTCGGAAGTCATGACCCGAGAGAACCTGGTGACTGCAACGGGGACCGTAACGCTTGAGCAAGCTGAGAAGATTTTAATGGAAAAAAAGGTGGAGAAGCTTTTGCTGGTTGACGAAGATTTAAGGCTGACCGGGCTGATAACCATCAAAGACATCGACATGATGCGGCGCTTCCCGTATGCCTGTAAAGATGGGCAAGGGAGGCTGAGAGTTGGGGCTGCTGTCGGTGTCCACGACTACGAGCGAGTCGACCAGCTAATCAAGGAGGATGTGGACGTCCTGGTGGTCGACAGCGCACACGGACACTCGGCCAACGTCATCCAAACGGTCAAGAAGATAAAGGAGCAGTGGGATATCGACGTCGTTGCGGGAAACGTGGCGACGCGGGAAGGATGCCTTGACCTGATCGCAGCGGGCGCCGATGCGGTGAAAGTTGGGATCGGGCCGGGATCGATCTGCACGACACGAGTGATCTCGGGGGTCGGAGTCCCCCAGGTTACCGCGATTTATGAAGCCGCGCAGGCTGCCGAAGCTACCGGGACACCCGTCGTTGCCGACGGCGGGATCCGATACTCCGGCGACCTGACCAAAGCAATCGCCGCGGGCGCGCACGTGGTCATGATCGGGGGACTGCTGGCCGGACTGGAAGAGAGCCCCGGCCAACGCATCCTCTATCAGGGCCGCACTTTCAAGGTTTACCGGGGAATGGGCTCCTTGGGAGCCATGGTGCAAGGCGGCAGTGAGCGATACCGTCAGGGTACAGGATCTACAAGAGACAAACTAGTTCCCGAGGGCGTGGAGGGACGCGTGCCCTTCAGAGGCCCCTTGGGGCCATTCATATATCAGCTTGTTGGGGGGTTACGAGCAGGTATGGGTTATTGTGGAACTCGGACCATCGATGAACTGCGTACGGACGCCCGGTTCATCCAGGTCTCACCAGCCAGTGTGCGGGAGAGTCACCCTCATGACATCGCGATTACCCAAGAAGCGCCTAACTACAGCACGGAGTACTCGTTCGACGAAGACTGACCCGACGGCGACTAGCCCCTCACGCGCCGCTCCAACGACCGCTTTCCAGGCCGCTCTCCTCCGGTCCCCCCGGGTGATCCCCGCCTTGACCGCCGCGCTGGCGGTCGGCTTTCTTGCCGCAACGGGGGCGACCTCTGCACCAGCCGTGGAGTCGTTCGTTACGACGGCCGTCTACTCAACGGCTGAAGGCACGGTCGACCAGGGCGTGAGGACCGTCGGCTACTCAACCAGCGACGGGGCCCGAAAGGTCGAGTGGCTTCCCTACCGGCCGTCGGAGGCGCCTGCAAACCCCGAGAGCCGGCGTCGTGAAGCAGTTGAGACTCAGGAGCAGTTTGCCGAATACACGGTGCCGGTGGCCGCGAAACCTGCGGAAGGAGGCGCTGTGGATCCGTTCAACGATCCCTTTGAGGATGCCAAGGCGACGTCCGCGCCCCTCGAGCTCGGAGCGAGTCTTCACGACCGGCTCCTCGAAGGCGAGGAGCCCCGGCCGCTGATCATCGACTCACTGCCCCAGATTGCCGCCGAGGAGAAGGGAGTCGATTCCGACATTCTGGGACCGCCGGGCCAAATCCCCGAATCGTTGCTGGAAGAATCGTTGGCCGCGGCGCCTCGCGAGGCCGAGGATCCGTGCGCGTCGATCCAATTCAAGTCGATCCACGAAATCACCCACGACACTTCGGCCAAAGGGGACATGTTTCCCCGCGAGTGTCCCTTGGTGCAAGGGGAACTCCCGGGTCGGGCGACACACGGTTGGACCCCCGTCACGTTCACCTGGAAGGCCTCCGGGTTGTGCCATAAGCCGCCCTATTTCGAAGACGTGCAACTGGAGCGTTACGGCCATTCCTTCGGCCCTTATCTGCAGCCGGTCGTTTCCGGGGCCCACTTCTTCCTGACCGTCCCGATCTTGCCTTACAAGATGGGCTTGTATCCGCCCGGCGAATGCATCTACTCGCTCGGCTACTACCGGCCCGGCAGTTGCGCGCCGTACATGCTCGATCCGCTGCCGATCAGTATTCGGGCTGGGCTCGCCGAGGCCGGCGTCTGGACCGGGATGGCGTTCCTGATCCCGTAGGAAGCCCAAGCGATCTTAGCGCCACTCGCTCAGGCCGCAACGGTTCCCACAGCAATCGGACACCCCGCAAGAGCCATCCTCTCGGGCGGGACATGGGGCCTCCCCGGTCGCGGCCGTGTGTGCCGCCGGCACGCTCAATTGCTTTGTCAGCTTGCCCCGCCCGCAAGATGGGCAGGAGGGCTTCTCGTTGTTCCGCACGAGCCATTCGAACTGGTGGCCGCATTCCCGGCAAAGGTATTCGTAGATGGGCATTCGAGAAACTCTCTTGAGGTCCTTGTCCGCGTCGGGGCCGACGGCTCCAATTATTCTACGATACCCTACCGAAACAGGGAAAGGGAAGTTGACCCGCGTCGCCTTTCGGCCGGTCCTCGAAGCGGCCGGTTCGAGACGCGTCTGGGAGGCCACGCATGACACCTCGCACACTCGACCGTGCCCAGGCCCGCCGACTCGATCGCTCGGCCATGGAGGACTACGGAATCTCCGGCTTGGTGCTGATGGAGAACGCCGGGCGGGGGGTGACCGACAAGCTCTGCGAGCTGGGAATCGCCGGACCGGTCGCGATCTGTTGCGGCAGAGGCAACAACGCGGGCGATGGATTCGTCGTTGCGCGACACTTGGACTTGCGGGGCCACGCCGTCGACCTGCTCTTGTGGGCCGATCCCGAGCAGCTTTCGGGCGACGCAGCCGCCAATTTCCACATCCTCCAGAAGACGGACGTGCCGATCCATTACTTCCCATCCCGGCACGATCCGGCCCGGCTGGAGGAGCGATTGGCCCAAGCAGCGTGGATTGTCGACGCCCTCTTGGGGACCGGGGCACGGGGCGAGCCCCGAGCCCCCCTGGACGCGGTAATCGACCAGATCAACGGGGCGCCGGCCGTGAGGCTG
>Ga0154737_1032_pt8 | contig 11243 bp, 5 predicted proteins | sample Rifle2008BG16ft_FD_105745 | JGI IMG/M metagenome (GOLD analysis project Ga0154737, IMG submission 105745) | Planctomycetes bacterium RBG_16_64_12 | reverse complement strand
CAGGATCGCCATTGTCAAATGGTCCAAGCACCAGCCATTGGGTAATCGTGAATCGTTCCGGAGAGAGCCACTGCTCCAGCCAGTCGGCGTCATCAAGTTCGGGGGTGTGCCAACCCTCGGATTCGCCGGTCCCCTCGGGGTCGAGCTTCGTGCGCGCGTAAGGGACCTCGACGAACTCGGCAAGCGGTTGGAAGGTCCAATCCTCCTCGCCCAGGGCCAACTCCGCCGCGGGATTGGAGTTTTCCAGGCGGGCCGAAAACCGCCTCTCGCCGTCGCGCCCCTCAAAGACGTACTGCTTCTCCGAGGCCGGGGCGGTGCCTTTGACGGTCAGCACGGCATCGGTGTCTACGTGGTAATCCTCCAGGTTGGTGTTGGCCGCTTCCACCGTCTGCCGTTGCGGCCCGGGCGCGATCACCACGTAGTGCGCCTCCCAAGGGCCGAGGCGCAGGCGGACCTTGGTGCCTTCCTCGGTGTGGGTATAAAACAGGGGTGACCGGGCGCCGTCGGCCGCGTCCCATTTCTCAGGTGTGCCGAAAACCGGCAGCAGGACGACGTTCTCGCGGTCCTCGGGCGTGTCGTTCACGACCCAGTAGACCTCCTTGCCGTCGGGCTGGACCCGCCGGGAGTAATAGAGGTTGGCGCTCGGGCCGGCCAGGATGGTGAAGTCCTTGGGCACCTCGGCATCGAGCAGCTCGATCACCTTGGCCAGGTTCTCTTTGACAAAGAAGGCCCGGCCGCCCCGGCTATTCTTGTTGGCGCCGAAATCCGCCCCTTCGGGCACTTGACCGAAGACGTCTTGGACCATGCGGGCAAGCTCGGGATCATCGCGGCCGGCTTCCAGGGAGATCGTCGGCAGCGAGCCGGTCGCCACCACCAGGCCGCCTTGCGCGTAGAACTCCTGCACCCTGGCCAGCGCCGATCGGCGAAAGGCCGTGGTCGGGGGCAGCACCAAGGCGCGGAAGCTTTCCGGCCCGATCCGGATGGTTCCTGCGTCGACCTTGGCCTCGTTGAGGAAATAATCGTCCGTGACGTCGAAATCCCACTGTGCCCCAGCCAGGCGGTCCATCAGGCCGGTGTAATACGCTTCGGTCAGGTCGATGCGGCCCTTGCGCTGCTGCGCTTCAGCTTGGGGACCCAACCCATTCGCCCAGACCGTGGTGATCGGATAGTACAACAGGGCCGGGGCCACGTGACGCCCCTGGGCGTTCATGAACGAGATCCGCCGGGCGTAGTCGGCGTAGCAGTGGAACTGGGGCCACCAGGGCTGGCGCCAGTCGGTCACCGGCGGGAAATTGACGACTTCCCTGCCGTAACTGAACCAGGGGGTCAGAAGCGTCGGGCCCCAGGCGCCGATCGCGTTGGTCCCGTAGCGGAGCTTTTCCGGGCTGATGAACGAGTCGGCTCCCTGAAGGATCTGATTCTCACACCAGAACGGCCGCTGGAGGAAATGGGCCACGGAGGCGGTCTCTTTGAAATCCCGGCAAGACCGGCCCCGCTCCCAGAGCGAGTCGATTCCCGGCATGGTCATGTGGCGCTGGATCCGCATCAGATCGCCGATGCCCGTCAGGAGCGACTCCTCCCATTCGTGCCCGGTCAGCAGGACCCGCCGCTCGGCCAGCCATTGGCTTACCTGGCCCCAGTAGTTGACCGCGTACAGCTCCGCGAGCACGTCCAGGTAGTCGCAGCGGACCTTCTCGGTCAGGTTCCCACCCTCGTGGAACAACAGCGGCAGGAACTTCTCCAGGCGGTATCCCTTGATACGGGCGAACGCTTCCGGCAGCTCGGGTGTCCAGAAAAAGGGGAACTGCCCCACCATCGGCACTCCTTCGTGGTCGGAGACCACCGAGGTGATCACGTCGCCGAAATAGGGGCCGAACTGCCGCTCGTGCTCCCCCAGGACGCGATCGAGGTAATAGGCGACCGCCTCGCGGCTGATCAGGTCGGTTCCCCAGCCTCCATGCACCTGCCCAGCATAGTGGACACAAAAAACCATGACCCGCCAATTCCCCTCGGGAGCCTGCCACTGGAAGCGGTCCCCGTCGATGCGCTCCGCGAGCACCTGGAGCGTCTCGTCGATCAAGCCCCCGTCAGGGCCAAGCCCGGCGGCCACGGCCACCGTCGGGTTGTCGAGGCCCTCGAAGGTGACCGACGCTGGTCCGGCCACCGACTTTTCCGCGCAGGCCAGCCGTTTGCGCGCGTACTGGGGCCGCTCGAAGGTTACGCGGCTTTGCATCGGCGGATCGAGGTTCCAGGGGTCGCGATACTCGCCCTGGGGCCAGAGGTAATCGGTAATGAACCCGACCATGAACTGCTGCTGCTTCCCTTCTTCCAGCGCGGCGCGCATGCCCGCCATCCACTCCGGCGACATGTAAGGCGTGCGCAGCCCCCAGAAACCGAACACGTAGGCCCCGAAGACCCGTTGCCGAGTCATTTCGCGGATCTGCTCCCGGACCCGCTCGGGCTCAATCTCCTCGACCCAGGCCCAGTACGGAATAATGCTGTACTCTCTGGGAGGGTCCTGAAACTGGGTAAACAGGTCCGGCTCGGCAGCCTCGGCCCGACAGGTCCCTGCCCGGCAGGCCGCGCACACTGCCAAGAGGCAAACCAGACGCGACCACGTCCCCGCTTGTCTTAGGATGATAGAGCTCCCCATGACCTTGATCTCCATTGGGTGCTGCTTCAGGCAGATGTCTTCATGGAACCTACTGGCCCTGCCCCTTGCGGAACGCGATGACCTCGGCCAGGTAACGTTGGGCCGCCTCGTGCGAAGGCATCGCATCGTTGAAGAGGTACAAGATGTGCCTCTCTGTCGGGATGTGGGCAAAGGGAATCATCTGCTGGGCGGCCTCGCGGACCAGCCGGTTCGCCCGATCCAACGCCGTCTGGCACCGGTCCAACTGCTTGCCGACCTCGTCTGCCTTCTCATCGTCCCGGGCCAGCACAGCCCGGTCATAAGCGGCCTTGGCTTCGTTCGCGGCAGAGAGCTCTTCGAAAACGGTGATGAAGTTCTCGGTCTTGTAGATCACGTAATCGAGCTCCTCGCGCGAGCCGGGGAAGACCTTGGGACGCGCTTGCTGCATCAGCTCCAGGGCCTGCCGGCAGTGGGCTACGCGACCGTCCCAAAACCTCCCCTCCTCTTCGGCGGCCTGGATGGCCTTTTCCACCTCGGGGCGATCGATTTTCAACTTCTCCTCTGTCCAGTTGACGCTTCTCAGCCCGACGCCCATACGGTTCCCGTGATGGTAGGTGCCGAATAGCCCGTGCCTTCCGTGCCAGCCGAGAGTCTTCTCGTTTTCTTCCAGAAGCAAGTAGGCTTTCAAGAGCATCTCTTGGGCATCCGGGCCGAAAAGACGGCCGGTATAGCGCTGGTAGAACGACTCGCAGCGGATTTCCGGGTTCCAGGCACCTTCGGCTATGTACTGGGCGCTGCACTCCGCACCGCGGGCTTTGTTCAATTGCCCAAGAATGCCCGTCAGCCCGTACCGTACAGCGCCCGTGATGGTCTCCTCATGGTCGTACATCATCGCGTTGAGTTGAATGTTCAGCTCCCCTCCATCGTCGGTAATCCTCGGCCACACGACCAGGTCACGCCCTTGGATCCCGTCGAAGTAACTCATCGCGGTCTCGCCGTCCCAGTTGACCATGTTCATCAGCGCGACGTCTTTGGGAAGCACGGCGTCGAGCGCGCGGAGCTGGCCGCCGCGGAAGATCAGCTCCGCTCCGAGCTTTGCCGCCGGATAACGTTCCTTGATCCTGCGCACGAGCTTGTCGGCTGCGGCGACGTCGGCCAGATCGGTGTCCAGGGCTGCCGGGGGCTTCTGCGGAAGAAGCGCGCGCACGCTGGCGTAGTCGCGGATCATCGCCTGGGTCCGCGGGTCGTCGGCCGCGATATGGGCTTCCGATCCGGTACAGACCCAATAGCGGTCTGCCTCCGGATAGGTCTCGATCATGCTTCGCACGGCGGCTTCATAGATGTCCAGCATGGCGGGCTCGCCATGGGGGATCGCGATCCCGCAGTAAAACGGCCCAAACCCCAAAGGCGTTGCGGCCGTTGAGGGCGCCAGGTTGGGCGGCACGTAGGTCACCTCGCCCATCGCCAGCCAAACCTGGACCTTGCGCGTGTGGGCGTAGCGGATGATCTCGCGGAGGAAGTCGCGGGCGGTGCTGTAGGCTTCCTCCTGCGTTTGGACGTGCGCGAACTCGGGCGGGCCGATGTACTCCTGCGGAAAACACTCCCGGCCGACGATCACACTTTTCGCGGTTCCGCTGTTCCAGGCCCAGGCGCAATAGCCGGACTCCTTGGGATAGATGATCTCCGCCACCTTGCCGCCGTAGGAGAATTCGGCCCATGGTCCGCCCATGCCCCAATAGAACTGGAGGACATTCATCTTCAGCTTGGCCAACTGGTCAATCTCCCTGCGGAAGTCCTCGAGGCCCATGTACCAGCGAATCCCGTGGCAGCAGTGCATCCCGCGATCCTTGAGCACCGGTTCCATGCGCATGTCGAGCGTTGGGAGAGCCAGGTCCGGTTTCTGCTGGGCAGTGACGTCGCCCGTGAGCTGGAAGACGATCCCCAATCGCTCCAGCAACTCGTAGGCGGCGTACATCGTGCCGGCCTCGTCGTTGCCGCCTGCGACAAGGGCGGGCCGGCCGTTCAGCTCGATGGTCTTCAGGACGAGTCCCTCCGGCTTCAGACCGATGAAGCTGACGAGCTGTTTTTCCTGGGCGGCGGCGGCCAGCGGATTGTTCTCCGGACCGCCCAGCACAATAAGCGGCTTTTCTGCCGGCACCGCGTCGCTGGCCACGACGGAGAACTCCGCTCCGGAGAGTTCTTGCAGGTACCGCTGCAACTCGCCGGCCACCCAGCGATCGAACGTCTCCCCGCCCCGCCCGGTCACGATCACGGCCTCCGCCCGTCCTTCCTTCGCAAGGAACTGTTCCTGGGCGGAAGCCGCGTATCCGAAGAAGCTGAGCCCTGCCGCGACGAAGGTCGCCAAGCAGCGATGACATGACATACCGGTTGACATGGCTGTCTCCCTTCTGCGGACGCACATTCCGATCGTGTCAAGACGACGCGACGCCGCGTGAGCTTCACTGCGACTCAAGCTTGAAGTCGAACGTATTCTTACCCGACTTCACTTCCGCCTTGAGCTCGGACTCGGTATTGTAGCGGGCCGGCACGGCCTGGGCGGTTTCTTCGATCATCGTATCCGGGGGGGCAGGCGGCACGGCGGGAATCGTTTTCCCCGTCTTGCGGTCCCAGCGGATCTCGACGCGGTTGGGCCCCACGGCCGGTCCCTCGCTGGCCGGGATCGAGTAGCGTCCCCCTTCGATCTTGCCCCAGGCCGTGACGCCGGCGGTGTCGCCGCCGGTCGGAATAAAGTTGATCGTGCCGCCGTCGACCGGATCACCGTCCAACGTCACCTCTCCGGTGACTGCCGCCTGCTTGGAACCAGTGCATCCGACGGTCACAACCAGCAATGCCACCAGGGGCATCCAACAGAGGTTCCTTCGAATCATGGACATCTCGCTCCTCCTTTGCAGAACTCATCGGGGACAGTAACAGGTAAATGCTCCTGGAACTTCAGTTTCACATGGACCGCCGTTGAGGCTATATATCTTTCGCGTCTTGTCAAGACGCGAGGCGCATTTTTCCGGTTTCTCGCGACAACACGGCGTTCGGGCCCGTGAGAAACAGCAGCAGGGTGCAACGTATTGCAGCATAAAGAGTTGCGCGCAGGCGATCGGCTACTCGCGCCCGAAGGCTCAATTCGAGGCGGCGATGCTGCGGTTGGTCGCTCGGGCTGGATGCAACGTCATCGGCATTGCTCATTTTCCAGGTGTTTCTTTGGCCGGCTCGCCCGTTATTCGGAATCCATCGACCACGGGTGTTTGGTCGGCTCTGTTTCCCCGAACCAGATCGAAGCGCACGCGAATTTCGCGCGAGACGCCCTGCAACGCGTCCAAGGGATAGCGGTTCACGCCGTCGCGCACGGCGATCTCGACGTGCGACCGGACCGCCCCGAATCCATCGGCAGACGTTTCCACGGTCGCCGTGGACTGGCCGCCGTTCAGCTCGGCGGCGACGGTCAGGTCGACGAGCTTCGCGGGCACGGTCCAATCGCAGGTCGGACTCTGGTAGGTGCCTGTCGCCGTGTAATTGACAGTCGGGTCGCCGTAGGACCAGGGATAGTCCTGCCGGAAACTGAGTTTCGATGCTTCCAGCGCGCCGGAGAAGATCGACACCTCATCGAGCCAGCCAAGCAGCGGATGGCGGCTCCCCAGACCGGCCAGGGTCAAGCTGGCAGGCCATTTGGAGGCGGCGATGGTGGAGATGTCTGCGGGATTCTCGGCCGCCGGCGTGCCGTCCGGCGTGTCGAGCTTGCCATCCAGGTAGAGCGACAGTTGCTGCGCCGCCCGATCACAGACGGCCGCCACGTGGTGCCAATGCCCGTCCGCCACGAGCCGGCTGCCCCGCGCTTCCCCGGTCTGGCCTCCGTCCTGCATGATCCAGGCTGCCAGCTTCCCCCCGCTTACCAGCAGGCAATATTCCGAGGCGTTGGCGACCAGGACTTGTGTGTCGGCGGCCTCCGTCTTGAACCAGCACTGTAGGGTGAAGCTCTCCCAGGGACTGAAGGTGAGGCTATCGTTGTGAGGCGTGTAGGGGCCGACGGCCACGCCGCCGTCGCTTTGGATCGCCACGCGACCTCTGCCGTCGAAGCGGTAACTCTTGCTCGTCGCGGCGCGAGCCGGTTGACCTCGGCTGACGCCCTCTCCAAGGACGGTGCCGTGTTTCCGATACGGGCCGGCGTCGAGCACCGTCCCGTCGTCCTCGTCCAGTTTCCAGATCCCCAGTGCGTCGCGATTGTCGGGAGTTGGCGTCAGCTCGAGCGAACCGCCGTCCCCGAAGTCAATGTTCGACACCGTGGCTGCATTCCCGGGGCCGGTTTGCTGCAAGTTGGCGTCCATCAGCCACGCGAGCGGCAAGTCAATGACCTGCTCCAGCGGCTCGATTTGCGCCTCGGCACCTTCGATCCTTACGCGGTGCCGGCGACCCTTGTAAAGAATGTCCGCCTCCGCCCGGGGCCAGCCGGCAGGCAGGCAGGGTGTTACCTCCAGGCGATCCCAGGACGGCGTAACGCCCAAGATGCCGTAGATCAAGGCGGCGGGGACCACGACCATGTCGGCCAGGTATGCCTCGGCGGCCTGCGGCTGGCCCTGCATGGTGAACCAATTGCCGACCCAACTGGTCCGGGCGGCCCGCTCGGCGAAGCGTTTGAGCCTGCGGTGGGCGCCTTCGGCGTCGCCGGCTCGTATTCGAGCAAGGATTTCCCAGTATGTCGGGCTCAGCCCGTGGCCGCCATTGGCATAATTCTGCCAGGACTCCGGGGGCTTCTGCGGCACCGGCCAGAGGGCGGAGAGCGAGGCACCGCCGTGATAGCCGTACTGTATTTCGAGCTCGGCGATCCTTCTGTCGGCCGTGGCCACGATCTTGCGTGCCTGCTCCGGCGAGGCCAGTCCGACCGCCACCGCCGGCCACTGGCAGAGATCGCAGAAGTAGGCCACTTCGGTGCCCGCGACGTCGATCCAGTCGAGGTAACGCGGCCCGCCGGGCGCATCCTCTTTCCAGAGCAGGGCGTTGAACGCCGCGTGGAGCGACCGGGCCAGCTCGCGATACTCGCCGGCTTTCTCGACACGTTCGGCGGCCGCCTCCATTTCCGCCAGGTCGCCGGCCGCCTTGTAGAAGAAGGCGTTGTAATAGGTGTTCACCCCGCTGGTGCCGACATCGTCGTAGTACCAGTGAGCTCCCGGGCTGTCCAGGCTGAAGAGTCCCTGCGCGTTGCGCCGCTGGATGAAATACTCGAGCATGCGTTCCAGCGTGGACAGGTTTTGCCGGACGAAGGCGAGGTCGCCGCTGTGGAGCAGGTAGGTGCGGGTGGCGAGGATTGTCAACAGTTGGCACTCGACCCATTGCCCGCTGTGGTTGTAGCCGAAGTGGTCGCGTCCCTGGTCGTCCACCAGGCTGAAGATGTGTGCCAGATGCTCCCGGAACGCCTGGGCGGCATGGTACGGGTGCGACGACACTTGTCCGCCGGCCGGCATCCCCGCGGCCAGCGCCAGGGCTTGGGCCCAACTCGCGCCGGAATAGTAAAAACCATCGCTTTCGTTGCCGTAGTCGAACCCTTTCTGGTCGTTGATGGTCCCGCCGTTGAAGAGCGATCCATAGAAATCCGTCAGCGACGTCTCCATGTCTTTGTCCGGCAGATCGACGGCAAGTTGGTAGCCGGTGGTCCGCTTGTCCGCGGCGCTGATCTTCAGTGTGATCTCGTCCTGCTGCCCGGCGCGGCATGTCCGAACCGCGTCGGGGTCCGTCACGGCACCCGCCTCGCTGACGAACGAATAACCGCCGCGACGGTAGAGGTGCCCGCCTTCGACCTCCAGCCGGAGGTCCGCGGGGGCGTGCCAGTCGGTCCACAGCTTGTAGATCGCCCAGGTGTCGCGGTCCTTGACCGTCTGCACGTGGTTTTTCGATAGCGCCCTGGGCCGACAACACCAGTCCCAATTGCAGGCGGCGTAGGTGACGCTCGGACGCGCGGCAATCCGCAGGGGATCGTACCAGATCGTGCTGGTCACGGAGTGGCTCGTCGTCGCATCGCTGGATTGCGGGACGTGAAAGGCAAAGAACAGCGCAGGACTGCCCGACATGACCGAGGCGAAATCCCGCTCCCAACGGCGGACGATCTTCCAGACGAGTTGGGAGCCGTCCCCCGGCGCGGACAACGTCCAATCCTCCGTCGCCACGGGCGGCTCGTCCCTGCCAGCGGAAAGTCTTACGCCCCTGATCCGCACCACGGTCCGGCCGCCTTCCTCGCTCAGTTCGACGTTTTCGGGCCTGGTCAGCCGACTCTCATAGCGCCTGCCGTCTTGCCCGACGACATAGGTGCAGCTTCCTCTCACCCAAGGGTAAGGCCCGCTTTGCGCCAGCAGGGAATGTACGTTCATTCCGCCCGGCCCGCGGAGGTAGAGCCGCACCACCGCCGGGAAGGTCACGTTCACCTCAGCCCTGCCAAACGACCCTTCGATGGTGACGATGCGCGGCTGCATCCCCGGTGCGAGCACCTCGACCTCGCCCAGGCAGATGAATCCCGGGTATTTTGCTTCCGGCTGCTCGCCGTCCGGAAAAGAGAGCCGCAGATAACGTGCTTCGGTCGGCTCGGGGAACGCATAGAGCCATTGGCGATCGGCGTCGTAAGGCTGCTCGTCGCGGGGGATTTCCTCGGGCGCAATGTTGCGCACGACTTTCCACGAGCCTTCTTCTCCGGTGAGGCTGGTCTCGATCACCGCGCTGGCCGGCGGGCAGTGAACCTTGTCCTCGTACCGCGCCCAGACAATCTTCACTCCCTGAACGTTAAGGACCCGCCCCAGGTCCTGCTGCCACCAGGCGCCTTTGTCCTGCCGCTGGAGTGTCTGCCAGTAGTTTCCGCTGCCATCGGCGATCCCGTCCGCGGCCTGTGCGGCGCCGTAGCCGGACCGGAATTCACTGGAAGCGGTCTCACGTGCCGGTTGTGCCCGGGCGACGTTCGCACCGACTACAACAAGTAACAGAACCACGGCGCCGCTCATCCTCCGCGTCCGACGTCTTGCGGCAGTCACGGTTTTGTCCTCATTCTCGAGGTTCTTGTTTGACCGGCTCGCCGGTGATCCGGAACCCATCGATCACGGGTGACGGGTCGGCTTCGTTTCCCCGGACCAGATCGAACCGCACGCGGACCTCACGCGAGACGCCCTGCAAGGCGTCCAAGGGATAGCTGTTCACGCCGTCGCGCACGGGGATCTCGACTTGTGACCGGACCGTCTGGAATCCATCGGCGGAGGTTTCCACGGTCGCCGTTACCTGGCCGTCGTTGAGCTCGGCGGCTACGGTCAGGTCGATGAGCTTCGCCGGCACGGCCCAGTCATAGGGCGGGCTCTGATAGGTCCCGGAAGCGGCTCGGGTGCCCTCCCTGTTCGTCAAGGAGACGGAACTCCCGTCCCCGAAATCGACGTTCGACGCCGTGGCGACCCCGCCGGGACCGATTTGCAGGTTCCAATCCATCACCCAGAGAAGCGGCAAGTCAAGGACCTGTTCCAGGGGTTCGATTTGCACCTTTTGACCGTCGATCGTCACGTGATGCCGGCGCCCCTTGTAGAGGACCTCTGCCTCCGCCCGGGGCCAGTCGGCCGGCAAGTGGGGGGTTACCTCCAGCCGGTCCCGGGTGGGCGTGATGCCCAGCACGCCGTGGATCACCGCGGCCGCGGCGGCAACCATATCGGCCAGGTAGGGCTCACCGCTGTTATGGCGCGGGTTCAACTCGCCTTTGATGTCAAAGGAATTGTCGCCTGCCCAACTCGTCTCCGCGGCGCGTTGGGCGAAGAGCCTCAGCCTGCGGGCGGCGCCCTCCGCGTCGCCGGCACGCGCGCGGGCCACGATTTCCCAATACGTCTGGCAAAGAAGGCTGCCGCCGTTCATGTAGATGCCGAAAATCTGGCTGGGCGGATTGATGTCTTCCGGCACCGGCCAGAGGGCGGAGAGGCCCGCGTAGCCCCGGTAGCCGTGCTCTTCTTCGAGCTGGGCAATCCTCGCGTCGGCAGTGGCCACGATCTTCTCGGCCTGCTCCGTCGAGGCAATGCCCACCGCAATGGGCGGCCATTGGCAGAGATCGCAGAAATAGCACACTTCTCGGCCGTTGGCGTCGATCCAGTCGATGTAGCGCGGCCCGCCGGGTGCGTCCTCCTTCCAGAGCACGTCGTTGAATGCCGCCTTGATCGAATCCGCCAGGGCCTGATACTCGACCGCCTTCTCGACATGCCCGGCCGCGTTTTCCATCTCCGCCAGATCCCGGGCGGCCTTGTAGAAGAAGGCGTTGTAGTAGCCGTTCACGCCGCCGGTGGGGACCCAATCGTAGTACCAATGGGCGCCGACGTCGTCCAGCTTGAAGAGGCCCCGTTTGTCGCGCCGCTGAATAAAATACCCCAGCATCCGTTCCATGGTAGGCAGATACTGCCGCACGAAGGCCAGGTCGCCGCTGTAGAGCAGATAAGCGTGGGTGCCGATGATCGTATGGAGGTTGTCGTCGACCCACTGCCCGCCCTGGTTGTAGCCGAAGTGGGTCCGTCCCTTTTCGTCCAGCGAATTCATGATGTGCGCAAGATGTTCCCGGAATGCCCGGGGAACGTCATACGGATGCGAAGACAACTGCCCT
>Ga0154737_1333_pt3 | contig 11282 bp, 11 predicted proteins | sample Rifle2008BG16ft_FD_105745 | JGI IMG/M metagenome (GOLD analysis project Ga0154737, IMG submission 105745) | Planctomycetes bacterium RBG_16_64_12 | reverse complement strand
TTCGGGCAGAACGAGGGGACATGGCCTTCCTTTGTCTATGCTCTCCAACAAACGCTGCCGGGCACGCAGGTGGAACTGACGCTGGAAGGAGGCCGGACCCTGAGCCTCACGCCGGTCGACTCGACCGAGTGGTTCAACCCGGAACGCGGCTTCGAGCTCGAGCCGCTGGCGTTCACCCAAACCGCCGGGTCGCTCGCGGAGGCCGTTGTCCTGGGGACGCAGGAAACCTCCGACGCGATGACCATGATCTTCCGAACCGTGAAGAGCCTGGGCACCGGGCAAGTGTCGATGAAGGGGCTGTCCGGGCCGGTGGGCATCGTCCAAATGGCGTACCGGTACGCTTCCCGGGGAATGGGGGATTTCCTGGCCTTCTTGTGCCTGATCAGCGCCAACTTGGCGGTCATCAACTTCCTGCCGATCCCGGTGCTCGACGGCGGACACATGGTCTTCCTCTCCTACGAGGCCATCCGCGGCAAGCCGCCCAGCGAAGGCGTGTTCGTCGCGCTGAGCTACTTGGGTCTGGCCCTCATCCTCCTGCTCATGATCTGGGTCCTCGGCCTGGACATTGGGTGTATCCCACGGCAGTAGGGGAAAGGATGAAGGATGAAGGATGAAGGATGAATGACGACTGATGATTGGGTGACTCCAAAGGCCCGACCCCGGGGCCGACAGCCCAGCATCGCGGCACACGCGTCCCAAGTGCCGCTCCCCTCCGGCCAAAACCCCCTTCCTCATTCATCCTTCATCCTTCATCCTTCCTCCTTCCTCCTTCCTTTTCCGACTGCTCTTGTCCGGTTCCTGCCAATCGGATAGCATGCGCCAACTCAGGTCCCCGCCCCCTTCTTGCGGGGGATTTACGGAGCGGCTTGTCACGGAAAGGACTCCGACTCATGCAGGCAACTTTGGCGGAGCTTGCGGCGCTGGTTCACGGTCGATTGATCGGCGACGGAGATCTCTTGATTCGGGGGGCCGCGCCACTCGGGGATGCCGGACCGGGTGAGATCACCCTGATCGACAAGGCCGAGCGAGACCGCTTGTTGAAGTCGAGCCGGGCTTCGGCTGCCGTGGCTCCCCGCTCGGTGGTGCCCAACGGCGTGCCGGTGATCCAGGTCGACGACGTCCATCACGCCTTCGCCGTGATTGTCGCCCGATTTCGCCCCGCCCGGCCGGAAAACCGCATCGGGATCAGCCCCCGCGCGGTGATCAGCCCCACGGCCACGCTGGGTCGGGACGTCGACGTCCACCCGCTGGCCAACATCGGCGACGACGTCCAAATCGGCGACGGCGCGACGATCCACTCCGGCGTGCACATCATGGCCGGCTCGCAGATCGGCCCGCAGGTGACCATCTTTCCCGGCGCCGTGCTCTACGAGAACACGAAGGTCGGTCCGCGCTGCGTGATCCACGCCGGTGCCGTGCTGGGTGCCTACGGGTTTGGGTATTGCTGCGAGGGGGGCCGCCACCAGCTCTCGGCCCAGTTGGGTCACGTGGTCTTGGAGTCGGACGTCGAGGTGGGGGCCGGCACCACGATCGATCGCGGCACGTACGGGCCGACGGTCATCGGAGAGGGGACCAAGATCGACAACCAGGTGATGATCGCCCATAACTGCCGCATCGGGCGCCACAACATGCTCTGTGCCCAGGTCGGCATTGCCGGCAGCACTACCACCGGCGACTACGTGGTGATGGCCGGGCAAGCCGGGGTCCGCGACCACGTGCACATCGGCGCGCGGGCGGTCCTCGGCGCCAAGGCCGGCGTGATGGCCGACGTGCCCGACGAAGCCCGCGTCGTCGGCATCCCCGCCACGCCGGAACGGGAGCAAATGATCAAGCAGGCCGCGTGGAACCGGCTGCCGGAGATGCGCCGGCAGTTGAAAAAGCTGCAACACATGGTCGACCAGATCGTCGAGTCGCACGGCATTGCCGTAACCGGCGCCGCCGAAAACGGCCGAACGCAAAAGACGTAGCGCAAGAGGCGTTTCCGTGGGGGGAGAACCGCACACAACGACGTCTGCCGAAGGCCACGTGCGCCGGCCGCCGGACCGCGTCGGATTGATCGCCGGCTGGGGCCGCCTGCCGATCGTCGTGGCCCAGGCCTTGCGGCGCCAGGGCGCTCGGGTCTATTGCCTGGGCGCGCTGGGGCACGCGGACCCTCGCCTGGCGGAGGTGTGCGACGAGTTCCGCTTTCGCGGACTGGCCCGGTTCGGAAGCGCCGTGCGATACTTCCGCCGCCGCGGGGTGGTCGAGGCCGTCATGGCCGGCAAGATTCACAAGCGGTTCATGTTCCAGCCCTGGTTCATGATCCGGCAATTGCCCGATTTGCGGACGATCCGGGCCTTCGTCCCCCATTTCCTCACCAAGCACAAGGACTGCAAGGACGACTCGTTGATCGACGTGGCCGTCGACCTGTTCCAGGCCAGCGGCATTCGCATCGGCACGGCGATCGATTACGCTCCGGAGCTTCTGGTGAAAGAGGGACAACTCACCCATCGAGGCCCTTCCTCGGGCCAGCTCAAAGACATTCGCTTCGGCTGGGAGATCGCCAAGGAGATGGGCCGGCTCGACGTCGGGCAGAGCGTGGCGGTCAAGAGCCAGGCCGTGCTGGCCGTCGAGGCCGTCGAGGGGACCGACGAGTGCATCCGCCGCGCCGGCACCCTCTGCCGCGCCGGCGGCTTCACCGTGGTCAAGGTCGCCAAGCCGCAGCAGGACATGCGATTCGACGTCCCCACCATCGGCCTGGGCACGCTCCAGACGATGCTCGCGGCGGGCGCGCGCGTGCTGGCCCTCGAGGCCCAAAAGACCATCGTGCTCGATCAGCCGGAAGTCGTCGATTTTGCGAACCGAAACAAACTGGTCATCGTAGCGTTGGAAGATCAAACGCCTCGGCACGTCGACGCGCCGTCGCCGGCCGAATCAAACCCCTAACCCCAAGAGGCGAATCTCCCGGAGAGCCTGTGCCAGTCGAGGGAAAGGTAGAAGAACTCGGGACGTCCCGGCCATTCCCGCGGTCGAGGATGTCCTTCCCGCCCCACTTCTCAATTCTGAGCATCCCACCAAACGACGCTGACAGGCACGGCTCTCCGGGGTTTCTTTCTGCTGCCGGCGATAGCCGCCGGCCTCTCTCTGTGGAATGGCCTGGGCCCCGGGTGCCACTGCTGGCTTGCCCAGCAGTGCATGGCTGAGTTGTGCAGTGCGCTGTCAACCTGCTCTGTGGACTCGCATGGTGAATCCGTCGAGCCTGCTCCCACAAGCGTCGAGTTCCAAAGCGCCCCGCGTGTCGCGACGACACTGCTGGACAGGCCAGCAGTGGCACCCCGCGAGCTGATTTCCCCAACGTTAATCTGTAACGGTTATTCCGGTTTTGCCGGTTCTTCCGGGCAGGATGCCGGCAAAGTCGGCTTGATCGAGTCCGGCGGTTTAATCCGCCGAGTCGGCCGATCCGATACAACCAGCAGGTTCGGCACAAGCGCAACAGCCCTCATGTTCGCTGTCGACGGCGAGACGTGTCCTCCCGGTTTCGGATTGTGGCATGCGCTACGTTCCCTTGACCACACTCCTGTTGCTGTTGGCCGGCTTGCCGGCATCGGCACAGATCGGGCCGCCACAGCCTCGTGCACAACAGCACGGCTACTCCCTGGGCGTCGGAGTGCATAACGTGCAAAGCCGGTGGATGCCTTACGACTACGATGTGGCCCGCAATCGCATCTACTTCGAGGGCTCGTACGGCTTCACCGACGGCGTGGAAGCCTTTGGCCGCGTCGGCGTCTCCGATTGGGTCATCAACGACGTCGAGAGCTTTCGACCGGGCATGACCCGCGACGTCTCGACCGACGGTTCCCCTCCGGCGTTTCTGTCGGGCGGTCTCCGGGGCAAGGCCTGGCAATTCGGCAGGGTGTCCATCGGCGGTTCCCTCGAGGCCGCGTGGTATTCCGGCTTGGAGAGGAACGTCCGCTGGAACTATGACGCCTACCAAGAGCTCTTCTTCGATTCGACGGTGGAGATCACCGCCGCTCTGACGGTTGGCTATGATCTCGGCAGGAGCGTTGTCTACGGCGGACCGTTACTCCACTTCGGCTACAATCGCGTCGACGTGCGCACCCATGAGTTTGGGCCGGACTGGGATATCGAAGACAGCATCGACGCCCTCACGATCCGCGACAAGGGCGGATGGGGCGGGTTCTTTGGCTGGCGCACCTCGATCGGCGAAAACGGTTGGCATCTGCAACTTGAAGGAGCGGGTTTGCGCGGCGGGTTCGCAGGCGCGCTGGGCTTCTTCCGACGTTGGTAGTCGTCTGACCTGTTCGAGAGGTGTGTCGGAAATCCTTCGTAAGTCGGGGGGCGATCCCGGGCATTGGCCCCTGCTCGCGCCGTACGGGGTTGCCGGTCTGAAATTGCCGTCTCGAGCCCGAAATCCGCCAGAGCTGCGCCAAGACACCCTTTCCCGCCAGGCGCTTCAAGGTCATAATGACCGGTGTGAATTCAGCGGCGTCGGTCACTGTAGACGCCCCCCGCGGCTTATCTACCTCCTCGGCGAAATGAAGGGATCGGACATGCTGACCGCCAAACAGGTGCTCGACGAGTACTTCCTCGATACCCGCTGTATGTTGCTGGAGATCGCCGCCACCTTGGACCGCCACGAGTCGGCCGCGAAACGCGAGGGCGCTGCGGCCGGTGCCGCTGATCTGCGGCTGGAGAAGCTCTATCAGTCGCTCGGCATCCTGGCAAACCACGCCGCCGGCCCGAACCGGGCGGAACAGATTCTGACCCTGTTCTCCGACCCGCCGGAAGGATGAAGGATGAAGGATGAAGGATGAAGGATGAAGGATGAAGGACGGAAGGGCGTCGTCTGAGAGGACGATAGGCGGTCATCGCCCGTTCCTACCATCATCGCCCGCCCGTCCTTTCTTGTTCATCCTTCCTCCTTCAGCCTTCATCCTTGTTCCGTGGAGATGACCATGCAGATCATTCAACCCCACTATCACGCGATCGCTCGAACCGCCCAGGACTACCAGCGGATGGCCATGTCGGGCGTGGTGGCCGTGGCCGAGCCCGCCTTCTGGGCCGGCTTCGACCGCATGTACCCGGAAACCTTTCTCGACTACTTCCGCCAGATCAGCGAGTTCGAGCCCACGCGGGCCGCACAGTACGGCATCCGCCACTATTGCTGGGTCGCCGTGAACCCCAAGGAAGCGGAGAATCCCGAGCTCAGCCGGGCCGTGCTGGAACAGATGCCGGAGTTTTTCCAGAAGCCGACGGTGCTGGGCGTCGGCGAGACCGGCCTGCACAAGTCGTCGAAAAGCGAATGCGAGATCATGCAGGCGCAGGTGGAGCTGGCCATCCAGTACGACCAGCTCCTCTTGATCCACACCCCGCACTTGCAGGACAAGCTTCATGGGACGAAACGGGCGCTGGAAATCCTCAAGGGGATGCCGGTCGACCCGGAGCGAGTCTGGATCGACCACGTCGAGGAGCACACCATCCGCCTGGCCAAGGACGCCGGCTATTGGATCGGCTTCACCCTGTATCCGATCACCAAGTGTTCGCCGAAGCGGGCGGTCGACATGCTCGAACAGTACGGCTATGAGCGGACGCTGGTCAACTCGTCTGCCGATTGGGGACCGAGCGATCCGTTCACGTTGCAGGAGTGCGTGCTGGAGTTTCGTCGCCGCGGGCACTCCTTGCAGGAGGCCACCGAGGTCTTTCACAACAACCCCGCCCGCTTCCTCGGCCAGTGCCCAAAATTCGACGTCAAGCCGATCCGGATTGAGCAGATCGCCGAAGAGCAGCCCGTCTCGGGCCATGCTTGAGAGCGTGTCTGAAAGGCCGCAACTGGGCAACAGAAAGCGGCTTTATGTGTAAGAAGGGGAAATGGGGAAAAAGGGAAGAATGTACTAGAAGGGGCGCCTCCTTTTCAGCAGTTTCCCCCTGTTCTCTAATTACACAATCTTGTCTCTTGGCACTGGTCAACTCCGGGGCCTTCCGCACAAAGAGGGATCGTCTGGAGGGTGCAAACTCACTGCGTTGGCCAGTATTGAGGGGCATGTATACCCAATAAAGGGGGGTTCATCTGACAGAACTCCCGTCCATTGGAGGGGATCACGCCGGAAACAAGCAAAGTGAGTGTGAAAGAATGGATAACATGGGCAATACTTGTACGGGCTACGGCTTGTGACGGGGCGCGTATGCCCTGGCGGTCCGGCCCTGCACGGCTCCAGCGGAAGGTGGGCGCGGCGTGAACGAAGGTCTGAAAACGACACTCGAGGTGCTCGGCAGCACGCACAACGAGGCGGCCGTCCGGGTCCTTGTTCCCGCGTTGGACTCTCCGCGCGCGGCGATCCGGGAGGGCGCCTTGGCCGCGGTTCTCTCGCGCCGCAACCCCGCCGGACACCGGGAAGTGCTGCGACGGCTGCGCACCGCCGACGAGCGGTCCAAAGCGATCATCCTGGAGCACCGCGGCCGGATGACGCAGGCGCTGCGCGACGCCGTGTTGGGGAGCGATTTCGAGTTGTGCGCCAGCGGTTGCGAGGCGGCCGTGTGGTTCAGGGAATTCGACTTGATTCCCGCCCTCATCACCGTGCTGGAGGACACTTCAAGCCCCCACGACGAGCTGGCCGGGCAGACGCTGTCGAGGCTCGTCGAACTGCTTTACGGCGAGCTGGCCGGCGCTGGCCCCAACGACGGGCGGCGGGATCCGCAGATGGTCCGCCGGCACGTGATCGCCGCATTGGAGCTGTCGATGGGCCGGTTTCCCAGCCACAAGCGGCGGGAGATCGTCGGGGCGTATCTGCTCCTGGTCCATCGCGACAGCAACGTGCTGAAGCAAGTGCTCAACGATCCCCACCACGCCGCCTTCCTGGTGCTGGTCGACGTGCTGTCGAAGAGCCCGTCGCCGGGCGTGATCGGGCTGCTCTTGGCGTTTCTGGACGATCCGCGGGCGTCGTCGGCCGCGCTTTCGGTCGTGTCGAAACGGTCTGACCTGACGTTCGTTCGCTATTTCCTGCGAAAAATCGGTAACGAGCCCTCCGCCGCTGTAAAACAGAATTTGAGACGGATCGAATCGGTGGCCTGGCTGGCCGACGGAACGGAGATCCTCGACCAGCTCGACGGCGCCGCACAGCACGCGGCGGTCAGGCTGGTAATGGCCTCCAACATACCCCGCGACGACGCGTTCTGCCTGGTGCGGCATCTCTTGCTCCACGGGAAGCCGATGGGCCGGAGGGCGGCTGCAGAAGCCTTGAGCCAGTTCCACGGCTCGGAGTCCAACGACCTGGCGTTGCAGGCCCTGGACGACGAGGATCCGCAGGTGCAGGCCAACGCGCTGGTGCAACTCCGCGGCCGCGGCATCCCCGGGGTGCTTCCCCGCCTGGTGGAGAAAATCGACAGCCCGCACGCCGTCGTCCGCAACGCCGCGCGAACCAGCCTCGACGAGTTCAGCTTCCAACGGTTTCTGGCGGCCTTCGACATGCTGGACGACGAAGTCCGCGTGAGCACGGGCACGCTGGTCAAGAAAGTGGATCTGAAGACGATTCCTCTGCTGAAAGCGGAGATGGAGTCGCGCGTGCGCACGCGGCGGCTGAGGGCGCTGGCCATCGCCCGCACGATCGGCGCCGTCGAGCCGCTGGAGGCGACGATCCTCGGGCTGCTTCGCGACGAGGACCACATGGTGCGTGCCGAGGCCGCCAAGGCCCTCGGCCGGGCCGAGTCGCCCGGCAGTTGGGAAGCACTGGAGAAGGCCCTCCATGACCGCAGCGCCACGGTGCAGGAAGCGGCCAGAGAGAGTATGGCCGAACGAGCACAGTCTCCCCAGCGGCCGGCGACCCTTTACGACGGGCGAGGCTGACCAGGGCAGGCACGATGAACCACTCCTTGCTCGACTACCTCCTGATGGCCCGACAAAGCGCCTTGGAGGGTTTTGCCCGGGAGTTCCAAGGGCGCCAGACGCGGCTGGAGTCGGGATACCTGACCACGGGGTTGTTGGTCCTGGCGTGCATCGTGGTGGCCGTTTGGCTGTTGTCGAGAGTGTTGGATCGCTTCGACGGACGGCGGCCCGTAGACAGCCCCATCATGCTCTTCTTCGCCCTCTGCAAGGCGCATCGGCTGGCCTGGTCGGAGTGGTGGCTGCTGTGGCGCGTGGCCCGAGATCAGCAGTTGAGAGATCCGGCCCGGCTGTTCCTGGAGGCGGAGCGGCTCAATCCGGCCCACCTGGGCCCGGCGTTGCGGGTCAAGGAGGCGCAATTGGAGTCGCTTGCCGGGCGGCTGTTTGACGGGATGGCCGGCTAAACGACGAAGAACCGGCCGCTGCCACTAATACGCGCTGCCGCGCGAACCGCGGAGCGGCTCCCGGGGTTGGAACAAGGGGGAGACGGTGCCGCTGGAGGTCTTGGGGCCTCCCTCGGGCGGCAGGGGCCGAAAATCATTGGGGTTGGCCTCCCGGCCGAAGTGGACCACCGGGGTCTGGTTCTTCCAGCCCATCTTGTCGAGCAGGTCTCTCAGGGTGATCTTCATCAGGCCCCGCTGCTCGGCATCGTTAAGAAGGTCGCGTCGAGCGTTGCGGCGAGCCTCGGTGGAGGTCTCGTCCGGGGCGTCGCCCAGGACGAGGTAACGGGTGTCGTTGGTCAGGTTGCCGCCCCGTTGGCCCTCGTCGGTAACGTAACAGTCGACCACGCCGCCGTTCATCCGGATGATGTTGACGACCATCTGGAGATCGCTCTTGCCGTTGCCGTCGACGTCGATGCCGTCGGTCAGGGCGAAGTGCTCTTGTTCCCCGGGGGCCCAGACCGGCGTGTGGATCACGTCGCCCGGCATGATCGGATTGGCGGGCTCGTCCTCGACGATCCTTGCTTCGGCCAGGTGGTCCCCGAGGACTTGGGTAACCTCGATGCTGGCCTTCTTGCCCACCTTGGTCACGTCGTTCGTGTCGGCCGGATAGACGCTGAAGCTGGTCAGCCGCTGCAGCGCGTCCACCCGCCCGAGGTTGATCCACACCGTCTGGTTCCGCTGGTTGACCCAGCGGATCTTGCCGTCGGCCTGTTCAAACGTGGGCTTGACGATCGCGATGATCTTCTCGTTCGTCTTTTCGAGCTGGCCTTGCAGTTCGTCGATGCGTGCCACGTGCGCGTCGATCTGGGCTTGAAGGCCCTGGGCCGTCTTGTCGGCCTCCTGGAGCCGTTGCTGGTGCTGTTGTTGCTGCTTGGATTGTTCGTCGGTGAGAGAGGCCCGGGCGTCGTTGTAGTCCGAGCGCGATTTGGCCAATTGCGCGTCGGCCTGATCGGCGCGTTGTTTTTGCTGGGCGACCAGCGGCTTCTTGGTGTCTTCAAGTTGCGCGACCTGCTGCTTCAGCGCCTCGTTGGCCGCCTGCTCGCTCGTCAGCGACGCGTCTTTCGCTCGGATCGTGTTGGTCTGGTCTTTCAACGCTTCGCGGTAGTTGCGTTGCGCCTCGGGGAGGTTCGCCGCGTAGTTGTCCATGTCGGAGCGGAAGTCTTCGCCGATCGTGTCGATGGTCTGCGTGGCGGCTTCCCCGATGTACCCTTTCAAGGTGTTGAAATCCTCTTGGATCTTTCTGGCGGTGTTGTCGGCCGTGGTGGCCTTCTCTTCGGCCTCCGCGGCCTTCACGGCGGCTTCCTGGTACTGCCGGAAGAAGAGGAACGTGGTCACGCTCAGGATGATAAAGAGCATGACGAAGATGATCAACGCGATCTGCAACCCCTGGTTTTCTCGCGCCATGACTGAAGTGCTCCTTTACGGCGGCGTGCACCAAGCTGCGTACACGCCGTGCTCGTGAAACGAAATGTGCCTCTTCGTCAAGATCCTTCCCGGGCGGCCCGAAAAGGAGGACATGCTGAGGGGTGAGCTTTTCCGGGAAAAGGACCTAGGTCGATTTTAGACAGGACGGAGACTGCTGTCAACGAAAAGCCCCCTCAAAATGGGCAGAAGAGGCCGCCGTCCATTCTTGGGGGGACGCTTGCCCTACGGCGTAACCCATTGCCGGCCAACGCCTTGACAATCGTGCGCCGCTGGCAGTAGCATTGGGGGGCGACTTGCCTTGCGTCAAGCAGTGGCACACTTCATGAGTCTATGAGTCCGAGTCTTTTCGTGCGGGGTATCGATGGAAGAGCGTGCCCGTCAGAAGTGCCTGCCCGGTTTTGAGCCAATGGCCGACGGCCCGCCTCCGGCCGCGGAAAACGTTGCGGAAGCCGCAAGATCGGCAGCCGCGCCCGAGGTCGCCCCGCCGGAGAGTCTGGAGGGGCAGACGGTCTACGTGGTCGACGCCCACTCGGTGATCTACCAGGTCTATCACGCGCTTCCCGAAATGACCAGCCCGCAGGGCGAACCGGTCGGCGCCGTCTATGGCTTTGCCCGCGACATGCTCTACCTGTTGGAGGTCAAGCGGCCGGATTACCTCTTCTGCGCGTTCGACCTGCCGGGCAAGACGTTCCGCCACGAGCTTTTCGACCAGTATAAGATCCACCGGCCGGAGATGCCGGACGACCTCATCCCGCAGATCGCGTCGATCCGTCGCCTGATCGACGGGCTGGGCATTCCGGCGTTGGGGTGCGAGTCGTTCGAGGCCGACGACGTGATGGCCACGCTGGCCCGGATCGTCGCGGAGCGGAGCGGCCGCTGCTGCCTGGTGACCAGCGACAAGGATTGCCGGCAACTGATTACCGATCGGGTCTGGCTGTACAACATCCGCAAAGACCAGCTCTTCGACCGCGACGCCCTGAAGGCCGAATGGGGGATCACGCCGGAGCAAGTCGTCGATTTTCAGGCCCTGGTCGGGGATTCGGTCGACAACGTGCCGGGGGTGCCGCTCATTGGGCCCAAGCTCGCCCAGCAGTTGCTCGAAGCGTACGGCACGCTGGAGAAGGTGTTCGAGCACGCCGGGGAAGTGCCGGGCGCGAAGCGAAGGCAGAACCTGATCGAGGGCCACGAGCAGGCCTTGTTGAGCCGGGAGTTGGTCCGCCTCGATCGGCACGTGCCCGTGACGATCGATTGGGGCGCCGGCCGCACGGGCGGCGTCGATCGCAGCCGGGTCGTGGAGCTGTTCCACCAGTTCGGGTTCCGGAGCCTGGCACAAAAGGTCGACCTCCTGGAGGGCAAGCCGGCTGCGAAGAAGCCCCAGATCAACGCCGAGTATCGGCTGGTCGACACCCCGGAGGCCCTGGAAGCGCTGGTCGACCAGCTTCGCCGGCAGAAGTGCATTTCGCTGGACACGGAGACGACCAGCGTCTGGCCGCGATGGGCCGAGCTCGTGGGTCTCTCGTTTGCGTGGAAAGAAGACG
>Ga0154737_1293_pt5 | contig 11311 bp, 9 predicted proteins | sample Rifle2008BG16ft_FD_105745 | JGI IMG/M metagenome (GOLD analysis project Ga0154737, IMG submission 105745) | Planctomycetes bacterium RBG_16_64_12 | reverse complement strand
GTCCTGCAAGGCTCGATCCAGATTGATCCCCGGGAGATCGATCTTGTTCAAGGCCACGACGATCGGGACGTTGGCGGCTCGGGCGTGGCTGATGGCCTCCTCGGTCTGGGGCATCACGCCGTCGTCGGCAGCGACCACCAGCACGGCAATGTCGGTGCAATTGGCCCCTCGCGCCCGCATGGCGGTGAAGGCCTCGTGGCCCGGCGTATCGACGAAGGCGATCGGATGGCCGCCCTTCTCGATCCGGTAAGCGCGGATGTGCTGCGTGATTCCGCCCGCCTCGCTGGAAACCACGTCGGTGCCGATAATCCTGTCCAAAAGCGACGTTTTGCCGTGGTCGACGTGTCCGAGGAAGGTGACCACCGGGGGACGAGGCAGCAGCGTCTCCGGGGCGTCTGCTTGTTCGGCGATGGAGATCAGCTTGTATTCCAGGTCGACCGCTTCACGGAATTCGGCGACGGCTCCCAGCCCCTCGGCCAACAGTTCAGCAGTCTCCCGATCGAGCGAGGCCGTGATCGTGCTCATCACTCCCAACTCGAGGAGTTTCCCGAGCACTTGCTGCGCGGGCAAGCCCAACGCTTCGGAGAAACTGCGGACCGTGCAGGGCAACGCGACGACCACGTTGCTCTTTCGCGGGGCCGCGGTGGAGACGCTCCCAGTCCGCCTCAGCCGCCTGGGCTGGGGACGGGTCGTCTGGGGTTCGTCCTCGTCGCCGGCACGTCGTTTCTGCACCGAGGCGGCGCGTTTTCGCTTCAATTGCCGCTGCTCGCGCCCTCCGAGCGTGACACTCCCATCGTCGTCCGCCTTGACCGGCGCCCGGCCGCCCCGTCGGCCACGCTCCTTGGTCGACGGCGGAGGTAGAGGAGCTTCCGCCGCTTGGCCGGGCCCGGACGGCTCCCGAGGCGAGGTCTTCTTGGCGGCCGCCTTCCGCTTCTGCTCGTGCTTACGCAGATGCTCCGAAAGAGGCTTGCTGCCCGCCTTCGAGGCCCGGATTGCGTCGGCGGGGAGTTTGATGTCGGGTTTCTGGGGGGTGGGTTCTTGGGGTTTCGCCGTCGGAGTGGGTTGCTGGGCCTTGGGCATTGGGGCCAGCTTGATAGCCGGGCCGGGTCGTTCCGGCTTGTCTGTCCTCTTTTTCTCCTCGGTCTTCTCTGTTCTTTCGAGTGGCGGGGCACCTTTTTCCGGGGTTTCTGAGGGGGCCGGCTGGGGCTTCTCCGGCTGTTTCTTCAGTACAGGGACCTTCTTGGGCACGGTCCCCCCCGGCGTGATGTAGTCCTCGCGCCGAACGACTTCCCCCGGCCCCGCGGCCAAGCCGGCACCCGGCCTGACTGCCGTCGACCCCATCGGTCCCCTTCCGCCCGGCGCAGTCGCAGCAGCCGTCTCTTGTGAGGCCGCTCTGGCGGCCTTGCCGCTACTCAGGAAGGCCTTGACCTGGGCCACCTCGTCGTCCGACAAGCTCGCCAGCGCGGAGCCTTTGACCGTGATCCCGGCTTTCTTGCAGGCATCGATCAGCGATTGATTGTCGACTTTCAGTTGCTTGGCTAACGCGTAGATACGAACGGCCAACTCGACTTCTCCCTCGGGGGTACCCGCCGCCTCGTGTGTGGGGCTGGCCGGTACGCCTCAAAACGCCAGATCATCACATGGGCAGATTCTCCTCATTATGACTTTCCTCCTCCTATTCTTCTACGAAGCAGAGCCCTCCGGCGGCTCGTCGTCCGACTGCTCGATGTCGCTGGAAGCGGCATCGGCCGGATCGGTTTCGGGCTCCCCTTGGCTGGCTTCCACGACGGTGCGTAGCTCGAGGGCCTGCTCGGCAGGTGCGTCGCCATCGACGGCCTGTTGCTCACCTTCCTCCGTCTCCTCGGGAGCTGCCCCTTCGGCCAATTCCTCTTCGGCCACAGCCTCTTCGGCCACTGCCTGTTCTGCAGCTTCTGTGCCGTCGTCGGCGGGCTCGGCCTCGGTCGTGCCCGGCTCAGGCCGTTCCTGTTCCCGCTGACGTCGCCGCTCTTCGGCAGCGGCCCGCTCTGCTTCCTCCGCCTTGATTTCTGCCTGTTCAACGATCCGGTTCGCCTCCTCGGCGGTGAGATTGCCCATTTCCATCAGGTCGTCAGGCTCGATCACGGAAAGGTCATCGTACGTCAGGAACCCTTCGCCGACCAGCCTGTCGGCCAATTCCTCGTTGACTCCTTCCAAGGAGCTGAATCCTATGAGGGCCTGTTCCAGTTGGTCGTCGAGTTCCTCCCGGGTCATTATTTCGATGTCCCAGCCGCACAGTTTGCTGGCAAGCCGGACGTTTTGTCCCCGGCGACCGATGGCCAGGGAAAGCTGGTCCTCACGAACCAGCACGATCGCCCGGCCGAGCACTTCGCAGAGAATCACTTCTTCCACTTCGGCCGGCTGCAAAGCATTGGGGATCAATGCCTGCATGTCGTCGCTCCAGCGGACGATGTCGATCCGCTCGCCGGCCAGTTCGTCGACGATGTTCTTGATCCGGTTTCCCCGGACCCCCACACAGGCCCCCACACAGTCGACACGCTGGTCCGTGCTGCTGACGGCAACCTTGGTGCGGTAGCCGGGCTCGCGAGCCAGGGCCTTGACTTCGATGACCCCGTCGGTGATCTCGGGGATTTCCTGTTCAAACAGTCGGGCCACCAGATGGGGGCGGATGCGGCTGAGCACGATCTTCACCCGGGCGCCCTGCTTGCGAACCTCGAACACGGTCGCCCGAACCCGCTCGTTCGTACCGTGCGTCTCCCCGGGGATTTGTTCGCTTCTCGGCAGGATCGCTTCGGCATTGGTCAAGGCCACCGTGGCCGTTCCGCGTTCGTAGCGCTGGACGATTCCGGTGACCAGTTGGTCCTTCTGTTCGCTGTACTCTTCGTAAAGGGCGTCGCGTTCCGCCTCACGGATTTTCTGGATCATCACCTGCTTGGCGGTCTGGGCTCCCACTCGTTCCGACATCTCGTCGGGGTCCAGAGGGACCCCGTTGTGGTTGCCGGTGATGGCGCCGGTCTCGCGATCAATCTCGATGACGATTTCCTCGTCTTCGCCGTAGTGTTTCTTGGCGGCAGAAACCAGTGCCGCTTCGATCCCCTCGAAGACGATCTCTTTGTCGATATTCTTGTCGCGGTGGATCGCGTCAACGATCCGCAGCAGCTCGCTGGGGTTCATTGAATCTCACTTCCGCGCGTTGGGGCCGTGACCGTGTCTGAAACGATGTCTCCCTACAAGACGGAACCCACTGGAGCCACGCCGGCGTCGGCACCAAGCCTACGGGGGGATTGATACCCCCGCGAGGCGCTCCGCGTCAGACCGATAGACGCCAAGAGCGATCGATAACCGACGTCCAGACCGCAGCTTAGTGGGCTACGCAATCTGGTAAGGATACCGGTTAGCGCATGGAGTGTCAAGCCAGCACGACGCCCGTTTCGCCGGGACCCCAAGACCCGCCGAAAAAAATAGCTCCGGCTGCGTAGATCAACCCGGTCTAAAGACGGGATGAACGACTTCATCCCTCGAAAGAGCGAACAACCAGGGCACTGGCCTGGCCTTGGGGGGTTACGCTCAGGTTCACAAAACTTGTCCCCGGATCGGTGCCCCCGTTGGAAACCCCCATAATGGGGCATTCCGGGTCGGGGTCCTCGTAGTTGAGAATGGGGAACACGCGGCGGTGCCTGAGTGCCATCACGCCGGCAACCAACTCCACCAGTCCGCTGCCGGCGCCGAGATTGCCGAAGTAGCTCTTGGCCGCCGTTACCGGCAACGGTTTCGAGCGGTCACCGAAGACGTGGCCGATCGCCCGGGCTTCTTCGATGTCGCCGGTGCGGGTGCTGAGGCCGTGGGCATTGAGGAAGCCGATTTCGTCGACCGTGACCCCGCTGTTCTGGAGTGCGGCCACCAGGGCGTTCCGCATCGCCTGATCGCGTCGGGCCAGCAGATTGCGGTCGGCCGCGGAGCGAGAAGCCCCGCCGAGCACTTCCGCGTAGATGGTGGCCCCGCGGGTTTGGGCGGAGTCGAGTTCTTCCAGGACTACTGCTCCGGAACCTTCGCCCAGGACCATCCCGGTGCGGTGGCGATCGAACGGCCGGCTGGCCTTCGCCGGATCGCCGTTGCCGGGCGCGACTTCTTCCTGCTTTAAGACGTGAACCATCTTCATCGGATGGAGTCGCGTGCCGGTGGCTCCGGCCAGCATGATATCGGCCCGGCCCCGCGAGATCGTCTGGACGGCCTCCGCCACCGCCGCGTTGGAGCTTGCCTCCCGCAGCGTGAGCGAGTTGTTCGGACCGCGCAAGTCGTTGTAAATGGCAATGTGGCTAGCCGGCATGTTGGGAAGGTATTTCAAGAGCCACAAAGGCGACATCTTGGGCATCCCTTCCGAAGCCCAACGGGAGAAGTCGAACTGGCCGCCGTTGCCCAAACACTGGAGAATGCCTTCGGTAAAGTCCTCGGGCAGCGTGAGCATGTAGTCGCTGCCGAAGTCGATGCCCGCCCGAGACGGATCGTACTTTCCCGGGGTCAACCCCGCGTCGTGGAGTGCTCCCTGCGCCGCCGCAACGGCCATCTGGCACTCCCGGCACATCACCTTCAAGCCCTTGCGGATGGCCTTTTTTATGTCTTTTTCCAGGGGGCCGAAGTCGTCGATTTCCCCTCGGAACTCACGGGCTGCCGCGGCGACGGAGGTGGGGAATGCACCGGCCGGGACGACCGTGAGCGGCCCCACGCCACTGCGACCGGCCATGAGGGATTCCCAGAGCTTCTCTTTGGAGTTTCCCAGGGGGCTGATCACGCTCATCCCCGTGATCACGACCCTTCGTTCGGTGGTACTCATGGATGCACTATTCCTGGCCACCAGCAGATTCCCCAACCGCTGGCAACAGAATAGAGAATTCTAGCTGCATGCGGGTGAATCGTCGAGGCGAACCCCCCGTCAGTATCTCCCGCGATAGGTCGTTGCCTCGGGGCGCCCGGTCTGAGTCATACGCTTCTCCTGGCCCGTTTCGCCCCCCTTGCTCTCCACAAACACCAGCAAATCGGCCCGGGGGGCCGATGAAGGCAGCGGCAACGGCAGGCCGGGAACCAGCGACTGTCCGTCTGAGGGTATTGGCAGGGCCACCATGCCCATACCCACCAGCAGCACCTGCTCGACCGGCCAACGAAAACGTTCATGGAAACGAAAGTGCGACATCTGGGGGACTTCAATCTTCGTTCGTTGTCGCGGAGCGACCGCCGTCGGGACCTCGAGCGAGACCGGCACCATTTTCTCAACCTGGTCGATTTCGCACTTGATCGCGGCGTCGATCACGCGTCCGTCGACCGACAGGAGCGGACTGAACTCCAAGGAGAAGCCCTCGTCCACGACCGCGGTTTGCGGCTCGAAGCCCGGCCAGGAATCGGTCCTGAGCACCGCGTCGCGGACATACTCCCGGCCGCGAGTGGCCGAGACCACGGAAGATTGGCCGTTGTTGACCAAAAGGTGCGGCGAACTGTGCTCGCGATAGTCGCTTCGTCGCTGCAACTCGGCCAGGAGGATCGCCGCGTCCTCCTTTTCGAGAAGCCAGGCCTGCACTCCCGGCGTCTGCACCGGCACCGGCTGAAGGAGTCGTTGAGCCCGGGCGCGCCAGTTCGGATGGCTCAAGGTCACCACCCGGAGACCGAAGCCGTGTGTCTGGGCCTCGCTGCTGACGAACCGATCGACGACGTCGGCCACCACCTCCTGCATCTGGGGCGTGTGGAACACACGGAACGTGCGCCCGTTCGCGCTGAGGATTGCCAACGGTTCAGAATGCCATACCTCGTAGCCGGTCTCACGAAGGACCCAATCGACGATCGCCTGTTCCGGTCGGGCGGTGGAGGCGACCCGCAACGTGTAGGGGCTGATGTCGTACTCTCGCCAGACTTGCCCGTGCTCGTTGGGCAGTTGGCCCGTTCCGGTGCTGACCTTGGCGATCGGACGACGCGGGCCCTCGCCGGCCGGGTCGGATGCTTGTTGCCCCCCAACCGTTGCTTGTCCGTTCGGGGCGGCGGGGTCTGAAGCCGTCGCTTGAGAAGGCGCGCCTACCGCCTCCGCGTTCGTTCCCGATACACTCGGATTGTCCGCCGCGCTTCGCCACGTCGCCGGGGGGGCACCGGCGGCATCGCTTGTCGGAGTCTGGCCCCACACCGTGGCGGCCGCGGCGAAAGCGAAAGCCACAGCCAGAAGAGCCAATCGTCTCGCCAACATGCTTCAGCCTCCTTGCCGAAGTCGTGCCCGGGTACGAATCTCCACTGGGCTCGTGCAATAGTCCAGTTCTGCAAAACCAGGGGTGGGAGTATAGGTGCGTCCGGCACCCAAGGCAATGGCAATACCGGTTGGGGGCAAAGCAGCAAAGCAGATCGGGCGGCAGGAGCTTTGGGGATCTGCGGAAGATGCGTTGGCCGCCAGTGAAGGCCGCTGGCCCCTCGCCTGGTCAGCCGATCCCGTTGTGCAACCGGCCTACCACGAGCGAGGCATTATGGCCCCCGAAGCCGAAGCTGTTGGACATCGCCACGGAAACGTTTCGCTCGCGGGCTTGGTTGGGCGTGTAGTCCAGATCGCAGTGCGGGTCGCGGGTATGGTAATTGATCGTCGGGGGGATGACGCCCCTTTCGAGAACCAGCACGGTCAGCACCAGTTCCACGCCGCCGCTGGCGCCCAGCAAGTGGCCGAGTTGGCTCTTGGTGCTGGAAATGGACAAGCTCGCGGCGTGCTCCTTGAACACGCTCTTGATGGCCGTCGTTTCCGTCTGGTCGCCTAGCTGGGTGCTTGTGCCGTGGGAGTTGATGTAGCCGATCTCGGTGGGGTCGACTTGCCCGTCCCTCAGCGCGAGCGTCATTGCCGTGGCTGCCCCAATGCCGTCCTTGTCCGGCTGAGTGATGTGGCTGCCGTCGGCGCTGACTCCGCAACCGAGCATTTCGGCGTAGACGTGTGCGCCGCGAGCTTTCGCTACCTCGAGTTCCTCCAGCACCAGGAGGCCGGCTCCTTCGCTGAGCACGAAGCCGTCGCGATCGGCGTCGAAGGGACGGCTGGCCGCGGCCGGATCATCGTTCCGCTCCGAGAGCGCCCGCATCGAGCTGAACGCAGCGATTCCCAGGGGGGTCACCGCCGCTTCGCTTCCGCCGGTGATCATCACGTCGGCGTCGCCGTTGCGGATGGCCCGGACCGCGTCGGCGATGGCATTCGAGGCACTGGCACATGCCGTGGCCACGGCGACATTCGGCCCGCGAAGCCCGAATTGAATCGACACGTGTCCGCTGGCGGCGTTGACCATCATCTTGGGGACGGTGAACGCGGAGACTCTCGCGGGGCCCTTGTCGAGCATTCGCGTATGCTGGATCTCGATTTCCTGCAGTCCGCCGACTCCCGATCCGAGAATCACGCCGCAACGGGAAAGGTCCGTTTTGGAGAAATCGATCCCCGAGTCCTTCACCGCGTCGATCGCAGCGACCAGCGCGAACTGCGCGAAGCGATCGAGCCGTTTGGCGTCCTTCGAGGGAAGGTAACCCTCGGTCGACCAATCGCTGATCTCTCCGCCGATTCGGGACCGGTAGTGAGAGGCGTCGAACCGCTCGATTGGATGGATCCCGCTCTCGCCGTTGCAGACGCGGGTCCACAGGTCTTCCACCCGGCAACTGAGGGAGGTGACCGCACCGAGCCCAGTTACGACGACGCGACGTTTCATGGAAGTTCGTCGGAAGTCTGGTCCTGCTCGCCGGTGGCACTGACGGCGGCCTGGATGTGATCGATGGCCTGTCCGACCGTTTGAATCTTTTCCGCGGCGTCGTCCGGGATGTTGATGTCGAACTCCTCCTCGAGTTCCATGACCAACTCCACGGTATCCAGCGAGTCGGCTCCCAGGTCGTTCACGAAGGAGGTGTCGCGGGTAATCTGGTCCTTGCTGACACCCAACTGCTCGCCAACAATGTCAATCACGCGTTCTTCAACTGAGGCCACCTTGACCATCCTCCTGGTAATCGCACGTCTAATGGGGGGCAGATACGTTTCCCCGGGACTGGCACTCTCACGAGATTGTCGCCCAAAACGTCCAAATGGTACACTTTGCCCGATTTCCTGGCAACCCGTCAACGATAGCGACTTTTGGCATCCGTGTCTATATCTTCCCCGGCGGGTTCCGGGGGGGCTGAGGGCCTTACACAGTCAGTCCGCCGTCGACGACAAGGACGTGCCCGGTGATGAAACCGGCCGCCTCGCTGGCCAAGAACAGCACGGCATCGGCCACGTCTTGGGGCTCTCCGAGCCTTCCCAGGGGGGTCCGCTTCTTGACCTCTTCGAGGATCTCCTCTCCCAGAGCGGCACTCATCTCCGTGGCGATGAAGCCGGGTGCCACCGCATTGACCGTGATGTTTCGCCCGGCCAGCTCCCTGGCGACCGTCCGGGTCAGACCGATCACTCCGGCCTTGGAGGCCGAGTAGTTGGCCTGGCCGGGGTTGCCCATCATCCCCGACACGCTGGCCATGTTGATGATCCGCCCGCGGCGCCCTTTCAGCATCGGTCTGGCCGCCGCCCGGGTGAACAGAAATGTCCCCCGCAGATTGACGTTGATCACGGCGTCGAACTGGTCGTCTTTCATGCGCAGGACGATGTTGTCGCGGGTGATTCCGGCGTTGTTGACCAGGATCTGGAGTCCGCCCCACTGGTTGACGACTGCGTCGACCACTTCGCCGACGCGCTGGCTGTCGGTCACGTCGCAGGCGAACGCCTCGGCAATGCCTCCGCCGGCGGTGATGCGGTCCACGGTCTCGGCCACGAGGGCGGTCTCGACGTCGACACAGGCCACCCGGGCCCCTGCGTCGGCCAGCACTTCGGCAATCAGCCGGCCGAGCCCCCGGCCCGCGCCGGTCACGATGGCCACCTGGCCGCCGAGGTCGGTCGAAATGCGACGCTTGCTTCCTTCGCTCATGGCTTCACACTTCCACGCTCTGGCACGGGGTCTTGCGGTCGATGCGCCGCAGCAGTCCTCGCAGCACTCTGCCGGGCCCCACTTCGTAGAACGAGTCGAAGCCTTCGGCCAACAGGTGGCGCATCGACTCCTCCCAACGGACGGGTTGAAGGACCTGCCGAATCAGCAGATGGCGGATTTCTTCGGGGTCGTCGTGGGGGCGGGCGTCGACGTTGGAAATCACGGGGATTTTCGGCCTGTTCATCGGCACGCCGGCCAGCACCTCGGCGAGCCGCTCGTCGGCCGGACGCATGATCTGGGTATGAAACGCCCCAGCAACGGCCAGAGGCACCGCCTTCATCGCCCCCATCGACGGCGCCATCTCCGCCGCCCGCTCGCAGGCCGCATTGGAGCCGGAAATGACGATGTTTCCCGGGCAGAGGAGATTGGCGATTTCCAGCACGTCGTCGCCGCGGGCTTTGTCGCACAGGGACTCCACTTCAACCCGCTCCAGCCCCAAAATGCTGACCATGCCGCTGGGGGTGGCGTCGGCGGCTTCCTGCATCGCGGCCCCGCGCTGCTGCACCAGGGTCAATCCGGCCCGGAAATCCATCACCCCGGCGAAGACCATCGCCGTGTATTCGCCCAGGCTCAATCCGGCTGCCGCCTCGCACGAGAGGGCCACGTCGGGCGACTCGCTGCGGAGCGCCTCCAGTGCGGCCAGACTGGTCACGAACAACGCCGGCTGACTGCACACCGTGGAATCGAGCCTTTCGGCCGGGCCCTCGAAGCAGAGTGCCGCCAGGTCGTATCCGAGGATCTCGGCCGCGGAGTCGTACAGGCGGCGCACGGCCGGCAGCGACTCGGCCGCCCGCTTGCCCATGCCGACAAACTGAGCCCCCTGTCCGGGAAATAGAAACGCGATCCTGCTCAAGGTGCCTCGACCCTCACGATTCCGTTTCGATGTCGTTGACCTCCGTGAGTAGCCAACTTCAATCGCGTCCCAAGCGGGCCTTTGCGGATGAGCCCTCCGTCACCTTTCGGCCCATGTAATACCCACACTTCGGACAGACCACGTGCGACGGCACTGCCGTGCTGCACTCCGGGCATGTGTGCAGTTGCTTCGGCTTCTTGGCGTCGTGCGCCCGGCGGGTCCCCGTGCGGGCGTTGGAGTGTTTGCGCTTTGGAACGGCCATGTTACACCACTCAATGGTTGGGGTGAACCAGCCCACCCCTTTCGAGACGAGCAGCTCGGTGAGATCGCGAACCGATTAGTCTAGGCGCGCTGGAGCCCCCTGTCAACCGGTCTTGGCACGGGGTAGCGGTCCACTGGTCCAGGGGTCGCTCGGCTTTCATTCCCGGCGTTTTGCCGCCGACGGCGCGTCGGCCCCAAAAGCGGTGAAACATGGGCCTTGTTCCCACCTTTGGGGAAGGACTGGCCGCGGGCGAATATCACCACTAAGAGCGGATAGGAATGCCTCGATGGGGCCATTCCTTCGCTCGCCATCGCGGACGGCCACGCCCGTGCGAAACCGCTTCGGGCGACGTGCTACCGGGGTTTGCGGCTGAAACCCATCACGGCTTCTTCCAGATCGCCGTAGGTCGGGAATCGAACGTCCAACCCGTGCAGACGCAGCACCCGCTGGTTGAACGACGACAGTCCGCACAGCCGCATCATTCCTCCGTGCTCACGCACCCGTTTGTCCAGCAGCACCAGTTGCCCGAGCAAATAGCTGTGCAACAACTCGATCTCGTCCAAGTCGAGCACCACCCGATAGACGAAATGTCGCTCGAGCATCGACCACAGCTCGTCCGCCAAGGGCGGAGTGTCGGATGCGTTAACGTCCCCGCTTTTCAACTTCGCCAGGAGCCAGCCCGGACCACGATCCACCTCCAGTTCCCATCCCGGGGCGATTGCCAGCATTCCTTTACTCCTTCCTGAACAGCGATCGCCGTCAAAGAAAAAACGACTTCGACCCCGTAATCATAAATCAGCCGAGGATCACTACAACCCCCCTGGGGTAGACAAAGCAAAAAACAAACTCTCGCCCCGCGGTGCTGAGCGATCTATCGCGCGAAGCCACTCCGGCAGCGACGAATACGGGCTTTCTTGTTGCCGAGAGTCGATCACCTGCGTCTCTTTGCGAAGCTCTCTACATCGCGCATTCTACGAGACCTTCTCAGCTTGTCAGCGCGAAGCGTCAGAAAACGAGAGGCGTAATCAGCGGTGCGTGCCCCCTGTACGCTGCTCCTGTCGTTCTGGTTTCCGCAGGTCCGGTTCCGGCGTCAAAGGGGGCTGCGCGTCGCCAACGGCCCCCCGTGTGGTTATACTACTCCCCGGCATCGCAAGACGCGGGCGGTTGTCCACAGCCTTCGGATCTCTTGGCAGCGCGACG
>Ga0154737_1360_pt2 | contig 11427 bp, 7 predicted proteins | sample Rifle2008BG16ft_FD_105745 | JGI IMG/M metagenome (GOLD analysis project Ga0154737, IMG submission 105745) | Planctomycetes bacterium RBG_16_64_12 | reverse complement strand
TTCGCCGCCAAAGGCGAGGAAGTGACGATGTGCACGGTGGTCGCATAGCCGGCCAGGAGCAGGTGCGCGAGCACGGAAAGCACCAAACACTTCCGCAGCGGCCGCGACTGGCCCCAACGGGTCCGCATCAGCACGACCAGGGAGACGGACAGTCCTGCCAGACCGAACCACAACAGCCCCACCAGGAGATCCACGCTGGCGAGGAAGTCGAGCAGCCAAGCTAGCGGGAACCTGCCCATGGGTTACCTCTTCGGGGCCGTCGGCCGGACGGAAATCCCCAGCTCCCTGACGTCGGCCTGCTTGCAAGCGTTGAGCACCTCCGCGATCCGTTGGAACTGGCCGCCGGCGTCGCCGCGAACCAGCACTCCCAGGTCGCTGTACTGGCTTCGGGCGGCGGCCAGCGCTTCGGTGAGTTCGGCCAGCGTGACCGGCGTGCGATCCAGGGTAATGCTCCCGTCGCGATAGACGTTGACGACCCTGGGCTCGGGGGCGGCGGTCAGGGCCTCGGCGCCGGTAACCTCCGGCACGCGCAAGCCGATCTTCCGCTCCAATTCCGAGAACTTCGTGCCGACCATGAAGAAGATGATCAACAAAAAGACAACGTCGATCATGGGCGTCAGGTTCAGCGTCGGTTGTTCGTCGAGATGGGTCTTCAGCGGCATGGTCGGCACCGGGGATCGATGATTGATGATGGATGAATGCTGCCTACGCCGCGTTTTCGCGCCGTGAGCCGCGGCGGGACTTGGGATTGTCCTTGTTCTGCAATCCTTCGGCGGAAATCATGTTGACCAATTCCTGTCCGAGCGCGTCGATGTCGATGATCAGTCGGTCGACACGGCTGATGAAGTACATGTAGAGGATCAACGCGGGGATCGCCACCGTCAGACCGGCGGCCGTGGTCAGCAGGGCCTGGCTGATGCCGCTGGCCAAGAGTTCCGGACGTCCCATGGCGTCGGCGGTGGCAATCGCGTTGAACGCGACGATCATGCCGAACACAGTTCCCAGAAGCCCCAGGAGGGGGCTGACAGTGGCCACGCCGTTGAGCACGCGCAGGTACCGGCGCAACCCGTTGGTGGTTCGCTCTCCCGCGTCGATGACGGCCTGCTCGACCTCCACGGCGGGGCGACCCCACTTGCGGACCGCACCGGCCAAGACGTCGGCTACGGGACTGCCGCTTTCGTCGCACAACTCCAGCGCCTGGTCGCGGTCGATCTCGCCTTCGCGGATCTGGTGCATGAAACGGGTGACGAACGGTTTCGGGATGACCCGTCCGCGCCGCAGGCTGATGATCCGCTCGAAAACCACAGCCACGAGGATCAGCGAACAGAAGGCGATGGGAATCATCAACGGGCCGCCGTCCCGGACGATGTTCCACAGATTTTCCGTGGGGATCGGGGCCTCTTTGGCAACCGGCGCGACCTTGCCGCCGCCGTCGGCCCTCTCCAGCGGAGCAAGGACCGGTCCTTCCGCGCTTTGTGCGACGGCCGGGAGGCCGGCCGGCCACGCCGCCGCCAACAGAACGCCGGTAAGAAGCCAACGGGCCCCGTTCCGCAGAGGTTCACAGGATCGTGTCATCTCGATTCCCCTTGTTCTCGTGCCGCCTGCAATCGCTCGCTCGCTTCCTCGGTGAAATCGCTGTTGGGGTAGTCCGCAAGCAGTCTGGCGTACTCGTCCGCAGCTTGTTGCCATTCGCCCAGCATCTCGTGACACTTGGCCGCCTGAAGCACGGCGGCAGCCTGCCACGAGGGATAGTCGTACAGGATCTCCAGCGCCAGGTACTCGCGGAGCGCTTGCTGGTAGTTTTCTTGGTGGTAGTAGGACTCGGCGATCATCAACTGGGCTTTCGCCGCGGTCTCCGTCTTGGCCCCACCCGGCGACTGGGTCACCTTGCGATAGGCCTCGCGGGCCAGCTCGAACTCGGCCCGACTGGACAAACACCGCCCGATCACATAGTCGGCCTCGTACTGTTCCTCAAGATCGGGATACTTGGCCTGGATCGTTGAGGCGATCTGGTACGCTTCATCCCACCTTTTCTGGTGGCACAACGACTGGGCCAGGCGCAACGGAATCACCCCTAACCAGGGTTCATCTTTCCCGCTGATCTGCTGCACAAGGCGATCGAGAAGCTCCCCGGCCTCCTGATGCTTGTCTTGCCGAAACGCCGCCTCGGCGATCCCATATTCGGCCCTCAGTCGCAAGGTGCTTTCCGGGTAGTCGCGGAGAAGGTTCTCGAACGCGAGGCGGGCCTGGTCCCATCTTTGCTCGGCGGCGGCGACTTGCCCCTGGAGGTACAGGGAGTTTTCCCGGATCTGGGCGGTTGGCTCGCCGGCCAGCACCTCCGAAACGAGTTGCCGCGAGCGATCGTAGTCCTTCGCCTCGAAGCCGAGCTGGGCAAGCCGGAACGTGGCGTCGGCCCAATAGGAACTGTCCGGGTGTTCGGTGCGGAGCCGGTCGAGCAGGCCGCTGGACTCCTCTTGGCGTCCCAAGTCGTGCAGGGTCCAGGCCCAGTGGTAGAGGACGGCGTCGATTTCGGGGAACTTCGGATAGGCGGCGGCCAATCGCTGGTAGAGCGAGGCCGCTTCCTGGTTTTGCTCCAGACGGTCGCGCAGTAGCGCCGCTGCCCAAAGGGCTTCCGGAAACTGCGCGGTGTCCGGACAACGGTCGATGACCAAGTCGTACATGGCCAAGGCCGGGTCAAGCTCGCCGAGCTGCTGGAGGATTCGGCCGCGAACCAGGGCGGTTTCCGCCGCCAGCGGCGGCTCGGGGTCTTGCTTGAGCAATCGATCGAAGGTTTCCGCCGCCTTTTCGAGTTGGCCAGCCTTGTATTGGCTCCAACCCAGCCCCGACAAGCCCGCGAGGCGACGCGGCGCGGACTGCCCGTCGCGGGTCAGCCAAGTGAACAACGCTTCCGCCCAGACGACGTCGCCGGCCTCGTAGACCGCTTCGGCCAATTGTTCCGTGGTCAGGCCGATCACTTCGTGGCCGGCGTGCTTCTTGAGCAGTTCGGCGTACCGCTGTTCTGCTTTGTCGAGCTGCTTGGCCTCGGCATAACAGATTGCCAGATTGCCGAGGCATGCCGCGGTGTCGTCGCTTGTTGGGTTCGCCGCTTCTTGGGTGGCCGATTCCTTTTCTTGGGCCGCCGAGTCCCTCAAAAACGCTTCCAGCGGGCTGGTCGCCTCCTGAAACCGCTGGAGCTTCATCAAGAGCGAGGCCTGGGCCAATTGGGCGTCGCCTTTGAGCCGGCCGGTGGCCGAACTCGACACAAGCCGCAGCCCCGAAAGCGCCTCCTCGTAATGCTCGAGGGCTTGATGGCAGAGCGATAGAAGATAACGGTCTTCCAGGGGTTGCCCTTCGTCACTGCCCCCTTCGACCAGCGGCTTGAGGACCTGAATCGCCCGCTCGTGCTGGTTCCGCTCGAAGAGCGATTGGGCCAGCATCCGTTGGATGTCGGGCTCAAGCAGGCTTTGAGGGAATCGGGCGCAGAAGGCGGCGGCCTGACGGTCGAGCGTTTCGTAGTCCTTCGTCCGTAGCGCCACCTGCACTCTGCCCCGCATGGCATCATCGACCCACTGGTTTTCGGCTTCGGCGGCGATGACGTGGTCGAACTGCTCGTCGGCGGCGGCGGTCTGGCCCGCTAAGAGGAGGGAGTCACCCGCGTGGAACCGCATCGCCGGGACCAACTCGTGATTCGGATTCTCCGCGGCGACCTTTAGGAGCGTTTGGGCGGCGGACTGCCAGTCTTTCTGGGCTTTCTCGGTCAAGCCGAGCCAGTAGCGGGCCTCGCAGGCGACCTTCGCGTCGGCGGGAATCGACTGAAAAATCGACTTTGCCTCTTCGAGCCGGTCGAGCTTCAGTAGCGCCCAGCCGCGTCCCAGCCGGGCCGTCGATTGCCAGGGACTTTGGGTCCACGTCGATTCGAGTGTCTCAAAGGTCTTCAGGGTCTCTTCCAACCTCCCCGACGTGTATTGCAGGGCCCCCAGGTTGAACTGAGCATCGTCGGCCAGCGGACTGCCCATCTTGGCGGCCACCGCCACATAAAACCGCTCGGCCTCCTCGGTCTTGCCTTGTTTTTCCATCGCCCGGGCAAGCCCGAATCGACATTCATCCTGCATCTGCCCCTGGGGAAACCGGCTCAATCCCAGGCGGAAGTGCTTCTCCGCCGAGATCACATCGTCCTGGGTCAAAGCGATGTCGCCCAGATAGGGCAAGACGTAGGCGTTGAGGCTGTCGTCGGGATACGTGGTCAGGAAGCGTTCGAGCTCTACCTTGGCCGAATCGGACTTGCCGCCCAAATACGCGGCTTCGCCGACCCGAAACAACGCGGGGGGGGCGAACCGCCCGTTCGGCTCCCTGGTGAGGTAGTCGCGGAAGTGGGGTACGGCTTCGTCGGGCCGTCCCAATTGGACCAAGGCCTCGGCGAGGAAAAAGAGACACTGGTTCGCCTTCGGGTGGTTGGGGTGGTCGGCGACGAAGGTCTGGAACCCCTCGGCGGCGAATTCCCATCGCTTGTGGGCGTAGTGTCCCGCCGCGACGCGGTAGAGATCCTCTGCTTCGTCAGCTCTTGCGGGAACGGAGCAGATGACGGCAACTGACAGAGCGGCCAAGACTGCCTTTGTCCGAGAACCGAGCGCCATGACCGACCGTGAGAATCCTTGTCTGATCCGGGCCTAGTATTCGCTGCCCGGTCCCGCGTCGATGTTCCCCACCATGTGGAAGTGGTTGTGATCGATGTAGATCACCTCCTGGGCGTCTTCGTTCCTCGTGGTATACGGGACCGGCCAGCCCACGCGGGTGATCTCGGTGAAGTAGATCGTGCACTTGTAGTGGGCATGGTGAAGCTGGGCCGGCCCAATCAGCGGATAGACCCGCGGCGGATCCACGGAATCGTCCAGCGGCTCCACCACGATCCGCACGTTGTTCCGTTGCGTTTCGTGCAATAGCGCCAGGCCCCCCTCCAGGGGACGTGCCTCTTCCAACGCCCGGATGATCTCGTCCTGCGAGGGCGGATCCAATGCAACCGCAGGCCCACCCTCCGTGATCGGGCCGAGGATCGGAACGGTGGCGTACCGCTCCTTGTCCCAGAACTGGTCTTCCAGTTCGTCCTGGAAATACGGGCTGACGGGGATTGGATAACTCAGTATCCCCAGTTGCGGTCCGGTGGCGAGGGTGGAGCAACCGGTTGCTGCGAACAGCGATACCAACATCAGCGTGAAAACGGCGGCAGAAGCGGTCTTGTAAAGCATAAAGGCACCTCGACGGCTCAGTTCGAGACTCGACTAGAACTAGTTATCGTGTCAAGATGTGCGAAACTTGCGGGTTTTTCCGGTTGTAGCGGATTATCGGGGGAATCCAGGGCCCTCCTGCCCGAGGGCCACGAAAAAAGCCCCCCACGGAACGCGCCGTGCGGGGGCTTTCAGAGCTCACCGGACAGGGGAGGCTCGCGGCTACCGGGGCGGACGGAACAAGCCGGAGATTGGGCTTCGGCGCGGGCCGTCGTCGAAGTCGAGCTGCCACCAGCCGTCGTGCCACTCGAGCACCACTTTCCGCCATCCCAGCGGCACCTGCGGGTAGGGATAGAACGGGCCAATGTACGGCCACGCCGTGGGCGAATACTGCTTCGGATACGTCAACGCCGCATAGTTCGGATACGCCGCGTAGCTGGGCCAGGTGTAGTTGGGCAGGTACGGCTGATCGTATTGGGCCGGCGCCACGCCGCCCATCGGCGCAACATACTGCGGGATCGGCCCGGCACCACCTTGCACGTAGGCGATCGGCATCGGCTGCGGCATCATTGGTTGCTGCATCTGCGGCGCCATCGGTTGCGGTTGGGCCGTCAGCACCGGCGTTTCCGGCTCCTGCGGCGCAAGTGTCGGTTGTTGCGTCGTCATCGCCGCTACGGTTTGGGCCGGCGCCGGCGCAAAACTCGTGGCCACGCGATCCGCCTGGCCCGCTGACTGAAGCGTTCCAGAATCCGCCGAGACGGCAACGGATTCGACGCGCTGCGACGGGACACTCAGGCCCGGCAACGCCACCCGGGCGAGTCGCTCCGGATTGGTCGCGCCGGCCGCTTGCTGTACCGGCGGGGTCACAGCGCCGGCCGGCTCGTCGCCGGAGTCAATGGCCAAATCGTTCACGACCCGCGTCACACCGGGCGTCTGAAACACGAGCCTGAGGGCCGTATTCATCTGCTCGCGGTCACTGACGCGTCCTCTCAGCCACGCCGTGCCGTCCTGGTATTTCACCCCTATCTTGTAGCTCTTCAACTGGCCGCTCTCCCGAAGGTTGGCGGCAATCTGCTCGGCAACCTCTTGGTTCCCAGCCAGCGCCACCATGGGGACCACAACGGTGACTGTGGCAACCACCAAACCAACTAGCAAACGTCGCATGCCTTTCCTCCTGTAAGGATCAACCCCGCGGTGGGCCACGATCCGAGGCTGGCGCGCCTGGGCCGCACGCCAAAGCCCCGCGAACCTCTCGCTTTCCGACCACGCAGGACCCGGCCCGTCGGTTATCGGACCTCGGGCGATCAGGTGTTTCCTCGTTGCTTTCACCTCAGCAATGGGACCAGCCGGAAGCTCAGAAGAAGGGAACGACACGCTGTCCGAAATCGGCACCGGCAGCGGGTTTGGTTGTACCCCCCTTTGCGCAACCTCCGTGTCCGATGATTGCTGCCTGACTATAGACTTCGGTTTCTGATTGTGCCGAAAGGAAGCTTTTTTTCGATTTTGCGAGTCTTCGCGGTCGTGCCGCAAAGACCACCATTCCGGGCGGTATGGCGCAAGTATTGACGAACAAAACACTTGCGACAATTGGCGCAACCGAGCCAGACCTGAACGCGAATCCCGATCGCCGAACGAACGCCCTGGGATTCCGCCGCACGCCAGTGCTCGCCAGGGTCCCGCTCGCACCAAGAATGCACTCGGGGCCGGAAAAACAAACGGATAGAAAAACTGCGCAATCTGCGAAACATCAACAAACCGAGGTGCCTATCGGCCGAAGGGAACCCAGCAAGAGGACCGTCGGGCAGCGTCAGCGGACCAGCTTCTTCAACTCGCGGTCGAGTTCCGCCACGTTGATGTTGCGGTTGACCACTTTGCCCTCTTGGTCGACCAGGATCATCGTGGGCAACGTGAGAATCCCCAACTCGTTGGCCGGGCGGCTGTCCAGCCCACCTTCCTCAAAGATCTGCGGCCACGGAAGGGGGCTTTCGGCCAGATAAGCGGCCATGTCTTTGGGGCTGCTGTCGAGGTTGACGCCAATGATGCTGAACCCGAAACGGCCGTACTTCGTCATCAACTCCTTCAGCGCGGCCATGTCGGCCTTGCACGGCTCACACCAACTGGCCCAGTATTGGATCAACACCACCTTGCCGCGAAACGCTGCCAGCTTGACCTGGTCGCCGGCAGGGCTCTTTCCCTCCAGCGAGATCGACTTGCCTATCGAATCGAGCCGGGTGCGAGCCCCTGAGGCCTTCTTGGCCGGAGCCGACGTGGGAAACTCGTCGACAACCCCGGCGTACCATTTCTTCGCCTCTTCCTCTTCGCCCGCATACTCCTTGGCAATGGCTATTTGGAGCATCGCCTCGGCGGCGTCCGGGCTTTCAGGATAGTCGTCCACATACTGCTCGAGGTTTTTGAGCCACTCCGCCTGGATCTTCACGAACTGCTCGGTGGATGCCGTCTGGATGCTCAAACCGTAGTCGGCCATCAACTGGCGAAACCGGACGTAGGCAACCAGTTCCTTGTCCTTCTTGCTCTCTTCGAGCTTCCTAAACAGAGCTTCCAGCCGCTTGACACCCTCCGGGAACTCACCCGACTGAACGGCCGCACTGACCATGTCGGCCAACTGCCGCAGCCACACCGCGCGATCCGCCGCGTTTTCGGCCTGCTCGGCGATCCGCTCCAGCAAGTCGGCACGCCGCGCGTTAAACCGAGCTTGTTCTTCCGCCGACGCGGCTTGACTGGCGGCCGTGTCGAGCTTCTCCAATTCGGTCAGCAGCTCTTGCGCCTGCTCGCTCGGTCCGGTCGACGTCATCTGCGTGCGACCTTCCATCGGCGACCTGAAGAAAAACCCCGACGACGCCAGTTGGCCTTGGCTATCGGAGATCGGCCGGGGGACGTCGATCACCCGCCACACGTCACCCGCCTCCACCAACGTGCCCACGTACACCTGGCTGTGTTCCCCCCCCGTTTGGACGATCGCCACGACATTCTCATACACTCGGAGATCCTTGGTCGATCCCTCCGTGCCGGTGGGCACGACCCCCGGCCGGTTCCCGCTGAACTGGACCCATTCCGTGGTGCGGGTAATCTCTTTCTGTTGGGTGGCCAATTCCTTAAACGCGGCAGGCAGTGCACCGAGCTTTTCGCTCAACTCCTTGGCCTTCGCCGGGCCAACTCCCAGCGACTTCAGCTCGGAATCGGTCAGTACGACCCGCGAGAATCGCTCCGCGTCACGCTGTGCCAAAGCGGCGACCACCTCGGCGGTCACCTCTTCAGCGGAGATCGCTTTCCAGGCGTCGATTCGTCCATCTTCGTTGTTGTCTGCCCCCCAGCGGCTGCCGGCCGTGTGGAACCAGCGATATTCGTCGGCCTTGCCGTTGAAGTTTTTGTCGATGTCTCGGTAGACTTCCAGCCCATCCTTGTGATAGCTCCACCGATCCACGACGTTGTCGCCGTTCGTGTCGACGAACTGTCTGAGCATGGCCCCGTCGGGGTCCTTGACCACCCATCCCACGTCGCTGCCGATCTTCTCCACGGAGATCGTGCATCCGGAGGCTTGGCCCGCGTCGGGGCGGTCGAAGTCCACTTCGTCCTGAATCGGCATCAGTCGCAGCGCCTGCTGGATGTCGGGCGATGCGCCTTCAACCGAAACGCCGGAGGACAGAGGCAACAGCATCAACAAACCGACGGCAAAGCGTGGGCAGATGGGGAGTCTCATCGCACGTTCCTCTCCTGCGAGTTCTTGGGCGCAGACCAACCGGCACGATCCGGGATTCGCTTGCTACTGTTTCGGCCTCCGATTCGCACCAACTTGACCAGTTTGTATCGATTATTACGCTTAGGACAACTTTAACGGGTGTATCGATACCACTACTATGGTGGGGTCAATGTTCGGGAGATTGCGTCTAGGGAATCTGAACGATTTGGGAATTCCGACGCCCTTGCGCTCAACGACTTTCGCAGGCAAGATTGAGGTCGAAGACACTTTGGGGGGCGGAAGTCGGGCCGGCCGGGCCGGGCGCGATTTGACACGGGTGTAAGTGTCTATAAAATGGCAGGGTTCCTCGCGTCGGGTCGGCTAGCCAGCCCCGGTGTCCTATATTTGTAGGAGCGCTGGCCCCCCTACAGTCGGGTCGCGGGCGCGTAGCTCAGTTGGTTAGAGCGCGTCCCTGATAAGGACGAGGTCCCAGGTTCGAATCCTGGTGCGCCCACTGGTTCTAAGTTCCGCCGAAATCAAGACTTAGATTACCTGCGTCCTGTTCAAAAATCCTATCTCACGCCAAGGTGTTGGTTGAGGCCGGGTTGAAGAGCGCTCAGATTGGCTGAAGTTGGCCGTGGAAGAAGTAGTCTGTTCACGATCGGCGCAGCAGCGACCGCAGGGATGGACCAGAACACGCTGAGGGAGTTTCTGAAGATCGTGTGGGGCGCGCTTTTCGCGGCTTTGGGCGTCATTGCCGCGTTGTGTCTCTTCCTCATCCTCCGCTCCGGCATATTCCGGTCTTTTCATTTCCGGGAACCGAGGGAAATTGAGGAAGACGCTCCCTGGCGTGAGCGAATTCGTGAATGGCTTCGGCAGTGGCGCCCACCTCGGAAATGAATGGAAAATGAATGGAAGCAGTGGCCTTGGTGGAAGATGTACGGGAGGGCGTGAGGCGCCTTCATTGCGATGGGAGGGCCGTCTTGCTCCCTTCTGTGATCGTCAGGAGCTGATCGACGCCCAGGTTCTCCAGGATGTCCACTCCGCCGCCGATCCAGCGGACTTCGATACGATCGATGTGGTCCCGTTTGCCGAGCCCGAAATGCAGCCGAGTCCCGTGGTGGCTCTGATAGCCACGACCGCTGTGGACTTCGTCGAGCTGCGTGAGGTCGCCGGACACCACTTTCACGTGGGCGCCCACCCCGTCCCGGTTGGTTTTCACCCCTCGAAGCTCGATTTCAATCCAGTGATTCCGGGTCTGCGATTCATTCCTTAGGATGGTGGGCTCCCGGCGCGAATTGAGAACCACCCCGTCGACATCGCCGTCGTTATCCAAATCGTCAAACCCGGTCCCGCGGCTGCTGAGCTTCACGGACATTCCATCGCCGCTTGCGTCCGACACGTTGACGAACTTGCCGTCGCCGGTGTTCATCAGCAGAAGGTTCCGCACCTCGTACGCGGTGGTGTCCGAGACGAGGTCAATGTGATCCTGGAGGTGGCCACAGGCAATGAACAGGTCGCGATCTCCGTCGTTATCGAAATCGACGAAGCCGTTCCCCCAGTTGACATAGGGGAACGACCCGGCGCCCGCTCCGGCCGAGACGGTCACGTCGTCGAAGGTGCCGTCGCCTTTGTTTTGATAGAGCACGGGCCACTGGCCCTCGTACGTGGTCAGGAAGAAATCGAGCCATCCGTCATTATCGTAGTCGCCGCAGTCGACCCCCATGCTCGCCGTCGGCATGCCGCTGCGGTTGTATGCCAATCCGACGAACAACGCGACCTCTTCAAAGTGCCCCTTCCCATCGTTTGTGAAGAAGAAGTTGGCTGCCACGTCGTTGGCGACGAAGACGTCTGTATCGCCGTCGTTGTCGTAGTCGGCCGAGACGATCCCCATCGCTGTTCCCGCGTGCTGCCCCACGCCGGATTCCACGCTGACATCGGTGAAGGTGCCGTCGCCGTTGTTGCGGTAGAGTGTGTCGGGCACGGGAGGGTAGTCGACAGGCCCCACGTACCAGGGCAGGCCGTTCATCGTGCGAGGGACGTGATTCTCGTAGGTGAAGTTCACGTAGTTGCCTACGTACAGATCCAGATCGCCGTCGGCGTCCATGTCCAGAAAACAGGCCCCGGCTCCCACCTTGTCCCCGTTGCCGACGCCTGCCTGTTTGGTCACGTCGCTGAAGGTCCCGTCGCCGTTGTTGCGGTAGAGAACGTTGGGGCCGTAGTTGTTCAGATAGAGGTCCGGATCGCCGTCGTTATCGTAGTCGCCGACCGCGACCCCTAGTCCGTATCCTACGTCTCCCACGCCGGCCTCCTCCGTGACGTCGCTAAACTCCCACCCGCCCTCATTGCGATAAAGCGCGTTCTTCGGCGGTACGTCGACGTGCGTTCCTCGAAGCGGCGCCCCGTTGAGGAAATAGACGTCCACGTATCCGTCCTGATCGTAGTCGAACAGGGCCAATCCCGCGCTGACGGTTTCCACGATGTAGTGTTCTCCGCTGCTGCCGTCCG
>Ga0154737_1389_pt7 | contig 11438 bp, 9 predicted proteins | sample Rifle2008BG16ft_FD_105745 | JGI IMG/M metagenome (GOLD analysis project Ga0154737, IMG submission 105745) | Planctomycetes bacterium RBG_16_64_12 | reverse complement strand
GGGGCGGACGTTTCAGGCTGTCGCCGACCAACTCGAAGTGCTCGCAGAATCGCCGATCGTTTCTCGCCCGTCGCCAGCGGTCGCTCTCGTTGACGATCGCTTGCCGGATTTGGCTCAGCGACTCGCGGTCAGGGCGCCACACGCCCACGGCCAAGAAGCACTCCTCCGGCGCGATGTGCACGTAGAAGCCGGGAGCATGTACGTCTCGGCCGAACTCGTGCCGAAACTGGATCCCGACGTTGGTCTTGTAGGGAGTTTTGTCCTTGGAGAACCGCGTGTCCCGGTAAACGCGCATAAGAGAGCCGCCCACGCGTCGGTCACTTGCCACGAAGAACCTGGAAACCTTCTTCAGGCGAGGCTCGAAGGCACGAATGAAGGCGAGGCAAGGCTCCAGGACCTCGCAGTCGTACCGCCATTTGTTCTGGTGGAACCACGGCCGGTTGTTGTTGTCCGCCAGTTCCTCAAGGAACTGGAAGATCGTGGGCTCAAATCGACGGAACTGCACTCCGGAACCTCCTTTCGCGGGGCCGGTGGGGGCCCACCGCACATTGGATCTCATCACCGATCGGCGGGGTCAGGAGACCCGCGCTCCAGCGCTCGCTCCCGCTCCAGCGTATTGCGTGCCGCGTCCAGTCAACAAGCCCTCCGCACGCGAACACCCAAGACGCGAAACATTTGCCAAGCATCGGGGTTAGTAGAGTCTTGGAGGTACGGAGAAGAAAATCTGCGCCCCGCCTTCTTGGGGGGCGCTCAAACGGGACCCGAGCAAACAGAGCCTCGCGACCAAACGCCACATGGTCGCCGGGGACGGAAGAAGAGGCCGATGGCATTCCCCTCCCCGGAGGGATTTCTTAGGCGCTTTTTCTTCTTTGGGGGCCTGAAAGGGTGTGCCATCCTATGACGTTTGGCTTTTCGCGGGAAGAGGAGGGAGGGCGGCCTTCCGTGGCTGCGGACAAAGGCGACTTGAATGCCAATTCTACGCAGCCTTCGCCTGGTCTGGGACTGAGCGTGGTTGCCGGCGTCACCGTTGGTTTTCTTGTCGGCTGCGCGATCGTATTGCTTCATCCGATCGTCCGGCTCCTGGTCAGCGGCGGTGAGTGGCGACTCCGGGAGCTTGCGTCGACGTCGCTCGAAATCGTCCCCACGACCATGTCGATCTCCGTGGTCGCAGGTGGGATCGCCGCTATCGGGTGGTTCCTGCTGAGGCGCGGTTCGCCGACGCTGGCGGGCATCTGTTCGCGAGCACTTCTCCCGCTCTGGTCGCTGGTCTTGTGCCTCTCGCCGATGTTCGTCTACGACGCCAAGACCTTTGGGTACGATTGGTTTCGGGCGATGGCGTGGGCGGCGGTCGCTCTGATTCTGGCGGGGCTCAGTTATCGTCTTCTTGGGAGGCTTTATGACTGGCTTCACCGCGGGCACGTGAAGCGGGTGACTTGGGTGATTCTCGTTGCCGCCGTGCTGCTCTGGGTGCCGTTCGTCATTCGGTTCGTGTTTCCTTGATGGGGCCGACAACGAGGCTCGGCTGAGAGGTGGGATATGGTTGATCGTCCGTCGAAGGGGCTCAGTCGCCGGGATCTGCTGAAAGTCGGCGGTATCGTCGGAAGTGCAGCCCTTCTGCCGTCAGTCGCTGCTTCCCTCGTGTCTTCGGTGTCTTCCGATTCCGCATCGCCCGGCGATAGCGCTTATCTCCAGGCCGGTGGCCGCCCGACTTCTGGTTCTGGCGTCGCAGGCGAGGTGTCCGATGAGCTGCCGGCAAAGATCGCGCCGTGCCGGTCGACGCGTCCGAACGTACTACTCGTGGTTCTCGACACGGTTCGAGCGGATCACCTGTCGTGCTATGGGTATTCTCGAAAGACAACGCCGAACCTAGACGCCTTTGCCGCAACCGGGCGACGGTATGTGAACGTGCTGTCGCCGGGCGGGTGCACCTTGCCCAGCCACGCTTCACTCTTCACCGGGCTTCCTGTAACCGCTCATGGTGCAGATTTTACCCATCAGTTTCTCGACGGGCGAGGGGCAACGATCGCCCAAGAATTGCGCGACGCGGGGTATCAAACGGCGGCCTGGTCCTGCAATCCGTATTATGCCGGGCCGCGGTGCGGTTTGGACCGTGGCTTTGAAACATTCGGCCGCCCGAGCGACGCTGTCCAAATGCACCGCGAGCTTCGGGAATGGTTTCTCCATGCGTATCAACCGGAAAAGCCTTTCTTCATCTTTCTGAACTATATCGAGGCACACGCCCCCTACTGTCCGCCGGCTGAGCACATGCTGCAATGGGCGACGAAGGAAACACGTGCCAAGTGGGAAGCGAAGCCGTCGGAGAGCTGGCCACGGTTGGTCGACCACATGGTGAGCGGCCTGGACCTCTTCTCCCCGGAAGAGATTCTTGAAGCTCAAGATCTCTATGATGAAGAGATCGCCTATCTCGACACGAAACTCGGTCAGCTTTTCGATTTCTTCTCACGCAACGGTTTGGGCGAAAAGACCCTGATGGTTGTCACCGCGGACCATGGTGAGCATCTTAACGAACACCACATGATGGAGCACAATTTCTCCTTGTACGAGCCGATTGTGCGAGTTCCCCTGATCGTCCGCTTTGGCGACCGGTTTCCGATCGGGGAGGACGGCCGTCTGGTGCAGAGCCACGACGTTTTCCCAACCATACTCGAAGTTGCGGAGGTCGAGTGGAAGAGGCAACCCGCGCACAACTGCGAGAGCCTGGTTGGCGGCGAGGGAGCCGGAGCGCGTCTGGCGGTCGCCGAGTACCTCGTGCCGTATCTGGAACACATCGATCGAGTTGCCAAGAGCTACCCGCGGATCGATTGCTCCAGGTTCCTGAGATCCTTGCGTGCCGTCCAGGTGGACAACATGAAACTGATCCTCCCATCAGCAGGGGAGCCGGAACTCTACAACCTGGCGAAGGATCCTTTGGAGCTGCGGAATCTGGCGGGCGAGCGCTCGGATGTGGTGAGGGATCTCTCTGCGAAACTCGAACAGTGGTTGAAGTCTTTCGAGCACTTTCGGTTTTCACCAGCAGCGCAGGGTGAGCTCGAGACCCGGACGAGCGAGCAGGAGTTTCGAGCAGGAAGAGGCTTGGGATATGTCAGGTAGTGTGGGCCAGCTTTTCGCTTACGTCGGTCCGGGGGCCGGATTTGCACTCCTGTCGTCGTTTGTGGCCTTCTTCGTCGCCTTTCTGCTGGCAGGGTTGATCTTCCTCACCGCGCCGGTCAGGCTCTGGCTCGGCGCCCTGCGGCGTCGAGGCGCGCGAAAACGAGGCAGATTCAAGCGGGTCGTAATTGTCGGGCTGGACGGCATGTCGCCGGTGGTGGCCCGGCGCATGATCGATTCGGGCCATTTGCCGCATTTTGCCGCCCTGGAAGCCGAAGGCACTTTCCAGCCGCTTGAGTCGACGCTCCCCTCGGTGTCGCCCACGGCCTGGTCGACGTTTCAGACCGGCACCCATCCCGACCGTCACAACATCTTCGATTTCCTCGCTTGCGACCGGAAGCGATATCTCCCGGTGCTCTCGTCGGCAAGGATCCAGCCGGCCCAGAGGGTGCTGAAGCTGGGCAAGTACAGCCTGCCGCTGGGCAGGCCGAGAATAAGGCTCTTGCGGAAGAGTCAGCCCTTTTGGAAGATTCTCGGGGAGCATGGCGTTTTTTCCATCGTGCTTCGCGTGCCGATCACGTTCCCCCCGGAGAAGTTCCACGGCGTGCTGCTCTCCGGCATGTGCGTTCCCGACCTTCGCGGCACCCAAGGGAGCTTCACCTATTTCACGACGGCGGCAGCGTCCGGCGGCGAGCCGAAGGGCGGCACGCGGATTCGCGTGAAGCGAGAGGGAACTCGCATCACGACGGCGATTCCCGGCCCCGAGAATCCGCTCAAAGACGACGCCCCCCCGCTCGAAGTGCCGCTGACCGTGCTTTTCGAGAAGGACGGGGAAACGGTGGAACTCGTGCTGCCCGGCCAGCGAATTTGCTTGAAGCCGCGCACCTATTCGCCTTGGATCCGGCTCTCCTTTCGGGCGGGGTTCGGCGTGAAGGTCCGCGGCATTTGCCGGTTCTACTTGAAGGAGGCGTTTCCCACGTTTGGACTCTACATGTCCCCGCTGAACATCGATCCGGAAATGCCCGCCTTGCCGCTTTCCCACCCGTTCGTCTATGCCGCGTATCTCGCCAAGGTGTTCGGCCCGTATGCCACGCTCGGCTTGGCTGAAGACACGTGGGCGCTCGACGAGCAGGTGCTCGACGAGGGTTCCTTCCTCGAACAGGCGTACGACATTCACGCGGAGCGGGAGAGGATGTTCTTCGACGCCTGTCGGAAGGTGGACCAAGGCATGGTCGCCTGCGTGTTCGACATCACCGACCGGATTCAACACATGTTCTGGCAATACACGCAGGAAGCCAGGTCGGCGGGCTCCCGCCCCGAGCCGAGCGACCACGCCGCCGCCGTGGAGGAATGTTACCGGCGCATGGACGAGATGGTCGGCCGCCTGCGGAAAACGCTTTCCCGGGACGACCTGTTGATGGTGATCTCCGATCATGGGTTTGCCGCGTTCCATACGTGTGTCAACCTCAATGCGTGGCTGCGACAGGAGGGCTTCCTTGTGCTGAAAGAAGGAGCCCGCCAGTGTGAGGGTTATTTCAAGAACGTCGATTGGTCGCGCAGCAAAGCGTACGCCCTGGGCTTGGGTGGTGTCTTCATCAACCAGGCCGGCAGGGAGGCCGGCGGCATCGTCCGGGAGGGTGACCAGAGGCGGGCGGTCGCCAAAGCAATCGCCGAAGGATTGCTCGAATTAAAAGACCCGGATTCGGGAAAGAAAGTGGTCAACAGAGTGTTCGACCTCCGGGAGCACTATCGGGGGCCGTATGTCGACAACGGCCCCGACCTGATCGTCGGGTTTGCCGACGGATATCGAGTCTCCTGGGACTGTGTAACAGGCGGGTTCGGCAGCGAGGTCGTCGAGGCCAACGAGAAGTCCTGGAGCGGGGATCACTGTGTTGACCCGGCGGTGGTGCCGGGCGTCCTTTTCTCGAACCGGCCCCTCGTCAAAGACAAGCCGGGGATCATCGACGTGGCTCCCACGGTGCTCGACGTGTTCGGCATCCCGGTGCCCGGTTACATGCAAGGCCGGTCGCTTCTGGCGGCCGCCGCGGGGGGCGATTCGCGTTTGGCCCAAGAGGAGGCTTCGGAAGATGCCCACCGGACAGAGGCAATTCAGGCGTCGTGAGTGGCTGAAGATGGGTGCGCTGGCGCTCACTTCGCTCCGGGAGTTTCAGTCGCTCTCCGCGTCTGCGAGCCAGGGGAGCGTGAGTCGCAGGCGGGTCCTTATCCTGGGGATCGACGGGCTGTCGCCCCGCCTGCTCCGGCGGTACGCCGCAGAGGGACGCTTGCCCCATTTTGCCCAGCTCATGCGTGAAGGCGACTTCCGGCGCTTGCGGAGCAGCATGCCTCCGCAGAGTCCCGTGGCCTGGTCGAACTTCATTACGGGGATGAACCCGGGAGGGCACGGCATCTTCGACTTCATCCACCGGGACCCGAGCACCCTCGAGCCCTACCTTTCGACGTCGCGAACGCTTCCCCCCTCGTTCGTCTTGCCCGTCGGCAGTTGGCGGTTCCCGCTGCGGGGCGGCGGTGTCGAATCCCTTCGGCACGGCCCCGCCTTTTGGCAGATCCTCTCCGAGCACGGTGTTCCGTGTACGCTTTACAGCATGCCCACGAACTTCCCGCCGGTGGCATGCAACGCCCAAACAACCTCCGGGCTGGGAACGCCGGATCTGCTGGGGACATACGGCGTGTCGTCTTACGTGACCGACGTGGAACCGGCCAACCGCGACGCACTGACCGACGTGCACCTGACGCTCGTGGATTTCTCGCAACACGCGTGCGAGGCTTATCTTGTCGGGCCGGAGAATAGCCTCCATGAGAAGCGACTCCCGCTCGAAGTCCCCTTCCGCATCTATCGCGACCGCTCCCATCCGGTGGCGAAGATCGTCGTCCAGGATCAGGAGCTGCTGCTGAACCAGGGCGAGTGGAGCGACTGGGTCCGGGTACGATTCGAGATGCTGCCCTACGCGGCAAGTGTCACCGGCATCTGCCGCTTCTTCCTCAAGGAAGTGCATCCCCATTTCAAGCTTTACGTTTCGCCGATCAACATCGATCCGTCGAACCCGGCGCTCCCCATCTCAACACCTCCTGATTTCTGCAAGTCCCTGGCGAAGGAGGTGGGGCTGTTCTATACCCTGGGCATCGCCGAAGACACGAAGGCCCTGTCCACCGGGCTGCTGGACGATGACGAATACCTCCGGCAGGCGATGCTCGTGCTGGACGAGCGAGTTCGGGCCTTCGACTACCTGTTGAGGAACTTCCGGCAAGGGCTCCTGTTCTTTTACTTTTCCAGCATCGATCTGAACAGTCACATGTTTTGGCGGGCAATGGATCCAAGGCATCCGCTCTATGCGCCGGAACTGGGAGAGCAATACGGCCGGACGATTGAAGACCTCTATGTGAAGATGGACGCGGTTCTCGGCCAGGCCCTGGAGCACGTCGACCGCGACACGACGCTGATCGTTCTTTCCGATCACGGCTTCGCTCCGTTCTACCGGACGTTCAACCTCAACAGTTGGCTGCTGGAAAGCGGGTACGCCAACCTGAAGTCCCACGCCCGGCGAGACGCTTCAAGACTTTTGGCCGACACCGATTGGAGCCGAACCTACGCCTATGGCATGGGGATCAACTCCCTCTACCTGAATCTCCGGGATCGGGAAAAGTACGGGATTCTCGCCCGGGGCCGCCAGGCTGATCTCCTGCTGGACAACATGACGCAAGAGCTACAAGACCTGAAAGATCCGCAAACCGGCCTGCGGGTCTTCGCCAACGTGTACCAAGGCAAGGAGCTCTATCGGGGTAAATATGCCAACGAAGCCCCGGACCTCATCTTGGGATTCAACCCGGGCTATCGCGCTTCCTGGAAGACCGCCCTGGGAACATACGAACACGAGGTGCTAGCCGACAACCGGGACAAGTGGAGCGGCGACCACTCGATGGACGTGAACAGCGTCCCCGGCGTGCTGCTCTCGAACCGGAAGATCACGACCGACGAGCCGGCCCTTGTCGACCTCGCGCCGTCGATCCTGGGGGAGTACGGCATCAGCCCGCCGCCCGGAACCGAAGGGAAGGCGGTCCTCGAAAAGAGCTAAAACGAGCATCGAAGGGGAAAGGATGGCCTGGACAAAGATCAAGATCGACAAAGAGCTTTTCGAGAACATCAAACGCTGCGCGGAGACAGCCGGCTACTGTTCCACCGAAGAGTTCATTCAGCATGCTTTGGAGAAGGAGGTTGACCGAATCCGCATCGCCGAAGACGATGAGGAAAAGGTCAAAGATCGGCTTCGCGGACTGGGCTATCTTCAATAGCCGTCGTACCCATGGACTACTTTGACTCTTGCTGCACGCGACTGTTCGACGCGATCCTGTATCCGGCGAGCGGCCTGCACCCGATCTGGGGCTTGACGCTCGTTTCGGTGCTTTACGCGGTGATCGCAGTGTGGCTGGTCGGTAAGATGTCCGATCAGCCGCTCGTTCGGACGCTCAAGGCGAGAATCAAGGGACACCTGCTTGAGATGTGGATCTTTCGCGATCATACGCGCGTCGTTCTGGCGGCCCAAGCCCGGATCGTTTGGGGCGCGACGAAACTTTCGCTCGGGTTGCTGCCGTCCCTGCTGGTGCTGATGGTGCCGACCATGCTGGCCTTGATCCAGCTCCAGGCGCGGTACGGGTATCAACCCTTGCAGTCAGGCGATAACACGATTCTGAAGATCACCTTCTCGGAGGCCGCTTGCCCAGATGCGATCGACGCCGAGCTCGAGGTCCCCGATGGTCTTCAGGTCCAGTCGCTCGCGCTTCGCATTCCGGCGGAACGTGAAGTCGACTTCCGGGTCGGGGCGAAGCGCGAAGGTCGCTATGGGCTGGTCATCCGGTCGGGAGGCCAGACGGTTGCCAAGTCCGTTCAGGTGGGCGCATCGGCCGGCCCCCTGTCGCCGGTGCGTGCCGGTGGGCTTGTGGATCGGATTCTCTACCCCGTCGAGGCGGCCCTGCCCGAGGGGCCGATCACCTGCGTCCGCCTTGAGTACCCGCAACGCGCGATCGCGTTCTGGGCAGTCCAGTGCCATTGGCTCTGGCCTTTTGTGGTGCTCTCTGTTCTGGCTGCTCTGGTGATGAAGAGGCTCTTCCACGTGGAGCTGTGAGAGGGATCGCACCGGAGCATCAGAGCCGTGATTGAACGCGACTACGTGACGATCGTCTCCGGTTTGCCGCGGTCCGGCACGTCGATGATGATCGAGATGATCAGCCAGGGCGGAATTCCCGCGCTGACCGACGACCAGCGCCCGCCGGACATCGACAACCCCCGAGGATACTACGAGTTTCAACCGGTCAAGAGAACCAGGGAGGACCCGGGATGGATTCCGGGCGCGATCGGCAAGGTGGTCAAGATGGTGCACCTCCTCTTGCTCGATTTGCCGCTGAGCGGCCGGTACCGCGTAGTCCTGATGCGGCGCAATCTGCTGGAAGTGGTCCGATCGCAAAACGTCATGCTCGAGCGCCTGGGCAAGAGCAGCCAAGACCTTCCCCAAGACCGGCTCATCGAGGTCTACGGCTCGCAAATGGAGAAGGTGAAGGACCACATGCGCTCCAACCCCCATCGCTTTCAGTTCATGGAAGCCGACTACGGCGAACTGATCCGTGACCCATGCCCCGGCGTGCGGGAGGTCAGCGAATTCCTGGGCGGTCTGGACGTCGACAGAATGCGAGCCGTCGTCGAGCCGACGTTGTACCGAATCCGCGTCGAACGCGGGGAGAATCGGCTTTAGGATCGGCCGATTTACCCTACGTGGTAGCGGACGAACACCAGGTAAACGGCCAGCACGACGGCCATCGCGTACATCAGCCATCGGACCTCCCGCCCTTGCCCGGCGGAGAGCTTGATGATCGGATAGCTGACAAAGCCCAGGGCCAGCCCGTCGGCGATGGAGTAAGTAAGCGCAATGCCAACCATCGTGATGAAGGCGGGCATGGCCTCGGCGTAGTTCGACCATTCGATCTTCGTCACGTTGCGCATCATCATCGAGCCGACCACGACCAGGGCCGGCGCGGTGATCGAGGGATAGCTGCCGACCATCTGGATCAGGGGTGCGAAGAAGAGGGCCAGGAGGAACAGGGCCGCGGCCGCCAGCGCCGTGAGCCCGGTGCGGCCGCCCTGCTCCACGCCCGCCGCGCTTTCGATGAAGCTGGTCACCGTGCTGGTGCCGCAGGCAGCCCCGACAACGGTCCCGATCGCGTCGGACAACAACGCCTCCTTCGCCCGGGGAAGCTTGTTGTCCTTGATGAACCCCGCCTGCTCGCCCACGCCCATCAGGGTCCCCAGCGTGTCGAACAGGTCCATGAACAGGAAGATGAGGATGAAGGGAATCATCGGCCAGGCCAGGGCGTTGACCAGGTCCATCTTAAAAAACGTCGGGGCCATGGAAGGAGGGCTGCTGGCGACGCCGCGGGCCAGCACGAACTGAGTCATCAGCTTCGACTCCGCAACCGCGGCCGACTCGCAGAGCCCCGCGGGCAGGCAGCCGAGCCCCAGCTTCAACACCACGGCCAACAAGGTGGCGCCGAGAATCCCCAAGACGATCGAGCCGCGAACCCGCAGGGCGTACAGTCCGGCCGTCAGCAACAGCCCGAAGAAAAAGACGATCAGGTCCGGCGTGGCCACGTGCGGATTCATCTTCACCAGGTGGCCCGGGTCGTCGACCACCAGCGTCGCGCCCTGGAGCCCGATGAAGGCGATGAACAGGCCGATACCCACGGCGATCGCGTTTCGCATGCTGGGGCTCACCGCGTCCAGCAGCATCTCCCGCACGCCCAAGAGCGAGATCACCAGAAAGAGGACGCCCGAGATGAAGACCACGCCCAGGGCAATCTGCCACGCGCTGGTGGAAGAAGCGGCGACCGGGCCGGACGCGATCACGTGGGCGGCAGCCGGGACGGCCGAGAAAACGAACACGAAGTTCTCGCCCATGCCGGGCGCCTGGGCGATCGGGTAGCGGGCGTAGAGCCCCATGATGGCGGTGGCCAGCGCGGCGGACACACACGTGGCGGTCATCACGGCTCCTTCGTCCATCCCGTTCGGCTGGCCGAACAGCTTGCCGGTGAGCACCACCGGTTGGAGGAAGATGATGTAGGCCATGGTCAGAAACGTCGTCAGTCCGGCCAACAGCTCGGTGCGTGCCGTGGTGTTGTTTTCGGTAAGCCGGAAGAAACGATCCAGCATGGGTAGGGCTCCTTGTCCCGGCGGCCACGTCGCAAAAGGGAGGATGGTCAGGCTGCTACTGATGTTTGCGGAATTCGGCGGAAGTATCAAGGGGGGGACGGGTTGTAACATGCTCTACCATGGCCCGCACCTTTGCCGAATCCAACACAAGAGGGTAGAATGGACACACTTATGAACGATCCCACACGCGACGACCAATACCTCCCAAGCAGCGCTTCACCGCCGGAAGCCTCACCGTCGGATGGGGAGTACGTTATCCCGACCGTGGTCGAAGAGCCTCGTCTCAGAGCGGCCCCACTGCCCCCCCGGTTACCGCGCCGGCGCCGGGTTTTCTTGCCCGTCCTGCTGTTCGTCGCCACGTGCTTGAGCACGTTGCTGGCCGGCGGAAGGTATCACTGGGCCGACGGTGTGGTCCAGTTCGACTGGCGTGATGGCTTGATTTATGCCTTCTCGCTGATGACGATCCTGATCTTTCACGAGGCGGGACATTTCTTCCAGGCCCGACGGTACGGCGTCCCTGCCAGCTTCCCCTACTTTCTCCCCATGCCGTTCTCGCCGCTGGGCACGCTGGGCGCAGTGATCGGAATGGATGCCCGGATCGGAAACCGCAAGGCCCTGTTCGACATCGGTATCACGGGCCCCTTGGCCGGGCTGGTGCCGACGATCGCCTGCTGCGTGATCGGGCTTCACTTGTCCACTTCGAGGGCGACACTTCCCGATCCGGCGGAGCACGTTCTGGGCACGTCGGTCCTTTTCGGTTTTCTTGCCCAAACGATGGTCGAGCCGTCGCCCGACGGGGTATTGATTGACCTTCATCCGATGGCCCTTGCCGGCTGGGTCGGACTTCTGGTGACCGCGTTGAATCTGCTGCCCATCGGCCAGCTCGACGGGGGCCACATCCTCTACGGCCTCTTGCGCACCAAGGCCAATTACGTCGCCACCCTCTTGCTCATGGCCGCGGTGATGGCCTCCCTGTTTTTCTGGTTCTGGTGGTGGTGGCTGATGTTGTTGCTGTTGATGTTTATCGGTCCCAACCATCCGCCCACGGCCGACGACCGCGTGCCGATCGGAGCAGCACGCCACGTCCTGGGCTGGCTCGCGTTGGCCTTCGTCCCCC
>Ga0154737_1319_pt4 | contig 11486 bp, 9 predicted proteins | sample Rifle2008BG16ft_FD_105745 | JGI IMG/M metagenome (GOLD analysis project Ga0154737, IMG submission 105745) | Planctomycetes bacterium RBG_16_64_12 | reverse complement strand
GAACACCACGGACGGCGTCAAGTGGGAATGCGTGAACGCGAACGCTCCCTTTGGGCCTCGCTCCGGCTCGGCAGCGACGGTCTACGGGGACAAGCTGTGGCTCATGGGCGGCTCCACCTCTCAGGCCAGCGACCCGCCAGAGAAGCATTACCCGAAGGTCACGACCCACAATGACGTGTGGTGCTCCTCGGACGGCGTGAAATGGACGCGGGTGCTTGAGCACGCGCCTTGGGCGGAGCGTATGTGGTTCGTGGCTGAGGTCTACGCCAGGAAGCTCTGGATCATCGGGGGGTTTAGCAATCGAAAGAGCATCAACTTTGCCGAAGCCTGGCACACCGAAGATGGCGTGATCTGGCAGGAGTACAGGTCGGTTCCCACGTTCTCGCCCCGCCATGAAGTCACTCCCTACGTCTTCAACGGCAGTCTCTGGGTGGTCGGTGGCAACATGTGGCCGCTCATGAACGACGTGTGGCGGCTGACGTTGCCGGAAGGCAAGGAGAGCGGGAAGCCGTAGCTGCTCAGGCGTCAGGTCCCAAAACCTTGACCAAAGGGAAGTGGCGGCGCGCCGGGCAGTTGCGCCGAGAAATCAGAATGGACGATGCCACGCTCGATCAGGTGGAGGAAGCTGCATGGGGCGGTCGCGTCCAGCGGCGAGGAGCTTCCAGGTGGTGCATCGTGGCGTGCATCAGCCTCGATCGCTTGGAGACACCTACGCTGCCCGGCGCTCGTAATGCTTCAGCAGTCCGCCAAGGGATTCCTGACGGACAACATCTTATCGGCGTCGAGCCTGGAAGTTGTCTTCAGGACTCCAGTTGATGCCGCGCTCGGCGACCTACTCGACGAAAAGGAACGGCTCATGCCGTCGCTCCTGGAGGCCCCACGAGGTTGAGGTTCTGCATGAAGCGGTACGATCGCGCCACACCCTGATCGACGATCGCGGCGCTGGGATCCGTGCTGTCCAAACCCTGGAACTCGATCTCGAGGCTGAACGGCCCGGCGAAGCCGATTCGGCGGTACAGGGCCGCCAGGCTGGCCAGATCGATGCTGCCCTCGCCCAACGGCGGGAAGTCCCACTGGCCCCGGCCTCCGCGATGGTCCTTGACGTGCACGTGGATAAGGTAGGGGCCGATCTGGTCCGCGACGGCGGCCAGGTCCGCCAGCGGATCGACGCCGGCGTAGAACTGCACGTTGCCGGCGTCGTGGTTGATCCCGAGGTGCGGGCTGCCGACCTTGCGGCACAAGTCCAGGCTGAGCTTGGCTGTCTCGGTCAGGCCGGCATGACTCTCCAAGCCAATCTTCACCCCGCGACCGGCTGCGTAGTCCAACAGCTTGTCCAACTCCCGAAACAGCGGTTCGAGGTTGTCGCCGGGCTGCGCCACGCCGAGGCCCGTGTTCACGATGGGCACCCCGAGTTCGGCCGCCAGATCGATGCGGGCCCGCAGGCGGCGGTATCCCTCGGCCGCAGTCTCAGGATCTCGGCCGACGAGCGGGAACTGCAGGTCGATATGGCCCGCTATGCTGGCGATCGTCAGCCCGAAACTCCGCACCAGCTTCTCCAGGGCCTGTCGATCGGGCTGGCGCATCTGTTCCGGCTTGACGTGCTCGCAATAACCGCAGACACAGCCGATCTCGACGGCTGGGAAGCCAGCGCCGACGATCCCCTCCAACGCGCGCCGCAACGGCTCCTGGCGATAGCTGAGGGTTCCACAAGCGAGCATGATGCTTCCTCCGCTAAATGTCCCAGCCTTTTCGCAGCTCGACACGCAGGCACTGATCGGCCGCGGGCTCGTTAGGGAAGCACATCTTCGCGGCGTCCCACTCCAGCCGCTTGCCATGGCGCAAGGCGATGCTGCCTAACAGGGCCACCTCGGTCACCGCCGCGGCAAAACTGAAATTCGAGGCCGTCGGCGTGCCTTCCCGGCACGCTTTCAGCCAACTCTCCAGATGGTCGCCGTAGCTTTCCAGTGTCTTGGGGAGCCTGCCGACCTCCTGCATCTTGCTCTCCGGGATAATCCGCGCGCCATCGCACCAGGGGCCCGCCATAATGCTCGCCTCCGTACCGACGATCACCTGCCCCTTGGGCCCGTCCATGGCCTCGTTCAGTTTCCGTCCTGCTTCGAGGTGCCTGGGACGGGGCATCTGCGCGACCAGCGTGCCGCCGTGGAAGTACATGGCGACCTCCGGGCGGGCTCCGCGGGCAGGAAATGCGTAGTTCAAGACAAAGCCCAAGGGATACGATTCCTTCACCGGCCATTCGGTCTGCTTCACGACTTCGATCGTGCGTGGCGCCCCCAGGTCCAGGGCCCACCAAGCGCCGGAGATGTGGTGCGTTCCCCAATTGCCGATCAGGCCGTTGCAGATATCGCTGTACGGATGCCACCCCATGCGGATTGTGCCCGTGGTGAACGGCCGAAAGGCAACCGGGCCGAGCCACAGGTCCCAGTCGACGCCCGGTGGGATCGGGGCGGGTTGCCTTGGCTGGTGGGCGGCCATGGGATAGTCATTCCAGTGATGGATTTCCCGAATCTCGCCCAGCACGCCGGCCTTGATCCACTCGCGGATCAGCCGCGTGCTTTCGCTGGAATTGCCTTGGTTCCCCATCTGGGTCGCCAGTTTCTTCTCACGTGCGACCTCGGCCAGCCGCCGGGCCTGCTCGACGGTGTACGTCAGCGGCTTCTCACAGTACACGTGCTTGCCGCGCCGCAGTGCCATCATCGAGGCAGGATAGTGGTGATGGTCGGGAGTCGCGACCACAACCGCATCGATCTGCCGTTCCAGTTCGTCGTACATCCGGCGATAGTCTCTGTAGCGGCGCACCTGGGGAAATGCCTCGTAGCTCCCGCCGGCGTACGTGTCATCGACATCGCTGAAGGCCAGCAGGTTGATATCCCTCAAGCGGCCGAGGCTTTGGATCAGGGAGTGTCCCCGCCCTCCGGCGCCCACGAAGGCGAGGTTGAGTCTCTCGTTGGGCGATCCCGCCGACAGATACGCTGACGCCGCCAAGCTCCCCGTCGCAGCCGCTGCGCAACGCTTCAAAAAGTTGCGCCGTGTGTGCCTGATTCGCTCCATCTTACGCTCCCTTACGGCAAGAGTGTGGACTGGACTCCGCCCTGCGGCACTTCGATCTTCGCTGTCCAAAGGATGGCGTTCAACACCAACCTGCGAAAATCATCGTTCCCGAAACTGGCGTGGAAATGCGGCCCCGTACAGGCGAAGCCGCGTCCGCCTTCCGCGCGCTCGCAGGTCCACCCGACGATTTGCGGCGTCGGTTGACCGGGCGGGAGCATCGCGGTCAAGATCGGCGTCACCCGCGGGTCGTGGGGACGGAAGAAGATCCGGGAGTAGAACTCCTCCGCGGGGAATCGCATCGGCCGCACGCCGTGACAGATCGGATGCGCCGGCGCGACCAAGGCCACGTCCAGACGCTGGGCCATCCAGTGTTCAGAATACTTCGGCTTCTTGTTGCCGCCGAGCCAGTCCAGGAAGTGCTTCTCCACGTCATCTTCCACCGCCGTGGCAGCGTGCAGACAGACCAGACCGGCGCCGTGCCGCATCAGTTGGTCGAGCTTCCGCACCCTCTCCGCGGACCGGGAGCTGACCAAGTGCCGATCCCATCCTTCCCAGGTCAGGACGATCGTGGCGGCAGCGTCCAGCTCGGCGGGATCCCGCGGCCAGGAGTCCAGGTAGATGCTCGTCTCGATCCGCGGGACGTTCGCCGCGGTGTCGATACACCGCTTGAGGAACTTCGCCCCTTCGAGATGCTCGTGGGCCCCGGGGGGATGCGTCTTCACGCCGCCGAAGAAGACAATCTTCTTCGCTGGCGAGCAGGCTTTCGGCTCGGCGCCTGCGGTCTCACCGACCACCGCCGACGACCCCAGCAAGGTCACCAACAGAAGACAGGGAAGACGACGAGCTTGCTGCGCGTGAGATGCTGCCATGACCGGACCTCAATCCCTCGTCAGGTTACTTCGTCCGCGAACCGGGCTGCGGCTTCCCGGACACGTTGATACGGTGAAGTCTGTCCAAGTGATCTGCAAGCATTATCGGACGCGGGAGTCCCGCAAGGAAGGCGACTACCTCGAATCAAACCAGCCTTGGGGGACCGAGTAATCCTGCAGGGCGGAACGTGGGTGAACGCCGAGCAAGAGGGGTGTTGCGGAAGCCTGGCCGACGGCACTTGGGGGATCGTGTCATCAACTCATACGTTTCGGGGGATGCCTCAGAATACCACCGGGAAGACGAGTTCCTCGTCGAGCTGGGATACCTGGAGGGGAAGCCCACGATCGGGGAGGAGCCGTAGCCCTTCCTTCAGTGCTTGCGCACGTACGCGTTGAGCATCTTCATGTAGGCCCTCATGAAGGGCGTGTTGTCGTGCCAGGTGCGGGCGGAGACGACGTTGCCGTCGACGACCACGGGCTTGTCGACGTACGTGGCGCCGCCTTGCTCGGCGTCCTTGGCGCACTTGGCCACCGTGGTCACCGTCTTGCCCCGAATACAGCCGGCAGCGCTGACGATCTCGATCCCGTGACACACCACGGCGATCGGCTTTTGAGCCTCACCGAAGTGACGCATCACGCGGATCAGGTCCTCGTCGTAGCGGAGGTATTCCGGGGCCCGGCCGCCGGAGACGAACACCCCCACGTACTCGGTCGGATCCACGTCGCGGAAGGCCACCGAGGCCTGAAGGTGGTAGCCGGGCCGCTCCTGGGTGATGTCCCAAGGGACGTCGGCGTTCGGCGGCACCTCGTGCAAGACCATGTGGTAGAGCCTGGCTTCCGGGCCGGCCACGACCACCTCATAACCGTCCTCGGGGATTCGGAAGAAGGGGTAGAGCGTGTCGACCGCCTCGGTCGCGTCGCCGATCGGCATCAGCACCTTGCCCTTGCTCCCCTTCTTCTCCTTCTTGTCCTTGTCTTCCTTTTCGGCCGGCTTTTTCTCTTTCTTTCCGCCCAGAGCGGTCGACGACATCACGGCAAGCGTCGCCGGGGCGGCCAGGATCTTCCACAGTTTACGGCGATTGAACGGGTTTTCTGTCATTGGCTCGTGCATCCTGTGATGGGGCAATCGCAAAAAACTGCAACACGACTGGAACTGCAAGATAGCGGGAAAGGAAGCCTCACGCAAAGGCGCCAAGTGGGCATCCTCCCCTATTCTACCCTGCTTTGGGGCCGCTCTGCCAGCGTCTGCAAACAAGAGTCCGCTCACTCGGGGAAGAAGCCGGAGACGCACCCGCCCCGCTCGATCATCCGCTGGATCGAGAGGAGGTTGAGCATCAAATGGCGGGGATGGTGGAAGTTCTCGATCCGCTCATAGTGCTCCACAAACGTGCCCTTGCGATCCGGCCACAGGTCCCAGAGTGGATAGCCGTGCCTCTTCAAGGGGAAGGTTTCGTGGACATAGGTGAAGATTTTGGAGAACCATTCCTTCGCCCAGGCGGCGCCGGTGTGCTCGATGACAAACAGCGTGCCGATGAGGGCTTCCGCCTGGACCCAGAGCGCCTTGTCGAGGATCCACGTGTTTTCCTCGATATTCTTGCATCCGCGGAAGAACCCGCCGTAGACGTCGTCCCAGGCGACTTCCATGTGGCGTCGGAGCAGCCGGGCGGCCTTCTCGAACAGGGCCCGGTCCTTGCGGCGGTACGCCTCGTACATCACCATCCAGAGCGTCTCGATCCCGTGACCCGTGTAGACCAGGTCCCGGTATTCGTTGTCCGGGCGCGACATGTCGTGGTTGAGCACTTCGTTCAGTAAATCGTACGCCGGATTGTAATGATGCTCGAAGATCGCACCGACCGAGCGGCGGACGACCGCGTCAATCTCGGAATCCTCCCGGTGGCCGAGCATCTGGGAGCCGAGGTGCAACAGCAGCATCCAGACGCCGAGCAGCCGGACCCCGGGCATTTCGCTCCCCGGCTCGCCCGCCAGATAGACCTGAGGAGCCGTCGGATCGTAGTCCGGCCGGTCGTACAGGGCGATGCACTTCAAGAGGATTTTTTTGGCCGTCTCCCAATACCCGTCGTCGCCGCAAGCCCAGGCGTACTCCGCCAGGCCGTTGGCGATGAACAGGTCGCCGTACACCTGCTTGGCCACGGGCACGTACTTTCCGCCGATGTACTGCCCCGTCGCAGCGACGGGGTTGCCTTGCTTGTCGTACTCGGCAGGCCAGAGATCGTCGCCCTTGGGGGGATCGCGGAGGATGAACTCCGTCGCCTTGCGGGCGACCTGGAGATATTTTTCTTCCCGGGCAAGCTCGTTGTACAAGAACGAGTAGACCCAGATCCCGCGGCCGACATACCAAGTGTTCTTCTTCGTGTTGAGATTCGTGCCGTCGCGGTCGGTGTTGCACATGAAGCCGCCTAGCTCGTGGTCGACGACGAACTTGTCCATGAAAGGGAAAAAGTCGTCGAACAGGTCGTAGCGGTACTGCCGGCGGATCTCTTCCAGGGTGCGGCCGGCGAGCTTGGCGTCGTCGGTTCGAGCGGAGTTGCCCTGCTCGACCGCCTCCGTCTTTTCGTTTGGGGAGCCCTTTTCCCCGGCTCGGCACGCGCTGGCGCCGACCCACGAGACGGCGGCGCCGGCGGAAAGCGTCAGAAGTTCTCGCCTGTTCATGGTGGGTGTCCCTTTCACTTGGCCTGCCTCGACCCGCGATGTTTCACGACGTGAGCACGATCTCTTTCCCGGTCCGCGACGATTCATACGCCGCCAGGGCGGCCGCCACGGCTTGTCGGCCGTCCCAACCGGTGACCGGCGCCGGGCGACCGGCGGCAGTCGCGTCGAAGAAGTCCCGGCAATGCTTTGCGTACGACTCCAGCCGCACGGGGTCGAGAAAACCCTTGCCTTGCCAATCGATGGGCTCCTGCGTCTGGAGAACCTTCCACTGGCCGTCGCTGGTCACGCGCAGCTCGCCGTAGGCGTCGAGGTCGATCAACCCTTTTTCGCCGACGATCCAGCAGGCGAACTGGGTTCTCGGAAAACCCGGCTTGGGCATCTGGCCGGAACTCCACAAGGTGACGGCCGTGCCGTCGGTCAACGTCATCAGGAGCATGGAGGTGCCCTCCACGGGGACCTCCGGCTCCAAGCTGGTGCACTTGGCGTAAACGGTGGCGATCTCCGCGCCGGTGAGCCAGCGGATCCGGTCGAAATTGTGGATCGCGTGGCCGAAGAGGATTCCCAGGTTGTCGCGGTCGCTCTGCCACTGGGGAAAGGCGGCGAGCCCTCCGACAAGGAGTTGCCAGTCCATGATTTGCCGGATCGGGCCGATACGGCCGGCGTCGACGATCTCTTTGGCCCTTCGGTTGCACTTGCGGCTCCGCTGGGTAAAGGCGACCGAGCAGCACACGCCGGCCTTTTCGCACGCCTCGACGATCGCGTCGCAATCGGCCACCGTGCAGGCCATCGGCTTTTCGATCATCACGTGCTTGCCTTGCCGGGCGGCGGCCAGGGCCTGCGGGCCGTGCAGATGGTGCGGCGTGGTAATGAACACCGCCGAGACATCGTCGCGCGCTGCCAGGGCGTCGACCGAGCTTTCCAAATCGATGGCGTAATCATCGGCCAACTGCCGGGCTCGGGACCCGCCCGTGACCGCCTTGACCTCGGCCTGCGGACAGAACTTGGAGATCGTCTCCGCGTAGGTTCGTCCCATGAAGCCCGACCCGATGATCCCCACTCCCAGGTCTCCCATGTCCCTTCCCCTTCGCCCCTTTCAGAGGGTTTAGTGGCTTTGTCGCCCGCTGCCCCTGGCTGGCGTCGACATACCCCCGTTTCAGACTACCCGGTTTACATTCGCGGCCGCCCGCTCTAATGTGTTGGGAGGCCCGGCGACGCCGCAAGCCGTTCCGCCCGCCGCGCGATCGCCCGCCGTAAGCGTAGGGAAGCGACATGGGGATTTCAAGAGTCAAGGATCTCGACCTCTTCGATTCAAACTGCATGCTGGGCAGGATCATCGCGCCCAAGCCGGGCTTTCCGCTTTCTGTCGGAGAGGTCTTGAGCGTGATGGACGAGTTCGAGATCGCCGAGGCCCTGGTCTACCACGCGATGAGCAAGGAGTATCATCCGGCGGACGGGAACCGGGTGCTTCTGGACGAGATCGCCCACGACCAACCTTCGGTCGGTGCCCGCCGGCTTCACCCCATGTGGGTCGTCATGCCCTCGCACACGGGGGAATTCCCGGACGCACGGGAGCTTGTCGACGAGATGGTTGCCCAGGGCGTCCGGGCGGCGCGAGTCTTCCCCCACCCCGATCGTCACAACTTCTCGCTCAAACACTGGGTTTCTGAGAAGCTCCTCCAGGAGCTGGAAGCCAAAAGTATCCCGCTGTTTGTCGACCAGGAGGAGATCGACTGGGACACGGTCCACGACCTCTGCCGCCGATACCCCAAGCTGCCGCTGGTGTTGACGAACGTCGGATACCGGGCGAACCGGTTTCTGTATCCCCTGTGCGAGAAGTTTGCCAATTTGCATATCGAGCTTTCCAACTATTGCGGCCACCGGGCGGTCGAGGCGCTCGTTGAGCGGTTCGGGGCCCAACGACTTCTCTTTGGGACAAGACTGCCCTACTTCACGCCCGGCTCGGCCATCGGCGTGCTGAATTACGCCGGGATCAGCGAGTCGCAGAGGAAGCTGATTGCCGGCGACAACCTGAGAAATCTCCTCGAGCGAGTTGGCGACCGATGATCCTGGACCAAGTCAAGTCGGCCTTGCCGCTGGGCGACGTTCCCGTGATCGACTGCCACGGCCACTTGGGCCGCTGGCAACTGGTGCACATGGCGAAAAACCGCGTCGAAGAGATGATCGAGACCATGGATCGCCTGGGCATCGACACGCTGTGCCTGAGCCCCTTTCTGGGCTGCTTTTGCGACTTCCAACGGGGGAACGACCTTTTGGCCGACGCGGTCCGACGGTACCCGGACAGGCTCATCGGCCAGATGACCGTCAACCCCCACTACGCCGACCAGGTCCGCGCGGAACTGGAACGCTGCGAGCACGAGTATGGCGCGCGCATGCTCAAGATCCACCCTTTTTGTCACGAGTATCCGGCCAACGGCGAAGGGTATCGGGCTTTGTGGGAATATGCCCACGAGAAGGAGAAGGTCGTTCTCACCCACACCTGGGAGTCGGACAAGAACTGCGGCCCTGGGCTCTTTGGCGAGATCGCAGCGAAGTATCCGAAGGCCAAGATCATCCTGGCGCATGCGGCGGGGACGCAAGAAGGGTGCCGGCAGACGATCGAGGTTGTCAGGGCGCACGACAACCTGTTTCTCGATACGGCAACCTCGCATCTCCACGTCGGGATGATCGAACGGTTCGTGCGGGAAGTGGGGGCCGACCGAGTGCTCTTCGGGTCCGACATCCCTCTTTTGGAGCCGGCGGCGCAATTGGGGAGGATTGCGTACGCCAAGATCACTGAAATAGAAAAAGAAATGATTCTGGGGCTCAACGCCAAGAGGCTGTTGGGAATATGAGACGGTTCAACAAGTTGCTCTTGACACTGCTTGTTCTCGCAGGTCTTTCGGACACGGAGGCCCTAGCCCAGGGGTATCCGCCCCAGGAAGCCGCCGGGCGAATGACGGTCGCCGAGGGATTTTTCGTCCAACTGGTCGCCAGTGAGCCGGAGGTGCGGCAGCCGATCCTGGTGAAGTTCGACGACCGCGGCCGCCTCTGGGTGATCCAGTATTTGCAGTATCCCAACCCGGCGGGGCTCAAGCGGGTGAAGGTGGATCGGTACTCGCGAACGATCTACGACCGGGTCCCCGAGCCGCCGCCTCTTGGCCCCAAGGGGGCCGACCGGATCACCATTCTCGAAGACTCCGACGGCGACGGCGCCAGCGACCGCTTCAAGGACTTCGTCGCCGGCTTGAACCTGGCGACCGGCGTGGCCTTCGGGCACGGAGGCGTCTTCGTGATCCAGGTGCCGTATCTCCTCTTCTATCCCGACCGAGATCGCGACGACGTGCCGGACGGCGATCCGGAAGTCTTGCTCAAAGGCTTCGGCATGGAAGACGCCCAGGCGCTGGCGAACCACTTGACCTGGGGACCCGATGGCTGGCTTTACGGCCTGAACGGCAGCACGACCACGTGCAACATCCGCGGGATCGAGTTTCAGCAGGGCGTCTGGCGCTACCACCCGATCACCAGGGAGTTCGAGCTCTTTTGCGAGGGTGGCGGCAACGTCTACGGCTTGACGTTCGACGCCGAGGGAAACCTGTTCTACAGCTCCAACGGCACGCGCCCGTCGTGGCACGGCGTGCAAGGGGCCTATTATCACAAGGCCTTCGCCAAGCACGGCGAGCTGCACAACCCGTACGCCTTCGGGTACTTCCAGTTCGTGCCGCACGAGAACTATCGCGGGGGGCACGTCACCTGCGGGGGCAACTTCTACTGCGGGGATTCTTTTCCGGCGAGTTTTCGAGGCGCGTACATTGCCACCAATCTCCTCGCGCACGAGGTGCACTGGCACAGTTTCTACCCGCAAGGTTCGACGTTCCGATCCCGGCGGGATGGGGAGCTGCTAATTTCCAACGACACCTGGTTTGCCCCGGTCGACCTGACGATCGGCCCCGACGGGGCCGTGTACGTCTGCGACTTTTGCGACAAGCGCACGGCCCACCCCGACCCCGACGCCGACTGGGATCTGACCAACGGCCGTGTCTACCGGATCCAGGCGGTGGGGGCCAAATCGACTCCTCACGTGGATCTCAACACCCTGTCGAGCGACGAGCTGGTCGTCCGCCTCTCCGACTCCAACGGCTGGTACGTGCGCCTGGCCCGGCGGATTCTGGCGGAGCGTCGCGACCCGGCCGTCGTCCCCCGCCTGCGGAAGATGGCCCTGGAAAGCCCCGACGATCAGCTCGCCCTGGAATCGCTGTGGGCGCTTTACGTCAGCGGCGGCTTCGACGATGCCGTGGCCGAAGGTCTTCTGGGGCATCGAAGCGCCCCGGTGCGACGGTGGACCGTGCGCCTGCTGGGCGACGCCCGGGCGGTCTCTCCGGCGATCCAAACCAGGCTTGTCGAGCTTGCTCGGAGCGACACAAGCCCGGTCGTGCGAAGCCAATTGGCGGCAAGCGCGAAGCGGCTCCCGGCCGATCAATCGCTTCCCATCCTCTGGCAGCTCTTGCTCCGAGACGAGGACCTTGACGACCCGCACATACCGCTCTTGCTTTGGTGGGCGGTGGAGTCGAAGGCCACCTCGGCCCAAGCCCAGGTGCTCGACCTGTTGACATCGCGTGAGGCCTGGAAGGCGCCCTTGGCTGGCGAGGTGATCCTGGGGCGCCTGATGCGCCGCTACGCCGCCGCGGCCACGGTCGAAACGCTCACGGCGTGCGTCCGGCTGGTCGCCACCGCGCCGAGCGAGGCGGACCGCGACCGGATGATCGCCGCGTTGGACGAGGGCCTCACGGGCGAGCCCATCGCGTCGATACCGGACCCTTTTCGGAAGATGGTGGCCGGGCTGGTCGACGCGGGCTCCACAACCGACGTCCACCGGCTCCG
>Ga0154737_1422_pt1 | contig 11841 bp, 10 predicted proteins | sample Rifle2008BG16ft_FD_105745 | JGI IMG/M metagenome (GOLD analysis project Ga0154737, IMG submission 105745) | Planctomycetes bacterium RBG_16_64_12 | reverse complement strand
CGGCTGCTCGCCCTGCCGCGACAAGGAAAGGCGCCCGCGCTGAACGCGGCAGTGGCCGCCAGCCAGGGCGAGATCCTGGTCTTCTCCGACGCCAACAGCATGTTCTCCCCCGACGCCCTGCGGCGGCTGGTCCGTCCGCTCGCCGATCCGCGGGTGGGGGGCGTGGCGGGAGATCAGCGTTACTCCAAAGAGAGCGGCAAGGGAACCGTCGGCCGCGGGGAGCAGTCCTACTGGAACTTCGACCGGAGGCTGAAGTATTACGAGAGCCGGGCTGGGAACGTGATCTCGGCCACCGGTGCCATCTACGCGATTCGCCGCTCGCTGTTTCAACAGGTGCCCGAGGGTGTAACCGACGACTTCGTCACTTCGACACGGGTCATTGCCCAGGGGTATCGGCTCGTCTTCGCGCCCGATGCCGCGGCGTACGAACCGGCCGCCGACTCCGGCCACGTCGAGTTCGGACGCAAGGTGCGAATCATGACCCGCGGCCTGCGGGGCCTTTTCGTGATGCGTGCGCTGCTCAATCCGTTGCGGCACGGCTTTTACGCACTGGAGCTGTTTTCGCACAAAGTGCTGCGACGCATGATGACGGTGCCCCTGGTGCTGCTTCTCCTTTCCAGCGTTTGGCTGTGGTCGGAGGGCGCAGTCTATCGGGCGGCGTTGCTGATCGAGATCGCGTTCTACGCCCTGGCGCTGGTGGGGGCGGTGTTGCGGAACACGCGATTTGGCAGGATGAACGCTGTGTCGCTGCCGTTCTACTTTGTCCTGGTGAATGTTGCCTCGCTGGTGGCCGTGTGGAAAGTGCTCAGCGGGCGTCGCATCGTCGTCTGGGAGCCGTGCCGGAGCGTGCCACCGCCCGACGACACGACCACCTCGTTACCCAGCCGGAGAGTCAGCCATGCGGCCGGTAAGTGAGGCGCTACGACATGCGCCGTTTGCCCGGCAGCACCTGCTGCTGGGGGCGATTGTTGTGTGCGCGGCGGTTGCAGTGGCCGCGGTGCTCGGCGGTCAGCCGCTGGTGGCCGCCGGCATCCTGTTCAGCCTGATGGGGGTGCTGGCGATCATCCTTTGGCCTGAGGCGGCCGTGCCGGCGGTGATTCTTGTGTTGTACGCCAATGTGGCCGTGGTGGCCGTCAAGTTTCACGGCGTCCCGCCCGCCGTCGGCATGCTCGCGCCAGCGCCGCTGCTGATTCCCCTGATCTATTGGGTGGTCTTTCGACGGGAGCCGCTCATTCTCACGGCGACGCTGCCGGCCATCGTGCTGTTCCTGCTGGTGCAACTGGTCAGCGCCCTCGGCTCGCAAGACCCTCACCTGGCCGTCAAAGTGGCCAAGACCTCGCTGCTGGAAGGGTTGGCCATCTACCTGGTGGTCACCAACGTGGTCCGTTCCTCGCGCCTGTTGCGGCGCACGGTGTGGGCGCTTTTGGCGGCGGGCGCGATCATGGGGGGGCTGTCGGCCTTTCAGCAGGCTACGGGGACATTGCACAAGGACTACGGCGGCTTCGCCCAGGTTTCGCAAGGGCAGGGGTTCGGCGTCGAGAGCGGCCGCGGCATCGTCCGGCAGCGTCGCTTGTGCGGCCCGATCGGCGAACAAAACCGTTACGCGCAGATCATGCTCATGCTCTTGCCCCTGGGACTGTTTTCCGCGGTGGGGCAGCCATCGCGGGGAAGGAAGGCTTTGGCTCTGGCGGCGACGGGCCTGACGGCGGCCGGATGCACGCTCGCCTTTTCCCGCGGGGCCGCGGTCGGCTTTGTGCTCATGATTCTCGTGATGGCGGCGATGCGGTGCATCAAGTGGAAACACGTGGCCGGCATCGCGCTGGCCACCGGCCTCTTGCTCCTGGCGGTGCCGCAGTACCGTGTGCGGCTCGTCTCGATTCCCTCAACGCTCGGCTTGTTTGAGAAGTACGGCACCGCCGCAGATGAACCCGACGCTGCCGTTCGCGGTCGAGCGACCGCCATGTTGGCGGCGGTCCGCGTGTGGGCCAAGTATCCCCTCTTGGGCGTGGGGCCCGGAATGTTCAACTACTATTCCCGCGATTACGGCAAGGAAGGAGGATTCCGCGCGCTCGAGGGGACGCGCGAAGCTCACAACCTGTACCTGGACATCCTCGCCGAGCAGGGATTGCTGGGACTGATCGCCTTTCTGGCCATCCTGGCCGTGTCCTTGAACCGTCTGGCACGTGCGCGCCGCGCTGCGCGGATATGCCGTCCGGAGATGGCGGCCATGGCCGGCGGCTTCACCCTTGCCCTTGTCGGTTACCTGGCGACCGGGCTCTTCCTGCACTTTTCGTATGTCCGCTACTTCTGGCTGATGCTCGCGCTGGCCGACGCCGCGGCATGCATCATTAGTCGTTCGGCGGGCACAGATTCCCAAACCGAAACCGAACACACTGCCGCCGCCGGTTGATTGCGATGTCGAACACTTCGAAAGCTGCCGACGCGACCAACGGACCATGCTTCGCACGGTGCCCGTCGGTGCCCGGCCGCGGCCCCGATCCATCGGGCTCGGAGACCAAGAGGCATTTTCGCGGCTCGGTCTTGCTGCTGGGCGGCCGTGTGCTGGCCATTCTTGCCAACCTCGTTTTCCAAGTGGCCGTGGTGCGGCTGTTGACGAAGTCGGACTACGGGGCCTTTGCCTACGCCCTGTCGCTCATCGTGCTGGGCGCGACCATGGTCGGACTGGGCCTGGAGAAGTCGCTCACCCGCTACGTCCCGATCTATCAGGAACGGCGGGACTACCCTCGGATGGCCGGCGTCATTCTGATCATCCTCGCCACCATCGCCGCGCTGGGCCTCTCGTTCGTACTGGTCGTGTTTGGGCTCCAGGGTTTTCTGGCTCGCCGGGTGGTCAGCAATCCCTTGTCCCTGACGCTGCTCTTGATGCTCGTGGTGCTGGCGCCGCTTCAGGCCCTGGACAACGTTTTGGAAAAGATGTTCGCCATCTTCGCCCGGCCGCGGGCCCTGTTCTTCCGGCGGCACGTGCTCGGTCCCGGCTTGAAACTTTGCGCGGTCGTCCCGCTGCTCTTCTTCCGCTCGAACATCTACGTGTTTGCGGCGGCGTTCGTGGTGGCCGGGGCGGTCGGCACGACCTATTCGGTCGTGGTGCTGGCTGGCGTGTTGCGGCGGCAGAACCTCCTCCGGTTCTTCAGACCGTCGTGCGCGACCTTTCCGATCGGCAAGGTGTTTTCCTTCAGTCTGCCCTTGCTGGCGACGGACGTCGCCTTCGCCCTGCGCACGTCGCTGGGCACGTTCCTGCTGGAGTTCATCCACGGCACGACGGGCGTGGCTGCCTTTCGGGCCGTGCTGCCGGTGGCGCGCTTGAACCTGATGGTGATGGACAGCTTCAAGCTGCTCTTCACCCCCACCGTGGCCCGCTTGTTCGCCCGCGGCGATCGCGCGGGGATCGACCAGCTCTACTGGAAGAACACCGCCTGGATTGCGGTGGTGACATTCCCCGTGTTCTGCCTCACTTTCGTGTCGGCCGGACCGCTCGCCGTGCTGCTGTTCGGTTCACGGTATGCCGATTCGGGCTTGGTGCTGGCCCTGTTGTCGCTGGGCTGTTACCTCAACGCCTCGTTCGGCTTCAACGCGCTCACGCTCCGGGCGCTGGGCAAGGTACGGGTGATTGTCGTCAACGACCTGATCACGGCTGCCGTGGCCGTGGGGCTCAACGTGTTGCTGATTCCGCGCTACGGCGCCGTGGGCGGGGCCCTCGCCTTCTCTGCCACGCTGATCGTTCAGAACGTGCTCAACCAATGGGCCCTGTTCCGCACCGGCGCGGTGTCGCTGGTCGAGGGCAACTGCCTGAGGATCTATGCCGTGATCCTGGCGGTATCGGCCGCCCTGCTGGTCATTCAGCAGGTGGTCGCGCCGCCGCTTGCGGTGGCGCTGTTGCTCTCCGCGGCCGCTTCGTTCTTGGTGCTGTGGCTGAGTCTGGCCACGCTCGACGTGGAAGCCACGTTTCCCGAACTGCTCCGCATCTTCGGAGTGAAGAAGATCTACGCGATTCTTGGAGGCAAGAGTTGAGCGACCCGAAGCTGCCAAGGCTCCCAGACGCAGGGGAGGCTGTTGCACGTTTTGTCCGTCACCTGGAGGCTCGGGCGGGCCGCTATTTCCCCGAACTCGCTGCGGACCACCCCACGGTGCGGCTGGTGTGGCGGTCGGTGCGCCTCAACTCCCAGTTGTACGAATTCGCGATCACCGGCAAGGCCGCAACCCGCCGGGTGATCGTCAAGGTGCCCTTTGCCCCCAAGCACGTCGCCGGTAGCGTGCACCACGACCGCCGGCCGGCGCCGGACCGGCCCCGCCTGTTTCCCAAGGCCGATGCCTACGCCAAGGGGCTCTACGAATACCGGGCACTGGGGGCCATCGACGCGCACTTCCGCGGGCTGTGCGACCGTCGCTTCGGAACGATCCGGGTTTTCGATCTGCTCCCCGACCCGTACACCGTGGTGATGGAGAAGGCCACGGACCCAGCGCTCGCCCGCCTTGTCCGGAAGGCCCATCGCGGCCTGCGCAGCTCGCAGTGGAAATTGCTCGAGGAGGGATTTCGCCACGCCGGGGCCTGGCTCGACCAAATGCACCGCCTGGAGCCGCTGGAGCACACGCAGCCTCGCAATCGACGCGCCGACGACTATTTCACGGCGACCGACAGGTTCATCGCGTTCCTCAAGCGGTGCGGTGGAGAGCGAGGGTTCTTTGACCGCTTCCCGCGCGAGCTGACCGAGGCGGCCGCCGCCCTGCTGCCCGAGACGTTGCCCCTGGGGACCAGCCACGGCGATTACGCCCCGCGGAACCTGTTGCTCCAGCGTGGCGGGCGCGTCACGGTGTTCGATACGCTCGCACGATGGCAAGCACCGATCTATGAAGACGTCGCACATTTCCTGGTGGCGCTGAAGACTTCCATGCCGCAGGTGCTCGCCCCGAGGCTGTTGTCGGACCCCGCGAGGCTTGCCGCCTGCGAAGAAGCCTTTTTGCAGGCGTACTTCGAGCGGACGGGCATACCCCGCGGCGTCATCCGGCTTTTTGAATGTCAAGTGCTCTTGGAGCGGTGGACGGCGCTCGTCTTTCGCGCCGAGGAGGCCGGGGGCCTCCGCGGCGTCGCCAGGCGCGCCCGCGTCCTGCTGCTAAAAGGGGGCGTCACACGTCATCTAGCCAGCGCGCTGAGACAAGCGATTTGCGAGGCCGAGGGTGACGCTGCCACCGGCCCACGTCTTTTCACATCGCCATGACTCATCGACCAAGGTGACCCGCCATGATTCCCAATTTCCTCTACATCGGCACGAGCAAGGCCGGCTCCACGTGGATCTACAATCTGCTCAATCATCATCCCGACATTTACCTGGCGCCCGGCAAGGGGCTCTATTTTTTCGATGGCCATTTCCAGCGTGGGTGGTCGTGGTACTTGAGCCATTTTCAAGCGGCCGGCGACCGGAAGGTGATCGGCGAGATTTCGCACAGCTACCTCTTTTCACCGGAAGCGTGCGCGCGGATTTTCGACTCAAACCCCGAGATGAGACTGATGGCGTGTGTGCGCGAGCCCGTCGAGCGGTCGTTTTCCGCTTATCTCGACGGGGTCAAGAACGGCCAGATTCATACGGGCTTTGAGGAGGCCTTGCGCGACGTGCCTTCGCTCGTCGATCGCGGCCGATATGCGACGCACCTGAGACGGTACGTCGAGCGTTTCGGCCGCCAGAACATCCATGTGGCGGTCTTCGATGAGCTGGGGTCCGACCCCCGATCGTTTGCCGCCAGGCTGTTTGCCTTTCTGGAGGTCGAGCCAATAGAGCTTTCGCCCAGGTTAACCGGAAAAATCATGCCCGCTGCGCGACCGCGGTCCCGCCGGCTGGTGAAGCTGGCCAAGGGCATGTCGCGGGTGGCCAAGCGGCTGGGGCAGCGGCGGCTGCGGGGCCGCATCAAGCGATCCCGATTGATCCGCAATCTGCTCTATCGGCAGTTCACCCACGAAGACCGACCCACCATGGAGCCTCAGACCCGCCGGATGCTGCAAGAGCGGTTTCGCGAAGAAGTTTACGGGCTTGACGCGCTAATCGGGACGGATTGCGCCACACTGTGGGACTATCGCTGAACCGGCGGCTCACAGCATGGATCGGAGCCGCTCGACGACCGCCGCGTAACGGGTGCCGAGCCCGGCGATCTCGAAACGTCGCGATTCCGGTCCGGTCACTTCAACGTAGATCTCGAGCCGCTCGGCCGGCAGACACCCGGGGATCCGATCGGCCCATTCGACCAGCGTCAGTCCGTCGGTCTCAAAATACTCCTCGGGCCCCAGGTCGAGAAACTCGTCCTCGTCGCGGAGCCGATAGGCGTCGAGATGGTAGATGGGCCGCCGGCCATGGTACTCGTGGATGAGCACAAACGTGGGGCTGACCACGTCGCGGCGGTCGACCCCGCTCTGTTCGGCGATGGCCTGGACTAGTCGCGTCTTGCCCGCTCCCAGGGTGCCGCACAGTGCCACCACGCTTCCGTCGGGGAGCGATTCGGCCAGGGCTTTTCCGAGCGCGGCCGTGGCCGCTTCGTCTTGAGCTTCGTAGGTCAGTCGAGCCATCAGTCCAGTTCGTGTTGGTATCCGCGTGGCACAAGCGGGGCCCGTTGGCCTTGGGCGTCGATGCGCCAGAGGCCCGGCTCCGAAACGAACCGGCCGATCGACACCAGCGGCACTTCCAGCGGCTGTTCGGCCAGCATCCGCTCGGCCTGGCCAGGTGGAACGGCCAAGATCAGCTCGAAATCCTCGCCGTCGCCGAGTGCATGCTCCAGGGGCGTGGAGCCGTCGGCAAGCTGTTCGGCCAGCCGACGCGCGTCCTCGGCAACCGGCACGGCGTCCGTCTGGAGCACGGCTCCACACCCGCTTTCCCGGGCCAGATGCGCCAGATCGATCGACAACCCGTCGCTTACGTCGATCCCCGCGTGGAGCTGATAACGCTCGGCCAAGAGCAGGGCCTCGGCCACGCGGGGCCGAAAGTCGAAATGCCGACCAAGGATGCTGCCGCCGAACGAGCCGGTGACCACGATCCGGTCGCCGGGGATCGCCCCGCTTCGCTTGAGCGGGCCACGGGCGGTAACCTTGCCGACGAGCGTGACACTGACCACGAGCGGGCCGTCCCAGCTATTGGTGTCGCCGCCCGCGATCGCCACGCCGTACTCTTCCGCCAGGGGCAAGAGGCCCTCGTACAACGCGACGGCCAGCTCCATGCCTCCCCGCCGCGGCAAGGCCAGCGCCACCACTGCTGCCAGCGGCTCGCTCGCCATCGCGGCCAAATCGCTCAAGTTGACCGCCAACGCTTTGCGTCCCACGCGCCGGGGATCGACCTCGGTCAGCTCGAAATCGACGTGGTCGGTCAACAAATCGACAGTCAGCACACAGTCGTCCACCCCGGCCATGCGCAACACGGCCGCATCGTCCCCGATCCCCAATCGGAGCAGCCGATGGGGCGGCAGCCGCTTGCGCAGGTGTGCGATCAGCTCAGATTCCATGAGGCTAACAGCCGAGCCGCTAGAATCACGCAACTCCACTGGCAGTAGAATACCGGAATTGCGGATATCAGTCTACGAGTCGGCCGGGCGGCTCAGCGCTGGACGGTCTTGCCCATGGCCACCGGGATCGGCAGATAGCCGTAGAGGGTCTCACTGCCTCGAAGGACGTAGAACTTGACCGGGTTGAGCGAAGCCGAGTCGGAATGGGAGCGGACACGGTCGACGACGTAGTCGACGTTCTTGAAGGAGATCGTCTCCCAGATGTGCATCCCCACCAGGACGTCGCCCTCGCGGATTCCGTGGCTGGCAGCCGGACTGTCCGGTCGCACCGCGGTCACGCTCAGCCCGCCACGGTATCGGGTCCGGTAGTTTTGACGGAACTCGTCGTCGGGGGTCGGCTTCAGCTCGACGCCCAGCAGTTCCCAGTAGGGACCGACGGCGGGCTTCAGGTAGCCGGGCACCTTGGCCACGGTGAGAGTCAGGTTGACCGTTTCGTCACCGCGGCGGACCAAGAGGTCTGTTGACTGGCCCACGTCGAGGCCCAGAATCGCCCGGTGGAAATCCAGGGCGCGCTCGACTTCCAGGTTGCCGATCCTGGTGATGACGTCGCCCGACTCGAGGCCGGCCAGCTTGGCGGGACTTTCGTCGGCGACCGAGCCGACGACCGGTGCAAGCCCCGCTTGCGGCCCGTCCGCTTCGAGCTGCACTCCATGCCAGACTCTCTGGAGGCCGTGGGCAGCCAGCAAGTCGGCGGCCACGCTAACTGCCTTGTCGACCGGGATTGCAAACCCGATCCCCTGCGCCCCGGCCCGAACGGCTACGTTGATCCCGATCATCTCCCCGTCGATGTTCAACAGCGGTCCGCCCGAGTTCCCCGGGTTGATGCTCGCGTCGGTCTGAATCAGGTCTTCGTAGTACTGGGCGTCGCTGACCTGGACGGCCCGGTGCAGGGCGCTGATGATTCCCCGGGTCGCCGTGTGCTCATAGCCGTAGGCGTTGCCGACCGCCACCACTGATTCGCCGGGCATCAGGTCACGCGAGGTCCCGATCTTGACCACCGGCAAAGGCTCGGTGGGGTCGATCTTGATGACGGCCAAGTCCGTCTCCGGATCGCGGCTCACGAGCTTGGCGATGTACTCGTGCTCGTCGGCCGTGGTGACCTGGATTTCGCGAACGCCGTCGATCACGTGATGGTTGGTGATGATGTAACCTGCGGGGTCGATGACCACGCCGGTGCCCATCCCATTCACCCGCCGACCAACGTCACCCTGAAGCACCTGCGGGTCGCTGGCCCCGAGCGTCTTCTCGCCCTTGATGTTGACCACGGAGGGTCGGGCGGACTTCACCGCCTCGACGATCGGGGTCCGCCGCAGGTCGGAACCGAGCAGCGGGCCCGAGAAGAGCGCGGAACCACAGAGAGTCGTCACGCAAACCAAGACAGCCCAGCGGGAGGCATGCGGCGGGGAAGCGGGTCGGTCGGGCATTGCGGTGCATCGGGGCTAGTGAGGAAACGTCGCGGCTGCCGGGACAACCAGGTCGGGACACGAACCCGTCGCGGGGGCGCGTCTTACGCGACACCCATGATAAATCGGACCTGCGGTAGCAATGCCTTGACCAGGGTCGGTTATACGCGGAACAAATTGCCCAGCCCCCGTGGGCTTGAAAAATGGAGAATTAGCACTAAATGGGAGTTGCCGGAGAGATAGGAGGCTGCCGGGACATTGGCTTACTGGGTCGTCTCATTGTCGTCGGAGGTTGCGTCAGGTTGGCTCCGAAGGATCTTGCCCACTTCGAGTTCCTGCGACGGAAACGAGATCCGACTAGCCCCTGTCGAGCGGAACTCGTCCCCGTCGGACTCCTCCGCTTCCCAGCCTTCGGCACTATCGGGGGCCGGAGCCGGTATCACCTCGGGGCCGGATGGCAACGGGGCCGGTTCACCCCTTTGGCTAGACGTGTCGATCGGTTCCGTGTCGTGCCAGCCTGCATTCTTTTCGCTCTCTTCGTTGTCTTCGATGGCCGAAGACCGCTCCGGGCGCGGCAGAAAGACCGGATGCGTGGGCACGGGATGGAACCGGGGATGGTCGCGGCTGGTCGCCGCAATCGCCGGCTGCGCGAGCCCAGTGGCCCCCTGGTGCCCGCAATGGCGGCAAACGCCGCAACAGCCTTGGAGAGCGACCAACAGCACGCACCCCACCACCGTGCGACCGGCGTATCCTCTTTTCCCATGTCGCACTGTTTTCCCCCCTCTACGACCCCAGCCTGCTCGCCGCCTCTTGGAATCCAGCTTGCCCAGTGTGACAACAACGAAGCTTCCCCAACTGCCGGCGGAAAGCCTCCCGCTCGGGTAGAATCGGCAGAGAGCGACCGGAATATTAGGAATAACCGCTAGAGTTACCCTACCCTATTTATCCACCGGGAAGGGTGCTAGGGTTCGCTTCGCCCAGCACCCAGAGGGTACCCGGCCGACGGATGCTCGGGGCGAGGCAGCGGCCGTGCCGGGACGATTGCGATGCTATCCTTGTAGTGCATGGACAACCCACTGGACAAATGGCCCGACGCAATCCATGAAAGCGGCCACGCTGCGGCCGCGTGCTCGTTCAACTGGCCGCTCCGCGAGGTCTCGATCCAGGCGCTGAAAACCAGCCCCTCGGACCGTGTGGGGGTCTGCCAATTGGCGATCGACGCTCTCCCCGACGAAACCCAGGAAGACCTCGTGCGATCGATGATCTATTGGGCGGGCGGACCGGCCGCCGAGTTTCTGCTGGACATCGAGACATCGCCCGCGGCGGTCGCCACCGACTACCTGGAGATTCGCAAGAGAGCCGCCCGAGCCTTTCCGCACGACCGGCGGGCACAGGAAGCGATGATGAGGCGCGGCGAAGAGGCCGCGTTTGAAATGGTCCGGCAATACCGGTCGGGAATCAAGGCCCTGGCGGCCGCCCTGATGCGGTTGGGCCGCGTCGAAGGACCGACGGCCGAGCGTGTCCTCCACGGGGCCGCCAACGTGCTGCATCCGTGAAAGCCTGCGGATCAGTCGGACCTGCGCGAGCGCTGTTCCGGCACGTGCTGAGTCTGGTAGATTTCTCCGCTGCGGAAGCGGGCCCAGGCCGTCTCGAACCAGAGGTCGCTTTCGGGTATCGGTCGTCGAGGGAGAAAGCGGTTCTCCACGTTGCCGTCGGCTCGCGCAAGCGTTTCCAGGACCTTCTCTCTGAAGCCGGGGTTTTCCGGCGCGATCCGCCACCGCTCGCCCAGCTTCTCGTGGACCCGGGCCCCGTCTTTGTCGACCACCATGGCCGATCCCCGGCTTCCTGCGCCGCTTTCCAGCGCGAACAAGATGGCTTCGAGATAGACCGCGTGGGCGAAGGAGAGATGCCGATTCCGAAGCGCCTCGGGCAACTCCACGAGATCATCACGAAGCGGTTCCGGATGACGCCAACCGCAACCGCTTTGCTGGATGCGCCGGTATTGCTCCCATGCTTCCCGGACCGCCTTTCGCAGCTCGGCCACGGAGCGGATGTGCGCGCCCGCCCTGGTCATCCGCTCTTGAAGCTCCTCGCGCTCGGCTTGCCACGACGCGGGGGCGTGGGCGGACTTGTCGATCCAGGCGAGAAGATCCGCGGCCGCGGCCGTCGCCGCGCCGACGACCGCCTCCTCGGACACGGTCCAACCGGCGTAACGATTGGCAATGAACTCGGCCGCCCGAAGGGAACCGACCTGACCTGAATTCAAGGCCGACCCGCCCGGGCGGTAGACCCCGTGCGAGCCGTTCACCTCGCCGACGGGGAAAAGGTGCTTCAGATTGGTCGACTCCCACCAATGGTTTCCGGCCAGTCCGCCGTTATTGTGCTGCGCACACACGGCGATCTCCAGCGGCTGCTCTCGCAGCTCGATCGAGTGTTCCCGGTAAAGGTCGATCGCACCCGGGTTCATCCGGCGCAATCGCTCCAGTGGCGTATCCTGCAAGGCGTCCGACTTGCTGAGGTACTCCAGGGCTTCCCGGCTGAGGTCGTCGAAGCGGAAACCTTGGGGATTGCGGCGGAAGTCGAGAAACACTCTTCGCCCCTTCAAGACGGTCTCGATGTAGACGAGGATGTCGATCAGCGACGACCCGCCGACCACCTTCCGGGAGTCGAACGGCCACTGGTATCCTTTCAAAAACACCTGGGAGCACATCTGGCCCACGCAGTCGAAATACTCCGCGAGAAATTCCCGCTCCTGGCTCACGCAGTCGGCCGCGGTGCTGATGAACCTGGGAATCACCTGCATGTACGTGCCCGACACGTTCCAGCGAAAGTTGACGGAGGCCATGCCGTACTGCGACTCTGGCAGATTCTGGGCCTTCGC
>Ga0154737_1304_pt3 | contig 11864 bp, 9 predicted proteins | sample Rifle2008BG16ft_FD_105745 | JGI IMG/M metagenome (GOLD analysis project Ga0154737, IMG submission 105745) | Planctomycetes bacterium RBG_16_64_12 | reverse complement strand
CCTGACCTTGGGATTGATTGTTTCCGAGAGTAACGATGCCCCCGTCGCCGAAACGAGTATCCAGGCTCAGTAGTTCCAAGTTTGGCGATTTCCGGTCAAAAGTGATATAGGTGAACGCAAGGCCCCTGTGGTAAATGACTTGTGTCACGCGGTCATTATCACGGAGGGACCTATGCGTTCACGGACGAAGTATACCATCACGTCTCGGGAAGTCCACGACCATACTGCGAGCACCGTCCAGAAGCACATCAAGCTTACGGACCACGGACCCAAATGCACCGCGTCGTTGCTCATCACGATCCTCTTGTACGCGGCCGCGCGGATCACCTCGGTCTTCGATGCCTGCCAGCGCCTGCTGGCCGCGCCGTCGGACCAGGCCGTGCGCGACGCCCTGCGGGCGACCCTGCCGCCGATCCACGAACTGGAGCGACGGCTGAATGCGGGGCTTGCCGCCGACCTGCCCAAGGCTTTGCGGAAGCGGCGTTATCCGATGGCCATCGACCTGACGCTGCTTCCCTACCACGGCGAGCCGTGGCAAAGCCCCGCCGAGATCTATCGCGGCGAACCCAAGAGCGGCACGTCGCACTTCCACGCCTATGCCACGGCCTATGTCATCCGCAACGGGCGGCGGTTCACGGTGGCCATGACGCGGGTACTCTACGGCGAGCCGATGAAGGAGGTGGTCCAACGCTTGCTGCAGCAAGCCAGCCGGATCGGCGTAAAACCCCGGTATTTGCTGCTGGATCGGGGGTTTTACAGCGTCGCCGTGGTCCGCTACTTGCAGGCGGCCCGTTATCCATTCCTGATGCCCGTCGCCCGCCGCGGTCGCAAGCCCCGCGACCCGGAGAAATCGCAAAGCGTCTGGCAGTTCTTTGCATGGAAACGCAGCGGCTGGTCGGAGCACCAGTGGCGCGACAACGAGGGACGTTTGGCGACGGTCGGCATCTGCGTCGTCTATGGCAGCTTCGCGAAGAGAGGGAAACCTCGGCGGCCTCAAACCTTGGTCTATGCCTATTGGGGCTTTCGGCCGCGGTCGTGCGCGTGGGTCCGCGAAACCTACCGTCTGCGCTTCGCCATCGAAACCACCTACCGACAGATGAATCAGGCCCGCATCCGCACCTGCACCCGCGATCCGCTCTTGCGGTTGCTCTTCGTGGGACTGGCCTTGATCCTTCGCAATGTGTGGGTCTGGTTGCATTTGATGTGTCTGGCCGTCAGCCATCGCGGTCGCGTGGAACTGCGTCTGGAGCGATTACGCTTTCGCCGGTTGCTGGTTTGGCTCCAACACTACGCCGAGCGGCTCTTCGGTTTCCACGACTTCATTGTGGCGGAACATCCGATGCCGCCCTGAGTTGTGTCATATTGTCTGCGAGGGGCGCAACTTGGAACTACTGAAGCTAGCATTGACGGCATTTCGAGCGAAGGAACCCACGCATTTCACAAAACCCCGTGTTTTTTGGGGGTGTTTGCCATTGTGACCGATCCACTGAGGGGCATCGAGAGCCCGCCAGCGGTTTCTCACGTGCTCCCAGACTACCGAAAACCTCGGAAAAACGGCACTTGCAGTGCTAGCTTGAAAGACCTGCTTGCAGTGCCTCAATCCTCTTATCGGCCGTCTCTTGCGCTCTTATCCGTCTTTCGCTGCTTGCCGAGCAGGGCATCGGTTGCTACGCTGCGCCAGCCGGCTTCTGATCGGGCCTTTTTTCACAGAACGGACGTGAACGATGCACATTGACCGCGAGCCGAAAGAAGAAAAACGTACCACAGCGAGTCCGCTCGGGCGCTCGCTCTCGCCGGCGAATGCTGGCTCGCTCGGAAAACCGACGCAAGCGCGCCAATGGATGATTGTGTTTGCCGTGACGCTTGCGGTCATCACGTACGTCCATCGCGTGTGCATCTCGCAAGCGGCACCGACGATTCAGCGAGAGTTGGAACTGAGCAAAGAGCAAATGGCCTTTATTTTCTCGGCCTTCACGTTCGCCTATGCCGCTTTCGAGATTCCCGGCGGCTGGCTGAGCGATTGGATTGGCCCGCGCAGGGTCCTGACGAGTGTGGTGATGCTGTGGTCGCTGTTCACGGCGGTCACAGGTTGGGCTTGGAATCTGGCTTCGCTAGTTGTCTTTCGTTTCCTGTTTGGGACTGCCCAAGCGGCCTGTTTTCCCACGTTGACGAAATCGTTTACTCTGTGGCTGCCTCCCAGCGAGCGAGTACAGGCGCAGGGCTTCATGTGGCTGGCCGCGCGCTGGGGCGGCGCGCTGACGCCGCTGATGGTGGTAGCAGTGTTTGCCTTGGTTTCGTGGCGCTGGGGGTTCGTTCTCTTCGGGTCGATCGGCGTGGTTTGGGCGGTCTTCTTCTTCCGTTGGTTCCGTGACAACCCCCGTGACTACGCAGCCGTCGATGCCGCCGAATTGGCGTTGATTCAAAGCGGGCGCACGGATCTGGTCGGGCACGGCGACGTCCCGTGGCTGCGGTTTCTGGGCAGTCGGACGGTGTGGATGCTGTGGCTGCAGTATTTCTGCCTGGGCTATCCGTGGTACTTCTATATCACCTGGCTGCCGACGTATTTGCAGGAGCAGCGGCACGTTCCTGTGGCGGAGGCGGCGTTCCTGGCCGGATTTCCGTTGTTCTTTGGCGGTTTGGGCTGTCTGTTCGGAGGCTTCGTCGCTCGGCGCCTGGAAGCGTCCGGCACGCGGGTCGGACCCGTGCGGCGCATCATGGCCTCGACCGGGTTCTTTGCGGCTGCCGTTCTGTTGGTGTTGTCAACGTACTTGAAGAATCCTTGGTTGGCGATGATCGCGATGGGGGCCTCCAGCTTTGCCAACGACTTGGCCATGCCCCCCGCATGGGCTGCATGCATGGACGTGGGCGGCAAGTATGCCGGATCGCTGTCCGGCAGTATGAACATGATGGGCAACTTTGGCGGCATGGTGGGGCCGTTGGTGTTGCCCTTCTTGCTCAACGCGACGAACAACAACTGGAGCTTGACCTTCTGGGTCTCCGGAGCCGTTTACGCGATTGGCGGCGTGGCATGGTTGCTCATCGATCCCGTGACACCGCTGGACCAAGACGAAGCCTGATGGCGGCAGCAGCGAAGCGAGACCTCGGTCACTGACCGACGGACGATTGCTCGATCATGTCGTCCCGCGGCGGTTCGGTAAAGGCAATCACCTTCAGCCGAAACGCCGCCGTGACAACCTGGGGCCCACACTTCCGATTCCCGTGGTATTCTGAGACATCCGAGTAAAGGGATGACTTGATGCGACAGGGGCTCGACGCCCGAACGCTGAAGGTCAGCCGGCGGCCGGGCGGCAGAAGCGGCTTGCCTGAAACCACCGCCCTACTTGATCCGCTCCCATACCAGCAGGGCGGCGCCCTGCGCTGGAATCTCAACGAGATACTGTACTCCCTTTCTGGCCGCCGGGACCTCGCGGAACTTGCCGCCGGTGCCGACCAGCAGGCGCGGCGGGCGGGAGTAGACGTCGAGGTGCGCCTCATGCGGCCGGACGGCCACGGTGACCGCCTCCTTGTGATTCATCACCAACAGCGCGTACTGCTGCTGGTTCTGATAGCCCACCCAGTTGATCTGGTAGTGCTCCAGCCCGTTCACATCGCATTTCTCCTCGGGCATCTTCACCCGGCCCGGCTGGCCCAGGAGCGTGCCGCGCAGGGTCTCGGGATCGATTCGCAGGTAGGGCCCGGCCCGCAGGTTCCCCTCGCGGACCAGCCACTCCAGCATCAGCCAGGCGAACTGGTCGGTGCACCATTGGTACCAGATCTGCCGGCCGTAATCCCCGCGCCGCATGTCGGGCGTGACGAACGGGCGGACGTTTTCGTAGGGAGGTGAGGCGACCGCGTTCAAAGGGTCGGCCCAGCCGCTGGTGGCCACCATGGCATAGCCGGACTCCGGGTCGGCGCAGAAACCGGCCGTCTTGGGCGCGCCGGCCAGGTCGTTCCAGAACCGGTCGCCGGTGAGTTCGTGGATTCGTTTGAAAGCGATCCCGACCATCGGGCTTTGCGCCTGCGAAGGCCCACAAAGAGCCTGCTCGGTGGTCTGGCCGTAGCTCGTCTCATACTGGCGCGTGCTGGTCACGCGAGTCCAGGTGTGCGTGGCCAGGTCCTGCGCCGCCTCGACGGCCCGCTTGGGATCCCCCATCTCACAGAACACCTGTACGGCAATCGCCGCTTCGTAGCACTCCCAGCTATTGATGGTCTTGTTTTGCTCCCGCGTGATACCGACGGTGTCCTCCCAGTAACCGACGTAGCGGTGCGATTTCATGTAGTTGCGTTCAAAGAACCCCGCAGACCGAAGCGCCCCCTCCTTGCATGCCTCGTCTCCGGTCAGGGCATACATCCGCCATAGTGCCCAGGTGCACCAGATCTGCCCGGCGCCGCACTGATCGGTGACTGCTTTCCCTTCCAGGTCAAAGGCGTACGGCCAGCCGCCGTCGGCCCGCAGCGTCTTGAGCAGCCATTGGCATCCGTGGCGCGCGGCGGCCAGCACGCGGGCATCCTTGCGGCCGCTGACGTTCCAGTACCAAAGCAGCGTTTTGACGGTCGCGCCGGTCGACTGGGGGATCAGCCAGCGGTTGTTGATGAAATCGCCTCCCATCAGTTCCCGCTCGCCTTTGTCGAAGTAGGCGGTGAACCACGCCCCGGCCATGGGCCCGTCCTGATGCTGGACGCGAAGCAGCCACTCGACGATCTTCTCGGCCTTGATCTTGGCCGTCGGGTCATCGGTGGCCAGGTACCAGTTGTAGAGCGCCGGCAGGGAGTAGACCGCCCCGTAGAAGGTCCACAGAACGCTGTCGTTGGAATACGCGCGGACCATCTGCCAACGCTCGCTCCAGGCTCCGTAGCTCATCAGGGCCCGCGTGGTCAGCATCTGCATCTGTGTGATCGGCATGGGCCACTGGCGCGGCTCCTCGAACTGGAACACCTCGGTGACGACATGGTGGAAGGCATCCCACCAGTCTCCCTTGCGTACTGGAATGGCAATGCGGAATTCGGTGGGCGCCTGCGCGATCGGACGCCAGATGCCCTGCTGAAGCGGATCGTGGGGAGCCAGCGAGATCTGAAACGCGGCGGTCATCTGGTGGTCGCTGGTGAATCCCCAGGTCAGGTTGTCAGTATCGGGCACCATGGAAACCGTGGCCCTCGGCGTCTGGATCGAGAGCATTCGGGTGGCGCTGTTGTGCGCGTTTTGCGGGGGACGCCAGTTAGGACCGTGCTCCACGGTGTACCAGTCGATATGGGGCCGGAACATCACGCGAGGTTCATCGACGGCAAGACGCAAGTCCAGGTCTAGCCACGGAGGATCGAGCGGATGGGGATCGTCGGAAAGGACTGCACACTGCAACTCCGCATCCCCGTTTGGTTGCCCGCGCTGGCCCAATTCCATCCGAAAGACTCCGCCCGGAACCGCCGCTGCGAAGACAATCCTATCCTCCTTGGACTGGCAGGACACGAGCTGGCAGGGCTTGCCGGACGCCAGAAGCCGAAGCACCGCGGTGACCGGTCTCTCCAGCCCCTCCACGCGAAAAGCTGCCCGCAAGCCATCGGGGGTCGGTGTCCACTCGGAGCGGCCCATTGAGATGGAAGCGGACAGCCCAGGCTGATCGCAGATCAGGGCTCGACAGATCCTCGTGCCGGTTTGCCCGCCGGCTGTGGCCGAGAGTTCCCCCGGCGCGAACCCTGGGCGAGCGGTCGCTTCGATCTGGAACGTCTTCGCCGTGCCGGGCGCCAGGTCGCCCAGCGAGACGGACTGCTCCAGCCAGTGGACCGCGACGCCGATCGCCGGCTGGCTTCCAGCGTTGACCACCGTTCCCTTCACGGTCACGCGTTGCCCCGGTGCCACGGCCACGGTGCCCGCGGGAAATACTTCCTCTAGCACGAGCTTCGGCCGGACCCGCAGGGTGTAAGGACGGCGATCGATCAGGTGCCCGCCGGCATGAAGCTCGACCAACGCGGGAATCGGTCCGGCATGAAGCGGCGTGATCACGATTTCCGCCGTGGTGCCGCTGCCCCGCTCGACCGCCGGTAGCGCGGTTTCCTGCTCGCCCTGGACGCTGCCGCCGGGGACCACCAGCCGGAGCACGGCCCCTTGAAGGGCGACGTCCGGGCTGACCACGCGGACGCGAAGCTTGCACGGCTCCGACTGGACCGGGGTGCCGGTGGACACTGTCACGCTGCCGGCCGTCGCGCCGTAGTAGGTCTCGATCTCGTGCGTCGCCACCGCAACCGCCCCCGGAGCCAGCCGGTGCACGACAAGCTTGTAGAAGCGCGCCGCTTTGGGCTGGTCGATGGCGATCACCTGCGGGCATTCGGGAGGCAGGCCGGTAAACGTCGACCGGGGCGTCCATTGCTCAAGGTCGTCACTGGTAAGCACCTCAACGTCTTTCCACGCCGCCGGGATGCGTCCCCGTTCGAAGTAGTGGACGAAGCGCGTGACGGGTACCGGGCGTTTGTAGTCGATCACCACGTAGGCAGGCTTATCCGGCGTCACCGGGTGGGATCGCCAGTACGTGCTGGCATACGGCTGCGACATGCGGGTCGGGTAGCCGTCGAAGGCATACCTTCCTGATGCTCCCGGCGCTTCGGTGGCGGTGATCCCGGGCAGATCGCTGACGTAGTCCCACTTCGCACATCGCGCCGGCGGCGCAGGGCCAAAGCCAGGCGCAGAAGCGATCGGCATGGAGCAGACCGGCTCCGTCGACGGCTCGGACGAGGCCACTCCGATCCGCTGGCAATCGGCCTGGAAATTCTGACGGACCTCCTCCGGCTTCAGCGCGCGCTCATACACCCGGATGATGGCGATCTCGCCGATCAGGCCATCGCAGGCAACGTAGTCCATTTCTTTGAACCGGGCTGTGCCGAGTTGATAGGTGGGAGGGTGATCCGACTGAAGGGCACGCGGGGCAGGCGCCGCACACGCCAGATGCCCATTCACGTAGAATCGCGCCGCGCCGTTCTTCATGGCGACCACCACCTGCGCCCACTGGCCCAATGGCGTGTCGGCCGAGAGCGGGGTGTGCGTGGCTCCGTGCAGGAGCAAGGGGGAGCCGCCAGCCGCGATCAGAAGCCCGATGCCCCCCTTGCCGTAATCCGTGCCCAGCAGCGTCGCGCCCCGCATCCCGTGCGGCCCGCTCACTCCGTTGACGCGTCCCCAGACCTCGATCGTGATCTCGCCGATTTCCAGATTGCCCGGGCCTTCGGCGTAGGTCCGCTTGCCGTCAAATCGCAGTGCGAACGGATCGCCCGGCTGTCCTGAGCCGACCCAACCCGCCGATTCGTCGAAGGGGAAGTTGTGAAGAACCGCTGAGCCGTCCACAGGATCGGGTTTGCCGGCCAAGTTGCGCCAGACGCTGTTGCCTTTTGCTTTACCGCCAGCCTGCACCTGGGAAGCAGCGTCCAGATGAAGGATCAGCCCCTCGGGGACCGGTGCGGGCGCGGTTGTCAGCGCGAGTAGTCCGCCTACCAGCGGCGCGAGAATCGACAAGCTCATGTCAGCTCCTTGTTCGCGATCCGCGAAAACGCAATCTAGTCGGATGTGGACACGGGAAGGTTACTTCGCCAACGGCCGGCCGTCGGCGCCGTATGTGCCTTCCGAGCGCACGCACTCCATGAGCGCCTGCACGTTCGCCTCCGGGGTATCGGCGGGCAGTGCGCAACCTGGGCCGATGATGAAGCCCCCGCCCGGGCCCATCATGGCCAGCATCCGGCGTGCCTGTTGCCGCACCGCTTCAGGCGTCCCGAGACGCATTACCTGCGCCGGATCGATCATCCCCAAGACGCTGGCCCGGCCCTGGATCGAGCGTTTGCAGGTCGCGGCGTCTGTCCCGGGATCCAGTTCGAGGCAGTCGGCGCCGGTGGCTAGGAGATTTCCCAGCAGGTGCGTTTCGTCGCCGCAGGCGTGCACGAAGGCGAAGCCTCCGGTGCGTTTGAGGGCCGCGCAGAACGCCTGCGCACCGGGCAGCTCGAAGGCATCGAACAGCGCCGGCGAGATCAGGCTGGTCCCGGCCAGTCCGATTGTGGAGCTATCGGCCCCCGCCCGCCGCTGCGCCTCGCCCAGCGCCACGTTCACACGGCTGCAAAAGGCCACGAGCTTCCGGCACCAGCTCTCTAGCTCCAGGTCCACGAGCATGGTCAAGAATCGCTCGGGTCCGGTGAGCGCGCAGGCCAGGGCGATCGGCCCTTGGTCGGACCGGCCGTTGATGAAGACCTTCCCCCCGGTCTCCTGCTTGACGATCCGCGTGGTCTTCAGCAGCTCCGTGAGCGGAAACGTCCGCTCCGGGTCAGGCACGTGGAGTTTCTCGATATCATCCAACTCCTTGATCAGCGGCTCTTCGACGTGGGGTGGGCCGTCGACCGTGTAGCGGATTACGCAACCCAGCGCTTCGGCTTCGGCGCATACCCCGTTTTCCAGCATGATCACGTCGTGTCCGAAGGCTCGCCAGGCCTTGAGCTGCGCCTCGGCCATCTCCTCTCCATCCCGTAGGATCTCATTGAACCGCCCACCCTGCATCTGGCAGGCCATCAGATAGCAGTGCAGCCCAACCGGGACCCGGTCGGGCAACTCGCCACGCAATACCTTGGTCACTCGCTCAACCGAATCCATCACACTGTCTCCGACCGGTGCTGACAGCCGATCCTGCGGCACTCTGTTCGCTTCGCCTCATCTGGCCTGTGCCAGGATACGCTCCCGGCACGCGGTCCTCAAGACTCTTGCATCCTCGGGTGCGGCGGGGATTATGGCAGCGTTGAGTCCGGGCGGGGGTTGATGGGCCTCCGGCTGGGGCTTTTCCATCGGACGACCTCGCGACCGTCGCAGATTTCCCGCAGGCACCCTTTGATGGAACCGCCAGAGGGGTTCCGAAAAAGGGTCGTTTTTCGGGATCTCCGAGAATACCTATAATCAAACGGGACAAGGACCACCAGACCTGGCTGCAATTGTTCGCCCTGGCTTACAGACTGGCGAACTTCCTACGGCTGCATTACCCCCGGGGCTGTACGACCGGGGGCGTTGGCAACCGTGCGGGAAAAACTCGTCAAGATTGGGGCTTTGGTCATTCGGCGGACCAAGCACTTGACGTTCCAATTGGCAAAGGTCGCGGGTCAGCGTACGCGAGGTTACGATGATGCGTGGGTGGGTGGGAGACGGGATCTTCACGGAAGCTCACTTCGCCGGGAGTAGCTTCAAGATCTCGTCCGCAACCTTTTCGGCTTCGGTGAAGTTATTCCCTTTCAGTGCCGCGTCCAGTCTCGGTAGCAACGCCTCGGCTTTGGTCTGGTTACCGGTCTTCTGAACCCAGGCAGGCAATTCCCGTTGAATGCGGTGGATCTTTGCAGGGAGCCGCTCCAGATAGGAAGAGATCGGAGAGACGACCTCTGCAAGCGGCTGGCCGCGCAGAAACTTCCGATAGGCCCGCAGGGCTTCTTCTCCCTCCGTCACTACGCGAAAGTCCATGTTCTTGTTTGCCTCGCCGCCGATGCCCCACGAAAAGATGTTCACCAGGGTCGCCCCGTGATTGAACATCCTCGCCAGGTAGCTCTTCGTAGATTTGCTCGAAGAGGCCCGGTTGCGGATAGGTGCTGAACCCCGGACGATGGGACTTTCCAAAGGCGACCGAGGGCGGCGCAAAGTGGTTGGCCTGGGAATAGGAGAGCGTTTGAGGAGGGTTGGCTTCAAATATCCGGTTGGAAAGAAACGCTGTGTGTGCGTAGATCTTGTTCGCCGGGATGCCTGCGTCTGCCAGACCCTGGGTCCAGAGGGTGATGAACTCCTGCACAGTCTTCTCTAGCTCCCCGTCCATGTCGTGAGGCGGGTCGGTCTTGCTAAAGCCACGATTGGTCAGGGCGCGATAACCGAGAGAGCGGCCCGTGTCGAAGTCCTGCCCGATGTGCGTCTCCCATCCCGCGATCGCGCCTGCGAATAGCCGTTCCTTTCCCTGCTGCTTGAGCCGATCGATACCCGACTTGATGGCCTTGCCAAAGACGTCGGCAGCTCGCCGTCGCACTTCCCATTGGATCGCCTTGCTGTTGAAACACATCTGGGGTGGCAGTTTCTGGGGCTGCGGCCCCCAATCAATGCGTCGCCCAGTGTTAGGGGTCCCATTCCAGTCGAGCCACTCGACATTATCGGGAGTACGCCACAGGTCGCCTCGTCGCGCCCAAAACATCGAGTCATCGATATGGAACCCGACGGCGATCTTCCGCTCCCGGGCGATGGAAAACGCAGTCGCGATGAAACGTCCTATCTCATCGTCAGAGTGGTCGAATGCCAGGGGACCGAATATGAGTGCCAGTTGGCTCTGTCCCTCGCCGACGGTGCCGCCAATCGCTACCGTCGGATCGGGCGCTCCCGTGAAGACTTGAAAAGCCAGATAGCGGACTTCTACGGGTTCATCCGCCTGCGACGGCCTTCGCGCAACTCCCGCAGTCAGGAGGACCGCAAGAGCGGCTCCGATCCACGCCTTTCCAAAGCGCCGGTTCATCGTGCGTTCTCCACTACAGGCACCTTGGGCTTCGGGCAGATACACAGGCATCGGCCGCAAAACGGGATCAAGCCGCTGAGATTTCGCAGTCTCTCCTGCCACTGGTCCACTTCGGCCTTGTAGCGAAGGAGTTCCTCGGCAGTCGGCTCAGTTTCGGGCAGGGCGATGTCTTTGTAGCCGCCCGTGCACTTCAACATCCCGCTGCACCCCCAGCGGCACCTCCAGCCGACGATGGAAGCATATTCAGCGGGCGTGCCTCCGATGTCGATGCGGATGCTCCGGCCGAGGGTCGCAGGGATGGCTGCCGTCGGGCACGCACGGGCACATTGGAATCCGCACCGGCGAGGGTCGCAGAGTTCCACGTGGCACATCGGGTCTGGCTCGAGTGGAGCGTTGGTGACGATCGAAACCAATTTCTGCCGCGTGCCGAACTGAGGGGTGATCAAAAGCGTGTGCCACCCGATGCGTCCCAGCCCACAGGCCACCGCCACATGCTTGTGCGAGATGTCCCCCGGTCCGCCCGGGTATTCCGTGGACGGCTTGAGCACGTGCGGCAAATTCGCCGGAAACGGATATGCCCCGTATCCGCGCTGTTCCAGGAACTTCGCCCCCAAGTAGGCCAGCCGATCGAGCTGCGGATTGATGATCGTGAGCGTAAACATCTGGTAGGAATGGTAGGACGCCGGGAGTTCCTCACCGCGGATGCTTTCTGCGATGAGGTCGCACGCTGCCTCATTGACACGCAGAGCAATCGAAATAAGCGAGGTTGCATCGCGCAAATACCGCGTCGGCTGCATAATCTCCGGCGCTCCCCGGAGGCGCTCGACCGAGCCAATTCCAACCAAGTCCGCTCCCAAGGCGTCGAGGTGCTCCTTCAGCGATCTGGTGACCGACCGGTCGACTTGCCAGTCCGCGGCTGCCTGATTCTGGGTAAGGGGTACGTGCGGATCCGACATAATGCACCACAAGTATCGAGTCAACCGCGATCAGAGGACACTGCTCACGCGGATCCTTTGGCGAGAGCTTCCGGTGTTACCGAGCAGATATCAGTGCACTGCGGTTGGGCCGCCTCGACCGCCATGCGATATCCCTCGCGCGCCGTGGCCGCGGCGACCCCGGCATTGACCGCGGCGACGACGCCAAACAGCGCATTGAGCACTTCGTCGCCAATCCCCGCGTCATGGGCCTTAACAATGCGATTGCGGGTGCATACTTGGCAGCCGCGAGTGATGGTTACGGCAAGACCGACCAGGTGCTTCTCCCGGTCCGACAGCAGATCGGTACCATGGGTCGCCTGGAGGAAATGGACGACAGAACGATCGTCATAGGACATTGGCATCCTCCTATTCGGGCTGTTTACCGTCCGGGTGGCCA
>Ga0154737_1070_pt2 | contig 11940 bp, 7 predicted proteins | sample Rifle2008BG16ft_FD_105745 | JGI IMG/M metagenome (GOLD analysis project Ga0154737, IMG submission 105745) | Planctomycetes bacterium RBG_16_64_12 | reverse complement strand
TCGCAATGCTTTTAGTTAAAAGGACTTACGGCGATGTGCCGCGAGTCCTTTTCTCTTGCGCCCTCCAGGGGGACAGCCAGCGGGCTATCGAGCGCACCATCGGGCTGCTGAACGATGGCACCTTGACTCTGCCCCCGGCCGCGACACCCGACGACGTTTGGATGTTTCTCCGATCCGGGGGCAGGACGGGGCGCAAGCCGCGCATTGAGGCGATGGCCACCTTGGGGGACGTGATCGACGCCTATTTCGATTCCATCCCCGCGGGGGCCAAGTCGGACAATTCGTTGCAGACGGAGCGGATCCACACGCGCCATTTCGGGAAGATGCTCTGGCACCTGACGCCCCTTCAGAAGATCGGCCCGGCCGAGTTGCAGGGCTACGTCAGCCACCGGGCCCGCCGGGTTTCCGCAACCACCATCGAGAAGGAATTGCAGACGTTCCACCAGATACGGGACTTCGCCCTGGCACGCGGTCTGGTCACGGGCGAGCTACCGCGCAAACAGGTCCGCCTGCCCAAGCCGCCGGACAAGCCCCCGTTCGCCACACGCGACGAGATAGCGCGGCAACTGGACCTCTTGGGGCTGACGGGCAAGGAGGCCGACGAGTCCGGGTTGTGGGAATGCCTGTATCTCAGGGAGGCCGAAGTCCTCGACTTGCTTGCCCACGTCAAGAGGAGTGCTGCCCACCCCTTCATCTACCCGATGGTGGCGATGCCGGCCTTCACCGGCTGCCGCCGATCGGAAATGCTGCGCTCCCAGGTCTCGGACTTTGACCTGGAGGGCGGAACGGTTCTCATACGGGAGAAGAAGCGCCGGCAGGACCGCAGCCTCTCGTTCCGACGGGCCGAGTTGAACGCCCGGCTGAAAGGAAGGTGGTTCGGGGCTTCCGCGCGCTACGGCATTCGTTCATCAGCGCCTGCGCCGCCAAGAACGTGCCCAAGCCTACATCGACGCCTGGGTGGGCCACACCACGGAAGATATGCGAACGCGGTATCGACACCTGTACCCTGGCACAGTGAATCTTCTGCGGCGAGAAGTATCCGGTACCCTCCAGCAACAGCAAGTAACCACCATGGTAGAACTCGAACCGTTCCAGGGCCTTCAGGTTGGCATCGCTACGTCGCTTGTCGAAGGCCAACAGCGACGGGTCTTTCAGCGAGAACATGGCGAAGCCCGACAGCAGCGCGTCCCGCAGGGGAATGTCGGGCCCCGCACCTCGATGGTCGGGTATAATGCGCCGCTTGGATCGGTGCCCGTTCGGACCAGACAAGCCGACTTGTGCGAAGTGTTCCACTCGGCTGCCGACAGCATGCCAGATTCCCCTTTTCCTTTGGGGGGGGCGTCCTTTCTCGCCGAGCCGGTCTTGACTTACGCGGGAAAATGAGATAAAAAGGAGAAAACTTATCCGTTTTGTCGCTTCATGCGCCATGCTCACGAAAACGTCTGTTTCAGCGATCCGGGCCCTGATTCACCTGGGACGGAATGCCACGGGAGGTGCCATTTCCCCACGGCTCATGGCAGAGCAGTTGGGCGAATCACCGAGCTATTTGGCAAAGGTGACCCAGCAGTTGGCCAAGGCGAGGATCCTTCGTGCACACCGCGGCGTTTCCGGGGGCGTGACCCTTCATCTGCCGCCGGAAGAGATTACCCTCTTGGCAATTGTCGAAGCGTGTCAGGGGGCGATCCTCGCAGATTTCTGCGAGGAGGGGGCGGACTTGGCCGAGACGTGCGCCTTTCATCAGGCGGCGGCTGAGTTGCACGACGCGATCGTCCGGGTCTTGTCGAGATGGACTCTGGCCGAACTTCTTGAGAACCCCCGCCCGTCGAAGTCTCTTCGCAAGGTGGTTCGATGCTGGCTGGAGCCTTACCGGCCGGTTGAGCTTGAGCAGGCGTCAGCGCGAGAAGGACGAGCCGACAAGGCTAGCCGATCGGTGAGGTCCCGGAGCAGGGGAACGAAGACAGGGAGGTAGCCGAGATGGACGAACTCGTTGCGACGCGAGGCCGCCAGGACCGGCATGCGCGTTCTGGTGGGAACTGTCACGCCGGTCAACACCGAGGTCGGACAAGCCTTTCCATGATCGGTCCTCAGCATATCCGCACGCAGTCTCCGTAGACCGCCATCGGCCTGTCCCCACGAGTCACCGGAGGGTTGTCGCGAGCGAAAGACACCACCACTCGGGATGAGTTGGTGTCCTACGCGTTTGTGAGGCCGTATCGCAGGGCGGCGAACCGCCTTGACAACGATAACAAAATAAGGATAAACAAGACAATACTTATCGCTCTTATGCTAGAGACGCTCCTGCGCGCGGAAGACACCATATTGGCCATCCGACCTCCCACCTGCTTCGGGCGAGATCCTATGTCCGGCGGCTGAAAGCGAGTCAGAGATTCGCGGGACCACGAACAAGTGAGTATTATGCGCTGCTACCGAGTGGAGATTCCCGCAACCGAATACTGGCGGCGACAGATCAAGTGTCAGTACGCTTGTCCGGTGCGCACCGACGCCCGCGGCTACGTCCGCGCCATTGCCGAAGGTGATGAGGAGCGGGCGTACCTCATCGCCCGGGGCCCGAATCCGCTGGCATCCATTTGCGGCAGGGTTTGCGGGGCGCCCTGCGAGGCAGCCTGTCGGCGAGGTGATTTTGACGAGCCAATCTCGATCCGGGCGCTAAAGCGGCACGTGTGTGACCAATTCGGACCGGAGGTCCGGCCGGGCACCGACCGAAGGTTGGTCGGTGGCAGTGGGCTCATCGATTATCTCCAGAAAGCTTCGCGTGCATACGGGCCACGGGAGTGCCAGGACCGTGAGGAGCTTCTACCTCTGTTGCAGGCCCTCACGGCCGGGTGGATCAACCGAGTCGAGGGCAAGAGCGTCGGCATCGTTGGCAGCGGTCCCGCAGGTTTGGCCGCCGCCCATGATCTGGCCCTGCTCGGCTTTTCGGTCACGGTCTATGAAATGGAACCCGTGCTCGGCGGCATGCTGGCGGTCGGCATTCCGCACTACCGACTTCCCCGCGAGCTGATACGGGCGGAAGTAGAAACCATTGTCGGCCTCGGCGTGCAGCCGGTCACCGATTGTTGCGTAGGTCGCGATGTGTCGCTGCCCGAACTGCGCCGGCGGCACGATGCGGTGGTCATCGCCGTCGGAGCGAAGCGGTCACGGCAGCCGAACTACCCGGGCAGCGACGCCGAGGGCGTGATGGGTGGCGTGGAGTTTCTTCGGGACGTAGCCTTGGGCAGGCCTCCTTCACTCGGTCGTCGTGTGGTCGTGGTTGGCGGCGGCGACGCCGCGATGGACGCCGCCCGCTCCGCCTTGCGCGTGCAAACCGGCCCAGAAGACGACGCCGAGGAGCAGGGAGAGCATTACCTGGCGATGGACGCTGCGCGCACGGCTTTCCGCACGGGAGGCCGCGAGATCCACATCGTCTACCGCCGGTCCCGAGGTGAAATGCCGGCGGTCAGGTCGGAGATCGATGAAGCCAATGAAGAAGGCGTTCGATTCCACTTGTTGTGTAATCCCGTCCGGATTGAGAAGAACGATCGCGGGCAGGTGCGTGGGATTTGGTGCCAGAAGATGGAACTGGGCGAGCCGGACGCAAGCGGCCGCCGTCGGCCGACCGCGGTGGAAGGATCCGACCACTTTTTGGAGTGCGACAACGTCCTGCTTGCCATTGGTCAAACGTTCGATCTGTCCTTTCTCGATCCCCAGCGCGACGGACTTCCGCTGGCCGACGACGGCCGGATCGAGTGCGACCCGCGGCGTGGGACCACCCCGGCCGAAGACGTTTTCGTGGCCGGCGATCTGGCCCACGGGCCGAAGCTGCTGATTCACGCGGTTGCCTCGGGGAAGGCGGTGGCCCGTACGATCTACGAGAAGTTGACCGGGCAGAGGATCGGCGCGGAGCAGATGGAGCTGCATTTGCCGCTGCCGAGGTTTGAGCGGGAGGCCGGGTACGAGAAACGCCATCGCGCTACCCCTCGCACCGTTTCCCTCCCCGATCGCTTCACGACGGCAAACCAACCGGTGGAGTTGGGGTTTCAAGCGGCGGAAGCCCGCTGCGAAGCGGGGCGCTGCTTCGACTGCGGAGTGAACACGATTTTTGACGGGCGGCGTTGCGTTCTGTGCGGCGGCTGCGTGGACGTTTGCCCCGAGCGATGTCTGCGAATCGTCGCGATCGATCAGATGGCCCAAGATGCTCTCCTGGAAGACGTCGTGGCAGGGCAACTAGACGGTTTCCCCGGGGAATCGTCGTCCGCAATCATCAAGGATGAGACGATCTGCATCCGTTGTGGATTGTGTGCCGAGCGATGCCCGACCGGGGCAATCACCATGGAACAATTCCATTTCGAAGAGAGACCAATATGTCGGGCCGGATAGAACCCGAATCGATTTCGCGCCGCGACTATTTGGGGCTGGCCGGCGTCGGGTCGGCGACGGCGGCGGTCGTCTTTTGCACCGTTGGCATGCTCCGCCTGCCCAAGCCGCGCGTCTTGCCCGACGTATCCGGATTGCTCCGACTGGGAAACGCGTCGAAGTTCCCGCCGGCAACGGTGACGGTCTTGCCGGAACACAAAGTGTGTGTGTTCGGGACCGACGACGGCATCGCCGTGATGTCGTTGGTTTGCACCCACCTGGGCTGCATCGTGCAGAAAACCGAGACCGGGTTCGACTGCCCGTGTCACGGTTCGAAGTTTGGCCCCCAGGGTGAACTGCTGGCCGGTCCGGCACCGCGCCGGCTGCCGTGGTGGGCGGTTTCCCAATCGCCGGACGGAACGATCCTGGTGGACCTTGCCAAAGAAGTCGCCGCCAGCGAAGCATACCGGGCGTAAAGAGCGAAGGAAACAGCGACCATGGCCTCGCACAGCTCGCCCACGTTCCTGGACAACCTGAAGGCCTTGCCGGGTAACCTCTGGAACGCGATCTTCCGGCACGGTCGGCCGACGTCGGATCGCGCGCGATCCCAGGCGGTGTTCAGCAACGTGTTTCTGCACATTCACAGCGCGAGGGTGCATCCACACTCGTTGCGGCTGGCGACCACCTGGGGATTGGGAGTGGGGCTGGTCGCCCAGTTCATCATCCTCACGGTGACGGGCATTCTGCTGATGGTCTACTACATGCCTGCCATCGGAATGGCTTACGACTCGATGAAGGACATTCACTATGTGGTCCCCACCGGCCGAGTAATCCGCAACGTCCACCGCTGGGCTTCCCACATGATGGTCGTCTTCGTCATCTTGCACATGATGAGGGTTTTCTACACGGCCTCGTATAAGAAGCCGCGCGAGTTCAACTGGATGGTCGGGATGATCCTGTTCGTGTTGACGCTCGCACTGGCATTTACCGGATACATCCTCCCGTGGGATCAACTGGCGTACTGGGCTCTGACCATTGCGGCCAACATCGCCGGGTCGCCGAATGAGCTGACCGCTTCACTGGGCTTTGCGGAAGGTTTCAAGCCTGGAGACGTCCTGAAGGAATTGTTGCTGGGATCTTCGGAAGCCGGTCAGCATTCGCTAATCCGTTTCTACACGCTTCACTGTGTCTTCCTGCCGGTCCTGACGACGATTGCCGTGGCAGTGCACTTCTGGCGTATCCGCAAGGACGGCGGGCTCGCCCGGCCCCAGGGAACGCCAACACCAGCCGGCGGGCACCCACCGAAGGTTGGTCCGGCCCCGTCAATGGCAGCACCTGCGGTACAGGTAGAAGAGGCTCCTCGCAAGACCTACGGCTTGATGTGCGTCGTGCGGGACCGGTCGCCCCATACCGGAAAAGACCCGGATGAGACGGTTCCTTCCTGGCCCTACCTACTGCGAGCAGAACTGTTGGTATTCATGGTGGTCATGCTGATGTGCGTGGCACTGGGATACTTCTTCGACGCTCCCTTGCGGGAGTTGGCCAATCCCGCGCTACCCGAGAATCCGGCTAAAGCCCCTTGGTACTTCCTCGGCTTGCAGGAGATCGTGTCTTACTCCGCTTTTGTCGGCGGGATCGTGATCCCCACCTTGACCATCATCGGCTTAGGGCTCATCCCGTTTCTGGACCGTGAGGAAGAGGCCCCTGGTATCTGGTTTAGCGGTCCCAGGGGACGACGCGCGGCGGCCCAGGCGGCCGTCTTCGCGATGATTGCGGCAGTGCTGACGGTGGCCATTCCGGTGAACTTCGGCTGGTTGCGCAACTGGTTCCCCGGAATCCATCAACTGGTGATCATTTTCGTGAACCCGGGAACCCTCTTGACTGCGGCCTACATTGTCTGGTCTCTGGTCGTCATCCGCAGGACGCGGTCGACGCGTTTGGGCGGAATTGCATTGTTCACGTGCTTCGTCGTGGGCTTTGTAATTCTGACGTACGTCGGTACCTACCTGCGCGGTCCCAACTGGGATTTTTATTGGAGCACAAGTCAATGGCCCGGTCACTGATGGCAGAAGTCGATATTCAGTCTACCGATCGGCGGGTCAAATGGTGGTTGCTTATCGTCAGCCTGGCGACCTTGGCTCTGTCGGTTGCTGCCGCCCTCCAGGAGAACGTTTTCCCCAAATGGCGTTCCACGCGCGCCACCTATGCCGAGATACTCCAGCGGAAAGCAACAGACTCCCCGGGCCGGGCGATTGCGGACCAGTTCGAAATCGGACCCGATCAACACGTCCTGCCGGAGTTGGAGAGGGTCGACCGCTGCGTTACCTGCCACACGGGAATCGACGACGCCAGAATGGCTGACCAGCAGCAGCCCTTCCGGACGCATCCAGGCGATTTTCTTGCGGTTCATCCCCCGACGGACTTCGGCTGCACAATCTGTCATCGGGGACAGGGGCTGGCGACGGCACTTCCCGATGCTCACGGCAACGTGCCTTTCTGGCCCAAACCGATGATTCCTTCCCGTTATGCCTACGCCGGATGCGGCGTCTGTCACACGCACCTGAACGTCCCGAACCTGGTCACGCTCGAAGAAGGCCGCAACGTGCTGGAACGATACGACTGTCTGGCGTGTCACCGCATCGATGGGCGTGGCGGAACACTCCGCCCAGGCGAAGCCGGCGGCATGGAAGGGCCGGACCTCTCGCACGTGGGTACAAGCGGCTTCGATGCCACCTGGTATGAAGCGCACTTTGAACGGTTCCAGCAGGCCGGGCACCGACCGGAGGTTGGTCCCGGTCCCTGGAAAACGTCGTTCGGCCCCATTGCCGAAGAAGATCGCCGCATGATTGAAAGCTTCCTGGCCACACGCGTCGGCGCGGCCGAGTTCGTCGAGGCCAAATCCTTGTTTCATACGCTTGGCTGCCTTGGCTGCCACAAGATCCGCGGCACCGGCGGCGAGGACGGCCCCGATTTGACGCATCTAGGGGAGAAGAACCCTCGGCACATGGATTTCGCCCATGTAGCCGGAGAGCACACCCTGGCCAACTGGCTGGGCCAGCACCTCCGCTGGCCGGGGAAAGTCGTGCCCGGTTCCCAGATGCCCGTGTTGGGGCTCAGCGATGAGCAAATCGATAAGCTGACTCTCTACGTGCTCTCGCTGCGAGTGGTCGATCTGCCTGATCGATTTCGCCCCAAGGACCACATCCTCGTCGAGCGCTTTGGCCAGCGGGAGTTCGCCGCTGACGGCGCAACGCTGTACACCACGTTCTGCGCAGCGTGTCACGGTCCAGAAGGCGAGGGGCGTCGCTATCCCGACTCCACGCCGTTCCCGTCGGTCGCCAATCCCGACTTCCTGGCCGCCGCAGACGACGCATTTATCGCCGAGACGATCCGTAGCGGCCGCCCCGGGCGGCGAATGCCGGCGTGGAACGAAAATGAGGGAGGTCTGCGCGAGCAGGAAATCGCCCGAATCGTCGGGCACCTCCGCGATTTGGGCGGAGTGGGTGAACCGGAAGTCGAAACCGCCGAGCACCGCTGGGTACAAGCCGACGCGAAAGCGGGCCAGCGCCTTTTCCTTGCGCACTGCGCCGGCTGCCACGGAGCGCAGGGGGAAGGTGTCGACGCCCCACAGTTGAACAACAAGGCGCTGCTAGCAGCCGCCGGCGACACCTACCTCGTCGAGACCATCTCGCGGGGTCGTCGCGGCACGGCGATGCCCGGCTTCGGCCGTCCGTCGCCTGCCTATCCAGTCTTGCCCGATTCCGACATCAAGTCCATCGTGGCCTTCATCCGCACCTGGAAGGAACCGTCGAAATGAAACGAGAGATCACCCGTCGCAACTTCCTGGAGGCCGTCCGCAACGCCGGCTTCGGGGCATTGGCCGCTTCCGCAACCGAGGCGTGGGGGCTCGACGCGGTCAGCAATCCCCTGGCGACCTACCCGGACCGCGATTGGGAACGCGCCTATCGCGATCTCTGGAAGTATGACTCGACGTTCACCTTCTTGTGCGCCCCGAACGACACGCACAACTGCCTGATGGACGCCTACGTCCGCTCCGGGGTGATCACGCGGATCGGGCCGACCATGAAGTACGGTGAGGCCACCGACCTGGCCGGCAATCAGACCACGCACCGTTGGGACCCGCGCTGCTGCCAGAAGGGCTTGGCCCTGACACGGCGGTTCTACGGCGATCGCCGGGTGAACCAGTGCATGGTTCGAGCCGGGTTCAAGCGGTGGGTCGAGGAGGGCTTTCCTCGCGGTGAAGATGGCTCGCCACCCAAGGAGTATTTCCAGCGCGCCCGCGACGAATGGATCCGCCTTCCCCACGACGAAGCCGCCACGATCGTGGCCTCCGCGCTTGTGAACATTGCCGAGACATATAGTGGGGAAGAAGGCCAACAGCGGCTGCGCCGCCAGCACTACGACCCGGAAGTCATCGAGGCCACACGGGGGAGCGGCGCCCAGTGCCTCAAATTCCGAGGCGGCATGCCGCTTTTGGGCATGACCCGCGTGTTCGGGCTGTATCGCATGGCCAACTCGATGGCCTTGCTGGACGGGGCGATTCGTGGGGTCGGGCCCGCCGAGGCCCTCGGCGGCCGGGGGTTCGACAACTACAGTTGGCACACCGATCTCCCGCCCGGCCATCCCATGGTCACCGGCCAGCAGACGATCGACTTCGATTTGAATTCGGTTGAGCACTGCAAGACGGTGGTTGTCTGGGGCATGAACTGGATCACCACGAAGATGCCCGACGCCCACTGGCTCACCGAGGCCCGGCTGAAAGGCACGCGGGTGGTGGTGATCGCCTGTGAGTACTCGGCCACCGCGTGCAAGGCCGACGACGTGATCATTGTCCGTCCCGGCACCACGCCGGCCTTGGCCCTGGGGCTGGCCCATGTGATCATGTGCGAGAAGCTCTACGACGCCGACTACGTCCGCCAGTGGACCGACCTGCCGCTGCTCGTGCGGATGGACACGCTGGAACACCTCCGCGCCGAGGGCGTCTTCGGCGGCGAGCCGGCTGCGCTTTCCAACCAGACCCGGGTGCTGGCCGACGGCGAGAAAGGCCCGCCGCCCCTGGGCCAGACCGACATGCTGATGTCCGAGAAGCTGCGGGCCGAATGGGGAGATTACGTCTGGTGGGACAAGGCAGCCGGTGAGCCCAGACGGCTGACGCGTGACGAGGTGGGCGAGAAGTCGGGCGTCGGCGACGCGCTGTTGGAGGGCTCGGTCGAGGTAACGTTGGCCGACGGCACGAAAGTCCGGTGTCGGCCGGTTTTCGATCTGGTGAACGAGTATGCAGCTCACTTCGATCCACAGACGGTCGAAGAGCTGACCTGGGCGCCGGCCGAAGCGGTCCGATCGCTTGCCCGGGATCTCACCAAAGAGCCGGGCACGACGCTGTTTACCGTCGGCATGGGCCCCAACCAGTTCTTCAACAACGACAACAAGGACCGGGCCGTCTTCCTGCTGGGGGCGCTCTCCGGTAACGTCGGCCGGATCGGTGGGAACGTGGGTTCTTTCGCGGGCAATTACCGCGTGGCGCTTTTTAACGGTGCCCCGCAGTACATCAATGAGGACCCCTTCGACATCGAGCTTGATCCGGAAAAGCCGGCCCGGCCCAAGCAGTATTGGAGACCCGAGTCGGCCCACTTCTACAACCACGAGGACCATCCTTTGCGGGTCGGCAAGCGGCTCTTGACAGGCAAGACCCATATGCCGGTGCCGACCAAGTCGCTCTGGTTTGCCAACGCCAATTCGATACTGGGCAACGTCAAATGGCACTTCAACACGGTGGTCAACGTCTTGCCGCGGATCGAGATGATCGCCGTGCAGGAATGGTGGTGGACGACCTCCTGCGAATGGGCCGACGTGGTATTTGGCGTCGACTCCTGGGCCGAGTTGAAGCATCCCGACATGACCGCCTCGGTCACCAACCCGTTCCTGCAAATGTTCCCCCGCTCGCCGCTGCCGCGAGTTTTCAACACCATTGGCGACATCGAAGTGCTGGCCCTGGTCTCCTCGAAGCTGGCCGAGCTGACCGGCGACCAACGGTTTGACGACTACTGGAAGTTCGTCCGCGAGGGCCGCACCGACGTCTACTTGCAGCGGATCCTGGACCACTCGACGAACACCAAGGGCTGCAGCTTTAGGGAACTGCACGAAAAGGCCCTCAAGGGTGTGCCGGCGCTGTTGAACAACCGTACGATCCCTAAGGCGGTCGGCTACGAGCAGGTGGCCGATTCGCGACCCTGGTATACGAAGAGCGGCCGCCTGGAGTTTTACCGCGAGGAAGCAGAATTTATCGAGGCCGGCGAGAACCTGCCCGTCCACCGCGAGCCGGTCGACTCCACGTTTTACGAGCCCAACGTGATCGTCGCCCCGAAGCACGAGGCCATCCGCCCCGTCGGGCCGGAGGACTACGGCGTCGAGCGGGAGGATATGACGTGCGACGTCCGCTGCGGGCGAAACGTGGTCAAGACGTGGGCCGAGCTGAGAAATTCACCCCATCCTCTCATCAAGGACGGCTACCGATTCGTCTTCCACACGCCGAAGTATCGTCACGGCGCGCATACCAGCCCCATCGACACCGACATGGTCGCGGTGCTCTTCGGCCCCTTCGGCGACCTGCACCGGCTCGACAAGCGGAGCCCATTCGTCACCGAAGGCTACGTGGACATCAATCCGGCCGATGCCCAGGAGCTGGGCATCGAAGACGGCGACTACGTGTGGATCGACCCGGACCCCGAGGACCGTCCGTTCCGCGGTTGGCAGCAGAACAAGCGAGACTATGCTTTCTCGCGGCTCCTGTGCCGTGCCCGGTACTACCCCGGCACGCCGCGGGGCGTGACGCGGATGTGGTTCAACATGTACGCCGCTACGCCCGGCTCACAACAGGGCCAGCAGCAGCGTGCCGACGGGCTGGCGAAGAACCCACAGACAAACTACCAGGCGATGTTTCGCTCCGGGTCCCATCAATCGGCCACGCGGGGCTGGCTGAAGCCGACATGGATGACCGACTCGCTGGTCCGCAAAGACCTGTTCGGCCAGGGGATCGGCAAGGGGTTCTTGCCCGACGTGCACTGCCCGACCGGCGCCCCGCGGGAGTCGATTGTCAAGATCACCCGCGCCGAGCCGGGTGGCATTGACGAAGAAGGTCTCTGGCGGCCGGCGAAGCTGGGCATCCGGCCCAATTACGAAAGCGACGAGATGAAGCAGTATCTCGCCGGCGCGTTTACCAGCGTCCCCCACGAAGCAGGGAAAGCATAGCCATGGCTCGCGTCTACAACTGGCAGATCAACCGCCAGATGTCCTACTGGTATCCGGAAAGCCGGCCCAAGCGCCAATTTGCGGCGGTTTTCGACATCAACAAGTGCATTGCCTGTCAGACCTGTACGCTGGCTTGCAAGACGACGTGGACTTCCGGCAAAGGCCAGGAGTACATGTTGTGGAACAACGTGGAATCGAAACCCTACGGGTTCTATCCCCTGGCCTGGGATTTGAAGCTCCTTAAAGCGCTCGGCCCGCAAGCGTGGGACCGGGACAGCTACACCGGCCGGACGATTTTCGAGGCCGCGCCGGCCGGCC
>Ga0154737_1309_pt6 | contig 11955 bp, 10 predicted proteins | sample Rifle2008BG16ft_FD_105745 | JGI IMG/M metagenome (GOLD analysis project Ga0154737, IMG submission 105745) | Planctomycetes bacterium RBG_16_64_12 | reverse complement strand
CGACCAGACCGATCCCGTCTCCCTGCCCGGCGCCGCCGTTCGGTACTTGAACTGCTGCTTCACCGCCACGAAGTCGCTCGCGCGGATCACGGCCGGCTCCAACTGCCGGGCCTGGGTGCAGATCTGCGGGCCTTCGATCAATCGCTTCGGCCGTTTGCCGTGAACCATGTTGTTGAAGCTGTACGTGCCGTGGTCGGGCGACATCCGCTGGCGATACTCCTCGTCGCTGCCGGGCTCCATGATGAAGTCGACGATGTCCAGTCCGAAGCCGGGGTCGCGGAAGCCGGTCTTCTTGTCCAGAAACGACTGCCGGGCCACGCCGCTCACGTACCCCTGCTTGCGCACGGCCGCCTCCAACTGCGGCGTGACAATCCGAATCTCCTCCTCGGTTTCGCTCACTTCGTACTCGGCCGCCATGAGGGCGGAAACGCCGCCAACGAGGCAGAGTACCAGCAGGGCAACAAGCGTTCGTCTGACCATGGTTTCGCTCCGGGACACCGGGTTTGAAGGAGGCCTTTCTTGAGTAGCGTGGACACGGATTCCCTGTCGCCCTTGTCAGTCTAGGCAGGCAGTCGGCGCAAAGCAAGCGTGCCGGCCGCCGCCGGCTTCGCGGCGGGTATCCAGGTGTGTTCGCTCCCCGTATCCACCAGCAGTCTCGGTATCCTGAGGGACTTCGACCTGTCGACGTGGTTTTCGATCCGACAGCCTACGTAAAACGTGCCCATGTCTTCACCCTCGCCGTCCCACGGACCGGCGCCTCTATGAGAACGCATTATCAATAGCGGCACACGCCGCCTGCAACCCAGGCCCAACACCATGAGCGCGCTCGGCTGGATCGATTGGACGATCTTCTGCGGATACCTGGTCCTGGTGTTCCTGCTGGGGCTGTGGTTCGTGCGGGGCCAAGAGACGAGCGAAGACTACTTCGTCGGCCGGCGGCAGATGAAGTGCTGGGCGGCGGGCCATCGGCGAGGCCCATCGACGGTACACGCGGCGGATCAACTTCCGGGAGAAATGGCGTGGCTTGCTCGACAGCGCGATGCGCGAGGAAGAGTTGGAGCAGTTGCGCGATCACGGCCGCACGGGCCACCCGTTAGGCAACGCTGCGTTTGTTCGAGGTCTGGAGAAAACCGCCGGTCGGATTCTCCGGCCCAGGCCCAGGAGAGGTCGCCATTCGGAGGCAAGAACTCTGCGAGGCGGAGCGCGGGTGATAGGAGCGACGGGTCAATGCCCGTGGCCCCGCCATAGACGAAATGGCCACCCAGGTACGACCCGACGACCAGCAGGCCGACTGCGACAAGACCGACAGCCCGCAGGACTCCACGCGGCCCGGTGCTGCGCGCCTACATAAGAATTTCTAAACTGCGGTGTACAGCAACTTATGAAGTAGCGCCGAATCCAGAACCGGTGATTGTCTGACCCGGACTGCCATACTGCCAATGAGGAGGTTGCCCGTTTGGCGCCGACGCACACTTTGCGCGACCGTCGGAGTCTCGCAGCCAATTTGCCCGCTCGCCGTTGTGACAAAACTGTCAGATTTTTTCGGTCATGCTTGGCCGCGAGCCGCTCCGATACGTGAATCAAGATGGATCGCGCGATTCACGAGACAGTGATTGGTCCGGCCGACGAGTCCCGCCAAGAACTCCCGTCCGACTGAACTGTCCCGGCCGTCCCCTTCCTACGGCCTCGCAGAAAACGGAGTAACGACTATGGGACTCGTGAAATTCACAGCTCTTTCGCTCTTGTCAGCAGCAGTGTTGTCCTCAAGCTGGGCCAGCGCTCAGGTCGCTGTGGCCCCGGCACCAGCCCCGCAGACCGACCAGCCGGCGGTGAAGGCTGAAGAATCAGCGGCCGAACCGGAAGAAACAGAGAAAGAGGAAGAGAAGGAGGAACCTTGGCGACTGATCGGGGAAATCGGTCGCACCCGCATCAACGTCAACGGTTGGCTGGATATGGGGGGCACGATCAATCCCGACCATCCTGCATCTCGCTACAACGGCACACTAGCGCCCAACGATCGAAACGAGTGGCAGTTCAACCAAAACTATCTGGTGATGGAAAGGGCGCTGAAGACCGACGAGCATTGCTGGGATGTTGGTGGCCGCGTCGATCTCCTCTACGGCAGCGACTACATCTATGGCATATCGACCGGGTTTGAGACCCATCCCGACGGCTCGCCCATGTGGAATGCCAGCAAACAGTACGGCCTCATCATGCCCCAGGCGTATGGCGAGGTGGGCTATGGAGACCTGTCGCTGAAGCTCGGCCGTTTCTACACGACCATCGGCTACGAGTCCTTGATGGCCCCGAACAACTTCTTCTACTCGATGAACTACGCCCTGCGTTACGCGGAGCCCACGTCGCACACAGGTGGCCTGTTCACCTGGAAGGCAAGCGAAGAGCTATCGCTCCATGCGGGCGGCGTCAACGGTCAAGACCGCAGCGACGGTCTGACCGACTCGTTTGCCGCGTTGACCGGGTTTGCCTACACGCCGAAAGAGAAGAAATACTCGCTCAATTTCGCCATCATGACCGGTGGCCTCGAACCGACCAACGATCCGACTGTTTTCGCGCCGCGCACCTACTTCAGCACGTACTTCACGTACAACTTCAGCGAGAAGTTCCAATCCGTGAGCCAATGGGATGCCGGCTGGCAGCAGAACTTCGATCTGGCGGGGCACACTGCCGATTTCTGGAGCTTCACCGAATACCTATTCTACACGATCAACCCTTGCTGGAAGGCGGGCCTACGGTACGATATGTTCGTCGATGACCAGGGCACGCGGCTCGGCGGCTTGCGCTACGGTGGCCTCTCCGGCGGCAACCCGCTCCCGCTGCCTTCAGAAAATGCCGGAACAGTCCAGGCGATCAGCCTCGGCCTGAACTACACCCCCACCTTGAACTTCCGCTTGCGCCCGGAACTGCGGTGGGACTGGTTCGATGGCGAAGGGCAACCGCTGTTCAACGACCGGACCGAGAACAGCCAGTTCACCGTGGCGATGGACATGATCTTGTTGTTCTAAGACTAATGAGCGTGGCGATCGTCGTCACAGATTCCGGACGCAGATTCCGGGGACACGACCCGATATTGACATACGCCCGCTCGATCGCCAAGATCGCCGACGTTCTGGACATCGAAAGGGTCATTGTGACGGAAGGCTCGCAGTGACCCGATTCATCGGGTCCATGGCAGGCCGGAGCGCATGAAGCGCTCGGCGCTGGTCGCTACAGATTTCCCGCAGACTGGGGGCTCGCTCCGCTCGACCCCAGCCACCCGTCGCAGCCGCACGTCGACCACACCTGTCTTCAGGGGGGTTTGTGCGGCCACATGGAGGCTTCAGTCAAGTTCCCTGTTCTGCCGCTTTGGGTGGCCGTGTGCTAAACTGCGGTTGACGGAACCACGCCGGACGCCCAAGATTGCGGCTCGCACGTTTGCCGTGATCGACGAGGACTCTCCATGACCCCCAAAGCCCTTATTACCGGGATTACCGGACAGGACGGGGCCTATTTGGCCGAGCTGTTGCTCCAGAAGGGCTACGAGGTGCACGGGATGGTCCGCCGGTCGAGCACGGAGAATTTTGAGCGGATAGGTCATCTGAGGGAAAGACTAACCCTCCATCAGGCGGACCTGCTCGACCAGTTGTCGATCGTCAACCTGATCCAGACGGTTCGGCCCCGGGAGGTCTACAATCTGGCGGCCCAGAGCTTTGTGCCCACCAGTTGGCTCCAGCCGTTGTTGACCGGCGAGTTCACCGCCCTGGGGGTGACCCGGATGCTCGAGGCCGTGCGCCTGGTGGACCCCGAGATACGCTTCTACCAGGCCAGCTCCAGCGAGATGTTCGGGGCGGTCAAAGAGGAGCCGCAGAACGAGAAGACGCCGTTTTGGCCCCGCAGCCCGTACGGCGTGGCCAAGGTCTACGGACACTGGATCACCGTGAACTACCGCGAGAGCTACGGCATCTTCGCCTGTTCCGGGATCCTGTTCAACCACGAGTCGCCCAAACGGGGCAAGGAATTCGTCACCCGAAAAATCACCGACGCGGTCGCCCGGATCAAGCTCGGGCTCCAAGAAAAGCTCCGCCTGGGGAACCTGGAGGCGAAGCGCGACTGGGGCTTTGCCGGCGACTACGTGAAGGCGATGTGGCAGATGCTCCAGCAGGAGACGCCGGACGACTACGTGGTGGCCACGGGCCGGCAGCACTCGGTGGGCGAGTTGGTGGAGATGGCGTTCGGCTGCGTGGGCATGGATTGGAAAAAGCACGTCGAGATTGATCCGAGGTTGCTTCGCCCGGCCGAGGTCTACACGTTATGCGGCGACGCCACCAAGGCCCGCACCGTGTTGGGCTGGGAGCCTGCGGTGACCTTCCCCGAACTGGTGCGGATGATGGTCGACGCCGACCTGGAGCGTGTCGGCCGGGAGATAGCCCCTTGAAAAAGATCCTCGTCACGGTTTTGAAAATCGGTATTTCGGCCGCGATTCTCGGGTACCTCGTGTGGGAAGCCCATCGCAACGAGGCCTTCTCGCACCTGCGCCAGCAGCCGAAGAACTGGGGCCTGTTGACGTGTGCCTTGGCGGCCTGCTTCGCGGCGGTGTGGCTGACGCTCGTCCGCTGGTGCTACCTGGTTCGCGCGCTGGGCTTGCCGCTGCGGATGGGCGATGCGTTGCGGATCGGGTTCTTGGGCTATCTGTTCAACCTGGCCCCGATGGGCATCGTGGGCGGCGATTTGTTGAAGGCCGTGATGCTCGCCCGGCACCAGAAGGGCCGTACCGCCGAAGCGGTGGCCAGCGTATTTGTGGATCGGGTGCTCGGCCTGTACTTGCTGTTCGTGGTCGCCTCGGTGGCCATCCTGGGGACCGGCTTCTGGAGCCTGATGTCTCCACAATTACAGTGGGTCTCGAAGGCCACGCTGGTGTTCACGGCGGTTTCGACCGTGGCGGTCGTGCTGGTGCTCCTGCCCGACCGGACCCAAGGGAAATCGACGAGGTGGATCGCGAGAATACCCTACGTGGGGCCGCCGCTGTTGCGAGTGGTCGACGCGGTGCAGATGTATCGTCACAAGCTGTCCGTGCTGGCCCTTTCGGCGGCGATGAGCGTCGCGGTGCACAGTCTGTTCACCTTGGGGGTCTTTTTCATCGCCATGGGGTTGTACGACAAAGTCCACTCCCTGGAGAAGCAATTCGTGCTCGTCCCTTTGAGCGCGGCCACGCAGGTGATTCCGATCCCGGCGGGCCACGTGGAGGCGTCGCTCCATTGGCTCTACCGGCAAGTTCCCCTGCCCAGCGGCCAGGTGATGGAGGCGGACGAAGGGCTGATCGTCGCCCTGGGCTACCGGATCATCACGGTGCTGATCGCCGCCGTGGGCATCTGCTACTACCTGGGCAGCCGGCAGGAGGTTGCCGAAGTGCTGCACGACGCCGAGCAGGAACCCGACCCGGGGCCCATCAGCCAGGCGATCGCGAGCGAACCCGCATGAACGCAGATCAGGTCCTGCCCCAGGTCGTCGTCGGCTCGTATCCCGAGAGCACCGAGGACATCGACCGGCTGAAACGGGATTTCGAGATCACCGCCGTCCTCAATCTGCACACCGAAGAGGATCTCGACGACTTGAACGTCGCCTGGGGCGTGCTCGAGGATCACTATCGGCGGTCGGCCATTGAGCTTCGCCGGGTCCCCGTGCGGGATTTCGATCGGGACGATCTAAGAAAAAACCTTCCGGAGTGCATTCGATCGCTCGGTGAGTTGATCGGGGAAGGGCATACGGTGTACGTGCACTGCACCGCGGGAATGGGCCGCTCGCCGAGCGTGGTGGTCGCCTACCTGCACTGGGTCGAGCAGTGGGATCTGGACGAGGCCGCGGCGCACATGCACCGCTGCCGCCCCTGTTCACCCGACATCGAGGCGATCCGGCTGGCGGGCGACGACGTGGCGAGGTGAAGCAATGCCTGGGGGGCAGCGGGCGCGGCGTGCGCCCCCAGCGCGTTCAGCCCAGGACGTCTTTCAAGGCCTCTTCCCGCGAGGCGCAGATGGGCCAAAGGGTGTCGAACTTGGAGACCTGGAGGATTTCGAGACCTGTTTCCGAGACGTTGCACAGGGCCATGTTTCCTCCATGGGAGCGAATCCGGCTCCACAGGGCATTCATCGCCCCGAGCATGCTCGATCCGAAGTAGCTGGCCCGCTTCAGGTCGACGACCACGTGCTTCACGTCGGCCAGTTGCAGTTGATCCAACAGGCCGAGCAATTCGGTGTGGACGTCTTCCCCGGCCAGCGTGCTCACGTCGCCGCGGGGTGCGACGATGAGCGTCGCGTTTTCAATCTCGGTTTCGAAGATCGTCGGTTTTGACATCGACTATCCTTACCTTAGCTCGGGGTGGTTCGACCGGCGACGCTTGACAAGGGTGACGGCGTTGCCTGCGTCGTTATACTTTACTTCGTCCATGAAGGTCCTCATCAAGAGCAGGCCTCGGCCGCTGGCCTTCTCGAGATTGGCCGGCTCGGTCGGGTCGGGCAGCGCCAAAAGGTCGAAGCCCGAGCCTTCGTCGCGGATCACGAAGGTCGCGTCGTTGCGCGACATCTTCACTTCCACGTGAATCCGCCGATCGCAATAGGGGCTTTCCTTGACCCGCCCGACGATCAGCGCGCGATACGCCCGGTCGTCTTCTCCTCGCAACTCGGAGCCGACGTCGAGGTTTCCATGGTAGAGGGCGTTGACCAGGGCTTCCTCCAAGGCGACACCGATCCGCGTCCGGTCCGATTCGTCACAGACGTTCAGATGACTGGCGCGCTCCTGCAAATAGGTCACCAAGGGATGAATCAAGGAGGAGTTGTTCTCCAGCGAGAAAGCGCACTCGATCCTCGTCATGCACTCCATCACCTGCGAGTGGCTGCGCCGGCGGATGGAAACCGCCAGCACGTCGCGGACCGTGCTTCGCAGTCTACGGGCGAAGGAGTGCTTGGGGACATAGCTGGCGGCCCCTTGCTCCAGCGCTTGGACGACGATCTCCTCGCTGCCCTTGGAGGTCATGAGAATGACGGGCACCAGAGGATAGCGGCGGCGGCACGCCCGGACCAGCTCCAGGCCGTCGACCTTGGGCATCATCAGGTCGGTCACGACGAGGTCGGGAAGCTCCTGTTCCATTTTCTCCAAGGCTTCGGCACCGTCGATGGCGTACGAGAGTTCCAGCTCGGGGTCGTCTTTGAGGTATTCGGCAACCAGGCCACGGTCGGCGGCCAAGTCGTCGACGACGAGTATGGCGGGCATATCGAGGTCTCCTTGCCGATCATCCGGAGGGGGAGCCGCTCCCCGCCTTGCCGCCGCCCCGTTCGCGCCGCTTGACCATGGTGACCTCATTGCCGGCCTCGTTGAACGTCAATTCGTCCATGAAGGTTCGCATCAGCGAGAGGCCCCGCCCCTTTTCCGGCTCCAGGCCGCCGGGTGCGTCGGGGGCGGGCACCGCCGCGGCTTCGAATCCCGGCCCCTCGTCCCGAACCACGAAACGCGCTTCGTCCTCCGAGATCTGCACGTCGACGAAGATTTTTCGGTCCCGATAGGGCCGCTGGGAGCGGCGCTCTTCCAACAGGCTGTTCTCGGCGTCCGAGAGCAGCTTGTCCTGAACTTGCTGCATCTCGTCGGCGCTGATCTCCAGACTACCGTGGAACAGCGCGTTCAACAGGGCCTCCTTCAGGGCCACTCCGATTCGCAGCCGTCCCGTGAAGTCGGCAAAATCCATCCCCGCGACCATCTGCTGGACCAGGTCGACCAGGGGGGCGATCAACGCCGCGTCGTTTTCCAGGAGAAAGGTAAACTCCGTACGGGTCAGGCAGTTGATTAGCCGCTCGTAGCTGCGGTCGGCGCGCGCCAGCGCCAGAACCTCCTCCATCGTATTCACCAGCTTCTCGGCCAGTTGCGACTTGGGCACGTAGCTCGCGGCCCCGCGCCTCAGCGCTTCGGTCGCCAGTGTTTCACTGCCGTAGGCGGTGATGAGAATCACCGGCACACCCGGGTAATGCTCGCGCATCGCGGTGACAAGCTCCAGGCCGTCCATGGCCGGCATGTTCAAGTCGGTGACGATCAGATCCGGCACCGAGTCCTTCATCCGCGCCAGCGCTTCGACGCCGTTGGCGGCGTCCTCGACCGTCCAGTGCGACTGCTTTTGCAGGAATCCGCAGACCAGGCGACGATCGACCTTTGAGTCGTCTACGACGAGCACTTTCGGCATCTGTCCGTCCCCCGTGGCCAAGTGGACCGGTCCGTCAGGCCGGACCGTGATCATGGATCGCCTGTCGCGCCGTTTTGCCGCTCATAGTCTAACAGAATGGGGGTGAGTCGTGCCATCTCCCCCTCGAGGGCCGCCAGGGCTTCCCGGGCATCTTGCAGTTGTCCCTCTCGTCCGATCTCTTCCAGCCGGTAGGCCAGCCGGTAGGCAGCGCCGTGGCCGAAGTACCGGATGGACCCCTTGAGCGTGTGCGCCGTCAGCCGCAGGGCAGCCGTATCGCCATGGGCAATCGCCTCACGAATCGCCTCCAGCAGACGGGGGGCCTCTTCGAGCACCGTTTCCACCACCACTTTCAGCAGGTCGTGGTCTCCTCTAACTGCGTCCATCGCTTTTTCCAGATCGAATTCATCCCCCTCATTTAGAGGAGTATCGGTCACCACATCCGCTTGGGCGAAACTGCCCGCAATTCCTTCGATCACTTCATACAACTGCTTGGCACGGATGGGTTTGGTGACGTACCGATCCATCCCCGCCGCCAGGCAGCGTTCGCGATCTCCCTGGAGAGCGTGGGCCGTCATGGCGATGATGGGGAGGTGGCCCCCGGTTTTCCTTTCTCGGGCGCGAATCGCTGCGGTCGTCTCCAGCCCGTCCATCTCGGGCATCTGGACGTCCATGATCATCAGGTCGAACTGCTGAAGTTCCAAGGCCGCCAACGCCTCCTTCCCATTGCTCGCCACCGTGACCGAGTGCCCCTGTCGGCTCAGAAGCCCGGTGGCCAGCTTCTGATTGACGAGGCTATCCTCGGCCAGGAGGATCCTGAGGGGAGACGTTTGGGGAGGCCTCAGTTGGGGGGCCGGGCCGGCCTTCTCGTCTTCCCACGTGGTGATGCCCAGAGCCATCATCACCGCTTCGAGAAGCTCCGACTGCTTGACGGGCTTCAGCAGGTAGGCGGCAACGCCCAGCGTCTCGCATCGGGCGATGTCGCCCGGATGATCCCCGGAGGTCAGCATCATGATCATCGTGCTGCCGATGGTCGGGTCGGCCTTGACCTGCTCGACCAGCGAGAAACCGTCGGCATCCGGCATGTGTACGTCGCTAATCACCAGGGGGAAAGGATTGCCCGTCTGGTGGGCCTCGTCGAGCAACCGGAGGGCATCGCGCACTCCCGGTGCGGTGGTGGGCACCATTCCCCAGTTGCTGAGCACCTCCGTGAGGATGAGGAGGTTCGTGGCATTGTCGTCGACCACCAGGACCCGCGTGCCGCGGACCGCGCCGGGATCGACGGTGGGCCTCGCGGCCGGTTCCTCCCGGGCCAAGCCGAGCCGGGCGGTGAAATGGAACGTGCTCCCTTCGCCGACCCGGCTTTCCGCCCAGATGCGTCCGCCCATCAGGTCGACGAGCTTCGAGGAGATGGCCAGTCCCAAGCCGGTTCCACCGAACCGTCGGGTGGTGCTCGGGTCGGCCTGTTCAAACGCGCCGAAGATGACGTCGAGCTTCTCGTCCGGGATTCCGATTCCCGTATCCGTAACGGTGAAGTGCAGCTCCACGTGACCGTCCGATTGCGACCGGCGCCGCACATCCAGGACCACTTCGCCCTGGTCGGTGAACTTGATGGCGTTGCCGAGGAGGTTGACGATGACCTGGCGGAGCCGGGCCTGGTCGCCGACGACGGCCACTGGAACGTCGGGCCGGATGTGGCACGCCAACTCCAGGCCCTTGCCGTGCGCCCGCATGGCCAGCCACTTCGTGGTGTCTCCCAGGCTTTCGTGGAGGTCGAACACCGCCTCGTCGAGGTCCAGCTTGCCGGCCTCGATCTTGGAGAAGTCGAGGACGTCGTTGATCAACGACAACAAGGCTTCACTGGACGCCTGCACGGCCGTCAAGTACTCGCGCTGCTCGGAGGAGAGCTGGGAATCGAGCACGAGTTCGGTCATCCCGATGATCACGTTCATGGGAGTGCGGATCTCGTGACTCATGTTGGCCAAAAAGAGGCTCTTGGCCCGGCTGGCCGCCTCGGCCGCTTCCTTGGCGGCGCGGATCGCTTCGGCCGCCCGCTTCCGCTCGGTGATGTCGCGGGAGATGCCGAATGTTCCCACGACCTCTCCGTGCTCGTTGTACAGGGGCAGCTTGGTGGTGTTCACCCAGGTTTCCCGGCCGTTGGGCCACGTTTCCTTCTCTTCCTTATCCACCAGGGGCGTTCCGGTGCGCATCACTTCCTGCTCGTCGGCCCTTGCCGGCCGGGCGTGCTCGTCCGTGAAGAAGTCGGCATCGGTCTTCCCCACGGCCTCCGCGGCGTCGCTCAGCCCGAACAGCTTGGCCAGGGCCTTGTTGACCCTGAGAAAGCGGCTCTGGTCGTCCTTGAAGTAGATATTGTGGGGGAGGTTGTCCATCAAGGCGTGAAGCAGGTAGCGTTCCCGCTCCAGCGCCGCCTCGGCCTTGCGGCGCGCGGTGACGTCCCAGAACATCCCTTGGACCCCCACGATCGCCCCTTTGAAATCGCGCACCGGGGCCTTGAGAACATGGACGTGGATCAACTCGCCGTCCGGCTTGCGGTGCTCCTCGACGTCCTCCAATGCTTGTCCGGTGTTCACGACCCGGGCATCGTCTTCGCGATACTTCGTGGCCAGCTCGCGAGGGAACAGGTCGAAGTCGGTTTTCCCTACGAGTTGATCCAGGGGGCGTCCCAGCGTGTCACAATATCGTTGGTTCCCGAAGACCACCTTGCCTTCCAGGTCCTTGCGGAAAACGTTCAGCGGGAGGCTTTCCACAAGAGCGTGGTAGATCGCCTCCGACTCGCGCAGCGCCTGTTCCGCCCGTCGGCGGTCGGCGATCTCTTTTTCCAGGCGTTCCTTGGCGCTTTTCAGATCGGCCGCCCGCCGGACCACCAACTGCTCCACGCGAGCAGCCCGTCCGATCAGGCTGTGCACGTACATCGTCAGAAGCGCCGTGATCGCCAGGCCGGCAAACAGGCTGCCACCGGGCGGCAGCGGCCAGAAGCCCTGCCAGGTGGCCACACTCAGGGCGGTGCCGGTCACGCCGATCCCTACCACCAGCCAGAGGCGTTTGCCCAAGGGCGGCCTGTCCGTCGACGGGTCCGAGACGTGCTGCGGACGATGCTCGTCGCGTTTACTCTCTGACATCGCCCCGAGTCACTCCGTGCCGAGGTGCAGTCTCCGCGGCTTTGCAAGAGGTCTGGGCTTTCGTCGCTTCAATTCAATAGGTGCCTCGATGAGCGCGACCGGAACCATGGAGCCTGGAACTCGGCAGAGAACCCGTGCCGAGGCGCCCAGAACCCACGTTAGAGTTGCCCCCTCAGAATAACGGCAATCGCAGCGAGATTCAAGTGGCGACAGCGGTGGTGATTGGCAATTGGCCAGACGAGAAATGCGTTCTAGAGCGCGTGCGTCTGGGTGTGGGGGACTAAATGCGTCGCCAGGGGGGCAAGGCTTTCGACCTGTGGGAATTCCGCCGAATCGAGAAGCTCCGTCAACTCCACGCCGAGCTGCCAGTATCCACCGCCCAGGGGAACGATCTGCCGCACCTCTCCCAACGCAAATCGAGGCGACTCGAGCAGCCATACGGCCACGACGACTTGAGCGGCCTTGAACGGCTGGTGGAGCACCAAGGAGAGTCCGCGATCGGAAAAGTCCTTGGTGAAGGCGTAGGTCGATTCATCTACCACGGGCTGGCCGTCCGCCCACGGGGCGAGAAGCGCCGGTAGCGAACGGTTGGACCGTTGC
>Ga0154737_1419_pt1 | contig 12015 bp, 8 predicted proteins | sample Rifle2008BG16ft_FD_105745 | JGI IMG/M metagenome (GOLD analysis project Ga0154737, IMG submission 105745) | Planctomycetes bacterium RBG_16_64_12 | reverse complement strand
CCCGTGTAAAAGGGCGGTGCGTTGAAGTTGGTGCGATACCACATCCGGTAGCGATCGCCGTCTTTGAGGACCACCGGATCGTACATCGTCTCGTCCTCCCAGGGCTTGTCCTTGGGGAGAACCACCTCCGCAGGCCGGGGACTGTGCAGAGTGAGTTCCACGCCCTGCATGGAGTCGATGAGCCAGTCGTCCAGTAAGAGCTGCAACTGGTCACCGATGGTCAACGGCTGCTCGGACAGCGTCAAAGCCGGCACGACCACCACCAGGAGCAACGCGGCGATCAATCGGGCGTACATGGGGACCTCGCCAAGCTTGAGGAAACAGGGGATGGCTGCACAACGCGGTTCTTCCCGGGAAGCAGGTCCGCGGTTTCCGACGGACCGGTGCATTCCAGTATGCGCATCGGGCGGCGATCCTGCAACTGGCGTCGGCGGCGACTACAGCCGCCCCGGGGCGAGCACGACGTTCTTGGCCGGCAGGCTGAAGGGTGCGGAAAAGTGGTAGATCTGGCACTTCTCCTGGCCGTCTTCGACGACGGGCGTCGGCTGCTCGATGATGAAGTCGGCGAAGTGCGGCGCGTTGAAGACGACAAAGGCAACGCTCAGGCAGTCGATCCGAGGGTCGAATCGCTTGCTCAGGTCGGGGAAGGCGATCGGGCCCGTGTCGACCTGGTACATGCTCTTGTCCAGGCTGATGTTCATGGTCTTCGAGGGGCACTCGATGACCGCTCGCAGCCCGGTCTCCTCATTGCGTATTTCGGTCTGCGTCACGAGCGGCAATCCGGCGGCCGTAGCGTCGCGGATCTTCTCGAACGTGTCGAGCAGCGTCACCTCCGCCGCGTCGTGGAGGATCATGTTCGGCGCGCCCCACATCTCCTCGGCCTTGCGAATCGTCCGGTAGCGGTCGCTGATCCGCGCGGGACGGCGGAAGACAAGCCAGTATCCTTCCCCGAGGATCGGGAGAAAATCGTAGTTGTCGGCATAGAAGAGATCCTTCTCGCCAAACGTGTTCTCGCTCTTGCACGACGCACACTGGTAGTAGTCCGTCGACGTGCCGGCCTGGTCGTCGAAGACGGTCGTGCGGCTCTCGACCCAGAACCGCACGCAGTTGAAGGGGGCCGTCCCGCAGATAAACGAACGGCCGTAATCGAGACACCTGATCGTTGCCGCCACCTCCTCGGCTCCCTCGGCTCCCGCCGGACCCAAATTCGCTCCCAGGCACGACCCCCCCAACGCGGTGGCACTTGTCTCCAAAAACTCTCGTCGCGTGCGTGTCATGATTCGGTTTCCTCGTTCGATGAAATCGTGTGTTCCGCACCACCCAACAGACCAGGCCAGACTATCCATGACTGACAAGGTCTCTAATCTCCCACCATGCGTTTAAATCTATCCTGACGGGGCGCGTCGCTCAAGTTTCCTGCAATCGCGCCACGGCTCCCTTTCAACTTGCCTCATGCCGTACCCTGTGCTACAGTCGAACCCAAGAGGATTGAGAATGCCTCGTTGCTCTCGCTTGGGAATCCCACAGTGAAATGGAGGCGCCGACGTGGACAAGATCTTGGATCGCACAAGACTGATTATTGGCCTCTTCACGGCCTCTGCCCTGTCCGTGGCCATCTTCGCGCGGGGCGGCGACTTCTCCGCCCCCGAGGAACTCAGGCCGATGCTCAAGATCCAGTGGCGGCTCGGCCCGGACTACCCCATGGGCATTCAGGACTCCGCCGTCGGGTATGTCGGTGGCAGGATCGTCTCTGCCGGCGGTTTCACGCGCCATCCGCTCGGCATCCTCGCTCTGCACCCCGACGCCTTTGCCGGCGAGCCGAGCGGTTTCACGAAGCTGGCGTTTGTGCTCGACCCCGCCCACGAGGAACTCGGCTGGCAGCGAATTCCGGATATTCCGGGGCCCGCGCGTCAAGGAGGCGCTGTGGCGGTCGCCGGGGATGCGATGTACGTGATGGGCGGAATCAACTACGACGAGCCGTACACGTACCGCGACAGCTATCAGTTGCGGAGCTGTGACGGCAAGTGGGTGTGGACGACGCTCGAATCGTGCCGACTCCCCTGGCCGGTCTACGGCGCTGCCGCGAGCACCGCGGTGATCGGCAGCAAGGTTTACCTCTTCGGCGTGGCCGACTTCTTTCCCGCGCCGAACGCAACCGGCCCGGACTTCCACACGGAAGCCGGCCGCGAGGGCTCCCCGGTCAGCAAGGCCCTGTTGGTTTTGGATACGGAAGACCTGGAGTCCGGCTGGAAGCGACTGGCCGATTGCCCCGGTCTGCCCCAGTTCGACGCCGGGGTGGCCGCGGCGGGGGGGAGGATCTGGCGCCTGGGCGGCATCTACGCGCCTGTGAAGAAGCAAACCGATCTCTGGCGAGGAGAGAACGCGTACTTCAACGCCGTGGACAGTTGGGTGTATGATCCGGGAACCGACAGGTGGTCTCGCTTGCGGGACATGCCCGACGGCAGCAACCGGCGCGCCCTCACCTGGCAGGACCGCTACGTGATTCTCATCGCCGGCTACAAGTATCCGCTCACCTGGCGTCTGGACGGCACCCGAACAGATGCCTACACGGCGGAGGAGAAAGCGAGAGAGTGGAAGGAGTTCTTCGAGAAGACCGTGCTGGTGTACGACACGAAGGCCGGCCAACTCGGCACGGCCGACTCGCTGATCGAGCGGACGTCCTATCCGAGTTCCGCCATCGTGGGCGACACGATCTACTGCCTCGGCGGCGAGGGCGGCCCTCGCCTCTGGCATCCGGCGACGTTCCAGATCGGGAAGATCGTGGGCCCGGCTCCGTAGGGCGTCTGGGGAGCAGGATCGAGCCACACCTGTTCGCAGAATTTAGGCATCGCGCGTCCTCAGTCTGAAGCTGTCATTGAAAGGAGCGATCTTATGGCACACCAATCTCGCCATTCTTCCTGGCCGCTATTGCGGGCCGTTTCGCTGTGGCTGTGCGCGGCGTTCTGCTCCGCTGGAGCAGGCGCCGAGCCACCCCAGGAAGTCGTGAACACCTTCGACCAGGGCCGGGAAAGCTGGCAGGTCTATGACTACAACGGCGGCATCGCTGGCGGGGGAAACGTCTTCTTCCTGCCAAGTTGGGAAAAGACCGGCGGGGTGGGTGAATCGGGCTACATCTGGGCCGACGACTCACGCTGGCGCATCGACACTCCCGAAAATCCTCACTCGATCCTTGCCTTCATCCTTTACCGGAGGTGGGTGGCCCTAGACAAGGAAAAAACTGCGAGGGAAAACGAGGCCCCACGACCCACGGGTTATGTCAAGGGGGAGGAGTTGGACCTGCGAGAGGCAGAGATCTCGGTCTATCTCCGAGGTGACGGTTTGGACCTGAAAGGGGCCAAGTGCTATTTCTGGGTGTTTGATAGCCAAACCGGCACCCGATGGCACTACACGTCGAAGCCGCTGAAGGTGTCGGACGGCCAGTGGGGCGAGAGGCAGACCTTCGTGCTCAAAAACGACGAGACCCTCTGGCACCGCAGTTGGTCAGGGCGCCCTCAGAACCCCGGCAGCCTCGACCAGGTGCTCACCGGCGATAGTTATGGTTTTTCCTTCGTCGGCTTCTCCGAAGAGGTCACCGGCAAATTCTCGATGGACGAGTTCCAGATTCGATTGCAGCCACAACCAAAGCGCCCGTAACCTCGCAATTCTCAGCGAGCCGCTCTGGCGGGCATACCCGATCCGCTCGAAACACGAATGTTGAAAGGAGCGACCTTATGGCACAGCGATCGAACCGTTCTTGGGGGTCGCTCTTGCGGGTCACCTCGCTGTGGCTGTGCGCTGCATGCTGCTCCGCTGGAGCAGGAGCCGAGCCGCCGCAGGGAGTTGTGAACACCTTCAACTCGGGCGCCGAGGGATGGCAGGTGTATGACTTCGACGGCGGGATTCCCTGGGGCAACAAGATCTTCTTGCCCGTCACCTGGGAGGAATCCGGCGGCGTGGAGGATTCGGGATACATCTGGGCCGACGACTCGCGATGGCGGATCAACATCCCGGAAACGCCAGACTCAATCCTGACCTTCGCCATTTATCGCAAATGGGTGCAGGCAGGAGAGTTGGATCTGCGCGGCGCGGAGTTGTCGGTCTCCCTCCGCGGTGACAAGCTGGACCTCAAAGGGGCCAAGTGCTATTTCTGGGTGTCCGATATCCAGACCGTCACGCGATGGCACTTCACGGCCGAGCCGCTGAAGGTGCCGGAAGGCCGTTGGGGCGAGAAGCAAACCGTGGTGCTCAAGAACGACGAAGCCCTCTGGCACTGCAGTTGGTCGGGGGAGCCGCATAACGTCGGCAGCCTCGACAAGGTGCTCGGCGGCGCCGACAGCTACGGCGTTGCTTTCGTGGGGTTCGCTGAGGAGGTGACCGGCAAGCTCTCCATGGACGAGTTCCAGATCCGAGTGCAGCCTCACCCGGAGAGCCTTGACGAGAGTGGGCAACAGGCAGTCCGGGCGATCGGGAGCACGCGCCAGTGTTGGTTCAACGGGCAGGACTTGATCGAGAAGGAACTGATCATCCGCGTCCTCGAGAACCAGCCCGTCAAACATCCCCGGAACCCGCTCATGGTGGCCGACAAGCCCTGGGAAGGCACCCTCATCCAGCTTTATAGCTGCGACGTGCACTACGACCCGGAGTCCGGAAAATGGCAGATGTGGTACGAAGGGCACCCTGCGGAAGTCCTCATGTGCACGGCATTCTCGACCGACGGCCTATGCTGGACCAAGCCTTCCCTCGGAGTGCAGCCGTGGCAGGGAAGCCAGGAGAACAACATCATCCTCCAGACCCGCTACTGGGACGCGCATTGCGCCTCGCTCGTGACGGCGCCGACGGAAAAGGACCCTGCGAAGCGGTACAAACTCTACTACTGGGTGGCCCCGACCTGGTATAACGCGAAAGTTCCACCTCACGCTGAAGTGGGATTTCACATCAAGGATTACAAGGCGAGCGGCCACTACGTGGCTTTCTCTCCCGACGGTATCCGCTTCACGCCCAAGACGGATTGCCCTGCGGTCGCCGGCAGCGATTTCTGCACCGTGCTGTTTGACGCGAGGAAAGGGTGCTACCGGGCTTATGTGAAAGAGATGCGTGACGGCCGCCGTGCGGTGTCGCTGCGCGAAAGCAGCGACGGAATCGACTTCGGCGACATGGTGCCGGTCCTGGACGCCGACAAGGCCGACGACGCTTTGGTCCAACGACGCGGCTATAACAATGCCGAGATCTACGGCATGCACGCCTGGCCGAAGGACGATTTCTACCTCGGGATCGTTTGGCTGTATTCCTGCTCCGGCACGCCGGGCGCCCTGCTGGGCAAGATTGAACCCTATCTGATGTACAGCCCCGACGGCCTGTCGTGGAAACGACTTCCGGTGCGGGAGCCGTTTATTCCCTCCGGCCCGGCCGGCTCCTTCGACTCGGCCAACATCTACACCGCGGGCAACGGCCCGATCGTCAAGGACGACCAAATGCTCTTCTACTACCACGGCACCGGCGTGGTGCACGGGCAGGACTACGAGCCGGACATCCAGGAGCAACTGCGTGAAGAGGCCGAGGAGGCGGGGATTCCCTTCCGCCTGAAGGCCAATCACCGCCGATACGCTGGAGTCGGCCTGGCCACCCTTCCCCTCGACCGTTACGTGGGATGGCACGGTGGCACGGTCCCCGGCGTGTTGAAGACCAAGCCGTTCACGTTCCATGGAAAGGAGCTTCATCTGAACGTCGACGCCAGCCGCGGCGTGAGCAAGGTCGCGATCCTGGACCAGGAAGGCCAAGCCGTGCCCGGCTTCTCGCTGGAGGACTGCACGCCGATCACGGCGGACAGTCTGGACTACGTCGTCCGCTGGGGCGAGAATCGCGATCTGTCCGGCCTCGCCGGCAAGGCCGTGCGGCTCCAGTTCCATCTGCGGCACAGCGTGCTGTACACTTGGCGGTTCCAGGGCGAGGAGTGACGACATGAATCGCAGCGCTCGAATGGCGATGACAGCGATGATGACTCTGTTCCTTTCAGCCGCCCTGTCCCCGGCGGCCGACGAGGTGTGGATTGATCCGCGCTGTAGCCGGTTGCCGTTCCAAAAGCTCGGACCGTTCCTGCACCTGTCCGACGGGAGAATCCTGTGCATCGATGGGAACACGACGACCGTGACCGGCGACGGCGGTCAGACCTGGTCGGAGCCGGCGCCGATCTGCGACGTGCCGAAGCCGGACATCCCCGGTATCTACCTGGCCGTCCGCACGCGCGACGGTGTCATCGTGCTCCTCTACACCGACGATTCCACGTTCAAATGGGGCTGGGACGATGCCAAAGGCGAGCCGGCTCCTGACGTTCAAACCGACGTCTGGTCGATTCGCAGTCTCGACGAAGGCAAGACCTGGGGCGACCGCCAGATGATTCTCGACGGCTACTGCGGGGCGTTGATCGACATGATCCAGACCAGCACCGGCCGAATCGCCGTCCCCGTCCAGGACCTCTTCCGCAATCCCGGCCGGCACGAGATCCGTCCTTACTACTCGGATGACGACGGCAAGACTTGGCACAGCGAGCAGATCATCGACTTGGGCGGCCACGGCCACCACGACGGCGCGCTGGAGCCCACCCTCGTCGAACTCTCCGACGGCCGCCTCTGGATGCTCATCCGCACCAACTGGGATTACTTCTGGGAAGCGTTCTCCGAAGACCAGGGCCGCTGGTGGCGGACGATTCGGCCGAGCCGGATCGACGCGAGCAGTTCCCCGGGCGATCTCTTGCGGCTAACGAGCGGCCGGCTCGCCCTGGTCTGGAATAGGCTGTGCCCTGAAGGAGTGGCCGAGGTCCCGCGCGAGGGCAGCGTTCAGGCCTCGAAAGCCCCGGCAAGCTGGCACCGCCAGGAACTTTCGCTGGCCTTCTCGGAAGACGACGGCAAGACCTGGAGCAAGCCGGCCGTGCTCGCGCGCCGGCAGGACGGGGGCCTTTCCTACCCATCCCTGTTCGAGGCGAAGCCGGGCGAGCTGTGGGTATTCACTCGCTACAGCCACCACCTGTATCTGGCCGCGAAGGAGGCCGACTTCCTTGGAAAATAACCGCCCACGGCCCATCGGCTCGCGGGCGTCCCGACAGCTCTGAAAGGTTGTGAAGTGCTGCCCTGCCGGGAGCGTATCCGGGCAGAGGCCACATACGAAATCCCGGGGGAGGTATCAAACATGATCAGACAGTCCCAACACCGCAAATGCCCCTGGATGCGACCGGTTCTTTGGCTCACGCTGGGCACGTTCATCCTCACGGCACTTCGCGTCGAGGCAGAGCCGATCCGGGGACTCTTCCACAATGAAGACTGCACGAATTTCTTCTGGTACCATCAGATCCCCGAGGGAAAAGCAGGCGAGCTCATCGACCAGTACGTCGACGTGATGGCGGGTGCCGGCGTAACCGTGTTCCTCTGCAATACCAATGCCCGGCGCACCAACTATCAGAGCCGTGCGTGGGAATCTTTCTGGGACGGCTACGATCCGGCCGGCCCGGATGACCAGCCGTTTCTTGCGCCGATGCCGCGAGATGGCGTGCCGGCGTTTCGCAACGGCATCGGCAACATGCTCGCCGTCCATGAACAGGGGATCGACTATCCGGCCCGGGTCATCCAGCGCTGCCGGCATCACGGGATTTCGCCGTGGATCAGCCTGCGGATGAATGACTGCCACGACAACGACATTCCGGATCATCCGTTCCACGGCAGCTTCTGGAAGAAGAACCCCCAATTGTGCAGGAAGAACTGCCCGGGGTACTTCGCAACCTGCCTGGACTACGCGAACCAGGAGGTCCGCGACTACTACAGGGCGCTGATCATTGAGACGCTGGACCGGTATGACGTCGACGGATTGGAGCTGGACTTCATGCGCGAGCCCTATCTGTTTAGCGCAGGGAAGGAAGCAGAAGGGGCCCCGATTCTGACCGGCTGGATGCGCGAAGTCCGTAAGCTGGCTGCGGATGCAGCGGACAAGCGGGGGCATCCCATTCGTCTCGGTGTCCGTGTGCCATCCCGGCCCGAAACCGCGTTGGGGATGGGGCTGGATGCCGTGACGTGGGCCAAGGAAGGGCTGATCGACCTTCTGGTCGTCACGCCGCGATGGGCCACCCTGGAATTCGACATGCCCATCCGGCAGTGGCGCCAGATGCTGGGAACCTCGGAAGTGACCCTGGCCGGGGGGCTCGAGATCCGGTACCAGCCGTACCCGGGCGGGCCGGCCTCCATCGTCACGCTCGAGCTCGCCACGGGGGCCGCCGTCTCCGTTCTCTCCCAGGGCGCGGATGCCGTTTACCTATTCAACTTTTTCCAGGATCCGGCTCTTGGCCGGCCTCTGGACGTGTACCAGAAGACCCTCAAGGCCATGGCATCCCTTGACTCGCTCCTGAAGCAGCCGCGGTCGATCGGAGTCACGTACCGAGACATCACGGCGCCGGGAGAGGAATACCGGGCGCCTCTCCCGGCAACCGGCAAGGAAGCGGTGTTTCCAATGAGGCTCGGGCCGATCCCGGAGAACCGCTGGCTCTGCGAGTTGTTAGTCGGGGTCGCGTCTTCGCAGGGCACTCCCACGCCCGTGGTTTGGGTCAACGGAAACGCGTGCGAGGTTCGCAACGACGACACGACGACGGATGGACTTCGCTTGATTTCCTTTAGCGTTCCCGCAACGGCCTTGGCAGGAACCGAGGTCCACCAGATAAAGGCCGCCAGCACGGGGCAGAATGCCCTAACGATCCAACGGTTGGAAATGTCGCTCAGAGTGCCCGGTGGTGAACACGGCGGCGCACCTTAGCCGCAATCGCCGCAGGAAAGTCGTTTGTCTCGAACAGCCCCTGAGCCATCGGTTGATGTGCGTTGGTGTATCACGAAAGGAGCGAGTCATGTCTCATTCGTGCGCGTGGATTTGCCATCGTGTAAGCCTGCTGTTGGTCGTCCTGTCGGTCTTGGCCGGCGCGGCGTCGGCGGCCGCGCAGGAATTCGAACCGGTGGCCGCGAAGGTTGTGGAGGCCGGCACTACCGGCGATTTCAACCAGTTCCGCCAGATCCTGGCTTCACCCAGCGTGAATACGCCGGAACCGTTCCAGGGATTCGGCGGCTGGTGCGGTTGGCCCGACGTCTGCCGGCTGCAAAACGGGGACTTGTTCGTGGTGTACAGTGCGGGCTACTGGCACGCCTCGTGGCCCACGCCCCTCGATCAGCCGCCCGAGATGCTGGAACAGTGGAAACGAAGCGGCGTGGGGTGGATCGTGGAGTGGGACTGTCCCACCGGCGGCAAAATGGTGTGGATCCGCAGCCGCGACAACGGCAAGACCTGGACCCGACCCAAGGCGTTTCCCATCGTGCCCGGCTGTTACTACATCTCCGACGTGCTTCAGCTTCGCGACGGCACGATGCTTGCCGCGGCGGTCAAGCACAGCAGCTACGGGTGGTGGGAGAGAATGCCTGCCACGCCCATGGAATTCGCCAAGGTGGCTGCCCGTCGGTTTCCGGCGCCCAACGTCATTTTCCGCAGCGATGACAACGGCGACTCCTGGCGGGAAATCGGCCGGATCAGCGACTTCCCATGGGTGGACGCCATCTACAGCATGTCCGAATGCCCGGACGGATCCGTGCTGGCCCCTTACAGTGTGTGTCCCCTCCCCGGCGCCGGTCGTTCCATCTGGGTGTGTGTGCTGGCGCGCTCCGAGGACCAAGGCAAGACCTGGGCCACGCTTTCCGTCCTCGGCTCCAACGAGTTTGATTCGCATGAGGCGCTTGGCGGATACCTGCCCGACGGAAGCATCGGTCTGGCGATGCGGCCGCGCTCGACGTGGTACCGGTCGCTGGACCACGGCCGCACGTGGTCCGAGCCGCAACCACTGCATCCGGGGAGCGGGCACCTGCTGAGCCGGGGATCACTGTCGGTCACGCCCGACGGGGTCGCCGTGCTCGCCTATTGCGGCGGGCCCGGTGGAAGCGGCCGGGTGATCTACAGCCGCGACAGCGGAAATACCTGGATGAAAACCACGGGCGACCTCGGCTTCCAGTTCGACCCTTTCGCCTACTACCCGGATACCTGCGTGCTCGACGACGGCACCATCTTCGCCGTCGGCAGCCACGAGGGGCTGGGCCAGAACCAGTACGGCCCCGCCGGCGCGGAAGTGACCGCCATGCGATTCCGCATCAAGACCCTCGCCGAAGGCGAAGGCATCGAGCTGCTTCCGATCGGGGGACCGCCGATCAAGTAGTAGCCTCGCAAGGACCGCCGGCATCGAGGGCAAGTCTCTCCAGGCCGTAAGTCCTTTCTCGGGAAGCGTTTAGACCGGAAGGCCCTCTTTCCCCCAACTGGAGCGTGTTCCCGGAACTCCCAAGAGCTTGCTTTTCTGGGGGTCGCCCACTACATTATCGGCACTGGGCGCGTTGCGCGACCTTGATGGGGTATTATGCGACGGACCGAGCCCGTTCGATGGCAGGTCGTCTCTGAGGAAGTCGGTTGCGACGAGGTTCTCGTTCTTTTTCCTATTGCCCACTCGTTTTCAGGAGGTGTGCGCCATGCGATGCAGAGATCGAGTTGGCTTCACTTTGGTGGAGCTGTTGGTAGTGATCGCCATTATTGGCATCTTGATCGCGCTATTGCTCCCGGCGGTGCAGGCGGCGCGCGAAGCAGCCCGCCGCTCCCAGTGCACCAACAACATGAAACAGATCGGGTTGGCGGTGCACAACTACCACGATTCGTTCAAGGCGTTGGTCCCGTCGACCACCACCATGACCCAGAACCTCGGGACATCGGACTGGTCGGCCCAAGCAGCTCTGTTGCCGTACATTGAGCAGAACACCGTGTATGACAAGCTCGTGATCGGCGATATTACCTGGCCTTACCCCACGTTGCCGACCAGTGCTCTCCAACTCAATGCACTTTACGCGGTCATCCCGGGCTACCAGTGTCCGTCCTCGTCGCACGCCAACACGCTGAACTACAACAGCCAATGCAGTGGAAGCACGACGGGATTGGCCGCTCTCGCCTGCCTGGGGCTTCGCGAGTACGAGGCGATCACGGGCTCCAACAGGACCCCGGCACCGGGGTCCTCGGGTTTCCCGTATACGCAGTCGAACGGTGGCTGCCATATCCTAAACGGCGATCTCGACTTCGCGGACGTGCAGGACGGGACCTCGAATACCATGTCCTTCGGCGAACACTCCGATGCCGCCCCGGGTGAAGGATGGAGTCCCTCCCGCAGCCACCAAGATGCGAGCCTTCCGTGGAGCATGGGCTACAACATGATGTGGTATCCCGCTGCCACCTATAACTGGTCCGGAAAAACGGTTTCCTTCCCGCCGAACAGCAGGGCCTTCTATGGGCCTTATAGCTGGGTCAAAGTCCCACCCATCTGGAACACGATCAATGAGTCGGCCCTGAAGAGCGCGCATCCGGGCGGCGTGAATGTCGTGTTTGCCGACGGGTCCGTGCATTTCATCAGCGAGACGATCTATCTGGTGACGCTCAAGAACCTCGCCGACCGGGCCGACCAAAACGTGCTCGGCGAATTCTAGGCTCAAAAGAAGTCGGTGCTTCCCGGCCTATTCCCATGGGTTGTGGCGGTCTGGGTGCCGTCGCGGCCCGGTTGAATCCCCTTAACAGATCGAGGATGCCATGCTGCGACAACCTTTGCGTTGGACCTCTGGATGGTTGATGGTGCTCTGCGGCTGCGGTCTGCTCTTGCCCGGTTGCGAACCTGGCGCTGCCCAGCGGGAAATGTCAACCGTCTCAGGGACGGTGACCCTGAATGGCGAACCCCTGACTGGCGGCCGGGTCATCTTTGCTCACGTCGAGGGTCCGGCCGCCGCGGCGGACATCCAACCGAACGGCACATACACCGTCGAGGCAGCCGTCGGTCAGACCGCGGTCTCCATCGATCACCGCAGCCAGCCCGAACCCATCCCCGGCGGCCGGGAGGGGATGTTGGGGCTCGGGAAGAGCCTGGTCCCCGAGAAATACGCCGATGCCACGACCAGCGACCTCTCGCTCGATGTCAAGCCC
>Ga0154737_1102_pt6 | contig 12015 bp, 8 predicted proteins | sample Rifle2008BG16ft_FD_105745 | JGI IMG/M metagenome (GOLD analysis project Ga0154737, IMG submission 105745) | Planctomycetes bacterium RBG_16_64_12 | reverse complement strand
AGCTTGCCCCAACGGGCCGCGCGCACGGCTCTCGCCGCATCCGCCAGCGTTACGCTGGCCATCTTCGCCTCGATCTTCGCCCGCTCCTTCTTCCAGAAGTGATACACCGGGCACGGGGTAGCCTCACAACAGCCGGCCAGCCCCAGGAGACAATCGGACGCGGGCGTCTCGCTTCCCACCGCTCGGACGACGTCCAAGAGAGTGATCTCTTCCGGGGGCCGTGTCAGCACATATCCCCCGCGATAGCCTCGCTTGGTTCGGATCAACCCCGCTTTGCTCATCAGGAACAGAAGCTTCCGCAGGTAAGGGGTGGGGACGCCCGTGCAGTGGTGAATCTGCTCGGACATCACCCAGTCCCCCTTCCAACTCCCGATGCAGCCCAACGCGAGGATGGCGTAGCCCGCGGTGTGTGAGTACGACAGCATGGTTGGCCCTCCGTCCGACCTCACCCTCCCAGAATGGAGAGCAGAATTCCCACCAGCAGGCACAATCCTACCACAAGGGCCAGAGATCCTGCCACGGCAATCAGCAGAAAAACGGCCCGCGAGGGACCGGTGCCTTTGAGATCGTCGAGCTTCCCGTCGCGGCGCATGCGGTCGAGAAACTCGGGGCGCTCTTCCCGCAGCTCGTCTTCGCTCACCAGGCCGGTGAGGACCGACATGTCGATGGGGAATTTTTCCGGGCGGAAATGCGTGCCGAAGAAGTGGATGGCAAAAATGAAGCTGGTGGCCAGGAGCGCTTCTTCGGAATGAATGACCTTCGCGATGTTCAACACTTCGCCCGGCAGAATCCGGCTGAAAACGTTGGGGAACCAGAGCATCAGCCCCGACGTGCCGATAATGGCCACGCCCCAGAACACGGCCCAGTAGTCGAATTTTTCCCAATAGCTCCACCGTTCAAAGACCGGCTTTTTTCCCTGCCCGAGGAACCAGCGCAGCATGCGGAGCATGTCCTTGAAATCTCTCACGTTGGGCACGGGCGAATCGGGCCCCAGCAGGAGGGTCCTCCACTCGGCTCCCTCCATCCAGCGCTGGAACACCTTACCGGCCATCCATGCCAAGTGCGTGGCGAAATAGAAGATGGTCAACACCGCGCAGATGTGGTGCCAAACGCTGGTCGACGGAAAGCCGCCCAGGGCACGGGCGAGGACCTGGGCCCAGGCTTGATCGCTGTACCTGAGCGGCAGACCGGTCAGCGCAAGCCCCAGGAACGAGACGATCACAATCGCGTGAAGGATACGATGAATCGGCTGGAAACGAACGTACGCGGAGCCCTTCACCGCGAGCCGCTTCGGTCGCCCGTGCCGCCGTACGTGAACGAGCGAGCGCACGAACCAGAGGATGGTGTGCACTCCGAAGAAAGCGAAGACCGAGTAGATCAGCGTCTCCATGCCCAGGTAGACGAAGTGCAAGAGCGGGTTGCGCCCGGCGTCGGTGTGGTCGGCGTGCGGGTCAAAGTCGCAGAAGTTCGCCACCGCATAGGGATGACATTTTTTGCACGTTTGAAGCCGGTTCTCCCCGGGCGCAAGACGAGAGGCCGGGTCGCTGATCGGGAGGATGTCGTGCGCCCCGTGGCAGTCGGAGCATTTGGCCGCCGGCCAGTAGCCCAGGTCGGTCAGCGCCCCGTGCAGACTCATCCCGTATTCCTGGGAAAAATCTTCGTGGCAGTTTCCGCAGCGATCGGGAAGGAGCTGCCGGAAGCGGGCCGACTTGGGGTGCGGCAGGTCATGACCGAAGTGGCAGTCGGTGCAGCTCGGCTTTCGCCAGACCTTCCCGCCGGGCGCCGGCGCTTCCGTCACGCCGCCCGGCCCGCCTGCGCCGCCGTGGATGCTCTTCGCCAGCCGCTCTTCGATGAACCGGTGGCATTTCCCGCAGGTGCCGGCGACGTTGGCGGCGTAAAGCGTGGATTTTTCCTTGGTGGCCGGATAGATGCCGTGGGCACCGTGGCAATCGGAACAGACCGCCGTGACCAGCAGCCCCGACACCTCCAGGCCATGACCGTGCACGCTTTTCGTGTACGCGACCCGGTCTTTTGGATGGCATGCGCCGCAGAGCCGGACCTGGTTGTCCAGGAAGGCCGGAGAACGGCTGTCGCGCACGGAGAGGATGCCGTGCCCCTTCCCGCCGTGGCACACGCCGCAGTCCATCGGCGCTGCCTGGCCGCTTTCGTCCTTTGTTCCCGCCTTGGCGTGCACCCCCTTGGACACCTCGGCCGACTGATCCTGGTGGCAGCCGGAGCAAGACTTCTTCACCTCTTCCAGCTTCCGGAAGCCGTCTTCGGCGGCATGGAGCTTGCCGGGGTCGAAAACGCTGGGGTCGCCCCCGTGGCAGTCGTGGCAATTGACGCCCTTCTGCCAATGGACGTCGGCGGCGAACTTTTCGGCGGGCATGTAGAGGCGAAGGGTGTCTCCTTCCCACAGGTCGGCTTCGCCGTGGCACATGGCGCAGGCGTTTTCGTCGGGCGGGAGCTGGGAAGCGGCGGATGCAAATGATGAAGGATGAACGATGAACGATGAACGATGAACGATGAACGCAAAAACACAAAGACAAACTACGAAAAACCGGCCCGCCGCCAAGCGGTCACGCCCCTGCCGACGCCTCATCTTCCTCTTCCACTCATCCTTCATCATTCATCATTCATCATTTCTTCCGGCAGCGTCACCTTCGGCTCCTCGACCTGGACCTCGCGGCAGAGCGAGGAGAGTCGCTCGACGACGGCGCGGGTGAGCATGCCTGCGTAATGGATGTTGTGGATGCCGTTTCCTGCGCGGAGGAAGTTGAGGTCGTCCTCGACGTCCCCCAACTGGCTCACGATTGCGGCCGATCGCTCCTCATCCAACCCGGCCGATGGCAGGGCCTCGCGAACTCGCTTCAGGGCGGATTCTACTTCCGACAAGGACTCCTCGAGCGTCTCGTAATGCGACTTGAGTTTCTCGGCGGCCGAGGCGTCATGGCACTGGCTGCACATGTCGAGCGAGGCCTTCCACAGCACGGTGCCTGTGGGCGAAATCTCCTTCACCCGGTGGCACGTAGGGCACGCGATCCGGACGACCTGCATCCCCCCGGTTTGCGCCGCGACGGCTTTTCCGCCGGTGCCGTGGAGCATGTTCACCTGTTCATGGTGGTGGTCGGGGTGGCAGGACGTGCAATCGGAGGCGGCGTGCTGAATCCGCTCTTTGTCCAGTGAGTGTCGGACCTCCAGGTGACATTCGAGGCAGTCGATCTTGTGATCGGTCACGTGCTTTCGGTGCATGAACACGTGGTCGTCGATCTGCTTCAGATCATCCTCTCGGTTGTGGCAGACCCCGCACCGCTCGCGAGGAACCTCGCCGCTGCCGCGGATCAAGTCGCCGTGGCAGTTGACGCAGTCGACGACTTTCTCATACGCCAAATCGTGGTGAAAAGTGACCCCGCCCCCGAGATCGAAAGCCTCTTGGGGAATCTGGTGGCAGCGGGTGCAGGTGCCCAGCCCCTCGTTGAAGTGTCCCTCCTTGAAGTGGCACAGGAAACAGGTGGAGGTGGTCACCGTCATGTGCTTGCCCTGGACAATCTGGCTGTGGCAACTGGTGCAACGCAGCCTCTTCCCTCGCCGGAGATCCTCCAAATGGGGTCGATGGTCGAAGGGGACACCGTGAAAATCCACCCTCCCGGAAAGCAGCCGCGTTTCATGACAACCCGAGCGGAGACAGCTCGCATCGGGAATCTCCGCGGCCGGGCGAGGCCCCTCGCTGGCGGTCACGTACTTGGCAAGCTGGACCAGGCCGAGCATTTTGCCCCGCACCTCTTCCCCCACGCCGGGCGGGAAGTGGCACTTGATGCACGACACGTCCTTGTGGCTCGACTCCTGCCAGGACACGTAGTAGGGCTCCATGTTGTGGCAGGAGCGGCAGAACTCGGGCCGCGACGTGTACCAGCCGGCACAAGCCGTCATCAGCACCAACAGCAGCAGCAAAGCCCCCGCCAGCGCCGCCGCACGCAGCAGGAACCACCGGAGCTTTTGCCAAATCGTCCCTTCGACGGACATCTTCTCATTTCCCCAGGTTGGCAAAGAGGATCGCCACCAACAGGCCGCACCCCGCCAGAAAAACCAGAAATCCTCCCAACATGATCAGCCGGAGGCGCTTTCGGGAAGGCACCGTCCTGCGGATTTCCAACAGCTTGCCTTCCCGCTCCAGTCGCTCCACGTATTCGGGGCGGGCCTTCCGCAAGTGCTCTTCGCTCACCAGGCCGGTGAGTGCCGAAAGGTCCATGGGAAACTTCTCGGGGCGAACGTGGGTATGGAAAAAGTGAAAGATAAACAGGAAGCTGGCCGCCATGATGGCCAGCTCCGAATGGATGACCTTGGCCACGTTCAACGCAAAACCCGGCAGAACCGTGCAAAAAAGATTGGGGAACCAGAGCATCAACCCGGAGGTCCCGATCACCGCCGCGGCCAGGTACGCGGCCCAATAGTCGAACTTCTCCCAATACGTCCAACGTTCGAAGCCCGGCTTCGGCCCCATCCCGAAGAACCAGCGCACCATGCCGAACAGGTCCTTGAAATCCCTCGCGCCGGGCAGCGGCGAGTCCGGCCCGAAAAGAATCGCTTTCCAGCCCATGCCCTCCTTGCGGAGCTTGGTGATTCTCGTCGTCCCCCAGACCAGATGCGCCGCGCAGCCGAAGATTGCCAGCACGGCGAAGAAGTGGTGCCAGATCCGCGTGGAGTCGAAGCCGCCCAGGCCGCGCGCGAGTGACTGACCGCCGTACTTCAGCGGCAAGCCGCTCAGCGTGAGGCCCAGGAACGCGACGATCAAAATGAGATAAAGGACGCGATGAATCGCCTCAAAGCGAACCAGGGCGAAACTGTCCGTGACGAGCGTCTTATGACGCCCCTGTTGGAACGTGTGAATGAACGACCGCAAGAACCACAGAAAAGCGTGGATGATGAAGAAGCCGAAGAAGAAATAGAACAAACCTTCCATCCCGCTGTAGGCGAAGTGCAGGAACGGGTAGTTCTGGGCATCCGTGTAGTTGGCGTGCGGGTCGAAGCTGCTGAAGTTCCGCACTGCGTGCAGGTGACATTGCCTACAGGTCGCAAGCCGGTTCTTTCCGGCGGCCAGATGGGACTTCGGGTCGCTGACGGGGAGAATATCATGGGCGCCGTGGCAGTCGTCGCACTGGGCGGCCGGCGCGTAGCCCAGCCGGGTCAGCTCGCCGTGCAGGCTCATCCCATAGCGGCTGGACAGATCCGGGTGGCAGTTGCCGCAGCGATTGGAAAGCGCCAATTGGAAAGGAAGCTCCTCGGGGTTCAGCATCTCGTGCGACTGGTGGCAGTCGGTGCAACTCGGCTTTCGTTTCCCTGCGCCGCCGGGGGCCGCCCTTTCCGCCGGCCTGCCCGGTCCGCTCCCCCGCCCATGCTCGCTCGCTTCGAGCCGTTCCTCGATGAACCGGTGACACTTCCCGCACGTGGCCGCCACGTTGGCCGGGTGGAGCGTCGACCGGACGTCCGCCGCGTAGTAGATCCCGTGGGCGCCGTGGCAGCTCGAGCAGACCGCCGTGACCATCAGCCCCGACTCAAACAGCCCGTTGCCATGCACGGTTTTCGCATACGTCTGCAAGTCTTCTTCATGGCACCCGCCGCAGGTTTGCACCTGTTTGTTGGAGAATACGGGCGAGCGGCTGTCCTTGGCCGGATAGACCCGATGCAGATTCGCGCCGTGGCACGCTCCGCAATCCATCGGCGTTCCCCGGTCGTTTTCGTCCCGCTCGCCCGCCTTGGCATGCACCCCCTTGCGGAGGGCGGTCAACTGGTCCTTGTGACAGTTGCCGCAGGCTTTTCTCACGTCGGCCAGCTCGCGGAACCCGTCCTCCGCGGCGTGGAGATCGCCGGGGTCGAAGACCGTGGGATCGCCGCCGTGGCAGTCGTGGCAATTGACCCCCTTTTGCCAATGAATGTCGTCGGCGAACTGGTCGGCAGGCATGTAGAGCCGCAGATTCTCTCCCTCCCACAGCTCCTTTTCGCCGTGGCACATCACGCACGCGTTCTCGTCCGGCGCCAGTTGAGAGCCCTCGGGCGGCTGGGCGGCAAGATCCCCGTTGGCGGCCACGGCTGCCAGGATCAAGAGCCGCCAAAATCGCGTTCTCATGGGAGCAGTCCCCAACCAATTACGACCGCGAGGGAGGCCCGATTACAAAAAACGGGCGTTGCCGTAGCGGCCAGAAGATCCCGGCCCGGCAGGGCATCTTCAAGACACCCCACCCGGCCGGGGAAAGCGCCAATGACGCCATTACGCCACACGTGCCCGAGGAGCACACGTCCCTCTCATCCTCAAGACGGAAGACACGGGGCCAAGGCTCTTGGGACAAAGACGGCGACGAAACGTGCAGAGGACCTGCGGGCCCCTACTTCTTGGTTTGCAGCTCCTTGGGGGTCTCGCTTTCCTTGTGAGCTTTGAGCGTGTGGCACGTGACGCAAACGTTCTTCGGGAGCATCATCCAGATCGAGTCCCTGGCTTCCTTTTCCTGTGCCTCGTTGAGCTTCTCCTTGCCGAAAGCCTTGCAGATCTCCCCGTGCTTACTTCCGGGACCGTGACAGGCCTCGCAGGTGGTCCCTTTCAAGGCGGCGTCCGCCTCCTCCTTGTAACCGGTCGGTTCCCCGTAGCCGGTCGTGTGGCACTTCAAACACTTGGCGTCCTTCTGGTACTTCGCTGGAAGAAGGTCGAACGTCTGGGAATGTTTGTCCTTTTTCCAAGACATGAATTGCTTGAAGTGGCAGGAGGCACATTCTTTTGCCCCGGTGTACTCCTGGTCGGCCGGCGGGGCCGGCTCGTCCGCTTCAGCCATCGCTTGCGCGGGCGCCGAGGACATCGTCATCAGCGCACCGATGAGCACCACGGAAGTCAGAGCAACCACGGTCCCAGCAAACACACTCCGCGTCAGCCTACACATACGCTTTCCTCCCTTGTTCTTGTTGCTTTGGCGCGGTGGTAACGATGGCATCCACCCGTACGGACTACAGATTACCACCACATCTCCTACGTTCGTTACCGCCAAGTCTACTTTCTGCGACTGGGCCCGTCAACAACCCGAGAACGAACTTTCTTCGTCTTCTAAAGTGCGGTTGAGCCATGGGTTACAACCTTGCTCTGCCTGGGAAGAATATGTTTAGTTTTAGAGTGATTATTCTGGACCACAGGCACTCGCGCGCTGCAATCTCAAGCGTATTCCAGCCATTTGAAAGTTCCCAAAGAGCAAATGAATGTTTCCCAACCGGAATCACGACCAAGTGACACAACTATAAAGATCCCGAGGCACGAATGGTAATGTACAGACGGACTGCCTTGTGCTACCATGACCGGCTCTTGGCACCGTAAGGGCACCTGCGGTGCCCGGGCGGCACGCGCACGTTGCGTAGAAATCAAGGGGACGGGGTGCCCTCCCGCACAGGGTATTCGGGCCTCCCTTGTCGCCGCGGTGAACGCAAGAGGCGTCGCCGTTGAACCCGCGCGAACCGTGAAGTTGACTGAGTGAAGCAGTACCGAAATTGGTGCGGGGATCGGCGCCGGCCAAGTCGTGGGAAACGCATCTCGTCGCGAGCCGGCGGGCCCCCCCGCTCCCTGAGGAAAAGGAAGATAATGTCTGAGTCGTTTGAACCTCCTTCGAGGCGAAACTGGCTTCTCTGGAGCCTGAACACGGGCATTGCGGCCACTGCGGCCGCGGTTTTCTACCCGGTCGTACGGTTCCTTTGGCCACGGCCGGCCACCGTGTCCGGCGCACAGGAAATGGCGGCTCCGTTCCGGGTGAACCAGTTGCCGAATGCTGAGGGTAACCCGTTCAACTTCGGTGGGAAGCCCTGCCTGGTCGTCCTCAGTGCAGACGGAGCGAAAAGGCTGGCGCGAGGTGAGCCCCTCAGGACGGATGACGTGCGGGCTTTCAACGCCATTTGTTCCCACGTGGACTGCACCGTCCAGTACCGTCCGGAGAAGGGCGACATTTTCTGCAACTGCCACGACGGTGTTTACGATCTCAACGGGAGGAACGTTTCGGGGCCGCCCCCACGCCCTCTCGAAGCGTATAAGGTGACCCTGAGGGGAGAACCCGGACAGGAGGAAATCATTGTCTCACGCAGCACATGAAGACACGCCGCAAGGCCCGAGGCTGCCCCAGCGCGCGTGGGCCTTTCTGTTCGAGCGGCTGGGCCTGGAAGTGGCCCAGTCGCTTGCCGCCAAGAAAACCGTGCCCATCCACCGGTGCGCGCCCTTCTATTTCTTGGGCGGGATGGCCCTGTTCCTGTTCGGCGTCCAGATCGTCACCGGGATACTCCTGTCGTTGTATTACAAGCCGTCGCCCGACCAGGCGTTCGAGAGCGTGCGGGCCATCATGACCGAGGTGGAGTACGGCTGGCTCATCCGGTCGGTACACTCCTGGAGCGCAAACCTGCTCGTGGGGGCCCTGTTCCTTCACCTCCTGACCACCTACATGATGCGGGCGTACCGGCCTCCCCGCGAGTTCACCTGGTTTACCGGAATTGCGCTTCTGGCCCTTTTCATGGCCTTCGGGTTCAGCGGTTACCTGCTCCCCTGGAACCAGTTGGCTTTCTTCGCCAGCGCCGTCGGGACCAAGATCGCGGGGTCGGTGCCCGTGGTCGGTGAGAAGCTCTTGCTACTGGCCCGGGGCGGAGAGAACGTCACCGGCGACACGCTGGCCCGCTTCTACGCCCTCCATGTGGTCGTGTTCCCCCTGGTGACGTTTGCCCTGCTCGGAGTGCATCTTTTCCTCGTGCAGCAGCACGGGATGAGCATTCCGGACCGGGAAGCCCGCCGGCACGGCGGCGAAGAGAAGGTCAGGTCCATGCCCTTTGTCCCCCATTTTCTGCTCCGCGACATGGTCGGCTGGTACCTTGCCCTGGGACTCCTGGCGGCGCTGGCTGCACTATTTCCGTGGGAACTGGGCGAGAAGGCAGAGCCGTTCGGATCGGCCCCAGAGGGAATTAAACCCGAATGGTATTTCCTCTTCATGTTTCAGGCCTTGAAACAATTGCCCCCTCACGTCCTGGGGATCGAGGGCGAGGTGGTGGGCGTCCTTTTCTTCGCTGCCGTGGGGCTGGCCGTGCTGGCGATCCCGTTCCTGGACGTTGGGGAGCGGAGCCGCCGAGTCCTGAATTACTGTGCCGTCCCCTGGGTCGCCTTCATCATTGTGATGACCGCCTGGGGGTGGTTTCCCGACCACCTGCGTTTGAGCGTCCTTTTGGGAACGGGGCTCTCCCTCGGAATGCTCGTGCTGACGTTTCCTTTCCTCGATCGCGGCGGGCCGGCCCGGCGCTTGGTCAACGTTCTGGGTGCGGTGGCCGTATTCATCTTCATTGCCGTGACCGCCTGGGAGCTACTTGTATGAGATCACTTCTGAGAATCATCCTGGCGGCGATGCTGCCGCTAGCCACGATTTCGTGGGCTCGGGCCCAACAGGAGGAAGAGACCAAGCCAGCGGCCCAGGGGGCCAACGAGGTCGAGCCGCTTCCGGAAGAGTATTCGTGCATGTTCTGCCACGGGCGGGAGGGGACGCTGGCCGAGTCGGACGACACGAAACACCTGGTCGTCACCGAGGAAGATCTCACGCGAGACATCCATTGGCAAAAGGGCCTCCGCTGCCACGATTGCCACGGCGGGAACCCCGTTCTCGATGCGTATGTAGACCATCGGGACGATCCCGATTTCCTCGGCCGGGTGATCGCGTCGCCGGCCGACATCGCAAAGTCCTGCGGCCATTGCCACTCGGACCTCGTCTTCATGCGACGCTTCGCCCCCTCCTCCCGAACCGACCAGGAGGCGGAGTACCGGACCAGCGGTCACGGGCAGCGGCTCGAAACGGCCCGAGAAGAGCACGCGAAAGCACTCGAACAGTTCAAGGAGAAAGGCGGAGAGGGAGAGCCGCCGGTCTTCGAAGCCCCGCACGTAGCCACCTGCGTCTCCTGTCACGGCAGGCACGGTATCCTTGCGGTCGACGACCAGAATTCGCCGGTCTATCCCACGCACGTCGCCGAGACCTGCGCCACCTGCCACGCTGACAAGGACTTGATGGCGGGCCTTGCCTTCGGGGACCCTCCCCGCCCACTCGGCCACGACCAGTATGCCCGCTGGCGCGAGAGCGTCCACGGGAAGGCCATGCTGGACAAAGGCGACCTGAGCGCTCCGACCTGTAACGACTGTCACGGCAACCACGGCGCCATGCCCCCGGGCGTCGACTCGGTCGCCAACGCCTGCGGCACGTGTCACGGAAAGGTCGCCAAGCTGTTCGCCGAGACCGCCATGAAGCACAAGTTTGAGGAACAGGGGCTCCCCGGTTGTGCCCAATGCCACGGAAATCACCAGACCCTCACACCCACCGATGAGATGCTCGGGATGGAAAAGGGAGGCGTCTGCGCCGAGTGCCACAAGAACAAACAGTACGGGGCCACTTTGGCCGGTGCGGAGACGGCGCGGGCGATGCGTTCCGGGCTGGAACGGCTCAAGCGGGAGATTTCCGAGGCCGAGGATAAGGTTGAGGAGGCGGAACGGCTCGGGATGGAGGTTCGCGGGCCGCGATTCGACCTCCGCCAGGCCGTCGATGCCCTGACCAACGCCCGTTCGATGATTCACAGCTTCGCGGCGGCTCCGGTGGAAGAGGCCCTCAACGAGGGCTTGCGGGTCACTGCGGAGGTCAACGAGAGAGCTGCATCAGCCCTGGCGGAGCATACCTCCCGCAGGGTGTGGCTGGCCGCCTCCCTGGTGCCGATCGGGATCGTGATCGTCCTTTTGTTGCTCTATATCCGCACGCTGCCGATACCGACCAAGTGACCGGCCTTTTGTCTCCTCGTCCTGCTTTGCCTATCTTATCCTGCCACCTGTCATAGCGTTGGAAAGCGCGCGGTATCTGGATAATATACACAGGCAGTGGCAGCATCGAGAGTCGCGTGACGACAGAACTTATCAGAGCACGGGGCCTCCACGCGAAGGTGAGTTTGACAGGGCACCGGCGATTTGTTATACGGCTTCCCCACTGATGCGCATTGGGAACCCCGAGGCTGGGGAAGCAGACCCCCAGTTCTGACCCGTGCGACCGGCTGCACGTCTCATCTTCGCGCCGGAGCCTGCCCAAGGAGGACGGATCCGAATGACCACCGGCTGGAAGCTGGCCGTTGGAGGTCTTGTGGTGGTGGGGACCACGGCTTACATGGCCTATCTGGGTGCCGCCACCAGTTGGCAATACTACTGGACGGTCGACGAGTGTCTGGCCAACGCCGGCACGACCAACGGGCACCAACCGGAGGTTGGTCGGTCGGTGCCCGGCGGAGTTCGGGTACGCGTCAGCGGCAAGATCGCGACCGGCAGCCTGCGGATTTCCCCCGATCGGAAACAGGCCGACTTCTCCCTGGAGGGAACCGAACGAGAGCTGGGCGTGAGTTGCTCCGGCCCTCTGCCGGACAATCTCGCCGAGGGCATCGACGTGGTGGCAGAGGGACGCCTGGAAAACCCCGGCCTGCTGCGGGCCGACAAGGTCCTCACCCGTTGTGCCGGCAAGTACAAGTCGCAAGGGCCTTCCGCACCATCCCAAGACACTCCCGCCGACAGCACGTCGCCGTAGAAGAGGCTCATGAACGTTCTCGGTCAACTCTGTCTCCTTGCGGCTTTCGTGGGCTCGGGCTACGCGGCCTTTGCCGGCGTGGTGGGGCGCGGACGTGGTCGTCGTGCCGTGGGACGAAGCGGCGATTGGGCGGCCGTGGGCAGCGTGCTGGCACTGACGGTGGTGACCGCCGTATTGGCCCGGGCGCTGTTGGTCAAAGACTTTCGTCTCGCCTATGTCGCGGAGTACTCCAGCCGGCTTTTGCCCTGGCACTATTCGCTCTCCGCGCTCTGGGTCGGGCAGTCGGGTTCGTTGCTGGTATGGGCGTGGTTCTTGGGCGTGCTGGCCCTGGCGTACCGCTTCTGGCCCCGCCGCAAGCCGAGCGAGCTTCGCGAGCAGGCCTTCAGCGTGATGATGGTCTATCTCTGTTTCCTCGCGG
>Ga0154737_1293_pt2 | contig 12016 bp, 10 predicted proteins | sample Rifle2008BG16ft_FD_105745 | JGI IMG/M metagenome (GOLD analysis project Ga0154737, IMG submission 105745) | Planctomycetes bacterium RBG_16_64_12 | reverse complement strand
CCGAGGCGGACGCGACCTCTTCCTGGCCGCCCGCGGCACGCGGCGGTAGAATGTAGCCATGTGTGGACGATTCACCCTGAGAGCACCGGCCAGCGTGGTGGCGGCCCAGTTCGGCCTGTTCGAGATGCCGCCGTTTACGCCGCGGTTCAACATCGCGCCCACGCAGCCCGTGGCCGTGGTGCGCGCTTGCCCCGAAGGTCCGGGGCTCGAGCGGGAGCTGGCCTGGCTGCGCTGGGGGCTGATCCCGAGTTGGGCCAAGGACCCGGCGATCGGCAACCGGATGATCAACGCCCGGGCGGAGACGGCGGCCGAGAAGCCGGCGTATCGGGCGGCGTTTCGGCATCGCCGATGTCTGGTCGTGGCCGACGGTTTTTACGAATGGCAGCGGACCGGAGGCCGCAAACAGCCGTACTTCATCCGCATGCGTGACGATCGGCCTTTCGCCTTCGCCGGGCTGTGGGAATCCTGGCACGGGCCGGAGGAAGGGCCCCTCGAGTCGTGTACCTTGCTCACCACCGAGCCGAACGAGCTTCTGGAGCCGATCCACAACCGGATGCCGGTGATCCTGGCTGCGGACGACTACCGGCAGTGGCTCGACCCCACGATCCAGAAGCCCGAGGCAGTTGCGATGCTATTGCGTCCACTGCCCGCCGAAGGGATGACGTCGTATCCCGTCACCACCTACGTAAACAGCCCAACCCGCGACGATGCCCAGTGCATCGAGAAGGTGGCGTGACTCAATGGCAATGGGTGCGACGCGACTGATTCTCGTAGGCGGATTCCTGGGGGCGGGCAAGACGACGCTGCTGGCCCGGGGCGCCGAGCAGATGGCCCGGCTGGGAAAGCGGGTTGGGCTGGTGACCAACGATCAGGCCGCCAACCTGGTCGACACGGCGATCCTGGAAAGGGCCGGATCGGAAGTCCGGGAGGTCGCCGGCGGCTGCTTCTGCTGCCGATTTCCCGACCTGATCGCCGCGGCGGAGGAGCTTGTCGCCAGGTTCGATCCGGACGTTCTCATCTGCGAGCCGGTGGGCAGTTGCACCGATCTCTCCGCCACGGTGATTCAGCCGATCAAGAGACTCTACGGCGACCGGTTCCTCGTGGCACCCTACAGCGTGCTCGTCGACCCGAGGCGGGCCCAGGAAGCCTTTTTGGTGGACCGGCCCCAAAGCCCGTTTCCGGACAACGTCCTCTACATCTTCCGCAAGCAACTCGAAGAGGCCGACGTGATCGTGCTGAACAAGGCCGACCTCCTCTCTTCTGCCGAGCTGGCGGAGCTGAAAGCGAGCCTGGGAGACCACTTTCCCGGTACGCCGGTGGTGGCCCTTTCGGCGCTGCGCGGCGACGGCGTGGAGGCGTGGCTCGATTTCGTCGGCCGGGACAATCCGTCGGGCCGGCAGATCGCCGAAGTGGATTACGACCTCTATGCCGAAGGGGAGGCGGTCCTGGGTTGGCTCAACGCCGTCGTCGAACTCCGCCCCCGAGACAAGACCGACTGGAAATCCCTCTGTCTGGATCTTGTGAAGAAGGTGCAAGGGGAGCTTCGCCAGAGGTCTGCGGAAATCGCCCATCTCAAGCTGTATCTGACGACCGAGGCCGCGTCGATCCGCGCGAATCTGACGGGCAATCAGGAGGAGCCGTTGGTTCAGGCCGACCGGGGAGTCCAGAGCGGCTGCGGGCCGGCCTCCCTGCTGATCAACGCCCGCGTTCATCTCGACCCCGGTCCCTTGCGGAGCGTCGTCGAGCAGTGCCTTCGTTCGGTGGCGGGCAGCGCGGTGGAAGCGCGAATTACAAGCCTGGAGAGCTTCCAGCCCGGCCGCCCGGTGCCGACCCACCGAATCGGATTTGTCGTTTGACTCCGGGCGGGGCGCCCCCACGAAGGGGGTGGTACTCATCCCTCTCGAATCGCGAGCGAGGGTTGACACCCGAGCGGGCAGACTGCAAAGTTATAGATTCGCATTCTGCGAGGCACCCCACTGGTTGTTCCCAAAAGTCTGGAGCGTATTGAGGTTTAAGGATGCAACTCATCATTTGCGACGAGTACGAACAGTTGAGCAGGGCCGCGGCCAAGACGGTGGCTAAGACGCTGAATTCCAAGCCCAACGCGGTGATGGGACTGGCCACCGGCAGCACCCCGCTGGGTCTGTACCAAGAGCTGGTCCGGATGCACAAGGAAGAAGGGCTCGACTTCTCCCAGGTCACCACCTTCAACCTCGACGAATACGTGGGCCTGCCCAACAATCATCCGCAGAGCTACCACTATTTCATGTCCGAGAACCTGTTCAATCACGTCAACATCCCGCGGCAGAACGTCTACATCCCCTCGGGAACGACCGACAACTACGAGGCCTTCTGCAAGTGGTACGAGCAGCGGATCGTCGACTGCGGGGGCATTGACCTGCAAGTGCTGGGCATCGGGACCGACGGTCACATCGCCTTCAACGAGCCGTCCAGCTCACTGGGATCGCGGACCCGAATCAAGACCCTCGCCAAGCAGACCATCGAAGACAACGCCCGTTTCTTCGACAACCCCGACGACGTCCCCGTTTACGCGATCACCATGGGCGTCGGCACGATCCTGGAAGCCCGGAAGATCATCCTGCTGGCCAGCGGCGAGAGCAAGGCTGAGGCCATTGCCGCGGCGATCGAGGGCCCCGTAACGAGCATGTGTACGGCCAGCGCCCTGCAACTGCACGCCGACACCATCTTCTTTCTCGACCGCGCGGCGGCCGGCCGCCTGAACATGCGAGAATACTACGAGTGGGTTCAGGCCAAGCTGCCCGGCGCCCCGGGAGGCAATTGATCACCCCGCCCGCCAGCGCCCGGCCTGGGACTGTCCTCTAAGGAGTTCCTTCGATGCGACTGATTTTGTTGGATCGCCTCAACGGCAAGCGTTTTCACTTCTATCCGCTTGCCTTGAGTCGCCCGATCTGGGAGTTGCGGTGCGGCATGACCACGCTGGGCGAAAAGCTGGTCGCCAAGACCGGGGCTTCCGACGTGGCCTGCTTCGTGCCGCCGTACATGGCCGAAGTCTACCGCGCGGAAAGCGGCCGCCCGGTGAACGACCCTCGATCGCTCAGGGGCGACGATCTCTTGGTGGTCAACGGGCGGGTGAAAGCGTCGCACGTTTGCGTCGAGCGGAAGGGCCCGAGCCGGATTGCCACCGATGCCGACGGCGAGTGCCTCTACGCCCGGATCGCCAAGGAGGACCTCCCCCGCTTGAACTCCGATTCGGTCGACGCCCTCTTGGATTCGGCCAGGCAGTCGTTGCCGGCGGTCGAGGAAGAGGTGCCCGTGTGGGACTACACGTGGGACCTGGTGCTGGCCAATCCGGAGCAATTGAGGGAGGATTTCACGGCCGCCGGGCGAAGCGGCATCGAGGGGACGGTCGAAGAGCCCAGCGCGATTCGCGGCAGCCGGAAAGACGTCTACGTCGCGCCTGGGGCGATGGTGCATCCGATGGTGGTGCTCGACGCCGCGGAAGGCCCGATCTACATCGACGAAGGGGCCCAGATCCATCCCTACACCCGCATCGAAGGACCCTCCTACATCGGCAAGAAGACGATCCTGCTGGGCGCCAAGTGCCGGGAGGGGAACACGATCGGGCCGGTCTGCCGCGTCGGCGGGGAGGTGGAGGAGTCGATCATCCACGGCTACTCGAACAAGTATCACGACGGCTTTCTGGGCCACGCCTACGTGGGCGAGTGGGTCAACCTGGGAGCGCTGACGACCAATAGCGACCTGAAGAACGATTACTCCCACGTGGAGGTCACCCTCGAGGACGGCCGGCCGGTCAATACCGGTTCCACCAAGGTGGGCTCGCTGATCGGCGACCACACCAAGACGTCGATCGGCACGCTGTTGAACACGGGGGCCAACGTGGGGGCGATGGCCGTGGTCAACACCACGGGGATGCCGCTGCCGAAGTTTATTCCCTCCTTTGCCTGGCTGGTGAAAGGTGCGGTGACCAAGGGCCACGGGAGGACGGGATTGTATCGGACCGCCGAGGTTGCCATGGGACGCCGCAAGCGCCCCTGGACCCCGGCCCACCAAGCGATGTGGGATGAGGTCTTCGAACTGACCGCGGAGGCGCGCAACAAGGCCCTGAAGAAAGGCCGCATTGCCCTGGCCGCCTCCTAACGCAGGAGATTCTCTTCATGCCAAGTGTAGAAGAACGAGTGATTGCGGTCGCTGCCCGCGTATTGAGGCTCGACCCCAGCGAGATCAAGCCGGAGCACGCCTTCACCACCGACCTGGGGGCCGAGAGCGTCCAGTCGGTCGAGCTGGTGGCCAATTTCGAGGAGGAGTTCGGCATCGAGATGGACGAAGACGCGGCGCTGGCCGTCCAGACCGTAGGGGACGCGGTCACGTTCATCGCCAACGTGTGCAAGGAGCGGGGCGTCGACGTGTAGAGCCGGAAAAAGGGGACAGGTCCAATTTGCCGGGACGGCCCGAAGGGTGCTTCGCACAAAATGGACCTGTCCCCTTTTTCCCGAAAGGAGCCTGCATGGCCAAGAAATCCCATCCCCTGGTCGACGCGACCGAGCCCAATTTCCTGGAGGAGACGTTCGATTACAGCCTGCCGCCGCTCGTGCGGTTCGACGGTCCCGTGATCGAGTACGTCGACGGAGAGCCGGTGGAGTTTGATCCGCAGTCGCTCAAGACGCGCGACATCGTGATCACCGACACCACCTTCCGCGACGGCCAACAAGCCCGGCCGCCGTACGCGATCGACCAGATGGTGCACATCTATGATCTCCTCTCGAAGCTGGGCGGGCCCAGCGGCGTCGTGCGCCAGACGGAGTTCTTCCTCTACACCAAGAACGACCGGGAAACCCTCGACCGCTGCCGCGAGCTGGGACACGCCTATCCGGAGTGCACCGGCTGGATCCGCGCCGTGCCGGGCGACTTCCGGCTGGTCCAGGAGGCGGGACTGAAAGAAACGGGGATGCTCACCAGCAGCTCCGACTACCACATCTTCGGAAAACTCAAGTTCAAGAGCCGCCGCGAGTGCATGGACGCCTACTGCCAGGTGGTCGACGCGGCGTTCGAGGCCGGCGTCCGCCCTCGCTGCCATTTGGAGGACGTCACCCGGGCCGACGTCGACGGCTTCATCCTGCCTTTCGCCGAACGCCTGATGCGGATGAGCGAGCAGGTGCCCGAAGATCTCTCGGTCAAGATCCGGCTTTGCGACACGATGGGCTTTGGGCTCAGCTTTCCGGGCGTCGAGCTGCCGCGAAGCGTTCCCAAGCTGGTCTACAAGCTCAACCAGGAGGTGGGCGTGCCCAGCGACCGGCTGGAATGGCACGGGCACAACGATTTCCACAAGGTGCACGTCAACGGCGCCACGGCGTGGCTCTACGGCTGCGACGCGGTCAACGCCACCCTGTTCGGCTACGGCGAGCGGACCGGCAACCCGCCGCTGGAAGGCGCCATCTTTGAGTACATCGCGCTAAAGGGCGACCTCTCGGGCATCCAGACCCAGGTGATTACCGAGCTGGCCGACTACATGCGGTCGATCAACTTTCCGATTCCCGCAAACTATCCCTTCGTGGGCAAGGCGTTCAACACCACGTCGGCCGGGATCCACGCGGGCGGGCTGCGGTCCGACGAGCGGATCTACAACGTCTTCGACACCTCCACGCTCCTGGGTCGTCCACCCCGCGTGGCCCTGACCGACAAGAGCGGCTCCGACGGCGTGGCCCTTTGGGTCAACGAGTTCTTCGGCCTCAAGGGCGACGAGCGACTCAGTGTGATGAAGGTCCACAAGGTCGCCCGCTGGGTCCGCGACCAGTACGAAGAGCACCACCGCATGACCGCCATCAGCGACGAAGAGCTGGAGGCCAAAGTCAAAGAGCTGATGCCCCAGTACTGGGCGAAGTATAAAGGATGAGGGATTAGGGATTGGAGAGTTCGGAGTGGGCAGTGCCCGATCGTCTTCATTCATCCTTCATCATTCATCCTTCATCCTTTCCTCATGCCGCGTCGGAGAGTTGGGTCCGGTGCAATCGCCGATAATCGGGACAACTGGCCAACAGCTCGTCGTGTGTGCCGCAACCGACGATTCGGCCCGCCTCCATCACCACAATGCGGTCTGCCAGGCGTAGCATCGAGAGACGGTGACTGATGACGATGGCCGTGCGCCCGCGCACGAACTCCTCCAGGGCCTGGTGGATGAGCTTTTCACTCTCGACGTCGATCTGGCTTGTGGCCTCGTCCAGGATGAGGATCTCGGGGTCGCGGAGAATGGCCCGGGCCAGGGCGATCCTTTGGCGTTGACCTCCCGAAAGACGGCCGCCGCTTTGCCCGATGATCGTCTCGTAGCCCTGCTCGAGGTCTTGCGTGATGAATCGATGGGCGTGTGCCCGTTGGGACGCCTGGATCACTTGCTCGTCCGTGGCATCCGGGGCCCCGTACCGGATGTTGTTCATGATGGTGTCGTCGAAGAGAAGCGTTTCCTGCGTCACCAGGCCGATGCGATCGCGCAAGTCGGCCAGTCGCATTTGCGCAAGCTCGACGTCATCCAGTCGGACCGACCCCTGGATCGGGTCGAAGAACCTTGGGATCAGGTTGGCCAACGTGCTTTTCCCGCAGCCGTTCGGGCCGGCCAAGGCCACGGTTTCGCCCAGGGGGATACGGAGGCTGATGTCGCGAAGCACCGGCTCCTCGCGCCGGTAGTGGAAGCTGACGTGCTCCAGGATCAATTCGCGATGGGGGCGGGGCACGGAGCGCGGCTCGGGCGGGTCGGCTACGGCAGGCACCTGGTCCAGGAGACCGCAAATCCGGTCGGACGCCGCGATCCCGGCGATGAGCGTCGCGTAAATGTCCGACATCTTCCGCCCCGGGTCGGCCACGCCCGCCAGCATGCCAAAGAAGACCAAGAGCAGGGTCGCGCTCAACGGTTCCCCGCTGATTTTGACACCTAGGATGTGAGTCTCCTGGTTGAGCACCATGTAGGCGCCGGCCAGGATCGCCACGGAGACCACGGCCAGCCCCATGATTTCCGTCACGGGCTTCAGAAACGCCAGGTACGCGGTGAAACGCATTCTCCGCCGAACGTACTCCCTGGTGGTGTGGGCGAATCGCCGGCATTCGTGGTTCTCCATGGTGGAGGCCTTGACGACCTTGATTCCGTTGAAGGCCTCCGAGAGGCGGGCGTACAGCTCGGCGATGACGTCCATGCTCCGGCCGCTGGTGCGTTTCATCGCTTTGGTCAACCGCCGCATCAACAGCAGGCCCAGCGGCGTAATCAAGAGCGAAAGCAACAGCAACCGCCACGAGATAAACGCTGCGCCAATCAGACAGACAATCATCTTCAGCGGCTCGCGGATCGCCTGGCCCAGCAGGGCCTCGAATCCGCTTTCCAGGATTCTCATGTCGTGGGTGAACCGAGACAGCAGGCCGCTTGTGCGATACACCCCGAAGGTGGCCAGGTCGAGCTTGAGCGTCTTCGCGAACAGCTCATTGCGCAGGTCCGCCACGGCGAGATCCCTAACGCGGGCAACGAGGATGATGTTGCCCACCAGGAACGCCGACTTCAGCGCGGTCCCCAACATCATCGCGCCCACCACCCAGACGAGGTCCAAGAACGGATCGTCGGGCATCGCGCGCTTGATGAGCCATTGGTACTTGTGGGCCCTTGCCAGGGCCTTTTGCGCCTTTGCCAGGTTCGCTTCCTTCAAGGCGACGGTGGCTTTGGGGTCGTTTTCTTGTTCCGGCTCGGCGTCGACGTCCTGCCGGCGCACAAGGGCGATGGCCCCGGTCAGCTCGTCGCAGGCCTTTTGTCGATCGGCCACCTGGCGGTCGGCCCAGTCGTGAAAGGACTCGCCGCGAAAGACCACTTCGACAAAGGGATAGAGCGCTGCAATGTTCGCCCCCCACAAAATGCCAACCATCACCGAACAGATGACCGACAACGCAATGGAATAACGGTAACGAAGGGCTGACCGCACCACTCTGGCAAAGTTTTTCATTTCCGGCCTTCCAGTGTCTTCATGGAGTTGAGCACAACTCGGGGTTGCTTTGCTCTGCCAAACCGGGAAGCCTCGAAATGCTGCGACGGAAAACGACGACCACGTCCCATTGGCCTACCAGCGGCGGATCGAAACGCTTGACCGGCTTGGGAGCGAGGTCGCGATGGTAGCGGACCGTGTCGACAGGGGCTTCAATGGGGACGACCCAAGGGTCCTCGGTCGTGTGGATGTACGTTCTGGGTTTCACTTGGATCTGGATCGACTCGAGCCCCGCTTGTACCATGTGCGGAATCACGGCTCTCAGCGCATCCCCGGTCAGGTAATGCGATCGGTGCCCCTTCCAGTGCGTCCACGCAAAACGGAGCCCCATCCGGCGGAGCGCGCCTTCGCCGATCCGCTCGTCCTGCTCGAAGTTCGGCATCCGCAGCCAGACGCCGGCCTGGGCCTTCTCCAACGCCGCCGCGAGCACCGTGTCCGACCACACTTTACCGGGCAAATGCTCCAAGAAGTCCCATGCCAAGTAGAAGTCCGCCGGGGGCAGCTTCTCGTGCGCCCCAGGGGCGGTCAGGTCCAGGCACAAAAACCCGTAACCCCGAGCGCGGACGTCTGGCGCGAGATCGCTCGACCGATCCACGCCGAGGCATTCGCTCGGAAGGATCGCGCGGGCCGATTCGCCGTAGTATTCTGGGGCCTTCTTGCGGAACTCGTCCATGGCCGCGCCCGATTTGCAGCCCAGGTCAACCACTCTCGGATTCACGGCGTTTCTCCTTATTCGTGCGGCCGGGTCTTCGACGAAGCTCCCTCACGCAGCCTCCCTCGGCCGAGCCCCCGCCGGCATCGGCCCCCCGCGGTGTTCGGCCAACCGGGTGTTAAGCACCATCAGCTCGGAAACCGCTGCCCGGTGGATCGAGTATTCCGTTGCCTTGCGGAGTCCTTCGGAGCGAATCCGCTCTCTTAAGTCGCCGTCCTGAACCAGATCGCGAAGCACGGCATAGCAATGGTCTTCATCCTCGGTGTTGGCCAACACGGCGTTGGCGCCGTCGACCGCGTATTCATCGGCGCCGCCTTTTTGCGGCAGGATCACCGCGCAACCGCAAGCCATTGCTTCCAGGCCAGTTCGACCGAACGCTTGATAATCGGAGAGGTCTACAAAGACGTCGGATCTCCGCAGCAGATCCGCCACCTGTTCGCGGACCAGAACGCCGTGGTCTTGGAACGGGTAATCGCTCTGGAGGCCGTGGCCGGCAAAATCGCCGGGCTGGCACCCGAAAAGATGGATTTCCACGCCGCTTTCCAGCTCACGCTGAAGGCGTTTGAGGACGCGCATCGTCCGTGCGGCTCCCCGCCGCGGGGTGCCGGGGCGGATCATCGCCGAGACCCGAACGGCTCGATCCGTTTCGCCCTGCCGGAACCGAGGGTAGTAGACCTCGTGGTCGAGACTCGGCGAGACCTTCCAGACCTCGACGCCGTGCTGCTGCCGGACTTCTCGGCGAATCCAGTCTGTCTTGGCAAAGAGGACCATGCCGGCAATGCAGGTGTACGACCGGCGCGCGCCCTTCCAACGAGAGCAGCCTTCGCGGTAGAATAGCGGTTCGTAGTCTTGCACGTAGTAGGCCGGCATGATAGCCGGGTCCTTGTCCACGACTGTTCTGACCAGTTCCGTCGAATTCCAGATCGTGGCAATCACGATGTCGAAGCCTCTGGCGTAGGAGAGTAGCTCGGCCTCCGACTGGTAGAAGAAGAAAAGCTCCTCTGCCGCGGGCAGTTGCGGATAGTTGGCTCGGTAGTTTTCGCGGTGCTTCTTCCTCACCGCGACCTGTACGTCGACCCCTATCCGACGCATGCCCGAGGACTCTTGAACCACCGAGTGCGCCCCGCCGCCGCCGCCACCCACCGGCAAGAGAAAAAGGATTCTCGGCTGGTGGCACTGGGAAGCCGGGACTTGGGTCAGCAGGTGGTGGAGGAACCGACGCCGGGTTTCCGCCAATCGCGGGTCGCTGCGCAGCGCGTCCACGCACGTTTTCACGCAATCCTTACCGTGCTTCCGGGCCAACGCCTCGCCGCCCTGCTCGGCCAGAACCTTGCGACGCTCGTGCGAATAGCTGCGCGACTTGGCGTGATAGACGTACACGTGATCGGCCACGGCCAACTGATGGCCCAAGGCCCCGGCGCGGAGGCAGAAATCGTTCTCTTCTCCGTAGCCGAAGGGAAATGCGTCCTCGTCAAGATAGCCGACGGACTCGATGACCGCTCGCTTGATCGCCAGACAGAAGCCGTTGAGAATGGGGACGCGCGGGAACCGCTTCAGGCTGGCAGCCCGCAGGGCTTGGGCCATGTCTTCGACCGCCCAGCCGGAAGGCAGCGGATTCACCGCCCAGTCGCCCGCGGCACCAAACCGCTCGGGAATCGACTGCCAACTGGCCGCGTTGGAAAGCGGCCCCACGATGCCGATGCGAGGGTCGCTCTGGCCGCATTCGATCAATCCGTCGAGCCAGCCGGGCGTGACGATGGTATCGCTGTTCAGCAGGACCGCGTAGTCTTCCTTCGCAGCCCGCAGCCCCTGGTTCGCCGCCTTGGTGTAGCCGCCGGCCTGCTCGTTGCGGATGAGGCTCACTTGGCAGTGCCGCTCTCGCAAGGCTGCCAGATAGTCGCGGCACTCCGCGTCACTGCCGTCGTCCACCAAGTAGATCGGATGTTTCCGGTCGGTGTGCTCCAGCACGGACTGAAGGCAGGAGCGGACGTCGTCCAGGGCATTATGTACGCAAATGACCAACCCGGCCGTGAGGGTCTGGCAGAAAGGGTTCAGGGTTCGGGGTTCAGGGTTCAGAATATCGCTTGGGAGCGCTACGGTGTTCTCGACTAAACACGTCTCTCGTCCACTTTGGCGACCAGACGTCGACGCGAAAGTGCTGAACCCTGAACCCTGAACCCTGAACCCTTCATTCTGACAAAGCCCCTCTTTCCAACGGTGGAACCGGCGGAAGAGGTCGGGAAAGATCCCGGGCACGCGAGGGATGGGCGCCTTGCGCCTCGCGCGGCGGGAGATGCCGTGCAGTCGTACGCCGATTCTCCAGGGGCGCGAGTTGAGAAGTTCGTTGACCGCCGATTCGAGCCGCTCGAACAATCCCGTGATCTCCACCACTTCGTGACGCTTCCGGTTGGCTGCCTCCCGGGCCTCGGCGATCAGGGGTTCGACCCGGGCAAGCTCCCGTTCTCTACGGTTTGCTGCCTCTGCGGTGTCGGCAGCCAGGCCTCTTAACCGGGCCAGTTCTTGTTCCTTGCGAGCGGCCGTCTCGGCGGCCTGCAAGACCAGCCGTTCGGCGCGGTCGACGACGATGCCACGCATCGTCGGATGCACTGACAGCCGGCCACCGTCGAGACGCTCCAATCGCTCCAGTGCCCTCCGCTGCCGGGCTTCTCGCTCCTGGCGGCCGTCGGACTGTCCGTCCAGCAGCGAGCCCACGCGCTCCCAGTGGCGCTCAAGAGCGGCATCGGCTTGCGCGCGCAGCCCTTTCCACGTAGACGAGCCCCTTTCAGGCATCCTTGACAATACGGCTTCCGTCTCGCACCAGGACGCCGAGAGGTGAGAAGTCAGGCCTAGCTGTTCCAAGAAGCCGGAGAACTTGCGGAAGCCGGCCTTTTCTTCAGACGCTACAATCAGCCCCGGCACGCCGAACGAAAAGGCCGTGATCATTCCGTGCAGCGAGGAGCCGACGTAGGCTTCCGCCCGCCCGATGCAGGCGGCCACCTGCCGCAGACTCTTGGGACGGCTTACCACATGGGCTGGGACGTCGATGCGACCGGCGATCTCCTGGGCCAACTTGTCGTCCCCGTGGCAGGGACCGATGGCGACCAAGACCGCCTCCGCGTCGCGAGACCGGCAAATCCGACCCAGGCGCATCGCGAGCGTGTCCGGGTCTTCGGTCACGTAGCGCCCGTTAAGGTGCAGGGCGATCGCTCGATCGGGAACCGCGGCCCCAAGCTCGGCGAAAGTCTGTTCGTACGCGCGATCGATCTCTTGCGGTGTCCACAGGTGGGAAACG